>MAAC01009721.1_pt1 | contig 44828 bp, 42 predicted proteins | sample 1115981 | NCBI WGS metagenome assembly MAAC01 (sample SAMN04961126, study PRJNA320927) | seawater metagenome | isolation source: sample BD02T64 sea water enriched with oil for 64 days | place: USA:Gulf of Mexico | collected 2013-07-27 | reverse complement strand
CCGAGCGGCAAAATGGAGATTTTAATGAAAAAAGTAATCTTGGGCACAACAGCTTTGGTAGCTGCAAGTGCACTTACAGCGGGCTCTGTTTCTGCTGCTGAAAAAATCAAACTAGATGTGGGCGGTTACTTGCAAACATCATTCGTCGTGGCTGACTACGATACAGACACCGATCAACTTCCGACAGACATTCGTCATGAAGGTGAAGTTCATTTCACTGGATCAACTACATTGGACAACGGTCTTGAGTTCGGTGTGAACATTCAACTTGAAGCTCGTGCAGCTAGCGATCAGGTTGACGAAACGTTCATGTATGTTGAAGGTGCATTTGGTCGGATAAATGTAGGCTCCGAAAATAGTGCAGCTTACTTGATGCATTATGGCTCACCATCACCAGTGCCAGCATGGGGACTTAATGATCCAAATGCGGAAGCTGGCGGGTTCACAACTCCAGCGACTTCTGCAACAGAAGTAAGTGACGCTGATAAAATCACGTACTTCACACCACGTATAAGCGGTTTCCAGTTCGGTGCCTCCTACACTCCGGATGCGGATGAAGAAACTGGCTCAGGCGCGTCTCCTTACGCGCCGATTAAAGATGAAGGTGCTGCAGACGAAGCGTACTCTCTTGGTGTAAATTACTCTGGAAAAATGTCAGGTGTCTCTGTTAAGGCGTCTGCGGGTTATGATTTAATCACGAGAACAGATACTACAGCTACAGCTATAACAACCCGTACAACAACATATGCTGGTGGTGGTACGCTTACTGAAACATTCAGCGTTGGATCAACAGCACTTCTCAGCAGCACACTTGCTGGCACAACTACTGGTACAGTTGCTAGTATTGCTGAGGCTACCGCAGCTGGCGTAACAACTGTCAACGAAGACACTGACGAATTTTCAGTTGGTTTGAACCTTGGTTTTGAAGGTTTTGTTGTTGGTGCCGCGTATAAGTACACAGACAATGATGCTGGAACAGCGGATCTGGAACGTCATGACTACAATGTTGGTGTAACTTACGGTCAAGGTCCTTGGAAAGTTGGCGTACAGTATGCCGGCGTTGAATTGGATGGTTCCAGCGATGGCACATATGATGCGGTTGTCGTCGGCGGTCAATATATCCTCGGCCCTGGCGTAACAGCTTTCGGCGGTGTTCAGTATTTGACAGGTGAAGATGCCCTTGAAGGTTCAGAAGGCGAAGATGCAACAATCTTCTTCGTTGGAACGGCGCTTTCGTTCTAACCTTTGTTACATAATAATGAAAAGGCAGGCCATTGGGCCTGCCTTTTTTTTGGCGCTAGCAAGGGAGAGCTTATGCGCCTTCCTTACCTATAATGGTGAGTGAACAGATGTTTTGGTGTGGGAAGCCACCCAAATTATGTGTCATACCAAATACGGGCTCTTCGTCACGTTGACGTTCACCGGCACGACCATGCATTTGCAAATACATCTCGTAAACCATACGAATACCTGAGGCTCCAATCGGATGGCCGAAACATTTAAGGCCACCATCGATTTGACAGGGAATTTTGCCATCTGCATCGAAGACACCGTCCATAATGTCGTTTACGGCGCGGCCCTCGCTTGAGATAAACAGATCTTCCATCGTGACCAACTCGGTGATTGAGAAGCAATCATGTACTTCAAACATGCTGATTTGTTCCCGTGGATTGCTGATCCCTGCTTCTTTGTAGGCGCGTTTTGCAGCAGCTCGTGTTGTGACAAAATGGCTGCCATCCCATGAATTATGCTGGGCTTCGCGCCCGTTAGAGGCGGCGAGTTGCATGGCCTTCACTGTCACAAGATCCTTTTTGCCGAGGGCTTTTGCAATTTCAGGCGTTGTGACAATAGCGACAGCTGAGCCATCACTCACACCGCAACAATCGAACAATCCCAATGGTTCTGCAATCATCGGGGCGTTCATAACTTTTTCTTCAGTGATTTTGTTGCGAAGATGTGCTTTCGGGTTTTTAGATCCGTTGTCGTGACTTTTAATCGAAATGTGAGCCATTGCCCGTTTCAGGTCGCTGGCACTCACTTTATGCTTTGCAGAATAGGCTGGGGCAAGTTGTGCAAAGGAGCCCGGTGCAGAGGCATTTGCCCAGAATAAATCGTTTACGGCACCGCGGCTGCGTTGCGGCAGTCCGCCATAACCAGTGTCTTTTAGTTTTTCGACACCAACGGCCATTGCAATATCTGCAGCACCGGAGGCAACTGCATATACTGCGCCGCGCAGGGCTTCGGAGCCACTGGCACAGTAATTTTCTACGCGTGTTACGGGGATGTTTGGTAAGCGAAGCGCCATTGAAAGAGGCACAGCAGATTTGCCAACATGCTGCTCTTCAATACCAGTTCCGAACCATGCTGCATCAATTTGGCTTTTGTCGATACCAGCGTCTTCAAGCGCTTCGATAAAAGCTTCTATGATGAGGTCTTCGGCATTGTCATTCCAACGCTCACCAAACTTAGAGCAACCCATACCAAGGATAGCAACTTTATCTTTAATTCCTGAAGCCATTATTCACTCCCTTTAGTTGTTGCAGCCACCGGTACAGCTTTCCAGAAGTAACGTCTGAAACCGCGCTTGTTGTCGTAATCTTTTACACGGAAAACCATGCGCATTTTCATGCCTACACTCAATTCATCATCCGGCGTGATATCGGTAAAATCACTCATCAAACGGCCGCCTTCTTCAAATTGAATCATGCCGTAAAATGCTGGAGGATCGGGGGAATAAGTGAGTCGATCCGCAGTATATGAATTCATGTGTGCAATTTTGTCAGCAAATGGGTAATCTTCCTGCGTACCAATGGCGCCGCAGTTTTCGTTTACACACATGTTGCTTTTTGGGAACTGAGCAGTGCCACATTTACTGCACTCGCCACCGATCATCCGCTGCGCCATATAACGATTACGGAAATGGGTGGTGAGGCCTGTATTTTTATCGACCTCAGCACGGATTCCAAGTTCCATATTCAGGCCATCATTAAAGGCAAGAAAGCGATTGTAATTTGATTCTGATCGGCCATTTGCCAAAGAACCCGTTACACCCATATTCGGGCGTATGTTTTTGATAGCATCGGTTGCTTCAAACAAAAGCGTATCGCAGCCTTGACCAAAACTAGCGACGAGGATTTTGTCTCCAGGGTTAGCCTCTTGAAGTGCCTTTGCCAGCATTATAAGACTGTGTGCTGACCCTGCTTCACCGCAGTTGGCCTGCAAGTTATCCGCGACAGCTTCTTCAGGTATCCCAAGCTTCTTAGCGAGACCACCCGCGACATTGCGGGCAGCAACAGGGAAACAGAATGTGTCAATATCTGATGCTGAAACACCGGATTTTTCAAGAAGTGCGTTTACTGCTGTTGGTACAATTTTCATGTAGCCTTCGTCGCGGACCCAGCGTTCTTCCCATGTATAATCATACTGGGCTTCATCGCCGCGAAAATGGTCAATAAAGTCAACAGACTCGGAATGACCACCCAAGAACTTCGCAACAATATTGCCACTGCCGATCAAGAAGGATGCCGCGCCATCGCCTGTTGTCATCTCCAACGGGCTGCCCGCTTTTGTCATTCGTTTCTCAGCTGCCGTCAACAAGATTGGACCCTCTGACCCTTTGGCAGCTTGTAACGCAACAACTAGAGCGGCTGTGCCTGCTCGCATGGAGGATGCAAAATCCAAAGTTTGGATGTTGCTTTTCATATTAAGTGCATCTGCGAGGATGCCGGCATTTTGTCTGTCCTGAAAAGGAAAGGTTGTTGAGGCCATGTAAACCGCTGAAATATTTTCTCGAGCGTCCGGGGCCACGCAGTCACGTGCAGATTCAACAGCCATCGTAACCGTGTCTTCGTCCCAATTAGCCATGGAACGTTCACCGCGTGCCAAACCCTTTAAGCCGGGATTAAACCACGAATGGGCCTTGAAGATTTCGTCTCTTTTTAATCGGCTTTTGGGGATGTACCCACCATAAGCTAAAATTCCGACTTCCACTTTTGTCTCCTCCATCGGTATTCATTTATTCTGGGCTATTAATTAGGTGTTGAACACGAATGCACCATTTACAAGCAACCATTCTCATCCGTGATGGATGACAGGGGGAGTCGCTTTCGCCCGGTTCTTGAATATTGGACGCCACTTGTTGTTAATTCTTTGAAAGCGTCAGTAATCCATATAGTGCGAATAAACTATCGGTCTTGAAATTAATACGCAAGCAGGAGGACATTGAATGCCTGTTTGCGGTGTGGTGATCTGACGTTATAGTGACCGCTAATTCAAAAGGAAAAGTAAGCAATGGATTTCAAAGACCATCGTGCAGGATTTGTATTTACGGATATCGCCCGTTTCAGGGCACGCCTGTTCGACCGATTATTGGCTCCGCATGGACTTACCACGTCACAAGCCTGGGTCTTGGCGCAATTGTTTGTTGAGGATAATTTACCGCAAACGGAGATTGCCCGCCGGATGGATGTTGGGACAGTGACAATTGGTGGTCTTATCGAGCGCTTGGAAGCGCGTGGTTTTGTGGAGCGCCGCGTTGATAAGGACGACAGGCGTGTGAAAAGGGTTTTGTTAAAAGAAGCGGCAAAACCTATTGGGCGAATTATGACGGAATGCGGAAAACAAGTGAATGCGGCTACTTTTGTGGGCTTTGGCGAAGAAGCTGCACAGAATATGATGGATAATCTGATAGATGTACGCCGTAACTTACTTGCGGCACTTGAAGATGATCAGGAACTCAAAAACGCAACGGACATCTTGTTGGCGCAAGAAGCGGATCCCACATAATATCCGTTCATGTATTCGTACGATCCATTTTATGCATGGCGTTGAGCAATTTGTTCAAGTAATGGGCGAATGAAATTCTATCTTCCTCAGAAAATCCGATAAGTGCTTCTTCGTAAAAACCGTTAATTAGCGGTGCAATACTGGCCCACAATTCAGCCCCTTTTTCAGTCATGCAAATCAATCGCGAACGTTGATCGTTTGGGTCAATAGATCGGGCAATGACGCCACGATCCTCGAGCCGATTTAGAACGCCGGTCATATTTTGGCGACTTAATTTAAGATATTCACACAGTTCTGAAACACTCATCCCATTTTGAACAGATTGCCTGGAGAGGGCTCCGAGAACGGACCATTGTTGGGTGGTGACTTGTTCAGAATCCAGCGCTTGTGCACCAACCTTTTGCAAAGTATTTGCGGTTTGATAAAGGCGAAAGAACAACTTATTGCTTAAATTATCGAACATAAAACCCACTATTTAGCTGAATATTGTAATATTTAAAACAATATATTGACATAAATTTTTATTCAAGAAATCATTAAAGAAAAATTTATGCGCAGGGAACTTCGCGGAGATTTTGGCAATAGCCAGACAAAAACGAGGAGAAAATAAGTGAAAGGTCTATCAGGTAAAACAGCGATTGTAACAGGTGGCGGCGGCGGTCTTGGAACGGCGATCTGTAAACGATTGACGGAGGAAGGCTGCAAAGTTGGTGTTTTCGATTTAAATCTTGAGACAGCGACTAAAACTGCCGAAGAAATTGGCGAAAATGCTTCTGCTTTTTGTGTTGATATTTCCGATCTGGAAGCAGTGAAGAAGGTCGTTGCTGCGTGTGAGAAAGCTCATGGTCCAACCGATATTCTGGTAAATAATGCAGGATGGGATCAGGTAGGGGAATTTCTGAAAACAGATAAAGCCCTTTGGGAGAAGATTGTCGGCATCAATTTGTGGGGACCGCTACATATGACCCACACAGTAGCACAAGGCATGTCTGATAGGGCATCTGGAAAAATCATATCCATAGCGTCTGATGCGGCCAGAGTTGGATCGTCTGGCGAAGGTGTATATTCCGCATGTAAGGGCGGGATTGTGGCGTTTTCAAAAACGTTGGCGCGCGAACTTGCTCGGAAAAAAATAAATGTAAATGTTGTCTGTCCCGGCCCATCAGATACTGCGCTCTTCAATGATTTTGTCGGTGAAGGGGAAATGGGGCAGAAAATTCAGGAAGGATTGAAGCGCGCAATTCCGTTTAAACGATTGGGCCAACCAGAAGATTTTGGCGGCATTGTTGCTTTTCTTGCAAGTGAAGAGGCTGACTATATTACAGGTCAAGTAATCAGCGTATCAGGCGGCCTAACCATGGCCGGCTAATCGCCGTAGTAAACAGAAGGAAAAAGAAATGTCATATGAAGATATCAAGTACGAAGTAAAAGAGGGCGCCGCCTGGATTACCATTGACCGGGAAGATAAATACAACGCATTTCGCGGTAAAACAGTTGAAGAGCTAATTCATGCCTTTAATACCGCAGCGTGGAATAAGGAGATCGGGGTTATTGTACTTACCGGTGCAGGCGATAAGGCATTTTGCACTGGCGGCGATCAATCCGCCCATGACGGTCAATATGATGGTCGCGGGGCTATTGGATTACCCATTGAAGAACTTCAAAGTCTGATCCGTGATGTCCCCAAACCAGTGATCGCCCGTGTGCAAGGCTTCGCAATTGGCGGAGGTAATGTTCTGGCGGCAATGTGTGACCTTACAATCGCATCTGAAAAGGCTCAATTTGGGCAGGTTGGTCCAAAAGTGGGTTCCGTCGATCCAGGCTTTGGAACCGCCTACCTTGCCCGGGTTGTTGGGGAGAAAAAAGCGCGTGAAATGTGGTTCCTGTGTCGCCGTTATTCAGCTGCAGATGCAGAGAGCATGGGATTGGTAAATACAGTGGTGCCCCATGAGCAGCTGGATGCCGAGGTTGAAAAATGGTGCGCGGAGATTATGCAGAAGAGCCCAACAGCAATTACAATTGCCAAGCGATCCTTCAATCTTGATAGTGAGAATATTCGGGCTATTTCTTCCATGGGTATGCAAGCATTGAGCTTATACTATGACACAGAAGAATCCCGTGAGGGTGTGAAAGCGTTTAATGAAAAACGGGCACCGGATTTTCGCAAATACGCTAAATAAATCGTGACAATTGAGTGGGATTAAACGTCTTTTAATTCTGCTATTTGTAATGATATAATTTGTCAGCCTCAGACGGGGGCTGACAAATTTCAATCGCCGATCTATTCCGCCATTTTGAAAATTTGTCTTCGCAATAAAAATAAAATTAAAAGAGAAGATAGATGGCACTAAGCAAAAATAATAAAAATACTAACGGCCCGCTTTCCGGTTTGCTGGTGATTGACACCAGTCAGGGGATTGCAGGGCCTTATTGTGGCGCGCAGTTGGCAGGATACGGTGCGCGGGTGATTAAAGTTGATCCTCCCCACGGAGATTGGGGGCGCGGTGTTGGGGAGCGCTACGGTACATCTTCGGTTTATTCTGTTGCCTATAATCGTGGCAAAGAAGGTATCGTTCTGGATCTCAAGAAGCCTGATGATTTGGACACACTATATAAGCTTGTCGCTGAGGCTGATGTTTTTCTTGAGAGTTCCCGACCGGGAGTAGCTCAGAAAATTGGAATTGATTTCGAAACATTGAAACAGAAAAATACTTCTCTAATTTACCTGTCAATTAGTGGCTTCGGCCAACAAGGACCATATTCTACACGTCCCTGCACCGATGGTGTCGCGCAAGCCTTTAGTGGTTTGGTTCATGGCAATGTTGGCCAAGATGGCCTTTCGCATAAAATGGACATTCCCATTGTCGATATTTTTACTGGCCTCTATGCCTTCCAATCAATCAGCATGGCATTGTTTGAACGGGCTAAAACTGGGGCGGCACAGTACTTGGATAATAATCTCGTCCATAGCGCGCTGGAAGTGCAGAAAGCAAAATTGATTGATCAACATTTGCACGGTGAAACAGCGGCAAAGTTAAACCCTCCCTCAGGTGTTTATAAGGCAAATAATGGAGATATCGTTATTGCGCTTGCGACTGAGGCACACTATTTGAAGCTTATTGATGCAATTGGTGCTGAGGATTTAAAAGACGTTCCTGAGTATGCGACGTTTTTACTGAGATCAGAAAATGACGGACCATTGCGGGCAAAGATTCAGGGAATCATCAGTAGTAAATCCGGTGAAAACTGGATGGAAATACTTAGTGGTGCCGGGATAATTGTGAACACTATCAACAGCGTCTCTGATGTGCTGGCTGACGATGGAGTGACAGCCGCAGGCATGTTAAGAGATGTAGAGCAAGCGGGAATGGGGATGATTAGACTTCCAACAATGCCATTGATGGATGGGTTGGAGGGAGATGCTCCTGAGCTTGGGCAGCATACAGATGCAGTTTTGAAAGAACTTGCAAAAATTTAGACGCTTGATGTGTCGTTAGTTATGAGTAGGTGAAATTTTGGAAAAATCAGAAGAACCGGCCTTTAATGCACCGCCAGTTACAAAATATCTGGTGGCCACTCTGATCGGTGTTCATATTCTGTTGCTGGTAACAGAACCCGCGACGAGAGATTGGTTCTACGCAAATCTTTCATTTGATATTGCGACGTCGACCGCAATCCTCCAGACCCCAACGGGTGGGGGGATCGCAGCCTTATTTTTTACAGCGACTAGCCACATGTTTTTGCATGATGATTTCATGCATTTATTAATCAATGCCTTCATGCTTTTAGCTTTTGGAGCCATGGTTGAAAGGCATTTTGGTGTCGCGACGTTTATCTCGCTGTTTTTACTCTGCGGCTGGGCCGGTGCTTTTAGTGAGTATTTTGTCTCATACGATGCCGGAGGTGGATATCTCTATGGTGCCTCAGGCGCTGTGTTTGGGATGATGGGAGCGACTATGCGCTTGATGTTTCCAAAATATGGATTGCAAAAAGTCGTCGCTTTTGCTGCCGTTATGATGGGCGTAAATCTAGTGATCGGTTTGTCACCTCTTGGGCAGATGCTGACAGGGGGCGACGCAACTATTTCGTGGGCGGCTCATCTGGGCGGGTTCGTGGCCGGTGGAGCTCTTTCGTTGCTGTTTAGGCCCGATCCAGTATAGCACGCCTTGTTCACGGTACTGTCAGAAGCATGTCATCGCCCTTTCCCTTATAATAGGGCATATAACGTAATAATGAGAGGGTGTGTCGATGAATAGTTTCCGTAAACTCTATACAGTTTTGTTGTTTATTTCAGGTCTTTTGGTCTCGGGAATTGCATCTGCAGCTGATCTGCAGGGGCCATATAGAAGCAGCCTTTTTGGTGTGGCGGCAGAAGGATATGATGTTGTTTCTTATTTCAAGGATAGCAAGGCAGTTGAAGGAACAAGTGGTCATAGCGTCAAGTGGCAGGATGTAGAATGGCTGTTTTCTTCAGCCGCCAATAAACAAGCATTCTCAGATAATCCAGAAAAATTTGCGCCGCAATATGGGGGATATTGTGCCTATGCTGTCGCAATTGGAGCTACAGCGAGCATCGATCCGGAGGCTTGGAAGATTGTAGACGGTAAGCTGTATTTGAATTACTCAAAAGGCGTTCAAAATACTTGGGAACAAAATATTTCTGGATACATCAAATCGGCCAATGGCCATTGGCCAAACATTAGAAAATCACTCTAATTCGCAGCAGAAACGGCAATAAAAAACACCTGAGCAAAAGGGGGCGAGCTCAGGTGTTTTAGCAGTGTGAAACGCCTAATTGGAGAGGACATTCCACATCGGGGGAACATCGGCGTCAGCGTCTCCAGATAGGGAGTTCTTCATCTGCTGAAGGCTGATACGTTACAGTCATTTCGTCAAACGCATGGAGGACCGTTGGAATGTCTTGGTCAGGTCGCATTTCAAAAGCATTAAAGCCGCATCGTTGCATGTAGAAAACCTGATCATGAAGGACATCGCCAACAGCGCGAATTTCACCAGTATATCCGTAACGTTCACGTAACAACTTTGCTTGAGTGAACGCTCTGCCATCCGCCATTTTGGGGAACTGCAACACTACGAGATCAAGTCTGTCAAAATCTGGCACAAGCTCCGCGACATCATCTGTATTTTCAAGGATGACACCAAGGCGGTTGTTACGAAGCTTTAGAGCTTCTTTTTGCGATTGCCATTCCTCAAAAGGCACATAAACGTCACCTGTCGGCAAGTTATCTACATCTTCGAGCCCAGTATAGGGAGTCCAAGGATCGTCTTGTGGCTTACGATCTTTGATGAAGTTACCCATAGAGTTTCTCCTTGAACGGGGCTGGTCCTAAACGTCTGTATGCTGTCAAAAAAGTCTCTTCTGGGTCTTCACGATTTTCAAGATACACATCGAGCAAGTCTGCGATTGCCTGGACAATTTTGTCTGCGGTAAAAGCAGGGCCAATAATCTTCCCAATCGAGGCGTCTTCCCGAGCGCTTCCGCCAAGGGTGATCTGATACACTTCTACGCCCTTTTTATTCACGCCCAGAATGCCTATGTTGGCCACATGATGATGACCGCAGGCGTTAATGCAGCCGGATATATTCAAGCTGATATCGCCCAGATCATTCACGTAATCATAGGTGTCAAAACGTTCTGTAAGTGCCTGTGCAATTGGAATAGAACGTGCTGTTGCAAGCGCGCAATAATCCATACCGGGGCATGAAATAATATCAGTCAGATGATTGTAGTTCGGTGTTGCAAGATCCAAAGTCTTTAGTTCACCCCACAGACTGTGAAGATCTTTCAAGCGCACATCCGAAAGGACAAGATTTTGTCTATGCGTAGAGCGAATTGCACCATGGCTGTATTTATCAGCCAAATCAGCAATGGCGTCCATTTGATCTGCTGTTACATCGCCAGTTGGCTGGTTCTTTGATTTTAGAGACAGATATACAACTCTGTAGCCATCTTGTTTATGAAGCTCGAGATTGTTGTCAGCCCATTTGGCAAAATCTGGATCGCTGATGAGTTCTTTATCAAAGTCACTGTCAAAATCACTCAAATTTTCGTAATCAGGATCCTTGAAGTGCGCTTGAATGTTTTTGATGTCTTCATCGCGCAAGCGCAATTTGCTCTCTTTAACTTCTTGCCATTCAGCTTCTACCAATTCACGGAATTTCTCTTCACCTGTTTCATGAACAAGGATTTTGATCCGAGCCTTATACAAGTTATCCCGGCGACCGAGTTTGTTGTACACCCGCAAGATCGCTTCCAGATATGTCAGCATATCGTGAGGAGGCAAGAAATCGCGGATCAGTTTACCGATCATAGGTGTACGCCCGAGCCCACCGCCTACATAAATTTCCAGTCCTAACTCGCCTGCGTCCTTCTTGATCAACCGAATTCCGATGTCATGTACAGCTACGGCCGCACGGTCATGAATGGCGCCACTGACGGCAATCTTAAATTTGCGCGGCAGGAAATTGAATTCCGGGTGGAATGTTGACCATTGGCGGATCAGTTCACAGTAGGGGCGTGGATCAGCAATCTCATCTCTCGCAACACCGGCAAGCGGATCAGACGTTGTGTTCCGAATGCAGTTACCACTTGTTTGAATAGCGTGCATCTCTACAGCGGCTAAATCATCGAGTATTTTCGGAACATCTTCCAGTTTTGGCCAGTTATATTGAATATTCTGGCGGGTACTGAAATGTCCATAGCCGCGGTCATATGTTCTCGCGATATGTGCAAGGGTGCGCATTTGTTCTGAGGACAGCAATCCATAAGGAACAGCGACACGCAGCATATAGGCGTGCAGTTGAAGATACAGGCCATTGCGCAAACGCTGTTGTTTAAATTCGTCCTCTGACAAATCACCTTTTAGGCGCCGAGAGACTTGATCACGAAATTGGCTCACTCGCTCCTGAAGGAGTTGATGATCATCTTGGGAATATTGATACATTTTTCTAGCTCAAATAGAAGGACGTATAAAATTAAGCCGCACGCACAATCGCTTGCTTTGTGTCGGATGACTGCGGCAATGTAATCGTTGGACCGTAAGCCCGAATACGTTCACGATTTTCAAGAGGCCTTGTACCGTTCTCTGTGAGTTCAACATCGACCGCATAGGCGGCAATTACAATGTTCTCTCGTTCCGCTTGTTCGGCAAGAGATTTCAGAGTTTCGGCTTGGTCAGTTTCAGCTGTAGCTGCCTTGTTCAAATCTGTGGACCAGTAAGAACCTTCAGTATCGATACATAGATAGGCGACCAGACCTTCTTTGAGTAAAGACGCAGTGTATACCTGCAATGTCATCGATTTTCTCCTCATCCATAGCCGAAAACAAATCGGCGAATTACATGTTGTTTAGAATATATAGGATAATAATTTAATTACGCAAGAAAAATGTAGTTTAATTTTAAATAACACTATTTTTATGTTTAATTAATGCTGAATACGGTATTCTTCAAATCTATATGAATGCCGCATTCAGTTTTCCCTTGGCCTGCCCATCGGCCTGCTCTTGCATCAAGGCCATCTGGCGTACGTTCAGTGCAAGGCATGCAGCCGATTGACTTGAAGCCATCTGCAACCAAGGGATGGGGCGGAAGATTTTTTGCCAAAAAGGCGTCTTTAATATCTGCATCAGTCCATTGGGCGAGGGGATTTATTTTTACGAAATTATCAGACGCCTCAATCACGTCCAAGTCACTTCGAATACCCGATTGAAAACGTTTTCGGCCCGTAATCCATCCAATGAAGCCAGCGTCTTGCAACGTCTCCAATGCAGCATTTAGCGGCAGAACTTTGCGGATCTCACAGCATTGGTCTGTATCTTTTGTGAAAAGCATATCGTCGGGATCAATGTTTTCCAAGTGCCCTGTATCTGGCCTGATAATTCTAACATCTTCCAGACCAAGTAGCTCGGTGATTTGGCGTTGATAACGGAGTGTTTCACCAAACAGGCGCCGTGTGTCGAGAAAGATCACAGGAATCGTAGGGTCGACTTTCGCGACCAGATCCAGAAGTACAACAGCTTCAGCCCCAAATGAGGATGTCATCATTATTTTGCCGCCGAGCTCGCTCTCCAGGAGAGCCTCTAGCAAGGCCGTCCCGTCCATGTGGCCGTAGTTACCGCGTAGTCGTGCTGCTAGTGTTTCGGTCGTTGGAATAGTCGATTGTGAAGACATAATTTACTGCTTTCAAGAATCTCAATTTCCTTAATGTATGAATTATATGGAAAACATCAATATAAAATGTAAAAAATATTCAATACATATATTTAGTGTTAAATATAAACTGCACGATCCAAATAGGATTCTGTTATGCTCATTTCGAATTCGGTATTTAATGAATAGAGAGATTGAGTTTGGATTTTTCGGTACGTTTTTTATCCAAGATGGCCTGTCTTGTAGGCGCGATTTTTGTGTTTATTGCTCCGGTAAGCGCTGGAAGTGACACCATTAAAGAGATCGACAAAAATGCTGTTTATACGGATCAAGGAAAGGTGTTTTCTTTATCTGAGTTGTTCTGGAGCGAGCGCGATGTATCCTTTGAGCGCCTAATCGGAAAACAGATTAAGTTAGATCAATCTGATTTCCATGAGCCGCAGTACAAAACTAATCGTTATGGGGATCTACGAGGAAAAATCCTGGTTGATGGTATCGGTTGGCTTCAAAGTTATTGGATATCTAGAGGTACCGCCTTATGGCAAGGTGCTGGGCCTTATCCGTTAAATTTGAAGAAGCAACTTCTGGAAGCTGAAAGGCAGGCGCAGGAGAAGAAACACGGTGTCTGGCGTTATGTTCATGTGGAGACTGTCCAGGAGGTGATGGAACTATCGAACTTTAATGGATTTCATATTGTTCATGGCAAAGTAGTAAGTGTGCGTAAAGTTCGGGGTACGACTTATCTGAATTTTGGGGAGGATTGGAGAACAGATTTTACAGTCGCAATTTTGCCAAATTATAAACGTAATTTTAAGGGCAAGGACTGGAATTTGGACACGTTAGAGAATAAGTGGATAAGTATACGTGGACAGTTGAGGTCTTATAATGGCCCCTATTTGGAACTCTACTATCCTGAGCAGGTCGAATTTTCGGATATTGAAGCCAAATTGATAGGAGCAAAATAAATGTGGGATCAGATCACAGTCAAAAATCTGTTGGCAATGATTGCAAGAAAATTACTGCTTCTGTCCGTTGTTTTAGCGGTGACCGGGGTCTCTGCTTCAGTTCAGGCTGCAGACAGTGACAACGTTGCGGATCTGTTTTCGATATTTGAGCCTAAGGATGACAAGGCAGTTGGGGCCCAGCAGCATAAGCGAATTGTGGCTCAATATGGGGGTGAGTATACTCAAGAAGGGCTGAACGATTATATTCTCGATATAGTTCTTCGTATTGCGTTCGTCACCAAGCAAAAAAATGACCCCTGGCAGGTGACAGTTCTAAACACCCCCGCAGTAAATGCTTTTGCTCTGCCCGGCGGTTATGTCTATGTCACGCGCGGCCTTCTCGCTCTTGCCAATAATGAGGCGGAAGTTGCTGGAGTACTGGCCCACGAAGTAGGGCATGTGATTGCACGGCATGGTGCAGGACGTCAGTCTCGTGCAACCGGCATAGGAATACTTGGCGCCATCGCGGGAGTGCTTACGCAAAGTTCGGAAATATTCAAGCTCGGCCAAACTGTTGGTGGACTATTTCTTGCTGATTACTCTCGTGATCAGGAGTATGAGGCAGATCAGCTAGGCGTTAAATATTTGGGTCTTTCAGGATACCCAAGAGAAGCCATGGCTGATTTCTTAGGTCGGCTAGAAGATTATGCGGAATATTCAAAAAAATTGGCAGGTAAAGATGGCGAGTCTGGTCAGTTTGATTTCTTTGCTTCCCATCCACAGACCGAAGATCGAATTTCGCGAGCCAAAGCGGACGCCAAAAGTAAAAAAGATGATTTAGAGCGCGATTATCGCACAGCCGAGTTTCTGGAGCATATTGACGGGATTTTGTTTGGAGACGATATCAGAGAGGGTGTTATCAGAGGACGGCATTTCCTTCATCCTGATTTGAGGCTTGCGTTTGATGCCCCGCGCGGTTTCCAGTTGATCAATTCCTCTCGTGCTGTTTTTGCAAAGGATAGAAACGGCAATCAAATGGTTTTTGATATGGACCCAAGAGGTCTTCAGAAATTAACGCCAGCTCAGTATATGAGCCAAGTTTGGATGAAAAATACCAAAACGGGAAAAGTTCACGCTATTCAGGTTGGCGGCGCAAATGCGGCAATTACGCGTTTTAATCTCAACAAAGGAAATAAGAAATCTTACATCACAGCAGTTGTTATCAATTTTGGATATAACAATGTTGCCCGCTTTATTTATCAATCCCGCCAGCGAAACAAAGAGTTGGAGGCTCGGTATCGTGAAAGCTTTAAGAGTTTTCGTCCTGTAGGATATGCTGAGGCCGCGGAAGTAAAGCAGATAAAATTGAATATTAAAACAGTCAGATATGGAAACGACCTTGGTGATCTTCTTAATGGAATGTCAGAATCCAAATTGCAGCGTGACTTGTTCTTGTTGTTGAACCCAACCTACCTCGAGCATGAGCCTCGGCGAGGCGATGTTTACAAGTTACCGGAATATGCCACTGAAGAATGAGATCAATCTGAGCTGATCAAATCATCTATCTCGCCGTCTAGTGTAAGGCAAGCCGCTGTAAGCGGGCCTGAGAAGCCACAGCCGCTGTCCAGAGAGATGGTGTGGTCTGTCTCTAATACGCCGCCGCGTGTACGGTCGTAGCCTCGGATGACTTTTCTGAAGCCGGAGTATGGCTCGCCGATCTTGTCGAAGTATCCGCTTCCCCACCAGAACGTGTCCGTTTGCTCTGTGACAGGTCTGCTTGGGTCAATGCCGGCATGTACAAACAAAAGTTCGCCGTTCATGGTATAAGCCGCTCGCCGTAGCGATATCAGAATGTCGTTATGGCCCGGATGGCTTTGAATTGTGTCGCGAAGTCGGCATGTCCAGCGTGTTGTAGCAAGAATGCCTTCTCTTAAGTATCCGCGTGCCTCTTGTTCGCTCGAGCCATAGGCCTTAAGGGTTTCTTTAAGGCCGTGATCGACCATCCAGTTGAGGACGCCGGCTGGATCACTGGCTAGTTGTATCTGTAAGAGTTTACGTAACATTTCTTCTTGTGCGCCACGTAAGAAAACGATGTCACCCGCATCCATTCCAGGCAGGCACATTCTGTCAATGCGATATCGGAGGAGTTCATCAAGTACGCCCTTGGTATCACTGCCATGTCCGAGGTAATTGCCAAGATACACCAATCGGTCGCCATGTTGCCAGCGCTGGCTGAGCGTTGCATGAAGCTGTTTGAGCCTATCGGCTTCCCCATGGATGCACGAGACGGCCCAGACACGTCCGGCCTGATTAAGGCATCCAAATTTTTCGCTGTGCTGATTCGGTTTCATAGTGGAATAGAATGAATCGTCCGATTCGAATTAGCAACCCCTACATGCGAAATTAACGATAAATTAACGAAAAAAGCCCGGAACATGTCCGGGCTTTGATAATTCGGCGTGGTTTCTTAATCGATTACGCTGCTTTAAGCACTTTTTGCAATTTTTCAGTCGCAGCATCATCTTCAATTTGTTCTACAACGGCTAACTCTCTGGAGAGGCGTTCAAGTGCTGCTTCATAAATTTGGCGCTCGCTGTAGGATTGATCCGGCTGATCCTCATTGCGATGTAAGTCGCGTACGACTTCAGCGATTTGAATTGGATCACCTGAGTTGATTTTGGCTTCATACTCTTGTGCGCGACGGCTCCACATGGTCCGCTTGATACGGGCGCGTCCCTTAAGAGTATCTAGAGCAGATTTCATTTTCTTAGTAGACGAAAGGGGACGCATACCAACAGTCTTCGCTTTGGCAACCGGAACTCGAAGGGTCATTTTCTCATGAGAGAAGTCAACCACGTACAAGGTCAAGCTGAAGCCAGAGATTTCCTGTTCTTCGATGCTTGTCACCTGACCTACACCATGCGTTGGGTAAACAACATGATCTAACGGTGCAAATTCCAACTCTTTAGTCATTAAATTCCTTCTCTCTCATGTGGCGCAAATCAATTCGACAAAAAAAGAGCGACCGCAACTAAGGGACGCTGCAATTGAATGTGCTCCACTGTAAAAGGCGACAAATACCGCCTCTCGAAACGATAATGGATCTTCATATCTAGCTACGGGTTAGTCTGTTTGAAACTATTTTCCACGTATCCACGAAGTTATATCACAATTTTCAACAAATTGCTAACTGTGAACCATAGATACGAGTGCGGACCTGCTATTACAAGTCCGCATAGCTCAAAGCCTGTACCCTATCAGCCTTTGCCTGGGTTCGCGCTGAAATCGCTTTCTAATTTCCCGGCTTTCCCGTTCCATTTTTCTGCGTCATCTGGCTCATCACCTTTTTGTGTAATGTTGGGCCATTTTTCAGAATATTCCCGGTTCAATTCCAAAAATTTGTCTGCACCGTCTTCTGTGTCTGGCAGGATTGCTTCTGCTGGACATTCTGGCTCGCATACACCGCAATCGATGCACTCGTCCGGATGAATAACTAGCATGTTTTCACCTTCGTAGAAGCAATCTACGGGGCAGACTTCCACGCAGTCCATGAACTTGCATTTGATGCAATTTTCGGTAACGACGTAGGTCATATCTTTCTCCAGCTCTTAGGATATTTAACGCACATTTTTCTTTAGGGATTATCGCCATTAAGCCACAATGACAACCCCTTTCTTGGAATGTTTTTAAAAAAACAGGTCTTATTCAGCAATTTTAAGCTTTGCCAGAACTCGTTTCCGGGCATTACCGCTTTCTTTGTCGTCCACGTATATCAGGCCGCAGACGCGGCGGACAAGGTTTGCCTCATAATCACTGATGACATTATCAGCGTAGGCTATTTCCCACAGCATTTCGATGATTTCTACGCGTTCATCAAATTCTACAGTTTCCTTAACGGTCCTCGTGAAATGAAGGATCTGAGTAGCTTTTGCATGTGCTGCCTCTGCTTCTGTCACGACCGCAGCAACGTCTTCGTCTGACAAATCGAAATAGCGCTTCAGTACGTCAGAGACCATTGCACGTTCGTCGTCACAATAGGTCTCGTCGGAAAGCGCGGCTTCTATGAGCAAGGCCGCAATAGCAATTTTTTTCTCGTCCACACCAACTTTTAGGGTGTCAGTGGTAGATGCACTCAAGAGTTTTTTCAATCTTGCGATCATATTTTACCTCAAAATTGGCCAATGACGATTGGTTAGGCTGCTCCATGGCAATGCTTGAACTTACGTCCAGAGCCACAAGGGCACGGATCGTTACGGCGCATCTTGCCCCAAGTCTCAGGGTCTTCCGCATCAAAGGCCGCAGTATGATCCATTTCATTTTCGCCAGTAAGTGGATTGATATGTGTTGCTTGAAAAGCATTCTCGTCCTGTTCTGGGCGTTGAATGGCGCTTTCTGGGTCCTGTAGTTCCACATGACTTAGATACGTGGTGACCTTTATGTGCAACTCTTCCAGCATGGCCTGGAACATGTTGAAGGCTTCAGTTTTATATTCGTTCAATGGGTCTTTTTGTGCATAAGCACGCAATGAGACTGCTTGACGCAAATGATCCAGCTGGAGCAGATGCTCTTTCCAAATTTGATCAAGGATTTGCAAAAGTAAACTTTTTTCCACCATGCGCATGACTTCAGGGCCGTATGTAACAGCTTTTTCTGCCATTTTACGGTTGGTATTATCCCCAAGACGCTCACGAATTTCCTCGTCAGCAATCCCTTCTTCAGCGGCCCAGTCAGCCACAGGGAGATCAAGTCCAAGAACTTCGTTTACTTCTTCAGTAAGCGCGGAGACATCCCACTGCTCTGGGTAGGCTTTCTCAGGGATGTGTCGGCTTACCATTTGGTCGATCACATCTTCTCGCATTCCTTTGATGGTTTCAGAGACGTCCTCTTCTTTCATCAAATCGATGCGTTGTTCGTAAATGACCTTCCGCTGATCATTCATGACATCGTCAAACTTCAAAAGGTTTTTACGAATGTCGTAGTTGCGCGCTTCAACTTTTTGTTGGGCTTTCTCAAGCGCCTTGTTGATCCACGGGTGAATAATGGCTTCGCCATCTTCAAGACCTAATTTCCGAAGCATGCCGTCCATGCGTTCTGAACCGAAAATGCGCATCAAATCATCTTGCAATGACAGATAGAAACGACTTGTTCCAGGGTCGCCTTGACGACCGGAACGACCGCGCAACTGATTATCAATTCTACGAGATTCATGACGTTCCGTGCCGATCACGAACAAGCCACCCTGTTCCAAAATCTTGACTTTTTGCTCAGCGGCATCGGCTTCGATTTTGGCAGTGAGTTCAGTTATTTTATCTGCGTCAGTGATATCTTTTGTCTGGCTTTCGATCATCATGTCGACATTACCGCCAAGCTTGATGTCGGTCCCGCGACCTGCCATGTTCGTTGCAATGGTGACAGCACCCAAACGTCCAGCCTGACTGATGATTTCAGCCTCTTGTTCATGATACCGGGCATTCAGAACACTATGCGGGATCTTCTTTTTTTGTAGGATGTCCGCGAGCATTTCTGATTTTTCAATAGAAACAGTGCCAACCAGAATAGGCTGGCCACGTCCTTGGCATTCCAAAACAGTTTCTACAATTGCTGCGTATTTTTCGTCCGCTGTGCGATAGATTTCGTCATCCACATCTTGACGTAGGATATCGACATTTGTTGGAATTTCCAAAACTTCCAACCCGTAGATTTCTCCGAATTCTTCTGCTTCTGTTGCTGCTGTACCGGTCATGCCAGATAGTTTTTGGTAGAGGCGGAAGTAATTTTGGAAAGTAATTGACGCCAGCGTTTGATTTTCTGGCTGGATTTCGGCATTTTCTTTTGCTTCTAAGGCTTGATGTAGGCCGTCTGAATAACGCCGTCCGTCCATCATGCGTCCGGTAAACTCATCGATAATTACAACTTTGTTGTCTTTCACGATATAGTCTTTGTCTTTTTCAAATAGCATATGAGCACGAAGCGCTTGGTTGGAATGGTGAACCGCCGCTACATTTTCGACATCATAAAGATTATCGGTTTTCAGCAAGCCAATTTCGCCAAGCAGACGCTCAATCACTTCCGTGCCGTCTTCCGAGAAGTTTGCAGATTTTACTTTTTCATCAATTTCATAATCTTCAGGTTTCAACTGTGGGATAAGTTCGTTTACCGCGAGGTAAAGTTCAGATGAATCTTCAGCGGGGCCCGAAATGATAAGCGGGGTCCGAGCTTCATCAATCAGGATACTATCGACCTCGTCAACCACCGCAAAATTGAAACCGCGTTGTACCATAGCGTCGGTTTCAAACTTCATATTGTCGCGCAAATAATCAAAGCCGAATTCGTTGTTCGTGCCGTAGGTTATGTCACAAGCATAAGCCGCGCGTCTTTGGGGCTCTTCCAGACCGGCGGTAATACACCCAACCGAAATGCCAAGTTTCGTATAAACTTTCGCCATCCATTCGCTGTCGCGCTGAGCAAGGTAATCGTTGACAGTCACAATGTGAACGCCCTTGCCTTCGATGGCATTGAGATAAGCTGCAAGCGTGGAGACAAGTGTCTTACCCTCACCTGTCTTCATCTCGGTAATCTTACCTTGATGCAAGACAATGCCGCCCATGAGCTGAACGTCGTAATGTCGTTCGCCAAGTGCACGGCTGGCAGCTTCCCGTACACAGGCAAATGCATCCGGCAATAATTCGTCGAGAGGTTTTCCAGAGGATAACATGTCTCTGAATTCTTGGGTTTTTGCTTTTAAGTCTTCGTCAGATAACGAGGTGTAGTTATCTTCAAGCGCATTGATTTGGTCGACCCTGGCACGAATAGATTTAAGTGCACGATCATTTGATGATCCAAAAAATTTCTTGGCTATTGTACCAAACATCTTCGACCTTACTCCAGTCACTTGCTGTGACGCGTTTGCGCATCTAATTACCGATAAGGGGTCTTCTATTATTCAAAACCCAAAATTACATATGGTGACAGATAAGGGGGATGCCCCGCTCTGTCAATCTATCCGAGCCACCTAGTTGAATTTGGCCACTTAGATAACCGTAAATTGATCAATATTGACGAGTTTTTGCAACAATACTTGTGAAACGAGGCAAAAGACTTATATTTCCTGCAATGCTGGGGGAGAGTGCGCGCAAATGCTATTCGCCTCAATCCCTGATTCTAGAACAATACTTGGGAAAAATATTATGAAATTAGCTAATTTCCTCGCCTTTATTGTGGTGGCTGGGGCGTCTGCTGCTATTGGTTACTTTGTTGGCACAGATATGGGTAATAAATCAGATCCGACTATGGAAATAGTCGCAGAGGCTGCTCCGAAAGACCCAACTGACGCAGTTGTTGCAACTGTAAACGGTGAAGAAATTCGGGATTCTGATGTTTTGAAAGTATACGAAAGTCTGCCAGATCAATATCGGCAAGCTCCCTTTGCAATGATTAAAGCACAACTAGTCGAGCAAATGGTTAGTATGCGCATTATCCAAACTGCAGCTGAGGCAGAAAATTTTAATACTCAAGCTGAGTTTACTGATCGGGTTTCTGAAGTTCAACGCCAACTTTTACAGGAATATTATCTACAAAAGAAAATTGATGAAGCTGTCACCGAAGAGGCCTTGAAAGCTGAATATACGAAAATGACTGCTGATTTCGTGTCAGAGGACGAAGTGAAAGCACGCCATATCCTTCTTAAAGAAGAAGATCAGGCCAAAGACATTATTTCCAAGCTGGATGCTGGGGGTGATTTTGTAGCGCTCGCAAAAGAGCACTCAACTGGTCCTTCTGGACCTCAAGGCGGTGACCTTGGGTATTTTGCTAAAGGCCGCATGGTTCCCGAATTTTCTGAAGTCGCCTTTAAACTTGAAAAAGGCGGTTATTCAAAAGAGCCTGTGAAATCACAATTTGGTTGGCACATTATTTTGGTAGAAGATCGCCGTGCAACTGAAGCACCAGCGTTTGATGGAATGCGCAAACAACTAAAGGAAAGCCTGAGTAATCAAACTGTTACGGTTCTTCTGGAAGGTCTTCGCGCAAAAGCAGTTGTTAATATCATAACAGCTGAAGAAGCTAAATCTGATGACAAATCAGATGAAAAAGAAGCAGCCCCTGCGGCTGAGAAAAAAGAAGATTAACCGCAACTGAATTTGCGTTAGATGGAATTATAAAAGCCCGGAAATCTCCGGGCTTTTTTTTATGCGTCCGACGTAGGGAGCCATGGCAGGCTTGCGATTTCAACGCCTTCATCTACCAGCTCTGCACGCTCGTCTTCCGTGGTTTCCCCGTAGATCCCACGCTCTTTGGTTTCACCATAATGAATTTTACGGGCTTCTTCAGCGAATTGATTGCCGACATTGTCGCAATTTTCTTCGACGGATTTTCGAATTTCTTTAAGCGCGTTTATAGCCATGCTAACTTGTTTAGACTCTAACTCTTGGCTCTCTTTTGCTGCAACTGCTGCTGTATTTCCTTTTTTGGGAAGAGCAGGGGCCATGAGTGCTTTTTCTACTTTGTTTGTCCCGCACATCACGCAGGAAATCACGCTTCGAGCCTGTTGTTCATCATAAGCAGCGCTATTTTTGAACCATGCCTCAAAAATGTGGCTGTTCTCGCATTTTAAGTTGTACTTGATCATTCAACGACACATCATAATAGTTACGAATAAGATTGGGTTTTCTGTAGCGACAGCGTCCTGAAAATAATGTTCTTTCGTGTAAATATACAGCAAGAGGATAAAAATGACAGTGTCCAAAGAAATTTCACCATGGGTCCTCGAACATCATTCAGTAATTCCAGAAGGTGGCCATATACTCGATCTAGCATGCGGTAGTGGACGTCATTCGAGATTTTTACAGGATAAAGGCTACAAATTAACAGCGGTCGACATAGATCTGAATGCAATCCGAGACGCAGATTTATCAGGTGTAATTTTGGTTCAAGCGGATCTTGAAAATGCGCCTTGGCCATTTGGTTCGGATTTGTTCGACGGGATCATTGTTGTAAATTATTTGTGGCGACCACAATTTCAAAAGTTAATGACTACGCTCAAGGGAAATGGTGTCTTGATTTTTGACACATTTAGTTTGGGAAACGAAAAATATGGCAGACCCAAAAATCCCGATTTTTTGTTGAAGCCAGGAGAATTGAAATCAGTGTTTTCAGATCTCGAATGCCTTGATTTTTTCGAAGGTTTTGTTGAAAATTCTGGGCCTGCTATGCGTCAATCTATTGTGGCTCGAAAGATAAAATGACGCGGATACAGTGATAACTTATTGCGCCGCTTTCTGTCCATTCTCGATGGATTGGAGAGTATAAGGCCGAAGGTTTTTCAGGTTTGGAACCTGTTGACGTCTTGTCCGAACGGCGCTCATATCTATTTCAGCGGTCACAAAACCCGGGTTCTCGCCTCCATCTGCAAGAATTTCTCCCCAAGGATCAATAATGACAGAATGCCCATAGGTGCGTCGTTTTTCAGAATGGTGCCCACATTGCGCAGCTGCGATGACGAAAGCCCCATTTTCAATGGCACGGGCGCGTAATAGCGTGTGCCAATGAGCGGTGCCCGTCATGTAAGTGAAGGCCGCAGGTACGGTAAAGAATTCAGCGCCACCTTTAATTGCTAAATCCTGAAACAAATGCGAGAAACGAACATCATAACAAATTGCAAGGCCAAGTGTGCCCCATGGCGTAGAGGTTGTAACGGCTATATCGCCCGGCGCATAGGCACTGGATTCCTTGTGCTGCTCGCCGTTCTCCAGCGCAACATCAAACATATGTATTTTGTCGTATTTGGCCGTAATACTGCCATCGGGCGCGATAAGAAACGACCGATTAGCGAGGCGGTCATCATCCGGCTTCTTAATAACCAATGATCCTGCATGGATCCATTTTTGGTGCTTCAAAGCCAAGCCTCGAAAGGCTTCCAGTGTAAGGTCATCTTCTTCCAATGATGCCTTGTCTCGTGCGGCAGCCTTATGAGGTTCCATCATGTTGGTGACTTCAGGCGTTGAAACAAAATCCGCGCCGGCGGCGATCGCCTCTTTGATTAATGCTGAGCTGATCTTGAGGTTTTCTTCAGGATCAGTTCCAGAGGTGAGCTGAATGCAAGCGGCCGTAAATTTTGTCATGATGGAATCCGAAGGCTTTGGTTAAGTGTTTTGTAGAATTTGATCCAATTGACCTGACGCGTCAAGTTTGTGGATAAAATCGCAATCCCCAATATGTTCGCCTTGTATAAAAATTTGAGGTACCGATGTGGCGCCCTCTGCACGTTTGATCATTTCCTGGCGACCTTTAGCATCAACCGTGACGTCAATTTCTGTATATTTAACACCCTTGCTTTTTAGAAGCGATTTTGCACGAGAGCAAAAAGGGCAGAACATTGTTGTATAGATCTCGATATTTTTCATAGATACTCACTCGGATATTAAAAATTGCTTAGTCTTATATAGACATTGATACAGGACGAACAACCCGGCATAGGGTTAGGATGTCAATTTGACGTACGCCAGCGCGCAATAAACAACTCGCGCATGCAGAGACTGTAGCACCGGTCGTGTACACATCATCGATCAAAAGGATGTGTTCACCTTTTATGGTGTCCTGCCACACGGGATTAACTGAAAACGCACCTCTAATATTTTTAAATCGTGCTTTGAGGTTTTTTCCACCCTGACTGGATGTGTCCTTAGACCGCAAAAGAAGATCGACGGCCACACGCCGATTTGTTTTATTGCCAATAGATTGCGCTAACAAGGCCGATTGATTGTAACGTCTTTTCAACAGGCGTTTGCGATGAAGTGGGACGGGCGCGATCAATACGTCATCTTTCAAGATCTCTGCTGCCGTTCTGCTCATCCAGTTTGCGAAAGCGGGGACCCTATCTGTTCGATCGGCATGTTTAAAGGCAAGGATCATGTCACGACTAACATCATCATAGTGAAGTACAGAAAGTCCGCGGGTAAAAGGGGGAGGGTTGGATATGCAGTTTCCGCAAAGCATATCATCGGCAACTTCATATTCAAACGGATACCCACAATGAAAGCATGTTGGGGGGCTAATGAAATTAGCTTGGCCCCAGCAATCCGCACAAAGGCTGCCCGGCTCGTCAACGGCTTCATTGCAGCGGGGACAAAGCGCCGGAAAGATAGTATCGAGCAAAATTTTTGAACCAGCGCCGAGCCATTTTTTAATAGGTGATATTTTTTGCATATCTTGTTTTACGCGAAAAGCAACGTTTATAAAACGCCTTTTTGGAGAATATCTTTGCGTTGAGTCTTGCAAGATCCCATGCCATAAGACGCCATGACAAATTCTTCACTATCTTCATCAGACATTTTTTTATTCGACCGCAAACTACTGCGATCTCGACGTTCGCGTGCAGCCGGTGGTGATTGGGAGAAAAATCGGTTTCTATTTGACGAAGTCGCAGATCGCCTAGCGGAAAGAATATTGGACATCAGCAAGCAATTTGATCTGGCGCTTGATCTCGGATGTCACGGTGGCAGTTTTGGTAAAATGCTGAAAATGCAGGGTCGCATTTCTCATCTGATATCTGCTGATCTTTCTCCTGCTCTTATGGTTCCCCACGCTGATGGGATAAAGGTCGTGGCGGACGAAGAGTTTTTGCCCTTTGCGCCCCGATCATTTGACTTGATTGGAAATGTGCTTGGTCTTCACTGGACTAATGATTTGCCAGGCGCTTTGGTACAAATTGCAAGAGCGTTAAAGCCAGATGGTTTATTTCTGGGGGCTATGTATGGCATCGAAAGCCTGTCTGAGTTGAAGTGGTCTCTAACGCAGGCAGAATTGGAAGTGAAAGACGGTATGAGCCCGCGGATCTCGCCCTTTACTGATGTACGTGACGCGGGATCCTTGCTGCAAAGGGCCGGGTTTGCATTGCCGGTTACAGACGTGGATGTTCTGACATTGAAATATCCAAATGCGTTTGCCTTGATGCAAGAACTTCGGGGTATGGGAGAAGCTAATGCGCTGGTGGAACGTCAAAAAAACCTGACAGGAAGAAAGGTATTACTTCGTGCTGCGGAGATTTATCAGGAGAAGTTTGCTGACGATGACGGACTGATCCCTGCTACTTTTCAGGTGATTTATTTGGCAGGTTGGGCCCCTCATGAAAACCAACAAAAGGCGTTGAAGCGAGGTAGCGGTCAAACAAGCCTGAAAGACATCTTGTCCAAAGATTAAAGAAGATCTCTGAGCATAGCGATCAAGGGAATGTCAGCGGGTGGCATATCATAGTCTTTTAGCGTATTCGCACGTACCCATTTCAAGGTTTGTCCTTCAGTAGGTCTTGGAGTGCCTGACCAACGACGACAGACATAAAGCGGCATCAGAAGGTGGAATTTTTCGTATGTGTGGCTTGCGAAGGTAAACGGGGCTAAACAGGCTTCGGTCACATCGATGGCGAGTTCTTCTTTAAGCTCGCGGATCAACGCTAATTCCGGCGTCTCATTCGCTTCAACTTTACCGCCCGGGAATTCCCACAGGCCTGCCATGGACTTGCCTTCAGGGCGCTGAGCAATCATGACACGGTTGTCGTCATCAACAAGAGCGACCGCGACAACTAAGAGAGTTGGAAGTGACGTCATGGGAAAGCCTCAGCTACGATAATCAGCGTTGATTTCAATATAACCATGAGTGAGGTCACAGGTCCATGCATAGGCACTGCCGGATCCAACCCCCACATCAACTTCAATTGTGATTTCGGGTCTTTTCATGAGCGGCGCGATTTGATCTTCTGAGTATGAAGGTGAACGTGCGCCATCTTCAGCAATTACAATACCGCACATTTTCAGATGCAGTTTATCCCGACTGGCTTTCTCGCCTGACTTGCCAACCGCCATAATAACGCGGCCCCAGTTTGCATCTTCTCCGGCAATAGCTGTTTTCACGAGCGGCGAATTTGCAATTGCAAGGGCAATTGTTTTTGCTGACGTGCCTGTTTCTGCACCGGTTACTGAGACTGTGATAAATTTCGTGGCACCTTCACCGTCGCGGGCAACCTGCTGTGCGAGATCCTGCATGACGCTAAGGAGTGTGGATTTGAAATCGGCCAGATCTGCATCCGCTGCAGCGGAGGGTGCGGTATTTTCCGCGTTTCCAGTCGCAAATAACAAAACACTGTCGCTGGTTGAAGTGTCGCTATCGACAGTTACACAATTGAAGCTTTTTTCATTTTCGGATGACAGAAGCTCTTGTAAAATCGGCGCTGGAATATTTGCGTCCGTGAACAAAAAAGCCAGCATTGTCGCCATATCTGGTGCAATCATTCCGGACCCTTTGGCAAATCCGTTGATGGTTACAGTTTTACCGTTCAATTGACAGGTAGCAGTCGCCCCTTTAGCAAAAGTGTCCGTAGTGAGGATCGCATCAGCGGCAGCTTCACAATTATCTTCTGACAGGCTGTCCAGCATGCCGGGAAGGGTGTCCGTGATATATGATGTCTCGATCAGCTCCCCAATCACGCCGGTGGACGCGATATATACTTCTTCTGGATTGCTTTGAAGTAAACTTGCAGCTGTTTCTGCCGTTTTCTCAACAGTTTCGATGCCCGCAGCCCCAGTAAATACATTGGCAATGCCAGCGTTCACCACAAGTGCACGGGCCGTACCGCCTGACAGGATCTTCCGGCCCCAATCGACGGGAGCGCCCGGCATGGAGTTTTTGGTAAACACGCCTGCGGCAGTTGTCCCTTCATCCATCACGGCAAATAACAAATCATCCCGCCCTTTATATCGCATGCCAGAATTGGCCGAGGCAAAGCGAACGCCGCTAACGGCGGGCATGTCAGGGAATTTTTCCGGGGCGAGCGGCGATTTGTTCATAAGCTTAGCCTTTAATGAATTGAATGCTTTCAATTAATCCATTTTTGATAGGTGGGTCAAATAGGGAATTTGGGTTCAGATGATTTTCGTCGCCGTCAGCATATAGTTGACGTTAAAATCTTGGCTTAGATGCCAACTATCTTCCAAAGGGTTGTAGGTGGCACCCGTCATTCCCAGAATGTTGAGATCGTTTCGTCGAAGCAACCCAACGACTTCGGAAGGGCGCAGGAATTTTTTCCAGTTATGGGTGCCGCGTGGAAGCCAACGCAAAATATATTCTGCACCTACGATGGCGAGGGCATAGCTTTTCAATGTGCGGTTCAAAGTTGCGACGAACATGATGCCGCCCGGCTTCAGCATAGTGCAGCAGGCTTCAGAAAATCCTTCTATATCAGCGACATGTTCAATAACTTCCATGTTTAATATAACGTCAAACTGCTCACCCGCTGCGGCGAGTTCTTCTGCTGTCGTGTGACGATAATCAATATTTACGCCGCTTTTCTGTGCATGAAGTGAGGCAACTTCAATATTGGTTTGAGAGGCGTCTGCCGCGACAACTTCTGCTCCCATACGAGCCATAGGTTCAGATAACAATCCGCCGCCGCACCCAATATCCAAAAGGCGGAGGCCTTTAAAAGGCTTTAATGGAATTGCGTCCCCATCATTAAGCAGATTGAAATGGGCCGTAACCTGATCACGAATATATCCAATGCGAATTGGATTGAATTTGTGAAGAGGTTTGAATTTCCCACTTTCGTCCCACCATTCATCCGCCATTGCGGCAAAGTTCGAAATTTCTTGTGGGTCTACAGATTTTGAATTTGCAGCTTCGCTCATGACAGTTCGTTCAAAAAAATTCTTATAAATCTAATAAATTAGTCGCAACGCTTGCCCAGCAAGCTGTGTTAAGTATATGTATACGCTCCTTCAAGAGGAAAAGGTACCCGTTCCGTAATTTAATAATTGTATCCTCTTTGAACAGAAGCAAAGCTGAAAGGTTAGTGCAGCGATGGCACGGCTGGTAATGAAATTTGGTGGTACATCGGTTGGATCCGTAGAACGGATCAAGAATGTAGCGCTGAAAGTTAAAAAAGAAATTGACGCGGGCAACGAAGTGGCAGTGGTCGTATCTGCGATGTCCGGTGAAACCAATCGTCTGGTTGGGTTGGCTTCTGATGTGGCGGCGTTGCATGACGCACGCGAGTATGATGTTGTCGTTTCAAGCGGTGAACAAGTGACGGCCGGATTGCTGTCGATGGCATTGCAGGACCTCGGCGTGAACGCGCGTTCTTGGCTTGGTTGGCAGGTGCCCGTACGAACGGATGCTATTCATGGTTCCGCAAGAATTGAAGAAATTAACTGTGAAGATGTAATATCGCGCTTCGCTGACGGACAGGTTGCTGTCTGCGCCGGCTTTCAGGGCATCGGAAGCGATAACCGGATAACAACGTTGGGCCGCGGCGGTTCCGATACATCGGCAGTTGCATTGGCAGCCGCGCTGGATGCGGATCGCTGTGATATTTATACAGATGTTGACGGTATTTATACGGCGGATCCCCGGATCGCGACAAAAGCGTCAAAACTTGATAGAATTACATATGAAGAAATGTTGGAGCTGGCGTCTCTTGGTGCCAAGGTGCTGCAGACCCGCTCCGTTGAAATGGCAATGAAATACCGTGTGAAGGTACAAGTGCTTTCCAGTTTCGAAGATTTGCCCGGCACATTGGTTGTTGATGAGGAAGACATTGTGGAACAACAAGTAGTAAGCGGCGTAACATATACCCGAGACGAAGCGAAGGTAACCCTTCAACAAGTAAATGATACACCGGGTGTAGCGGCGACTGTTTTTGGCGCACTTGCAGATGCACATGTAAATGTGGATATGATCGTTCAGAACGTATCTGAAGATGGCAAAGCGACAGATTTGACATTTACAGTTGGACGCAATGAGCTGGATCCAGCGATGAAGGTCCTCGAAGGGCTGAAGGATAAAGTGAATTGCAAAAAGGTTGTTCCAGATCCGGATGTTGTTAAAGTTTCTATCGTTGGAATGGGCATGCGAAGCCATGCCGGTGTTGCACAAACAATGTTTGCAGCGCTCGCCGAAAAAGGCATAAATATTCAAGTGATTTCCACTTCGGAAATCAAGGTAAGTGTTTTACTGGCAGAAGAGTATACTGAACTTGCCGTTAGAACATTACATACAGCTTTCAATTTGGATGCAGCTTAAAATATGACTGAAATTACTTCGCAAGAGGGCTTGCAAGCACTCAACGCTGCTTGGCAGCGTGGACGTGACTTTCTGGGAACCGAATTTGCTATTCTCGGCGGTGCTATGTCGTGGGTATCAGAACGAAATCTCGTTTCTGCCATTTCCAATGCGGGAGGCTTTGGTGTCATCGCGTGCGGTGCAATGACGACGGATCTTCTGGATGCCGAGATCAAAGCCACGAAAGCAATGACAGATAAGCCGTTCGGTGTGAATTTGATTACCATGCACCCGGACCTCGATAAACTGGTTGATATTTGCCTTGAAAATGGGGTCGGACATGTCGTTTTGGCCGGTGGACTTCCTAGCAAGGACACAATTGCGAAACTGAAAGAAAGTGGCGTAAAGACGATTTGCTTCACACCAACTTTGGCGCTTGGCAAAAAGCTGGTTCGAAGTGGTGTTGATGCGCTGGTCATCGAGGGAATGGAAGCTGGCGGCCATATTGGTCCGGTTTCTACAAGTGTTTTAACACAAGAGATCTTACCCAATATCACGGATGTCCCAATCTTTGTAGCGGGCGGGATCGCTCGCGGCGAAGCTATGGCGAACTATTTGCAAATGGGGGCCGCAGGGTGCCAATTGGGAACACGGTTTGTTTGTGCGACAGAAAGCATTGCACATCCAGATTTTAAACGGGCCTTTATTCGGGCAAGTGCTAGGGATGCGATTACGACCGTTCAGGTAGATCCTCAGTTCCCGGTTATCCCGGTTCGCGCTTTGAATAATGAAGGTGCGAAGAGATTTGTCGAAACCCAGCATGCAGTTATCGCAAGATATAGAGCGGGTGAACTCAGCCTTGGAGAGGCTCAGCTTGAAATTGAACATTATTGGGCGGGGGCTCTCCGCCGTGCAGTAATTGACGGAGATGTTATAAACGGCTCTGTAATGGCTGGACAAAGCGTTGGGATGGTCAAAAAAGAGCAACCCACAGCAGAGATTTTACTGGATTTGGTCTCGCAAGCAGCTGACGCGTTTGCAGGTTCCGGTAGGCAGGAAGGTCGATACCTAAATGAATAGCTCGGCGGTCAGCGGCCCCAGAATATTGTTCCGTCAGATCCGACAGGTGATGGCGGGCACGGGGGACGCTGAGCGCCGTTTGCAGAAAATTGTCAGGCTTATTGCATCAAACATGATCGCAGAAGTGTGCTCTTGTTATCTTATGCGAGCAGGCGATGTTCTGGAGCTGTTTGCAACCGAAGGTCTGAAACAGGAAGCTATTCACCATACCCGCTTGCGTGTTGGTGAAGGACTTGTCGGCGATATCGCGGCCCATTCTCGGCCGCTGAACTTATCCGATGCACAAAGTCACAAACAATTTGCCTACCGCCCAGAAACAGGTGAGGAAATTTATCATTCCTTGATGGGCGTTCCAATTATGCGCGGCGGTCGTGTTATTGGGGTACTGGTCGTGCAAAACCGAACCATGCGTCATTACACGGATGAGGAAGTCGAAGCTCTTCAAACTGTCGCCATGGTCGTTGCGGAGTTGATCAGCTCTGAACAGATGATCAGCTCCAAAGAGCTTCTTGATACCGCAGGCAATGCGACAACACCTCACAGGGTTGCCGGTCGCGTATTGGCAGATGGTTTAGCCGTTGGGTACGCTATTTTACATGAACCCCATATTATTGTTCGGCGAACAATTGCAGAAAATACCGGCGAAGAAGTCAAGCGACTGAATGCCGCTGTGGATAGGCTTCAAGACTCTATCGATGAAATGCTTTCAGATACCGATGCGCTTTTTACGGATGAATCTCGGGATATTTTTGAAGCCTACAAGATGTTTGCCCATGACAAAAGCTGGCTAAAACGTCTTGCAGATGCGGTTGATAGCGGCTTGACCGCTGAAGCTGCTATTAAACGAGTTCAGGATGACACCCGCGCTCGTATGAAAAAAATTACCGACCCCTATATTCGCGAAAGGCTGTCGGATCTGGATGATTTGGCAAATCGCCTGTTTTTGCATTTGGAAGGGACGCAGGGCGTTGATAGACAACATCTTACGGCAGATACAGTTGTCATTGCCCGCAATATGGGAGCGGCGGAACTACTAGATTATGATCGCGTTCACCTGAAGGCTGTCGTCCTGTTGGAAGGGACACGAAGTAGTCACGTGGCGATTGTCGCACGGGCGCTTGGTATCCCCGTGATCGGACAGTGTGCTGAAATTTCTGACGCAGTCGAAGAAGACGACTTCATTCTGGTCGATGGGGAAAACGGTCAAGTTTTCTTGCGTCCCGGTGATGATGTTATTCAAGTGTTTGAACAGAGCATGCGTCACCGTGAGCAGAGGCAAGCAAAATACGCGGCGTTGCGTGACAAACGCGCGATCTCCAAAGATGAAAAGACCATAACACTCAGTATGAATGCGGGTCTGCTTATTGATCTTGATAATTTTCAGGAAGCTGGTGCTGACGGAATTGGACTGTTTCGAACCGAGTTGCAATTCATGGTTCGCTCCCAAATGCCAAAAGTAGACGAACAAACCGACTTATACACAAAGGTTTTGGATAAAGCTAACGGGCGTCCCGTTATTTTCCGCACTCTTGATGTCGGCGGAGATAAAGCTCTGCCATATCTGCAAATGAAGGAAGAGGAAAACCCAGCCCTTGGGTGGCGTGCAATTCGTATCGGATTAGACCGACCCGCTTTGTTAAAAGCTCAACTTAGGGCAATGGTTCGGGCATCAGTTGGACGCAAATTGACCATAATGTTTCCAATGATTGCAGAAGTTTCTGAATTCATTGAAGCTAAATCTTTGCTTATGAAGGAAATTGACCGCGAAGAAAAACGGAATGGGGGCAAACCTACTGAAGTTAAAGTAGGAACCATGTTGGAAGTCCCGTCTATTGTCTGGCAATTGCCTCATTTGCTGAAAGTAGCCGATTTCGTCTCGGTTGGATCAAACGATTTACTGCAATTTTATTTTGCTGTTGATCGCGGCAATGCACGCGTCACAGATCGCTACGACATGTTAAGCTCAAGCTTTATGTCCATGCTCAAGTATATTGTGGATGAATGCGCCAAAACGGATACCCCATTATCAATTTGTGGGGATGTGGCCGGTCGCCCGCTGGAAGCAATGGCCCTTCTGGGTCTTGGTTATCGGAACCTATCTATGTCACTTGAAGGCGTCGGGCCCGTTAAAGAAATGGTGCGGAGTGCTGATATAGGAAAAGTTCAGGATTTCTTGTCTGTCCTGTGCCTGTCACGCGAAAAATCCGCTCGAGAGCAGATTCGCGCCTTTGCCAAGGATCATGGCATTATTATTTAAATCATTGATCTTTATTCTTTTTTGCTGATAATCATGCCCTAGTGTAGGGGAACTTGGCTTGCCTTTCGTTGAGGGGCGAAAGTTGTAGCTTGGTATACTATTGGACAGGTGGTGTATAACAATGGTGAAACAAGGTAAGCTTCCATTGGATGCTGGTGAGCCACGCCTCACTCTAGCTACGCCAGAGAACGATAAAAGCGCAGAAATCTCTTCAACCGAAAATGTGTCAGACAGGCAGCCTTCTGACGAGCCGATCCTAGCAGTTGAGGCGTTGGAGATGAGGCAAGAATCTGACACAAATCTTTATGTAGAAAGCGATGAAGATGAATACGCCAACGTAGGCACACGTTTACGGTTTGAGCGGGAGCGTCAAGGTTATTCAGTTCATGACATTGCAGAACAACTCCGGTTACGCCCACGACAAGTTCAAGCTCTAGAAGATGGCAATTATGATGCTCTTCCGGGGCAGACATTTGTTGCGGGCTTTTTACGCTCATATGCCAATGCACTCGGATTGGATGCGGTAGCTGTCGTCGATCTGTTTAAGAGTGAATATTCTGGCGAAGTAGGGGTCCCCGAACTTGCTTTTCCCGAACCGACATCCGAAGGCCGAATGCCGGCTTCCAGTTTACTGGTTGGGTGTTGCGTAGTTGCGGTTCTCGTAGTTGCAGGGTGGTACTTTTATTTAAACGAAAATTCATTGGAAATTGAAATAGTTCCTGATTTGCCGGATCGCTTAAGCGAAAAGCTGGAGAGCTCAAGAGATGCTATTTTCGCCAGTATCGCTAATGTTACCTCTTCGCCAAAGGCCGAAGACGCAAATGCTGCAGATGCCGCAGATGCCAAGGAAGCGATCGCTGTTTCAACTGAAATTACACAGCCAAAAGCGGTAAAATCAGAAGCGGATGAAGAAACACTGGCATTAAACCAAGTAACTGAACTCGTGACCGAACCTAAGCCGCTGATAACTTCTGTTAAGGATATTGATAAACCCGAGGCCCAGTTGGAACCTCAAACTGTTGCGACTCTTCCAAAACAGAATTCAACTAATGAAATATTAGCACCTGCTATCATGCAAAAAGTAGAAACAGAAAAAGTTGAAGTTACTTCTCAACTTGATCCATCTTCTAAAACTGTATTGCCGACTTCGGCAATTGTTGAGAATGTAGAGGTGGAGGCAGCACCAATTGTTGTTGCCGCAGTGCCGACTAAAACATATTTTCCGCAACAAAAGTTGAACGCAAATAACTCTGTGTCTGACAGTGAAGGACCTGCAAGTTTGGTGCCTGCTGCGTTGGGTGTTGAAAATAAAGACGCAAGACTTGTATTGGTAGCGCGTCAAGAAAGCTGGGTGCATATTAAGGTGGCTGATAAAGAAACTGTTCTGGATCGCATTCTAGCGGCGGGAGACACATTTATGTTGCCGTCCAAGCCTAATATGATTTTAAGTACTGCAAATGCAGCAGGACTTGAAATACGTTTGGACGGATCGTCGCTTGGAATGCTAGGTGGTTATGGTGAAATTATTCAAGCTTTGTCGCTTGATCCGGAACAATTAAAAGAAAAGCTGTCAGCTTCTAACTGAGAAGAAAAGGGCCTTACTTAAGTACGACTCTAATGAGAGCTTGAATTTTTCGGCTGATGGCCCCATTTTATGCCAGATTACAGACCGCGGCCGCGCCGTGAATTTTCATTGAAAAGCTCCAGTCCCATGAGTGTTAGACCATACCGCGACATTATGCGTCGTAAATCACGTCAAATATCAGTTGGCAATGTTCTCGTTGGTGGCGATGCACCCATCAGCATTCAGTCAATGACCAATACATTGACATCTGATCCTGTCGCAACAATCAAGCAGATCCACGCTCTTGAAGAGGCGGGAGCCGACATGGTTCGTGTGTCCTGCCCAGACGTAGAAAGCACCCACGCCTTGAAAGAGATTGTGCGTGAAACCACTGTTCCCATCATTGCGGATATTCATTTTCACTATCAACGAGGAATTGAAGCGGCGGAAGCCGGCGCCGCGTGCCTTCGGATAAATCCTGGGAATATTGGGTCGGCTGAAAGAGTTCGTGAAGTTGTCAAGGCGGCGGTCGATAACAATTGTTCTATGCGGATCGGTGTAAATGCGGGCAGTTTGGAACGAGAATTACTTGAAAAATACGGCGAGCCGTGTCCGGATGCGATGGTCGAATCTGCGCTTAATCATGCACGCATTCTTGAAGATAATGATTTTACCAATTTCAAAATCAGTGTGAAAGCATCAGACGTATTTTTGTCAGTGGCTGCCTACCAGGGATTGGCTGAAGCGTGTGATTATCCGTTGCATCTTGGGATTACAGAAGCAGGCGGGTTTACACCTGGAACAGTGAAATCTTCAATTGGGCTTGGAATGCTTCTGTGGTCGGGGATAGGGGATACACTTCGAGTATCGCTCTCAGCGGATCCAGTTCAGGAAGTAAAAGTTGGCTATGAAATTTTGAAGAGCCTTGGTTTGCGCCGCCGAGGAGTTACAATTATTTCCTGTCCGTCGTGTGCACGACAAGCCTTCCCTGTTATCAAGACAGTTGAAAAACTTGAAGAGCGGCTTGAACATATTTCAACACCTATGTCGCTTTCCATAATTGGGTGCGTGGTAAATGGACCCGGCGAAGCTCGTGAAACCGATATCGGCCTTACGGGGGGCGGTAAAGGGAACCACATGGTGTATTTGAACGGCGTCACGGACCACAAAATCGATACTGACGGTGTTGTTGAACACATTGTGGAGCTGGTAGAAGCAAAAGCTGCGGAACTCGAAGCAGAAGCTGCCGCAGAAGAAGCCACAAAAAAAGCCTCATAAAGTTAAAAAAATTAGCAGCAACTATCCAAGATAAATAAGACGGAGAATACCTAGTGTCATTACCTCAACCAGTTCGCGGTACACATGACTTGCTGCCAGAGGATTTTAGGCGTCACGCGCATGTGCGTGACACGGCGCGCGATATCGCTGCTCGTTTTGGATATGCCGAAATGGCGACACCAATTTTCGAATTCACGGAAGTTTTTGCACGCACTATGGGCGAGACGTCTGATGTGGTTTCAAAAGAAATGTATTCTTTTGAAACTCGCGGCGGTGAAAGTATGACATTGCGTCCTGAATATACAGCAGGTATTTGCCGGTCGTTTATAAGTAATGGGCTTCAACAGAATGTTCCGTTCAAGGTTTTCGCAAACGGCCCAATGTTTCGGTATGAACGTCCACAAAAAGGTCGTCAACGTCAGTTCCATCAGATTGATCTGGAATGCATTGGTGCTCCGGAGGCAAAAGCTGATGTTGAAGTTATTGCAGTAGCGGCAAGCATCCTTCAAACACTTGGTGTGATGGATAGCTGCACACTGCAGATAAATACATTAGGTGATGTAGAAAGCCGCCAAGCATACCGCGCAGCATTAGTTGAATATTTCAGCGCCCATGAAGCGGATCTATCTGAAGATAGTAAAAGCCGCCTTACGCGGAACCCTTTGCGAATTTTGGACAGTAAGGACAAAGGGGACCAAGCCCTTGTGGAGAATGCTCCAGTATTCACTGACTATCTAAATGAATTTTCTACAGAGTTCTTCGCTGAAGTCCTCGAAGGCCTTGACCTACTTGGGATTACTTACGAACTTAACCGCCGTTTGGTGCGGGGACTGGATTATTATACACACACGGCTTTTGAATATGTGACGACTGAGCTGGGTGCGCAAGGTGCAGTGATTGCTGGTGGACGGTACGATGGTCTGATCGAAACACTTGGCGGAAAACCTACGCCGGGAATTGGCTGGGCCGGCGGGATCGAGCGTTTGGCCCTTTTGGCGGAAAATGTACCGGCAATTGATAGACCAGTTGCTGTCATTCCTGTTGGTGATGCTGCGATCCAGATGGCCACAAAACTTGCACATCAGTTGCGACTGGATGGAATTTCTGTGGAAATGGCCTTTAAAGGGAATGTTGGCAAACGCATGAAACGGGCAAACAAGTTAAGTGCTCGGGCGGCAATCCTTATTGGTGAAGATGAATTGGCAAGAAATGCCTGTACTTTCCGGGATTTGGATGCTGGAACTCAAGAAGAAGTGAAGTTGTCAGATTTGACTGCAACACTTGCAAATTTGAAATAAGGAACCTCCAATGCTCCCAGAAGACAAACTGAATATGATCTTGGCGCGCTTCGATGAGCTGGAAGCTGCTATGGCGGGTGAGATGGGGGATGTTGCCGCCGAAGATTTCGTCAGAATGAGTCGGGAATATTCTGAAATGAAGTTCGTAGTGACTTCTATTCAAGCATTTCGAAAATCACGAGATGAAATGACAGATCTGCTCCAAATGCTTGATGGCGATGAGCTTGATGATGAAATGAAAGAGCTTGCTGAGTTAGAGGTGCAAGAGCTGAAGACATCTCTTCCTGACTTGGAGCAGGAAATTAAATTACAACTCCTCCCCAAAGATGATGCAGACGAAAAGAACGCGATCTTGGAACTACGGGCAGGTACTGGCGGTGATGAAGCCGCGCTTTTTGCGGGCGATTTGATGCGCATGTATCAAAGGTATGCTGAAGCCATGGGTTGGAAATGTGAAACAATGTCTGCGTCAGAATCTGATGTCGGTGGATACAAAGAAGCCATTGTGAAAGTTACCGGACGAAACGTTTTCTCCAAGTTGAAATTCGAATCCGGTGTGCACAGGGTCCAACGTGTACCCGAAACGGAAACTGGTGGTCGGATCCATACATCTGCGGCTACAGTCGCGGTGCTTCCAGAAGCTGAAGACGTTGATGTCAAAATCGAAGACAAGGACATCCGCGTTGATATTTTTCGAGCTTCGGGCCCGGGCGGACAGTCAGTGAATACAACAGATTCCGCCGTTCGAATTACTCATTTACCTACCGGTATTACGGTTCAGCAACAGGACGAAAAATCCCAGCATAAGAATAAGGCGAAAGCGATGTCCGTATTACGCTCTCGTATTTACGATGCTCAGCGTGCCGCCTTGGCTGAAGAGCGATCTGCAAATCGGAAAGGACAAGTAGGATCAGGTGATCGGTCCGAGCGCATTCGTACCTATAATTTTCCGCAAGGTCGTGTGACGGATCACCGTATTAACCTCACGCTCTATAAATTGGATAAAGTTATTGCTGGCGAAGCATTGGGTGAAGTTATTGACGCCTTGATTGCAGAAGATCAAGCGGAACGTTTGGCAGAAGTTGAAAACGATATTTAGAGATCATATGCGTATTGACGAGGCTTTAAGAGGCGCGACGAAACTGCTTGCGGCCCATTCAATAGACGGTGCGCGCCGTGACGCCTCAGTTCTGCTGGTTTCTGTTTTAGGCGGAGATCGCGAAATTTTGTTTCGAGCTCCTGAGCAAATTTTGACGGAGCCTGAGGTTCAACAATTTCAAAAGCTTATTGATCGCCGAGCAACGCGCGAACCTGTTTCTCATATTCTAGGACAGCGCGAGTTTTGGAGTAGGGACTTTTTTGTAACGTCTGATGTGCTGGATCCAAGACCGGATAGCGAGACGTTAATAGATGCGGTCCTGAAACATACAAAAGAAACAAGAGCGCCAGACGCTATCTTGGACCTTGGAACCGGAAGTGGATGTCTGCTTTTGACATTATTGGCAGAAATTAAAAACGCTAAAGGTGTTGGTGTTGATTTAAGCGATAAAGCGCTTGAAATCGCTGTAAAGAACGCAAAATCTTTGTCACTGGAAGACCGATCCAGTTTTTTAAAAAGCCTTTGGTTTGAAAATGTTTCAGGTACATTCGATGTTATCGTTAGCAACCCTCCTTACATCGAAACCGATGATATTGCGGGCCTCCAAACAGAAGTGAGGGACTTTGAGCCACGTCTGGCGTTAGATGGTGGCGAAGATGGTCTTGAATGCTATCGCCAAATTACGGCTGAAATCAGTGTATTTCTAAAGCCGGAAGGCTTTGTGATCTTTGAGGTCGGAATAGGACAAGATGTAGCTGTTGGAAACTTGATGAGAGGCGCCGGATTTGAGAATATTAAAGTGCATTATGATCTGGCATCAGTTGCTCGCTGCGTTAGCGGGCAGTCAAAAAAGTAATTTTTTTAAAAAAACAGTTGGAAAATTTCGAAAGCGGCGTTAGGTTTAATTTAGATCAGGCGCACGCGCCACGGCCCAACGGGCCTGGGGTCAATATTTACATAAAATAAGACTGAATTCCGTGTAGATGTAAGCATCTATTTCCTATCAGCTTTGGAAAACGGTTATGTCGGGTTCATAGTCAAATGAAAATGTGTGCGCATTAACTCAGATAAGATGGATTGAATTGTAATATGCGAGTTAGCAGTAATCGGCGCCCTCGGGGCGGTCGTCCTAATTCTGGAAGTGGAGGCCGTTCTGGGTCATCTGCTGGGCGCGGCGGGCAGAATAATAATAACCGTCGTTCAAGCAACGGAAACCGCAGCTACGACAGCAATGGACCTGATGGAAAAATCAGAGGTTCAGCGACACAAGTGTATGATAAGTACATCTCTTTAGGTCGTGATGCGCAAACCGCGAGTGATCATGTTGGTGCGGAAAATTATTATCAGCATGCCGAGCATTATTACCGCATCATGCTTGCTAACAATTTGGTGAAACCTGATCGCTCAGCCGAGCAATCTTCTTCGGAAGACGAGATTACAGGAACAACTGAAATTGAGATTTCTCAATCTGATAACGCGAGAGAAAAAGCGTCTAATACGGATGATACTGAAGTTGTTGCCGCTGCTAAAGAGCCGATTATCATTGATTTGAGTAACCCTGACGCTGACGAAGAAGAAGTGCCTGTTTCTCCTGACATAGAAGATGAGAATAACGCTGAGCCGAAAGTGGCTGATGTAGTTAAAGCTAGAGTTAAAGTTAAAGCTAAAGCCGAAACTGAAGCCGAAACCGATGCTGAACTTGAAACAGCGGCAGAGCAAGTCACCAGTGAAGATGATGGCGAGCCTAAACCTAAAAGTAAGCGTCGGGTTAGCCGGACGAGAGGCTTGAGGCGGCGCACTAGCCGAAGAAACACGGATGGTTCAGAAAATGATGAACCGCAATCCGCAGAATAGGGAGCCTCTGGCTCCCTTTTTTTTGACTATTTTTGTAACCTAATTTGAAAGACACTTTATTTCTTGTAAAAATCGAGAAACTCACCAAATATTTTAACAAGAAACCGTTGGCGAGTTGCCAGGTCGATCGCCTAATCTAGGGGTCACAGCAGCGGCGCACTATAACAGCGGTCTATGTGTCGAGGATGAGCATGGATTTTGAAAAATATACCGATAGGTCGCGCGGTTTTGTACAAGCTGCCCAGTCACTTGCTTTACGCGAAAATCACCAAAAACTAACGACAGAACATTTGTTGAAGGTATTGCTGGACGACAAAGAAGGTTTGGCAAGTGGTTTGATTGCTAAAGCTGGTGGGCGTGCGAATGTGGCGTTGTTGGAGGCAGAAACCTCTCTTGGAAAATTGCCTAAGGTCACCGGTGCGGGAGCGGGCCAAATCAGCCCTACACCAGAAATAGCGAGATTATTTGATAATGCAGAGAAGCTTGCCGAAAAAGCTGGTGATAACTTCGTAACTGCAGAACGATTGCTTCTGGCATTGACGTTGGAGGAGGGAGCCGATTCTGCAAAAGCTCTTAAAAAGGCTGGCGTTACAGCTAATAGCCTCAATGAAGCAATTAATGACCTTCGTAAAGGCCGTACCGCTGATAGTGCTGGCGCCGAAGGTTCCTATGACGCCCTTAAAAAGTATGCGCGTGATCTGACAGAAGCTGCGCGAAATGGAAAGCTGGATCCGGTCATTGGCCGTGATGAAGAAATTCGTAGAACCATTCAAGTGCTTTCGCGCAGGACAAAAAACAATCCAGTTCTAATTGGTGAGCCCGGCGTGGGCAAAACAGCGATTGTCGAAGGATTGGCTTTGCGCATTATTAACGGTGATGTGCCAGAGAGCTTGAAAGACAAGCGCCTGATGTCTCTGGATTTGGGGCAGCTTATTGCCGGTGCTAAATTTCGGGGCGAATTTGAGGAGCGCTTGAAATCGGTGCTTACTGAAGTCTCTACACTAGAAGGCGAAGTGGTTCTGTTTATCGACGAGTTGCATACGCTCGTCGGTGCCGGCGCTGCCGAAGGCTCTATGGATGCCTCAAACCTTTTGAAACCCGCTTTGGCTCGTGGGGAACTTCATTGTGTTGGAGCGACAACGCTTGATGAGTATAGAAAATATATTGAGAAAGATGCGGCGCTTGCCCGTCGCTTTCAATCGGTATTCGTCTCGGAACCAACAGTTGAAGACACCATTTCAATTCTGCGAGGCCTTAAAGAGAAATACGAGTTGCATCATGGTGTCCAAATTTCGGACAGTGCACTTGTGGCGGCAGCGACGTTGTCTAATCGATATATCACGGATCGATTTTTGCCGGATAAAGCCATTGATTTGATGGATGAAGCTGCTAGCCGCCGCCGTATGGAGGTTGATAGTAAGCCCGAAGAAGTTGACGAACTCGACCGTAAAATTCTCCAGATGAAGATTGAATGCTCTGCTCTTGAGAGAGAGGCAGATAAGGCGTCTCAAGATAGGCTCGAAAAACTGAAGGCCGAGCTGATTCATTTGGAGAAAAAATCGGAGGGCCTAACGGCAATCTGGAAGTCAGAGAAGGAAAAACTTAATAATGCTCAGCTTGTTAAAGAGCAGTTGGAGCAAGCAAGAAACGATCTGGTAACTGCGCAGCGACAAGGTGATTTGCAACGAGCGGGGGAACTTGCCTACGGATTAATCCCATCCTTGGAGCAGCAATTGTCTGATACCGCGGATGCCGGAAATTCATCTCTCGTCAAAGAAGGCGTTAAAGAGGATGATATCGCTGGCGTTGTCTCCCGCTGGACAGGGATCCCGGTTGATAAAATGCTTTCGGGGGAGCGTGAAAAATTACTGGATATGGAAAGCCGGTTGCGGTCTCGTGTCATTGGACAGGAAGAGGCCCTTGTCGCAGTTTCTAACGCGGTACGCCGTGCACGAGCAGGGTTGCAGGATCCGAACAGGCCTATCGGTTCTTTCTTGTTCTTGGGACCTACGGGTGTTGGCAAAACGGAACTTACAAAATCTTTGGCAGAGTTTCTGTTCGATGATGAGCATGCGTTACTGCGAATTGATATGTCGGAATATATGGAGAAACACAGTGTCGCACGCTTGATCGGGGCCCCCCCAGGCTATGTGGGCTACGATCAGGGCGGTGTCATGACTGAGGCTGTGCGGCGTCGGCCCTATCAAATCATCTTGTTTGACGAAGTAGAAAAGGCACATCCAGACGTCTTCAATATTTTGTTACAAGTCCTTGATGATGGACGTTTGACAGATGGGCAAGGGCGAACAGTAGACTTTAAAAATTCTGTTATTATTCTGACATCAAATCTTGGAAGTGAACATTTAGTTGAAGGTGATGCAGATGATCCACTCGTGCAGGCAAAAGTGCTGGAAGTTGTTCGGGGTGCCTTTCGTCCAGAGTTTTTGAACCGCTTGGATGAACAAATTGTCTTCCACCGTCTCAAACGAGAAGATATGGGGGCAATTGTCGATATTCAATTAAATCAGCTCAAGGCGCTATTGGATGATCGCCAGATTTCGATAGAATTGGATAATTCTGCTAATAATTGGCTTGCTGATCGCGGGTTCGACCCCATTTACGGTGCGCGCCCTTTAAAACGAATTATACAACGTTTCTTGCAAAACCCATTAGCCAACCAGATCCTGCAAGGTAATATATGTGAGGGTGATAGAGTAAATGTGAGCGCCGATGATAATGGTTTGCTTATTAACGGAAAACTAGCAGTGGCCGCTTGAGGCTGAGTGCTTTACTCATAAAAAAGGGCGGCTCGTTTGAGCCGCCCTTTTTTATGAACTGTTGGACTTAATTGAGTTTCGCCATTTTCGTGTTCATAGGTATGTCTGTGACAGCCTTATCCATTTGTCCGGCGAAAGCCTTAAATGAGGTAAGTATCTTACCTTTTAGTTTACGGCCCGCGGGCAGTTTGACTGAGAGAGGATTTATCAATCTGCCGTTTTTATGCACTTCATAATGGAGATGTGGGCCGGTTGATCTTCCTGTGGTGCCGACATAGCCAATTATTTGGCCTTGTTTTACCCGGCTTCCTTTACCAACCTTTTTCGCAAAGCCCTTCATATGGGCATAAGCGGTTTTGTATTCGCTGGTATGTCTGATCCGAATGTAATTGCCATAGGCACCATTTCGACCAGCCCTTTCAACAATGCCGTTACCCGCAGCCATAATAGGAGTTCCGCGAGGCGCGCCAAAGTCTGCGCCTTTATGCATTTTGGTATATCCAAGGATCGGATGTTTCCGTTTGCCGAAACGAGATGTAAGACGGGCGCCGTCGATAGGGGTTCGCATGAGTGTTTTTCTCACACTTTGCCCTTTTTGATCATAATAATCGCTAAAGCCATCGTCTTTTGTTTTGAAACTGTAAAGTGAAATTTTCTTACCACTTAAAGTCATAGAAGCCCATTGAATACGGCCTTCCTTCAGCGCACGGCCACTTTCATCTACGTAGCGCTCAAAATAGACTTCAAAACTGTCACCGGTTTGGATCTCGCGTTGGAAATCGACGTCATAGCTGAAGATGCGGATCAACTGCAAAGTAATTCGGGTTGGCAATCCGGCCTGCGCTGCAGATAAGAACAGCGAGTTTTCAATAACGCCGCCTGCACGGGCCATCTTCTTATCTAGGGCGATAATGGTCTCTCGGGCTTCAAATCCCTTGTCGGGTGAACGAATAGCAGCAACCTGCTTGTCGACATCCTGGTTAAGCGAGATACTTACGAGACGGAGTGGTTCTTCAAACTTGTCTTTTACTAACAGATCCTGGTTAGAAAAGTTGAGTGTAATATCTTGACCAATTTTCAATCGTCGTGGGTCAAAGACTGAAGAGAGTGCTGTTATTGCTTCATGACTTTCCTTCGGACCAGCACCTGCGCGGGTCAATACCTTCATTAAGGTGTCGCCTTTACCAACGGAAACTGTTTTGGAAGTTTCTTGCAACCTTTCGGGTGAAGGTGTCGTCGTCTCTGATACGAGTGTTTCTCTATCGGTGTCCGCCTTAGAGGCTACGGTGTTTTGTGTGCTGTTTGTTGTTTGTACTGTATTCTCCGTGGGCGCAACAGGAGACGCGATGTCCGTTGGGAGGAAAGCATATGCTAAAAGCCCGCCTAATGCGCCGCCGCCTATTATAGTGAGCAACGGAAGGATGCTACTCTTCTTCTTTGGTTTGTTCCGTGAGTTTGAAAAGATCTTCTGCACTTAAAATACCTACACTCTTTGACATGTCTAATGTCGATTTACCCTAATCGTGTGCCAAACAATGCTTTTTGCCAGTGTTTTTGTCAAGTTTGGAAGGATTGAGGTATTGATTGTGTAGTTTTTATGAAGGTTGGAGGCGGTGATTCAATGGTTCTGGGAGAGTATTGGAGGCGTTGGGTGTTTGGGTGTTTGGCTGGGGGGGC
>MAAC01015522.1_pt1 | contig 44928 bp, 43 predicted proteins | sample 1115981 | NCBI WGS metagenome assembly MAAC01 (sample SAMN04961126, study PRJNA320927) | seawater metagenome | isolation source: sample BD02T64 sea water enriched with oil for 64 days | place: USA:Gulf of Mexico | collected 2013-07-27 | reverse complement strand
AACCCAGGACCCTCTCCTTAAAAGGGAGATGCTCTACCAACTGAGCTACCAGGTCATGCTTTTGTTTAAAAGCGAGTGCAAATATACTATCATTTGTTTATAAAATAAAAGTTTTTTGTGGTTTTTTTTTCGATATTTGTTTTTCTAAAATTTTACAGATGGAGATTGTACTAATGGGCTATATGGGAAGTGGAAAATCAACGATAGGAAAGCGTATTTCTGAGCAGTTAGATCTAACTTTTATAGATTTGGATGCCTATATTGAACACAAAGAAGGACAATCTATTAAAGCACTGTTTTCTAGTAAAGGAGAAATCTATTTTAGATTAAAAGAAGGCCTGTACTTACAAGAAATTTTAGATACAAAAACAAATTATGTATTATCGTTAGGAGGAGGAACCCCTTGTTATGGAACCAATATGGACCGTATTAAAGAGAGTAGTGCATTTAGTTGTTATTTAAAAGCGAATATTCCAACCTTAGTTGCAAGACTTCAAAAAGGAAAACAAGACAGACCATTAATAGCGTCACTTAATGATGCGCAGTTGTTGGAGTATATTGGGAAGCATTTATTTGAAAGAGCGCCTTTTTATGAGCAAGCAGCATTTAAAATTAATATCAACAATAGATCAATAGAAGAAATTTCTGAAGAGTTAGTTACTACACTAAATAGGCAATAGCATCATTATTAGAAAAGTCTACTGCTACATGTTCTTGCAATGTAGTAGACAATGAAATACCTTTAAAGTCTGCTTTTACAGGATATTTCTTGTGGTTTCTGTTTACTAAAACGGCCGTTTTAAATCTTTTAAGCGGCACCTCTAAAAAATGCTTAATACAATAGATAAGCGTACCACCAGAATTTAAAACATCGTCTATTAGCACCAATGACTTGTTTTTGTATTCTTCTGATGCAATTGAAGTAGTAATAGGAAGCAATAGATTTTTTTTATCAATAACAACCTCACACATGGTTACTTTTATAGAAGATATTTCTTGAAGGGCTATTCCAATTTTATTTGCAAATACATATCCGTTTTTAGCAATACCCGCAAGAATTATTTCTTTTTCGTTGCTATTATTTTCATAGATTTGATAGGCAATTCTCTTTATTTTTTGTTCAATTTGAATCGCTTCTAAAATAATATTTCTTTGAGTTGTCATTGCAGGTGTTTTGTAGGGCAAATATATTAAAATTAGTTTTCAGTCTCAGAAGAAGTATCGTAATAATCCTCAATATCTCTTCTGTCTTTTTTGGTGGGTCTACCAACGCCTTTTTTTCGATAATAATCTTTAGAATATTTCAATAATTCGGTCTTCTCAAATTCTTCTTTTGGCGTTAAATCTTTTCGATATAAATCGACCAATTTTGCGCCAACACGACTTTCTGGAATGTCAAGAACTTGAATTTTATAGTTTATTTGGTTTTTTCTTACAGAAATCAACTCATTTCCATAGACTTCTTTCGAAGGTTTACAATTTTTATCAGCCAACTTAATATGTCCTTTTTTACAGGCTTCAGTAGCAATAGTTCTCGTTTTAAACAGTCTTATAGACCACAAATATTTATCAATTCTCATATAAAAAGTTAAAATTTGGCGTTTCTCTTTTTACAAAGATATGAAAATCGTAAATTGCGCCCTTAAATTTAATAGATAGATGATAAAATTAAAACATTTTATAGTTGTTGCAATTGCTTCAGTAATAATATATGCATGTAGTTCTAATAATGGTTTGGTTGATAATTTTGACCATACTGGACAAGCAGTAATTGATAATGATACCTTAGTTAAATATTTAACGAATCATTATTATGATGTAACTATTGATTCTATTAAGCCATTAGTAACTGGTGAAACGGCATTAATTGATGATGCAAAACTAAAAACTCAAGATATTACAGAGAATGATATTGATTATAAATTGTATTATTATGTCTTAAGAGAAGGAGCACCAGATCCAGTAAAAGGTTTTCCTACATCAATGGATTCTGTTTTAACCAAATATCAGGGTAGACAATTAACAACTACAGCTGTTGCAGAAGTATTTGAAACACAAAATACTCCAAGTTGGTTTACATTAGACGCCGTAATAAGTGGATGGGGTAAAGGATTTACGCATTTTAAAGGTGGAAAAAATATTACAGGAAATGGGCCAATAACGTATGAAAATGGAGGAAAAGGATATTTATTTATCCCTTCTGGTTTGGCATATAGAAACGCGCAAGGTGGAAGTATTTCTCCAAACAGATGTTTGGTATTTAGAATAGAGTTATTTGACTCTGTAGAAAATACAGATCATGATAATGATGGAATACCATCTTATTTAGAAATTGAAGATGCGAGTGTGCAAAGCGATCCTAGGTTAGTAAATACAGATGCTGATCAATATCCTAATTATAGAGATGATGATGATGATAATGATGGTGTATTAACCATTAATGAAGATGCAAATGGTGATGGTGATCCTAGAAATGATTTTAGTGATCCTAGCAACCCAACATTACCAGATTATTTAAATCCAAAGATTAAATAATTTTAAAAAATACATATAAAAAAAGCTCCAGAGATTTCTGGAGCTTTTTTTATGTAGAAAGAATCGAATTATAATCGGTAAGAAACGCCCAAAATCATTTGATTTGTTCTGTTGTCAATGGTAAAGTTTCCAACACCATCAGCAAACAAAACTTCAGAATTAGACAATCCTCTTTCCCAACGTACATCAATTCCTAGTTTACCAAATTCAAGTCCAAATCCAGATTGTAATCCAAGAGAGAACTTGTCTAAGCTCACTTCATTTACAGTACTTAATCCAAAGTCTGTTCCTAAAACATATTGAAATGAAGGCCCTATAAATACATTTGCTACTCCAAAAAACTTTTTTCCTACTAATACAGGAACATCAATCTTTTTAAAATCATAAGAAGTACTTGCTCCTTTATACAAATAGGCGCTCTTTACTTGCGTATATACAATTTCTGGTCTTATATAAATACCAACAACTGGTAGTTTTCCTCTAAACCAAACTCCAGCATGAAAACCAGATTTGGCATCTGCACCTTCAACAGCATTACTTAATACGTTAGAAAGGGTTAAATTACCATTGTTGTTGTAATTGATACCTGCTTTAACTCCAAATTGAATTTGAGCTGTTGAAACTTGACTGAAGCCTACGGTTAGGCACATAATTAATAGTACTCTTTTCATAAATTATATTTTATTGTTTTTAGTTATAATAGATAACCTCCAATAATTAAAAAAATTATTGAAGGCTTGTTATATATTATTGTCCATAAAGTATAGACGCTTAAAAGTGGTAAACCGTTATTTTCTAGCAATAACTTTTTCTACTGCGCTAACAATAGATCCTTCATCTAAGCCATATTTTTCCATTAATTGTGCTGGTGTTCCAGATTCGCCAAAACTATCGTTTACAGCTACAAATTCTTGTGGTGTTGGGTTGTTTGTAGCTAAACATCTAGCAACACTTTCTCCTAAGCCTCCAAATTTATTATGTTCTTCTGCTGTAACAATACATCCTGTTTTAGCAACAGATTTTAAAATAATTTCTTCGTCTAAAGGTTTTATCGTGTGAATGTTAATTACTTCAACACTAATTCCTTTTGCCTCTAATTTTTCTGATGCTTGTAAAGCTTCCCAAACTAAATGTCCAGTAGCAACAATAGTTACATCTGTACCTTCAGTTAATTGAATTCCTTTACCAATTACAAATTCTTCCTCTTTATAGTCAGGCATAAAAATTGGCACTGAAGGACGACCGAAACGTAAGTAAACAGGACCTTCATGAGCTGCAATTGCAATAGTTGCTGCTTTTGTTTGATTGTAGTCACATGGATTAATCACAGTCATTCCAGGCAACATTTTCATCAAACCAATATCTTCTAAAATTTGGTGAGTTGCGCCATCTTCTCCTAAGGTTAAACCAGCATGTGATGCACAAATTTTTACATTCTTATCAGAATATGCAATAGATTGACGAATTTGATCATACACTCTTCCTGTAGAAAAGTTTGCAAAGGTTCCAGTAAATGGAATTTTACCACCAATAGTTAATCCAGCAGCAATTCCCATCATGTTGGCTTCTGCAATTCCAACTTGAAAGAATCTTTCAGGATGATTTTCAGCAAATGCATTCATTTTTAAAGAACCAATTAAATCAGCACATAAGGCAACTACATTAGGATTTGTTTTTCCTAATTCTGTTAAACCATCACCAAATCCAGATCTAGTGTCTTTTTTTTCTGTAAATGTGTATTTTTTCATCAAAGTATAATTGTTGTGTTTGTGGCAAAAATAATACTATTATTGTAGCATTTAACTACAATTTCATCAATTCTTTATATAACTTATGAACGGGCAATCCCATCACATTAAAATAACTGCCTTCTAGTCTGTCAATCCCAATAAAACCGATCCATTCTTGAATTCCGTAAGCACCCGCTTTATCAAAAGGTTTACAGGTTTTTATATAATACTTAATTTCTTTATCGGTTAGCTCTTTAAAGTACACCGTTGTAGTATCGTTTGTAATTAGTTGAAATTTTGGGTTTTTGATACTGATAGAGGTCATTACTTGATGCTGGGTACCAGAAAGTTTACGCAACATATTAAAAGCTTCTACGGCATCTTTTGGTTTCCCTAAAGCTTCATCATGTAACCAAACAATAGTATCTGAAGTAATTAAAAGGTCAGTATCATGTAAAGAATCGAATGGTTCTGCCTTTAAATTGGCTAAATAATCAGTAATTTCTACACCTTTTAAAGTAGGAGGATATACTTCTTCAACTTCTTTTAATTGAATGGTAAACGGAATGTTTAACTCTTTAAAGAATTGATGTCTTCTTGGTGATCCAGAAGCAAGAATGATATTGTAGTGTGATAATTTTTCTTTTAGCATAAACTAAAGTTTTATAAGTAACATAGATACAATTCCGAAAAACATAATGCTTTTAATTAAGGTACTAAGCAACTGAAAATCTTTTGACGTTTTTGAGTTGAACAGTTTATAAAGAAACCAAACAAATGGAGCAATTATAAAAAGGATTGCATACCAAAACAACAGTGGAAGATGAACTAATTCTTCTTTCAGAATAATTAAAATGAATAGAAATAGCAAAGAAGAAATAAAAAGAACAATTTTCTTAGTTCTGTTAATTCCAATAATAATTGGTAATGTCTTCATTTTTAACGCATAATCTCCGTTTATATCTTCAATATCTTTAATAATTTCTCTAATAAGAGTCATAAAAAAAGCAAATATAATATAGATAAAAACAGATACGGTTACAGCCATAGCATTGAAGAAATTAGTTATTGCTTCTGCAATATTAGAAGAAGAAGCAGTGTTTTCAATTTCAAAAACAAAGACGATATAAATAGTAAGCGCTGTTAAAAACGATATAACAACATTGCCAATAAGAGCAATCTTTTTTAGTGATTTGGAATACCAATAAAGCAGCCCAACTGTGCCAATAAAAAAAAATGAATGGGCGTTATTCCCATTTATATAGGAAGCATAAATACCGAAAATTATCCCCAAAATAGTGAAAATTACATAGGCAAGTTGTCCATTCTTTTTGGAGATTATGTTGCCAATAAAAACCTTCGTTGGTTTGTTTATGGTATCAGTTGCAACATCATAGATGTCATTAATAATATATCCAGCCGCAGTGATGAAGAGCACAGCCATTGCTACTAAAATAAATTGAAGGTCTAAAATTGCAGTGGTAAAAGAGTTGATAAGTGCATATTTCGTTAAAACGAGCGTCAACAAAACCATCAATAGGTTTTTATAACGAATCAGTTTTAAGAAAGAAATCATGTTAAAAATCCTTTTTAATTCTGGCCAAATCACGCTTGTTATCACGATCTTTCATGGTTTCGCGTTTGTCGTGTAATTTTTTACCTTTTGCCAAAGCGATGTCTAATTTTGCCCACCCTTTATCTGTCATAAACAAACGCAATGGAACAATTGTTAAACCAGAATTTTTAACTTCTTTTTCTAATTTCTTTAGTTCGCGTTTGTTTAATAATAAACGACGCTCGCTTTTTGGCTTGTGATTAAAGAAGTTTCCGTGAGAATATTCTTCAATAAACATATTTACTACAAATAATTCTCCTTGTTCATTAAACTCACAAAAACTCTCTGTAATACGCGCTTTACTTTCTCTGATTGATTTGATTTCAGTTCCAGTAAGCTGAATACCAGCAGTATATTTGTCTATGAATTCGTATTCGAATCTCGCTTTTTTATTCTGAATGTTAATTTTTTTCTGCATTTCAATAGCAAAGATAACTATAAAAATTAGGGGGAATAAAGAAAATTTTCAACTATAAATGAAATAACTTATACCAACTAGATAATTAACAAAACTTTACGAGAGTTGATGGATAATAGCTGTAATTTTGGGCTTTATATTTCGTCAAAATAAGTAAAACAAAAAAGTATGCGTACCCTAGTAATGTTAATTGTTATCGTGTTTATCTCCTCTTGTAAACCCGAAATAAAAGTGCTAACCGCACAAGAACTAATAGATAAATCAATTGTTGCCGCTGGCGCAGATAAAGTTTCTGTAACTGCAATAGATTTTGATTTTAGAAATAGACATTATACAGCTGTTAGAAATAACGGTAAATTCTCTTTAATAAGAATTACCAAAAATGAAACTACAGAAACCAAAGATATTTTATCTAACGATGGTTTTGAAAGGTATAGAAATGATGCATTTATAGTTGTTCCAGATTCCATGTCAACACGATATGCTGGTTCTGTAAATTCTGTGCATTATTTTGCAGTATTGCCATTTGGACTCAATGATGCTGCTGTAAAAAAGAAACTGCTAAAAGAAGCCACAGTTAAAGGAAAAACATATTATAAAGTAGAAGTTAGCTTTTCTGAAGATGGAGGAGGAGAAGACTTTGATGATGTTTTTGTGTACTGGATTAACAAACAAGATTTCAAAATTGATTATTTAGCCTATAGCTTTCATGTAAATGGTGGCGGAAAACGTTTTAGAGAAGCAACAAATGAAAGAATAATTAACGGAATTCGTTTTGTTGATAATACTAATTATAAAGCAAAAAATGCTTCAACTAAATTAGAAAATTTAGACAAAGCATTTGAAAATTCTGAACTTGAAAAATTATCAGAAATTAATCTAGAAAATGTTCAAGTTGAATTGTTAGATTAGTCAGCTATTTTTAAAACGACACTTGTAGTACCACTTTTAGAGACGGTAACAATGTATAAATTACTATTGTTATCGTCTTTTATTTGTTTGTACACATTTTTTCCTAAGATCTTATTTGCAAAAAATGGCGTGGTATTACTATGACCAACAACCAATACATTTTTCCCTTTGGTATTGTGTTTAAACCCACCATCATACATTTTTCTAGGATTGTAAACATACATTCTTAATCCGTTTTTAGTAGCCGTTGGTTGTGCAGTTTCTTTAGTTCTGTTATAATCTGTAGTATACACCATATTTATGTTTGCAGCCGATAATACCTCTGCCCATCTATCAGCTCGCTTTAATCCTTTAAATGTTAAATTAGGATCTTTATTCTTTTTATCCGCTCTGTTTTTCTCTGCATGACGGATTAAACTTCTTCTTCTTTTTCTTGAGCAAAACTTGCAATTGTACTAAACACAAAAACAATAAGTAGTAAATATTTTTTCATTTTATAAAATTTTAAAACACGAATATACATAAAAACAAAAATCGATGTTGTTTCAATATCAATTTTTAACTAACTTTTAATTATTTGCCAAGTAGAATTGGTTTCTACAAACTAACTTTCTAATTGTTTGTCAACTAATTGCTGTACTACTCAATATTAATAGTCCGTTTTTTTAATAAAAACGGAACTACATTTTCATCAACCTTTAAGAAAGCTCTAAAAAGATGTTCATTTTCTATTTGTTGATGACCGTACTCTTGTGCTACTTGCGCTTGTTGTACCGTCTCTTGTGACTTTATGGTATAATTGTTAAAATTCATAACGTTTGTATTTTCTTTTCACTTTCTTTGTGGCAAATTTAATACCAATTGAGAATCAGTATTTTAAAGAGGTGTTTAGTCTGTTGCCCTTTGTTTTAACTGACTTTTTGACGATTGAAAGGAATTGAAAAAATCACGACTTACCAAAAAAAACAAGTAATGAGTTTATTGAAAAACATATTTAAAAGTACACCAGAAGAAAATAAAGAAATTACATCCAATGTGAATTGGATTCCGTTAAAGTCTTTAGATGAATTAGAAGAAATTAAAAAAACTTCTAAATCAGAAGCGGTTGCCATATTCAAGCATTCAACCAGATGTGGAATTAGTAGAATGGTGATTAAGTTGTTTGAAAAGAAATTTGATGAGGAATTGAAAGACTTTAAAGTGTATTATTTAGATTTGCTAAACTATAGAGATATTTCTAATGAGGTTGGATATGCATTTCAAGTGCAACATCAATCTCCACAACTATTAGTTATAAAGGGCGGAATTTCTGTAGAACATGCTTCACATTATGATATCAATTCAATTGATTTGAAACAATACATTTAATTCAAGAACATAAAAAAAAAACCGAGCTGTTAGTTCGGTTTTTTTTATGACTGATAGGTAATAAGGAGTAGAAATATATTGTGCTTTGTATTTAATTTAACATGCAATAAAAAGAGCAGCATAACTATTTACCTATTTTTACCAAGTTCTTATTACAAGCATTCATGAAAAATATTTACTTTTTAATCGTCCCTAAAACGCATCCGTTAGATATTATTGGCCCTGCTCAATTATTTTACGAGTGCAAAGATAATGGAGCTGATTTAAATTTATTTTTTGTGTCTACTACAGAAAACACCGAATTGGAAAGCTCAATAGGATTAGGGCTTTCTAAACTAACACCGTATAAAAACTTTGAACTTGAGCAAGGCGATATTGTTGTTATTCCTGGTATTGAGTTTGACCTTTTAATGGATGCTGATTTTAAATTAGAAAGTCAAGATTTTTATAGTTGGATGCGAAAGCAATATGCAAATGGAGTGACAATGGTTTCTGTTTGTACAGGTGCTTTTTTATTAGGAGAATCGGGGTTGTTAAAAGGAAAAAATGCAACTACGCATTGGAAATCATTTGACATATTTGAGCAAAAATATCCTGACACAAAATTACTAAAGAATAAGCTGTTTGTAGAAAATGAACGTATCTATACAAGTGCAGGAATGCTTTCTGGAATCGATTTGTGTTTGTATTTAGTAGAAAAAGAATTCGGAATTAAATTTGCAGTTGAAATAGCGAAAGAGCTTGTTATATATTTTAGAAGAGGAGAAACGGACCCACAATTAAGTATTTTTCTTCAATACAGAAATCATATGGATGATAGAATTCACAAAGCCCAAGATTTTATTGCCAAACACGTATCAACTCCTTTTAACATAGAAGATATTGCAGACAATGTGTATATGAGTGCCAGAAATTTAACGCGTTTGTTTAAAAAAACCACAGGCATTACCATTGGGCATTATTTGTCAAAATTAAGAGTAGAGCAATCTATTCATTTATTAGCAGATGGCTATACAATTGCCTATGCCGCAAAAAATTGTGGGTTGAGTAGTACCAATCAATTAAGGTCATTACTAAAAAAACACCAAGGTGTTTTACCAGAAAATTTTGAAACATACGTATAACTTGTCCGTATCCTGAGGATATTTGTCCTTAATCATAGCCGCCTTCCCATGTAACTTTGTAGTTGAATAAAAAGAATGGTTTCAAGGATTTGTTACTATTTATTTTAGAACAACTATATATCAACATGTTTAGATTTTCCTCTTTTATGCTACCAAAGTATGTAGAAGTCATATCTGTAGGTAGAAAAATCCCAAACCCATAAAATAAAGCATGAAAGTGGTGCTAATTCCAATTGAAATAACACAAATCAAGTCAAATAAATAAAAAATATGAAACCAAAAACGAACATTATTTTTATGGCAATAGCATGTTTGCTATTGTGTATCACTTTTCAACAACAAGCCTTTGCTCAAGAAAAACCTGAAACGATATATCAATGCGCTCCTTGTGGATGCGATTCTGATGGTAAACATTTTGACAAACCAGCGAATTGTAAAGATTGTGGTATGAAACTAGTAAAAGTAACAAAACCTTTTAGCTCTTTAAAGAACCTAGAAAAACCAATGAATGTTGCAATTTTGTTATTTAATCATGCACAAGTACTTGATTATGCAGGACCTTATGACGTTTTTACTTCTGCAGGATCTAAAAACTTTAATGTGTACACAGTTGGAGCTACCAAAGAACCAATTACCACCATGCCTAATTTAAGTGTAAACCCTCAATATAGTATTGTAGATAGCCCGAAACCAGATATTTTAATAATACCAGGTGGCATGTGGACTAGTGTTGATGCTACTACTTTAAAATGGATAAAAAAGCACTCATTGCAAGCGGAGTATACCTTTTCAATTTGTACAGGAGCTTTCATTCTTGCAGAGATTGGTATTTTAGATAACTTAGAAGCAACTACACATACAGCAGGAATAGATATCTTGGAAAAAAAGTACCCATCAATTAAAAAAGTACATCGTAATAAGCGCTTTATTGACAATGGAAAAGTGATTACATCTGCAGGAGTTGCTGCAGGAATTGATGCTTCTTTTCATTTAATAGAACGAATTTTAGGGAAAGAATGGGTGAAAGCAGTTTCTAATAATTTGGAATATACTTATAGGTCGCCTACTAAGTAGATTTAGGTTTTAATACAAAGTAACGAACATACATTTAAAATGACATCAAAAAAATACATACAGCATGGTGCCGGTTTGCCAAAATGGTCAAACCCTATTAGTCATGCTGTGGTTGCAAATAATATGTGTTTTGTAAGTGGACAACTATCTGTAAATAGCAAAGGAGAGTTTGTTCTTGGAAGTATTCTAGAAGAGACGAAAAGAACCTTTGCTAATTTTTTCGCTGTGATTGATCATGCTGGGTTTACAAAAGAAGATATTGTCTTTGTAGACATTGCTTTTAATGATTTAAATGATCTACCTATTGTAGATCAATTGTACAGTGAATATTTTGATGAAGGCAAACGCCCAGCAAGAACTATTTACCAAGTAGAAGCCTTGCCATTTGGAGGAAAAATAAAAATTATGGGAACCGCTGTAAAAGAAATGTAGGTATAAAAAAAGAGACTGTTTTAAAGCAATCTCTTTTTTGTTATAATAATTTTGTCACGGCACTTTTATAGGTTTGACCAATCGGAATTTTATGCTCGTTGATGAGAATACGATTTCCTTCTATGAATTTAATTTTATTGATGGCCACAAGAAATGATTTATGTACTCTTAAAAAATTGCCATCTGTAAGCATGTCCTCATAATGAGATATTTTTTCATGACTTACAATCATTTCATTCTTCAGAAACAGTTTGGTATAGTTTCCATAAGCTTCAATATATAACAAGTCGTTCAAATCAATTTGATGGTGCTTTTTATCTCCTTTTACAAAGAATCGCGTAGCAGTATCTTCAGTAGAAACTTCTTTTACAATTGTTTTTGTAGTTTGAATTTCTGATACTTTATTAACAGCTTTTACTAAACGATCAAAAGGAAAAGGTTTTAAAATATAATCTACCACATTCAATTCAAAGCCCTCTAAAGCATGTTCTTTATACGCGGTTGTAATAATAGTTTTTGGCGGTTTTGTTAAGGTTTTTAAAAAATCCAACCCTTTTAATTTTGGCATATTTATGTCTAAAAACATAAAGTCTACGGTATTTTCATTCAAATACTGCATCGCTTCCATGGCATTATAGCAGTTTTTTTCTAACTGTAAATGAGGCAACATGCTACAAAATTCTTCAATAATTTCGTGAGCCAAAGGTTCGTCATCAATAATGATATATTTAAGCATGTTTCGAAATTTTTAAAGTTGTTTTGTAAGTGTTCTTTGTGGTTTCAACAATAATTTCATGTTTGTCCTTATATAGTAAAGAGAGTCTTCTTTTTAGGTTCTGTAACCCAATTCCGTTTGATTCAGTTACTTCATTAGGATCAAAATTATTTTCTATTGTAAAGCTAATATACTCCTTGTTTTCAACTAAGTTGATATGAATAAAAGCATTTTCTGTAAGTGTTTCTATTCCGTGTTTAAAAGCGTTTTCTAATAGGATGATAAACAATAAAGGCGCAATGGTTAAATGGGTGTCAATTGCATGATGAAAGGTGATTTCTACCGTTTTTTTATACCGTATTTTATGTAGTTCGATATAATTATTTAAATACTCAATCTCATCAGCCAGTTTAACGGTTTCTTTTTCTCCTTCGTAAATGGTATAGCGCATCATGTCAGATAATTTTAAAATAACCTCTGGTGCTTGTTTGGAATTTTTAACTGTTAACGCATATAAATTGTTCAAGGTGTTAAAGAAAAAATGAGGATTTATCTGTGTTCTAAGTAGTGATAATTCGGTTTTAGATTTTTCTGCTTTTAAGTTTTGCAACCACTTCCATTGCTCAAAAATCCACAATGCAAAGAATATTGGAATGGGTAAAAAGAAGACGAAAAATGGCAAGTCTTCTTTAATTTTTAAATAGGCTTCTAAGTCACCTGAAAACAATCTTAAATAGATGAAGTATATAAATAGTGCTACATAAAAAAAGACAATCAATTTCCAATATTTTTTAATAAAATCCGGAACTAATACATAAGCTAATCCAAGCCAAAACCCAATCATTAAAATAAATGTAATTGGATTATCAGGCATTTTCATGATTGAATCAATTACAAATGTCATAAAAAAAAGTACAAACAAAAAGAGGACTCTTAACACCGTTTTCTTTTTCTTTTTAAAATGATGGAATGGCAAAGCAATTACCGATCCCCAAAAGATGGAATATATAATAATTTCGTAAGATCTATCTTTTGGAAGGAGAATAAACCCCATATAATCTAGCAAGTAGAATATGGGTACAATACTAATAATTCCAAATATAAAGGCTTTGTATTTTTTCAACAACTGAATCATAGGTCAAAATTACCATTGTTATACCATTCACGCAACTATATTGATATACGCTATTAAATGTAGGATAAACAGGTTGTTTTTTAGGTTCAATCTCAGTTTAGTTTAAAAAAGAGTCTATCTGTATTTAAAACACTTTGGTATATCATCTTTAATTTAGAGTGATTGTAATACGGTGCATATTTGTGACATACTTAAAATAAACAGCACAAATGAACAGATTAACAATAAAAGACCTAAGCAAAACATATTCAAACGGAGTACAAGCATTGAATGGAATTAATTTAGAAATCACTAACGGAATGTTTGGTTTGCTAGGCGCAAATGGCGCCGGAAAATCTTCTTTGATGAGAACCATTGCATCTCTACAAGAACCTTCTTCTGGGAGTATTTCTTTCAATGAAACGGATGTTGTTAAGCAGCCTCATGAAATTAGAAAACAGTTGGGGTATTTACCACAAGAATTTGGCGTATACCCAAAAATTTCTGCAGAGAAACTACTGAATCATTTGGCCGTTTTAAAAGGAATATTGGATACTAAGGAGCGTAAAGAACAGGTTACGGCATTGCTACAGCAAGTAAACTTATACCAGCACAGAAAAAAATCTGTCTATACTTTTTCTGGGGGAATGCGTCAACGATTTGGAATTGCACAGGCTTTATTGGCAAATCCACAATTGATAATTGTAGATGAGCCTACAGCAGGTTTAGATCCTGAAGAAAGCAATCGGTTTTTGAATTTATTGAGCGAAATAGGAGAAAATGTAATTGTAATTCTATCCACTCATATTGTTGAAGACGTACGGAACTTATGTCCAAAAATGGCAATTCTTTCTAATGGAGAAATTATTTCTGAAGGAAACCCAACAGAATTAGTGGCAACTATTGATGGCAAAATATGGACGAAGATTATTCCTAAAAAAGACATTGAAATTTATAAGAAAGCCTTTAATGTTATTTCTACAAAATTGATATCTGGAGAAACTCAAATTAGAGTATTGTCAGAAAATAAACCAGAAATTGGATTTGATAAAATCAGTCCAAATTTAGAAGATTTTTATTTCGTGACCTTATTTAATCAAACACCTAATAAAGCTTAAATTATGTTTAAAAAATTATTACAATTCGAAGTTTTTTATCAATTGAAACAACGTGCATTTCCAATATTTGTACTCTTGTTTTTGGCATTAGGAGTATTTGTTGGTAGACAAGGGTTTGCTTCTAAAGGGGTGAATTTCAATTCGGTTTTTCAAGTCTATTTTCACACAAGTATTTTTACGCTTGGAAGTGTCTTTATCATTATGTTTTTCGCTATTAGCGCCATGCTTAGAGATAAACAACACAATATGGGAAGTTTAATTTATAGTTCTTCAATTAAAAAGAGTCACTATTTTTGGAGTCGATTTCTTGGGACATTTCTTTTTTCTGTGTTGGCATTTTCACCTTTTTTAATTGGATATATTTTCGGAAACTATTTTTCGAGTTTAGATCCAGAACGATTGGGCGATTTTAGATTGATGACCTATCTACAACCATGGTTGTACATTGTATTGCCTAATATTTTTATCTGTGCTTCCATAGTGTTTTCTGTAAGTACATTGACTAAAAATAGTACAGCAACTTATGTAAGTGCCGTGTTTATTTACATGTTGTATTTTGTAAGCTCTATCTTTTTGAACTCACCTTTAATGGCACAGGCAGTTCCGGCATCTCCAGAAAGTATGGCCATTGCAGCGCTTGCAGATCCTTTTGGAATTGCCGCATTTTTTGAGCAAACTCAATATTGGACGCCTTTTCAAAAGAATACACAATTGCTTTCTCTATCGGGCTTATTTTTATGGAATCGACTTGTTTGGATGGTTGTTTCTATAGGGATATTATTTGCCACTTATGGATTGTTTTCTTTTAGAAAAACCACTAAAAAAGTAAAGAAAGAACCAAAACAAAAAAAGGAGAAAATTTCATTATTGGCATATCAACCCATAAAAGCCGTACATACTTTTAAAGCCCAACGAATGGCATTTTTTTCGCTGTTAAAATTAGAATTGAAAAATATTTTTAAAAGCTTACCATTTATTGCAGTATTGATCATGTGGTTGGTTATTGTATTTTCAGAATTATTTTCGACAGTGATTAGTGGAGGAGAATATGGGGTGTCTGTGTATCCTTTTACAAATCAATTGATCGATCTAATCGTAAATCCCTTATCATTATTTAGTTTGATTTTAATCATTTTTTATGGTTCTGAGATTGTTTGGAGAGAACGCGATTTGAATTTTAATAGCATTGTAGATGCAACTCCTGTAAAAAATGGAGTGTTCTTTCTCTCAAAATTTACGGCATTGTTATCATTACCTATGATTTTGATTGCTTCTGGTATTGTACTATGTGTGGTATTTCAAATCAGTTTAAACTACACAAATTTCGAAATTAGTTTGTATGGGTCTTTGTTTTACCATTATGGAGTACAATTGGCTGTGTTTTCTATGATTTCCTTGTTTGTAAATAGCTTGGTGAAAAATAAATATATGGGCATGGGAATTTTTGGTTTGATTGTCCTTTTAAGTTTAAAATCTGGCATGTTAGGCTTGGAACATCCGTTAACAAGCCTTGGGTTTATGCCAAGAGTTTCTTACAATAATATGGATGGGTTTAATGGTGCTTCATATATATTTGATCACTTGGCAATCTATTGGTTGGGATTAGGATTTATAATGACGTTTATTTCTTTTAAAATTTGGAATAGAGGTATAGTTGCTAGCATTTCAGTAAAGTTAAAGCAATTAAAATATGGTTGGACCCGTTTTCAAAAAGTAGGGATCACTATTTGCATGCTGCTTTTTATTGGAGCAGGTAGTTTGGTTTTTTACAACCTAGATATTGTTTCTACCTATGAAACCATAGATGATACTTTGGATTTTAGTGAGAACTATGAACGAAAATTCAAGAAATACGAAACTATAGAAAGGCCAGTTACACTTTCAAGAAAAACAGAAGTTGCTATCTATCCAACTCAGAGAATGTACACGGTTAGCGCAGCTTATGTATTGAAAAACAAAAGTGAACAACCTTTAACAGAAGTATTTGTAACAGAAAGGATTCCGCTACAAAATATTAACTTTGAAAATGGACATTTAGTTGAGCACAATACTCTCTATGGGACCTATTTATTTCAGTTTGACACCCCTTTACAACCCAACGATTCAATGGCTTTTAGCTACAATTTGAAAAGAGAGTTAAAAGGATATGATGTAGATAGAACCATTGTAAACAATGGGACTTATATTGCACATAGTAATTTTGAACCAATGTTAGGCTATAGTTCAAGTATTGAAATATCTAATAGAATTGAGCGTCAAAAAAGAAACTTACCCAAAAGGGTTGAAGAGAATATTTCTGCAGCACACATTGTGTTAGAAGAGGTGAAATTTGAAAAAATAAGATTCGAAACTATTGTTTCTACGGATGCTGATCAAATCGCTATAAGTACAGGTAGTTTGGAAAAAGAATGGTCTGAGAATAATAGAAATTATTATCAGTATAAATCAAAAAATAAGGTGATGCCGGCAGCGGCATATTTCTCAGCAAAGTATCAAACAAAGAAAAGTATGCACAAAGGAATTTCTATCGAACAATATTTTGATGCTGCCCATCATTTTAATATTGATGAAATTGAAAACAGTGTAAAGCAAACGTTGGACTATTGTCAAGAAAACTTTGGAGCCTATGCTTTTGAACATGTTAGAATTGCAGAAATTCCGGCACATTGGGGATTTGGAGGCTTTGCACATCCAGGTGTTATAAGTATGGTAGAAGATAGATTGTACTTATCTGATGTACGTAATAAAGAGACGTTTAATTTGGTAGCAAAAAGGACCATTCATGAAGTTGCGCATCAATGGTGGGGACATACGTTAAATGCAAAACCAGTTGCTGGAGGATCTTTATTTGTAGAAGGATTTGCAAAATATACAGAAGCCGTTGTGCTAGAAAAGATGTACGGAAAAAGAGCATTGTATGAATTAAGTGATAATACAAGAAGAAGGTATTTTTCTGGGAGGTCTTTTGATGGCGATATAGAACCAGGAGTTTATATGGTTACCAATCAGGGATATATTTCTTATGGAAAAGCACTAACTGTACTATTAGGCTTGAGAGATTTAATTGGCGAAAAACACCTAAATAGTGCATTGAAAACGATTACAGACAGACATCGCGTTATTAATAAATTGGAAGCAAACACGATTGAATTGTTAGAGGAAATTTATAAGGTAACACCAGCAAAACAACATGTATTAGTTAACGATTGGTTTAAAAAAGTGATTACCTATGACATCGGAATTGAAGAAAGTAGCTACAAAGAATTAGCAAATGGGACTTACGAAATAACCGTAAAAGTAAAAACAAGACGTTTTGAAACTTTAGATAGTGGAGAAAGTAAGCAGATTTCTATAGACGAACCTATTAAAATAGGAGTGTTTACTACACATCCATCGAGAATGAAAGGTGACAGTTCAATACTGTATTATGAATCAAATCAGTTCAATAAAGAAATGACAGAGATTAAGATACTTGTAAAAGAAAAACCGAGATATATATCAATAGATCCATTCGGAACAAGATCTGATGAAAATTTAACGGATAATATTTCTAGATTATAGAATAGAAAACGCCTCATATAATGAGGCGTTTTTTTATTGAAAAAAGAGCGTTAACGATTGTTTAAAACGGATATCTATTTACATTTTTATGTTGCCATAATAAATTAACAATACTCCATTTACCATCTAATTTAACGAGATGTACATATTCTACCCAATTGTCTGAATACAATTTAACGGTAGCAATTCTATGATAGACATCTAATATTTTAATTTGGTTGCTTGGTTTTGGAGGAAAACGAGTATTCGATTGATTCCAGTTTTTTGCATTCTGAATCATACGCTTTTTTGTTAATGGAGCCGTAACCGCTTCTTTTCTTAGTGTTCTACTAAAGCCAACAGTAACTTTATTCAAACTATCGTTCATTACCTCTTTCATTAAATCTGGCTTTAATTCTTGTAGTGCAATTAAATAGCCTAAAGAGATTCTTTTAATGGCTACACTATCTTTCTGTGATGCTTTTGCGCTGAGCTTTACATATTGATTGTTAGCGATGTCTCTTTCACGTAAAAGTTTCATATTCGGGTCATAATGACCTTGTTTGATATAATTTCCAACAGCATCATATTCTTTGGTTCCAACAGAAAGCCCAAATTGATTCATCACCAAGGTATTATTTTCATCATGATACGTATATTTCACATGGTTTCCATTTTCATCATACGTGTCTTTATAAGAAGCTACACCCACAGAATTATTCGTGATTTTTAAATCCTCATTTAAATTATAATTTGCCTTTGGAGATCCATCTTTTCGCAAGACCATTCCTGTAATTCCAAATTCGAAATACGTAGAAATATCCTGATGTTCTTTTTGTAGGTTGTATCTTTTTTCTATCACCATTTTGCGTTTTTTAAACCAATGATATTCAGAAATTTTCCAATTAGATTCCATTGGCATATTTTCAAGGTCGAAAAACTCTAATTTTGTATAGTTCCCTTTTTTATTTTTAGTGAAAACTTCTTTATATACTTCACGGTAATTGGTCATTCTATTACCTTTCTTATCAAAAAAGGTTCTGGTTTCTTTATGCTTGTCATGGGTAATTACCACTTTGTAAACGCCAATTGATCCTAAAGAGTGTCTTCGTTCAGTAAAATAATGATTGTTTGTAATCTCTATCAATTGGCTGTCATCATTGTGTTTAAAAATATAATGAGAGGTACTGGAAGCTGTAGCTTTATCAATTGGATAAGTTCCTGCTAATTGAATGTAAGGAGATACGTGATTGTATCTTAAATGTCTATAATATGTATTAGTTGTATTGTTTTGAGCAAATGTTATATTGCATATACACAGCGCAAAAAGCAATATTGATAGTTTTTTTAAATTCATTTTTATCTATTTTTTTTTGTTCTTTTCGTTCAATATTGTTTCTCTAGCTTCAATTTTAGGAAGTGCTTTTAAATACGCAGCAACATTCCAAGTTAAATTCCATCTATTTAAATTTTCTTGCATGGAGTTTAGGCCCATTTCTGCTCTCCTTTTGTCTACATTTTTGGCATCTTCTAAAGGCAATACATACGGATCCTTACTTTCTTTTGTTATTGCTAACTGCGTTCCATAGACCTGTCTTTTACCATGTCTTAAAATCAATCTATCATAAAACATTGCATATTGTCTTTTGGGTAAATCATTATTATTTACGGCCTTAGTAATCATTGGTAAATATTTTACCTGGGTTTCTAGGTCCGCATGTTGAATGACAAAGAAGAGGGTAGAAGTACCTCTTACACCAATTATATTTTTACTTGGCCATCCTTGAGTATCCAATATCTTACTAACTTTAACTTGATTGATAGAATCATTTCTTAATATTACTTGCCAAAAAGCTCTCATTTCTTTAGAATCCCTTCCGTATTTTTCTTCTTTTGATCTAATTTGACTTCTAGTACTTTGATCATCAAAATAGATTTTATCTAATTGGGCGACTAATTTTTTGTCATAATGCTTTTCAACTTCTTGTTTGTTTTTTTGCATCACGGCGATCAATTGTTGCCATCTTTTATCTTTACGGATATTAACTAAATCTTCATCATTTTTTAGATGATTGATATCATACCATTTTAATTCATTGGCTGCTACAAATAAATGGGTGTACGCCGCAGTAGTATTTTTTGCTATAGCGTTGATGCATGCTGCATTGTATCTATCATTTAATGGTGCTTTTGGGTTTATTTTAAAAGCCTGTTCATAAATTTTAGCAGAACCTGTAAAGTCTTTTTCTAAACATAATTTCCATCCATCGCGAATTAATTCTGAATAGCTTTTTGTATTCGTTTGTGCACTTAAGTTCGATATACTTAGAGCAACTAAGCATATTAATAGGTAGTTTTTCATTGTATCGGTTTTTAAAATCGTTGCAATCTAAAGAATGAAATAGTTGTTTTTTTGTCTAAAAGACCTATTGCAGTCAATGGCAAATGGAGAGTTGTTTGCTGAATTTAACACGATTGGTAGTTGCAAAGTGGAAATCTAGCTTCATTTCATCGGTTTTTGTCTATATTAAACTCATAGAATGTGTTTTCTTTATAAGTTTGAAATTGAGTTTGTTTAGTTGATAACTAAGAAGAGAACAGAATGTGTAAACCGATGCATTCTGTTTCTTTTTTAGAATTGGTATCCCTTTTTGTCTAAATTAGCATTTAATGAAAAACGTATTGCATAAAAATATTCTCCGCAACCTTATTTTTTGGTTGATTATGTTTAGCTATTTGTTTAGCTCGTATTGGTATAGAGATAGTAACAAATGGTACCTGTTTGAATATATAGGATTTAAAGTTTTACTTCAGTTTTTATTGAGCTTAATAATCCTGTACTTTTTAGTACCTAAACTATTGCATAAAAAAAAGAATACGCTATTTGTATTTGCAACATTGTTCTTTATTTATGTGATTCAAACACTATATAGCGTTGTAAGAATCCATTATTTTGAAATGCAATACCCTGAGATTTATGAAAATAAACCGCCTTATATTTTGTGGGATAGAATGACTTCTTTTATTGCTTTTATAAGTAATATAACTTGGGTTGTTTTTCCTTCAATAATATTAATAGCTATAAAATACTATAGAGATCAGAAAGATCTTATTGAACTAAAAGAACAAAAGAAAACTACGGAGCTCAACTTGCTAAAGAATCAGTTAAACCCTCATTTTTTATTCAATACACTGAATAATTTATATGCTCTAGCTTTAAAAAAATCAGATAAAACACCAGAGGTTATTGCCAAGCTATCTGAGATTCTAGATTATATGTTATACCAATGCAAAGACAACTATGTTTCTATTAGCAAAGAAATAGAATTGTTAGAAAATTATATTGCATTAGAAAAAGTTAGATATGGAAATAGAGTAGCAGTGATTTTTGAAAAAAACATCCAAAACAATGTAAATATTGCACCATTAATTTTATTGACTTTTGTTGAAAATGCCTTTAAACATGGCATAAGTCAAGAGTTAAATAAAGGGCTAATTAAATTGTATGTCTCGACAAGCGAAAAAGAAATTGTATTTAAATTAAAGAATAGCAAGCCAAAAACAGCTATTGAAACTATCGTTAATGATAAGAAATCAATAGGGATGCAAAACACAGAAAAACAGTTAGATTTGCTATATCCAAAAGCGTATCATTTAGAAATCAATAACACCGTTTTAGAGTATACTTTAGAATTAAAATTACAGTTGCATGAAAAAGTATAAATGTTTAATTGTTGATGATGAAGAATTGGCGAGAGAGTTAATTGCAACGCATCTAAGTCAATTGCCAGATTTTAAAATTGTTGCTATTTGTGCTTCCGCAATAGAAGCAAACACTATTTTAAAAACTCAGACTATAGATTTATTATTCTTAGATATAGAAATGCCAGTTTTAAAAGGAACCGATTTCTTAAAGAATTTAGTACACAAACCTAAAGTGATATTTACAACAGCTCATAGAGAATACGCTATTGAAAGTTACGAATTGAATGTGGTAGATTATCTACTAAAACCCATTGTTTTTAATCGTTTTTTTAAAGCTGTTGAAAAATTTTTAGATACTCAAATTGTTATAGAAACGAATTCTAATACATCCGAATCAACTCACATTTTTGTGCAGAGCAACAAGAAAAATATTAAAGTTAACTATGATGAAATCTTATATATAGAAAGTATCAAAGATTATATTAAAATTCATACGATACATTCAAACTTGGTTATAAAACACGGAATATCAGCTTTTGAAGAAAAGTTAGACAATCGTTTTTTAAGAGTACACAGATCTTATATAGTCAATTCACAAAAAGTAACTGCATACACAAAACAAGATATTGAAATTGGTGCTATTGAAATTCCTATTGGTGATTTGTATAAAAAAAATGCTTTAGAAAAACTAAAGTTTTAAAGAGCAAGTAGCTTGTTGATATTGCTCTTATACGTTTAACCTACCGTAATTTTATGTTCATTTATAACAATTCTATTTCCTTCTATTTGTAGCATTTTATTATAAATGTTCATATCGATGGTAAGTTAGGACAATATTAAGTAAAGATAAAACTGTTAAAACTTGGAGTATTTCAATTTATTAGTTGCTGAATTTCAGTTTTTTATGAGGAGTGTATTGAAAAGAGTGATTATTATTTTTATAAAAGTGTAATAGTTCTCTTTTTCTATTGTCTCTTAATAAAGAATTTTATCCTTAAACACCCCTAATGAAGAAACAATTAAAAATTATTGTTGCACTATGCTTCGCTTTTAGTGCCGCGATATCAACGGCACAAAATGTAAAGCGTTATGATGGAAATATACATATTGATGCTAAAACTCATATGCTAAAAGCAGATTTCACGATCACTTTTAACACATTACCAGAAGGGAAATTTATGAAGCTTTTTTTGCATAGATCTTCAAGTAATTTGCAATTGAAATCGGGTAATGATATGGTTAAACATACCATAACCGAGGAAGAGTTTATAGAGAAAGACCATGCAATTAATTTTGAAAAAGCCAACATTAAAAACTTAAAACTAAATATAAAATATTCATTACACCTTGATAGTTTGAGTAACAATGGGTTTAGATTTAATGAGAATTGGATTGAACTAAACCTATATACAGCTTGGTATCCTTTTAACACAAGTTATGGTAGATTTCCGTATACTGTTAGCACTAAAATTTCTAAAGAGTATCAACTTTTTGGTTCTGGTGTAGTGGTTAATAGTAAGAAAACATGGGTAATAGAGCAACAAATTCCATCAATAGATATTTCTCAAGTATTTTACAAAGGGTTAAAAGAAGAAGTAATTGGTAAAATAAAACTGTATCACTTCAATATCAATTCAGAAAATGTAGCAACTATTAAAAGCAATACAAGAAGCCATTTTAATGTATTGAATTCTTGGCTAGGAAAAAGCAACTCAAATGATTTAGTATTAGGAGTAAGCAATTTAAAACACACAACTTCTTATGCAAGAAAAAACTTTATATCCTTATCAGTATCAAGTAAATATTCTCAGTTTTATGACAAAATTCTAGCCCACGAATTAGGACATTTGTGGTGGAATAAAGCAACTGTTACAAGTTGGGAAGAATGGTTAAATGAATCTTTTGCAGAATATGCTGCTATTATTTTACAACGTCATTTATTTGGTGAGCAAAATTTTAAAAAGAACATTAGCCGATTAAAAAAGACAACTTCAAAATTGGCATCTCCATATCAGTTAAAAAAAGGCGTTAAAAACTACCAAAGTAGTGTTACCTATAAAGGAGCGTATTTTTTATATGAATTGGAACTTAAAATAGGAAGAACACATATGTTTAGCTTACTGAGAGCAATTCACAAAGCAAAAATTACAACTACAGAAAAACTACTAAAATTAATTGAAGAAAAGGAGGGAAAAGAGGCAGCTACTTTTTTGCTAGAGCGGCTTAAGAAATAACTTGCACTGTTAAATTATTGGTAAAACGTTCAAGAATAGAAATATGAATGGCTATATTTTCTATTTTTGGGCGCAACCAAAATTTTACATTCATGAGAAAAATATTCTTGTTAGTACTTACTATAATTAGCATTGTTACATCAAGCTTTGCTCAGGTTAAAGGATCTCCAATTAGTATAGGAAACAATTATACAATCAATTCTAAAATCTTAGATAAAAATAGAGAAATACAAATCTACCTACCAGATAGTTACGATACCTCTAAAGAGAAATACCCAGTTTTGTATATTTTAGATGGTCAGTGGTTTTTTTCAAATGGAGTTTCAATTCAAAAATCGTTGCGAACACCAGGAGCAATTCCAGAAATGATCGTTGTCGGGATTTCTAACATTAGATCTTTACGACGTGGTTTATTTGGTGATGGTGAAAAGTTTACCTCTTTTTTAAAAGAGGAAGTGATTCAGTTTGTTGATGCTAATTTTAGAACTACCAAAGAGCGTGTAATTTATGGATGGGAAGCTGCAGCCTATTATATAAGCGAAATGATTTTAAAAGAAAAAGACTTGTTTTCTGGAGCGATCATTACCGATGGAGGTTATGCATCTGAAGAAATGGTAAAAGGTTTTAACTCTGATAAAGAGATATACTTGTATATGGCAAACTCTAGAAAAGATATTTACTATATCAGTTCGTCAGATGGATTTAATGAATCATTAAAGAAAGTGAATCCCAAAAACTTGAGATGGAAATACGAATTGTTTAATGACGAAGTGCATGAGACGATGCCACATTTAGCAATGTATAAAGGAATACGTTATTATTATCATAATTATGATTCTCTTGTTTTTGAAAGCATTGAAGCCTATGTTAATTCTGGAGGAATTCCATATTTACAATCCTTTTTTAAAGAAAGAGCAAAGCGTTTTGGAGGTGATGATAAAATAGATGATAGCACTAAAAACTCATTGATTTGGTTAGCTTGGAACCGAGATAATTACAAATACTTTAGTTTTTTTATGGACCACTTTAAAGATGTACTATCGACAAGAAGATATGCATCAGCATATTGGCAACATAGATTCGGACAGTTTTATTTGAAACATAAAGATTATAAAAATGCCATCAAGTTTTTTGAAGCAGGTATTAAAAAATATCCAAATACCCAATTTGACATCCCAATGAAAAAAGGATTGAAAGAGGCAAAAAACAAAAAGTAAATAAGGTTCACATAAATGAAAAAATCAATACTAATAGTAATCGCTTTTTTATGTATTATCAATACCTCTTTTTCACAAATTAAAGAAGTTGATAATACCGTTGGTAAAACAATTCTATTGAAATCTGAAATTTTGAATCAAGATAGAGAAATACAAATCTACTTGCCAGAAAATTATCATACATCAAAAGAGAAATGCCCAGTAATTTATGTTTTTGATAGTCAGAAGTATTTTTTAAACGCTGTGTCATATCAACAAAACCTTCTTTTTGTAGATGAAACTCCAGGGTTTATTGTTATTGGAATCAAAACAAAAGACAATGAAAGAAGTAAACTATACAATTCAGAATCTTCTAAATTTACTAAGTACTTAGAAAAAGAATTGCTTCCATATATTGATACTACCTACAGAACAAACCCAAGCGAACGTGTTTTTTTTGGTTGGCAAAGAGCCGCATCTTTTGGGGTAGAAATGTTGGCTTCCAAACCAAATTTATTTAAAGGATATTTTATCGCCAGTCCAACTTATTTATCAGCAAAACGAGTTTCTGATGTAGGAAAGCTACTAGACAAATCGACCTCTTTAGATAATTATCTATATTTTACCTTGGGATCTGTTGAAGCTTGGTCTCTTGATAACACCAATAGTTTGGCTGAATTATTGAAAAAGAAAGCAAGCAATAAACTGAAATGGAAATACGATTTGTTTGATAATGAAAATCATTATTCAACCACAATAATTACCATGAATGAGGGCTTAAAATCGTTCTTTAAGGAGTACCCTCCGATTCGTTATTATAGTTTTGATCAATTCAATAAAGATGGTGGAATTACTGGATTAAAGACGTTATTTAAGAAGAGGGGGGAGCGTTATCAAATCTCAAAAGAAGTTCATAGTGATACTAAAAGATACTTGTTCTTATTGGCGGTTAGAGAAAATAACTTTACTATTTTTTCTGAGTTAGATAATGAGTTTCCAAATTTCTTAGCTTCTTTTTCTAGAGATAATATGTTTGAACGATTTGGGCAGTTTTATGTAAAGCATACCGCATATAAAAAAGCCATTAACTATTATAAAAAAGGAGTACAAAAGTTTCCGAAATCAGTTCGATTACAAACAAGATTAAAAGAAGCTTATAAGCTTTTAGGAAAGTAAAGTACAGTGAGAATAACGAACTAGCATCATTAATTATTTCGAATGAAATTAGAGAAAAAGTTAAAAGAGTTGGGGTTAAAACTCCCAAAAGTTTCAACGCCTGGTGGAAATTATGTATCTGTAAATATTCGAGAAAACATAGCCTATATAGCAATTCAATTTCCAATTATAGATGAAAAGTATTATTACCAAGGCAGACTTGGAGATGAAGTTTCTACAGAAGCAGGGTACAAAGCAATGGAAATATGTGCCTTAAATGTAATTGCGCAAATAGAAGCAAAAGTTGGGTTTGATACTATTATTGGTCTCAATCACATCGATGCTTATTTTCAAGCAGGAAATCTATGGGATGATTCGCCAAAAATAGTAAATGGTGCTTCAGATACATTTGTAACTATTTTGGGAGATAAAGGAACACACTCTAGAGCAATTTTTGGTGTAGACAGTTTGCCAAGAAATTTTAGTGTGGGCTTAACGGCAACATTTACTTTACATAAAAATAGTAAGGCTTAAAAAAAAAACAGCCATATTTTTTAGTATGACTGTTTTGAATATATGTTTCTTTTATAAGAATTAATCAGGTAAACGATCACGATCTTTTTTACTTCTATTAAAACGATAGATAAATGTTGCAGAAATTCTTCTTTGAGAATTATTACTGTTAACTTGTAATGCATAATTATTACCATTGATAAATCGTTTAGTTTCTCTTGAGTTAAATAGATTATTCGCATTCAACGTAAGTGTCATTTTATCGTTTAAGAAATCTTTACTCATTCCTAAATTAAACCAAGCAACACTTTCTGTATAGGTTTGTCCGCTAGTTCTAGCTCCTACGTAATTTACTGTCGATTGTATGGAAAAATCTGTGAATTTCATGGTAGAATTTAATCTAGAGGTCCAAGTGCTGTTGCTAGAATCATAGTTGATGTTCTTATAGCTTCCTTTTTGATTGAATCCATAGAAGTTGACATCTGCAGACAATCTCCACCATTTATATGGAGAATAGGTTGACACTAATTCTGCACCATATCGGTTTTCTGAGCCTAAATTCACAGGAATTGTAATGATTGTGTTGTTGCTATTTCTGTAAGTAATCATTTCAAAAATATTGGTAGATCTTTGAAAGTATATTGAAGGATTGATTGTAAAACCATTCCATCTTTTTAAGGTTCCAATTTCAAAAGAGTTGGTATACATTGGATTTAAATCTGGATTCCCATATCGGATATTATTTTTGTCTGCAATTCCACCAAAAGGATTCAATTGCCAGAATCGAGGTCTTGTAATACGTTTGCTGTAACTAAATTGTAAGCTGTTTGAGTCTGAGAAATTGTACGTCAAATGTACTGTAGGAAAAAGGTCTGTGTATTTTTTATGGTTGAAAAACACATTCTTTCTATCTGTACTTTTTGTGTCAGAATGTTCCATTCTTAATCCCAATGAGTATTGAAATTTTTTCTCTCTATTACCATATTGTAAGTAAGCCCCATAAATCTTTTCATCATAATGTAATAGGTTGTCCAAACTATCTACTAAAACGGCATTGTCCCAAACTTTATAATCACTATTAATACGTCTAATTTCTCCTTTAACACCCATTTCTAAGCGAGATTTCTCGAATATTGGCAATACATAATCCGCTTGAAAGAATAGATCTTTACTACTTTCTATATCTCTACTTTTTAAGCTGTTCTCTACAGAAATTGTTGGAAATGTTTGTTTTTCTGTAATGTTTTCGTTTTCATCATCATTCCAAAATTCGTATCGAATATTAGCGGTGAATTTCTGCCCAGGTTTTGCAAATGATTTTACATAATTAACCTCCATTTGATTCGCTTTTTGTGGCTCTTTGTATTTGTTTGTAGATAGTAGCGTGCTTTCTTTCTGGTTGTTACTGTCAAAATAGTCGTAAGAGTAATCAGTGATATGGTTACTTACATTATTTCTAAAATAATAACTAAATGTCAACGTATTTTTATCATTGATATAATAATCTCCACCTAAATAGACGTTGGTCATTTTATAATTTCTTTCTATCCCAACATGTTGTTTTGTTGAAGAAATAACATGTAGACCGTTTGTGTTTGTTTGAAAATAATCTAAGGTTCCAGGTAATCTCACATTGGTGTGACTCAAATTTGAAAAAATATTAAATTTCTCTGTTTTGTAATTCACATTGTAATTTAATGAGTTGTTTACTGGGCTTCCAGTGGTGACTTGAATAGAACTACTAAATCCACTTTTCTTGTTTCTTTTTAAAATGATATTGATAATTCCTGCAGTTCCTTCTGCGCCATATTTTGAAGATGGATTTGTTGAAACTTCTACTTTTTCAATATTCTCAGCCGGAATTTGGTTTAAGCCATTATTACTTGTCAATACAGAAGGTTTCCCGTTAATTAAAATTCTAACATTTCCATTTCCTCTTAAGCTCACTCCACCTGCAGCATCTACATTTACAGAGGGAACATTATTTAAAATATCGTTTACAGAACCTCCTTTTGAGATTAAATCCTTACCCACATTAAATACCTTTTTATCTAATTTATATTCTACAGTAGATTTTTCTGCTGTAATTTGAACTTCGTCTAATTGCGCCGACTCTTCATCTAGTTTGATATTTCCTAATTGTAGGTTATTTGTATAGTTTCTAGCAGGTAATTCAACAGATGTATACCCAATAAACTCTAATCTAACAGAATATGAACCTTGATTTGCAGATAGGCTAAATTCCCCCTTTTGATTGGTACTTACTCCTGTTACTATAGTATTAGATTTTAGTAAGATTGCTGTAGCATATTCCAATGGAGCGTTGGTTGTTTTATCAACAATTGTCCCTGTTATAGAAATCTTTTTTGAAGACTGAGCAACTAAGTTTAAATTGATACTTAGTAAAAGAAATAGAATTATTTTTTTCATGATTGTATGTGTAAAATATTGTTATTGGTGTTTTTTTAATAAAGTGATCATCTCTTTATTTTTGTTTACTCTTGCATGGAACATTGGGTATTCGTCACTTCTAACATATAAGTCAACATCTGCACCATTTTCCAATAAAATTTTTGCTATTTGATAGTGGTTGTTTTTTACTGCGGAGATTAATGCAGTTCCATCACCTCTAATGGTTTTGTTAACATCTACTTTCTTTTCTATTAGATAATTAACGAGATGTATATGTCCGTTTGCAGAAGCAGCCATTAAAGCACTTTCATCTCCATCTGCATGAAAATCTACGTTGGCATTTGCTTTTATTAATAGTTTTACAATTTGTAATGACCCATTTCTAGAAGCGGCAATTAATGCTGTTCTTGGTTCACCATATCTATAGATACAATTTGATTTTACAGTTTTTAAAAGTCGGATTACCTGTCCAACATTTTGAGACTTACTTGCTGCTACCAAGTTTTTGCATGATGATTTTTGTGCTTGTATTGAAAAGCTACCTAATACTAATGCTACGGATACTAAGATTATTTTATTCATTTTTTATTTGTTTTAAATTCTGGTACAAAAGTGTAGCATTATAGAAAGCGAAAAAAGAATAGGGGATAAACAGAGCTGTTTTACCGTTGTTTACTCCGAAATCAAGGGCAAATAATATTCATCATCAAAAACAGCACATTTATCTATAAAACAGACAATTTTGTCGATAGCTTACTTTAACATCAGTAGTTTGCTTATTTTTACCATCTATTTAAATGAAGTTATGAGCTATCTAAAAAAAATTACAGATTCTATACAACATAAAGGGGTAACGAGACATTTTTTGTTTTGGATAGGAATCATTTTACTAACCATTCCTCAAAATGTTTTGGAGAGTGAGCAACCTTATATAAATACATTAGTTTATAAGATATGTGTGCTAATTCCACAGATTTTAGCGTCTTATTTTGTTGCGTATTTTGTAATACCCAAATATGTGTCAAAAAAGAAATATGTTATATCATTGTTCTTATTAATTGTTGGTACTTATTTTTTTGCGGTATTAGCTAGGGTATTTATCATTCATATAGGTGAAAACTTGGTAAGAAAGGGGGCTTTTGAACAGGAAACTATATTAGAAATAGTAATTCAATTGAGATTTTTATTGTTACATTATGTACCAGCGATTTACTCTATCGTTTTTATTTTTCTTGCTGCTAAATTTTTTATGAACTACAAAGCAGTCAAAGAAAATGAATTGCTTTTGACTAAAGAAAAAGTAGCAGCAGAATTAAAAACCCTAAAGGCTCAATTAAATCCACATTTCTTATTCAATACTCTGAACAATATTTACGTGTTGTCTTTAGATAACTCACCACAAACCCCAAAATCGATAGAAAAATTATCTAAAATATTAGATCATGTTTTGTACCGTTGTAATACCAAATACGTCTCTTTATCTTCAGAGATAGAACTCTTAGAAAACTATATAGAATTGGAGAAATTGCGATATGATGATCGTTTAAAAATCAATTTTAACAATGCTATAGAACAGGATGGAGAAATAGCTCCCTTAATATTATTATCTCTTGTAGAAAATGCATTTAAACATGGAGCAGGAGAGGATAGTGGTTCTCCAAAAATTGACATTGATCTATACAATACAAATGAAGAATTTATCTTTGTAATTTCGAATACTGTTGCTACAGAATCTGATCGCTTAGAAAGAACCCCAATAGGTTTGAAAAACATAAAAAAACAACTAGATTTGATCTATCCTAATAGGTTTGCACTGCATATTGATAACAGTCCAAAACTATTTACGGTAACCGTTAAAATAAATAACCACTAGATTTTATGAAAGTGCGCTGCTTAATAGTTGATGATGAGCCTTTGGCAATTCGATTGATAGAAAAACATGTTTCTCAAATTGACTCCTTAGAAGTAGTTGCAACTTGTAATAGCGCTTTGAAAGCGTTTGAAATTTTGAACACCCAAGAGATCGATCTGCTATTTTTAGACATTAAAATGCCACATTTAACCGGTATTGATTTTTTAAAAACATTGAAAAATCCACCCAAAACTATATTTACCACTGCATACAGAGATTATGCATTAGAAAGCTACGAATTAGAAACGGTAGATTATTTATTAAAGCCAGTTACTTTTGAACGGTTTGTAAAAGCAATAGACAAATTTTATAGACAAAATACCAATGCCATTACTCCAGTACAAAGAGAAACAATTGTAACGGATTATATATTGGTAAAGTCTGGGAGTAAACACCATAAAATTAACTTAGAAGACATTGTATACATAGAAAGCTTAAAAGATTATATAAAAATTCATTTACAAAATGATACTTCTATAATTTCGAAATACAAACTAGGTGAAATGGAACAAGAATTGTCTTCCTATCAATTTTTAAGAATTCATCGTTCTTACATTATTAATACCTCAAAAATCACAGCATTCTCATCCAATGACATTGATGTAAATGCCCATGAAATTCCAATTGGAGCAAGCTATAAAGAAGCCGTTATTCTTTTTTTAGAAAAAATTAAACGATAATTTAACGAGTCAAAAGTCGAATATAAAAAGAAAAGCAATGGCTATTGGTTAATAATTAACAACCAGGTATTAAAATTCTTGTACCCATTCACAATTATTTCTCGGTTTAGAACCATAGAGAACTTTAATCTGCAATCAATACGAGCAGCCAAAGCTTGTTCACAAACAATAAAAAGTGCTTTCAGAAATTACTTCATCAAAATAGGTGAAAAGGCCTTCGGAAAAGGAGGGTTTTACGATTTCGAAAATCTATGGGATGTTGTAATTTTCTACAATTATTAATTTAAGATTTTATTTCATATAAATGAGCCAACATATTATGTGGTTTAAAATATTTATATTTACATAGTATTTAAAATACTGTTTTATAGATTCTTATGGTTTTGTGAAGCCGTTCTAAAGTACTCTGTAGAAATGGATATTAGTATTAAAAATGAATAGTAAAAACATTTAGATTATAAAGAGTATCAATTAATTACTAAAACATCTATCATATGAAACATATAAAAAGAACATTTATTTTTCTGGGTTTATTGTTGTGTCTTACTGCTTGTAAAGAGAAAAAGCCTGTTCTAAATCCTGCATTAGCTTCCATAGATTTTTTAAGAGGTGAACTTTTATTATGTGGAGATGGTCAGTTTGGAGAATTGAAATTTTCTTTATCCTGCAACTATGAAACAAGAGCCAACTTCGATTTAGCGGTGGCATTATTGCATTCTTTTCAATATGCAGAAGCAGAAAAGGCCTTTGTAAAAGTAATTGATGCAGACCCTAATTGCCCAATGGCTTATTGGGGAGTAGCCATGAGTATTTACCATGCAGCATGGTTTCCACCTTCAAAAAAGGAATTAGAAAAAGGAGCCAAAGTTCTGGCTATTGCAAAGCAACTCACAATGGATGCCAAGCAACGCGATTATATAAATGCAATAGATGCTTTCTATACAAATTTTGAAAATTTAGACCATACTACTAGGGCAAAACTTTTTGAAAATAACATGAAGCAGATTTATATTAATTATCCAGATGATATTGAAGCAGCTGTTTTTTATAGCTTGGCTTTATATTCTACGAGAGACCGTGTTGGGAAAGATTTTGTAAACGAACGCAAAGCAGGAAAAATATTAGAATCCCTTTTTAAAACAAATCCAAATCATCCCGGTATTGCTCATTATATTATTCATAATTATGACAATCCAGTATTGGCGCATAAAGGTTTGGAAACAGCAAGAAGGTATGCTAAAATAGCGCCCTCTTCTTCACATGCTCAACATATGCCTTCTCATATTTTTACACGATTGGGAATCTGGGAGGAATCTATCATCTCAAATTTAATGTCAGCAGAAAGCTCAAGATGTTACACAGAATCTGCTGGGTTGAAGGGGGCGTATTTTGAAGAATTGCATGCCATTGATTACTTGGTGTATGCCTATCTTCAAAAAGGAGATAACCAAAGTGCACTTGAACAATATGAACGCATCAACACCCGCAAATCATTTTACCCAACTAATATTACAGCATCTATTTATCCACTGGCAGTAATTCCTGCGAGACTGGCATTAGAAAATAAAGATTGGAAAAAAGCGACTCAATTAAAACTACAAGAAATGGAGTTGGACTGGAATACTTTTCCATGGCAAAAGGCGGTACACCATTTTGCAAAAGCATATGGTGCTGCACAATTAAAGGATTTTAGTTTGGCAAAACAAGAAATAAAAACCTTAAAAGAGCTTCATCAAGTTTTAGTAGATAAAAAGGACAGGACCAAATTTATTCAGATTAAGCAAATTGAAATTCAGATTAAAACAGCACAAGCTTGGGTATATTTTAAAAATAAGCAAACAAAGAAAGGGTTAGAATTAATGTTAGACGCTGTAGAAGTTGAAAGAAATACTAGCAAGCATCCTGTTACTCCAGGTGATGTATTGCCTGCGATAGAACTTTTAGGTGATATGTATGTAGAAATGGGCAAATATAAAGAAGCTTTTGCTGCATATGAAGAAGATTTACAAGGAAGGCCACATCGTTTTAATGGTGTGTATGGAGCAGCGACTACAGCAAAATTAGTTGGTAATAAAAAGGCCGCAGAAAAGTATTTTAAAGAATTACTAGAGATGGTAACCATTAAGAATAGTACTCGTAAGGAAATAGTAGAAGCAACCGCCTATTTAAAAATGACAGCTACTAAAATATAAAATTAATGCATAAGTTATCTCATAATATATTCTTATTGGTACTGTTGGTTTTGTATTCCTGTCAGCCTTCTGGAACCAAAGAGTTGCCTATTTATAACCCTTCAGATATCAATCCCAAATTGGTAGATAAAAGTCTTCAGGATACAAAAGAAAATCACACGGTATTAGATTTTAGTTTGATCAACCAAAATGGTAAAATCATTACGCAAGAAGACTATAAGAATAAAGTCTATGTGGTCGATTTCTTTTTTACCAGTTGCACGAGTATTTGCCCATTAATGACAAACAATCTTTTAAGAGTTCAACAAGAGGTTTTAAATACGAATGACATTATGTTTTTATCATTGTCTGTTACTCCAGAAATTGATAGCGTTCCTGTATTGAGAAAATATGCAACTGATAAAGGAATTATTGATGGCAAATGGAATGTTACTACTGGTGATAAAAAGCATATTTATGAATTGGCACGTAAAAGTTATTTTGCTGTGGTAGAACAGGGCGATGGTGGTTTACAAGATTTTATTCATACGCCTAATTTTATTTTGGTCGATAAGAAAAAGCAAATTCGTGGAATATATGATGGTACAAATGCTGCAGAAATTGAGAGACTGCTTCAAGATATTAAGGTTTTAATGCAGTAAAAAAGTGTAAAATATAGGAAGAAATAATTGTGACCTACATTAAAATATAGTGTACTTTAGTTTGTCTAAAAACAGGAATAAAGTAAACACGTATTGTATGTATAATTTGAACACATTGACTCGTAAAACAGCCTCATTTATTTTCCTGATTTTTGCCATATATGGGTGTGGGAATCATAAAGAAAAATCTGTAAAAAACATCCATGTTTCTGCAACAAAAGGAAAAGAATGGAATGTATTTGGGGTAAAAATTATAGGAAAAATTTTAAGTGAAGACACCAATGGTAAATATTCTGTTATCATCACTGAAACACCACCAAATGGAGGTCCACCTTTACATATCCACACACATGAAGATGAGTTATTCTATGTACTAAAAGGAAACTATGAGTTCTTTTATGGTGATAAAAAAATACTTGCTAAAAAAGGAGACTTTATTCAATTACCTAAAGGCATCCCACATCGATTTATTAATAAAGATAGTATCACCGGAATTACGATGAATACCATTACTCCAGGTGGATTTGAAAACTTCTTTGATGATATTGCCGAATTCTCTAAAACACAGACACTTTCTAAACAAAAAATAGATGCTATTGCTGGTAAGTATGGAATTGAATTTTTAAAAAATGATGGAAAAGAAAATTAGTTCTAATTATATCAATTCATTAAAGTTTTAATCTGAAAAAACACCATTATGTTTAAAAAATATGCACTTGCAATTGTCTTTATATCTACTGTTTTTAATGGACTTAGTCAAAGTAAAATATATCAGCAAAATAAAGCAGATAAAATAGCCAAAGGTTCTGTATTTACTAAAATTATTAACAAGAAGTTACCTGCTACCATCTTGTATGAAGACAAAGATATTATTGCTTTTTTACCTTTGCGATTACAAGCAAAAGTACATGTGTTAATAGTGCCAAAAAGAGAGATTCCAACCATAAATGATATTAACGAAAAGGATGCCATGTTGCTAGGTAAATTGTTTTTAGTCGCTAAAAAAATAGCCAAAGAGCAAAGAATAGCAGAAACAGGTTATCGCTTAACAATGAATATGAATGAAGATGCTGGGCAATCTGTTTTTCATTTGCACATGCATTTGTTAGGTGGTGAAAAATTAGGTGCAATGGTTGAAACATTAAAAAAATAAACATATATAAATGAGTTCGATTAAATATTACTTAGTAGATGTGTTCACAGATACTAAATACGGAGGCAATCAATTGGCAGTTTTTGTTGATTATGAAAACAGTGTTTCGGACACAGAAATGCTGGCTATCGCAAGAGAACTGAATTTTTCTGAAATTACATTTGTAAAAAAGAATACCAATGATGAAAAGTTTGAAGTTCGAATTTTTACACCAGAATATGAAGTGCCATTTGCTGGGCATCCATCTTTAGGAACTGCATATATCATTTCAAAATATTTAATTTCGAAACCTAAGCAACAAATTACTTTGGCATTAAACTATGCAGACATTCAGGTTCAATTAAGCGATTTGGAAGCATTAGATAACTGCCAATTTAAAATGAAACAGGCGCAGCCCATTTTTTATAAAACTTATGCCCATAAAGAAATTGCTACTGCATTAAATTTGGACATTTCGCTTTTTGATACTACAAAAGTTATTGAAGAAGTGACCACAGGATTGCCATATTTGATTGTTCCTGTTGTTAATATTGAAGCCATTAATTCGATAACATTGAAAGCCGATTCGCTAACTAATTTTTTAGTAGAGAATAAATTACACAAAACAAATAATTCCTCTAGATTGTCAACCTCTTTCTTTTTTGTAACCGAAGAGACCATTGCAAAAGAAAGTGATTTCTATGCTAGAATGTTTTGTCTAGAACAAGGAGATATTATGGAAGATGCAGCTACTGGTAGTGCCAACGGATGTTTTTTAGCCTATGTATTAAAGCATCAATCAGAAACAATACAAGCAACTGTAGAACAAGGTTTTAAAATGGGGCGAAAATCTTACATTTATTTGGATGGGAATTTAAAAGAAAACAACTACGAAATCTTTGTAAGTGGTCAAGTTATAGAAGTAGGAGTTGGTCAATGGAACATCTCTTGATTTAATGTTTTTTTTAACGTATAGTTAACATTTTATCATGTTTTTTGGTGCTAAAATTGCTAGCATAATGGTAATAAATTTGATAACAAAGAATACAATTCCTTAAAACACGATGAAAAAAATTAAATTATTTAGCATGCTATTTATGGCTAGCTTACTTGCAATTGCTTGCACTAAAAAGAATGATGATGAATTCCCTATTCCAGTTGATGAATTTGTACAGATACCAGATGTAAAGTTTGAAAAAAAATTGATAGCACAAGGAATTGACTCTGACGGTATGGTTAATCAAAAAATATTAAGAACAGATGCAGAAAATGTCACTAAATTATCTCTTTACAATGCTGATATCAATAGTTTAACTGGTATTGAGGCTTTTACAAACCTTAAAAGATTGTATGCAGATGCAAATAATTTAGTAACAATAGATTTGAGTAAAAATGTATTATTAGATACTATAAGTTTAATATCAAATGATTTAACCAAAATAGAAGGCTTATCCAACGCTAAAAATTTAGTATGGTTGAGTTTATCATGGAATTTGTTTACTGAGTTTACTTTAGATAATGATAACGTTAAAAATTTTCTTATGGATCATAATGATTTAGTTTCTTTAGAGATAAATGCACCTAAATTAGAAAGTGCTGTACTAAACCTGAATGAGATCCCGAGTTTAGATTTTAGCAATAGCCCATTGCTTAAGGTGTTAAACTTTTCTGCTAATAAAGTTCAAACAATTAATCTGAATCATAATGTGAATTTAGAATACATCTATTGCTCAAGTAATTTATTTACAGAATTTGATTTGAGTAATTTACCAAAATTAATAGATGTAAGAATAGATAGAAATCCAACATTGACCTGTATTAAAATTGCTCCAGGACAACAGATTCCTACCTTAAAACTGTCTTCATATCAAAGAGCAAGTGTAAATTGTGATTAATTAAAATAGTTATCAACCTTTATTTAGAAGATAAATATTGATTCAAAAAGCAACAAAATAGAACATGTTATATTTTTGAATGTAATTGAAATTATTAGCCTTTATTTAGGCCAATAGTAAACAGAATTAAGAAAACTAATATAACATGAGAAAATTTTCATCATCATTAAAAATAGCAATAGTTTTTATTTTAACGACTGCATTATTCAGTTGTTCATCAGATGACGATACTAGTTTAGAGGAGGATCAGAACAAAATTGTTTTTGATGGCGAAACCTATCAAATAAATAGTGGTTATTTCGATAATGGAGGAAGTCCTGAATATTCTTTGGCATTATACCCTGAAGGGATTAGCATTAAAGATGATAACAATAACAATGTTTTTAATGGAGGTGATTGGTTTCTAGAAATTGAACCTCTTATAACAGATGATGATACGATTGAGGGAACATATACCGCTGGAGAGGATGTATTTGTATATTTTATAAATAACGCTCATTTCATAGATGATGAACTTCAACCAGGTAAAATTGTACATGAAGTAAGCCAAAATGGAACTCTAACTATTAAAAAAACAGGAAGTGAATATGAGTTCATTTACAATGCCTTTGATGATACAGGGAAGCCATTTACTGTAAATTATACAGGCCCTTTAACTAAACTTGAATATTAATTTAAGTATTTCACAAAGCAGACTTGGTCATAAATTGTCTATAATAATTAGTATGGCCAAAACAGCGTAAACAAAATCTATTAAGTTACCAGCTGGCATGTGCCAATTGTGATTAGTTTGTAGATGACATTTTTTTATAATATACTCTACTAAGCGGTGTTTCTATATCATGCTGTAGTTGTAGAGAATATTTTCCTCCTCCATGTTTTACAATCTTTAGTATTTGAGAAGTGTCTACAACATAAGATCTATGGACTCTAGTAAATTTTTCAGGTAATAATAGTAAGAGTTTCTCTAGGTTTTTATCATGTAAAAAGCATTGAAGATCTTTGGTATACACTTCAGAATAATTGCCGGAAGCCTTTATGTAGGCTACGTTTTCTATAGGAATTAATTGAATAGCACCTCTGGTTTTAACAGCCAATTGTTTCAATTGCTCTCTAAAAGATGCGCTGTTGTTTTGTAAACGATCTATGGATACTTTAAAACGAGCTTCTAAAATAGGTTTGCTAATAAAATCAAAAACACCATAATCAAAAGCATTGGCAGCTTGCTCTCTATTTGCAGTAATAATAATTGTTTGAAAAGAACTAGCAGCAGCAGTTTGTAATAATTCAAAACCATCCTTTCCATTTAGGTTTAGATCTAAAAACAACAAGTCAAATGCTTTTTCTTGCATGCACAACTTAGCATCATCCAAAGTATGAGAAATGGTGATTTTTGCCGTGGATACATACTTTTCTGTAAGATCTGCAATGCGTTCAGCAATTAAAGTGATGTCTTCTACAATTAAGATATTCATGAGTTTGTTTGTATTTGAATAATAGCTTCCCAGCCATTTTCTACAGCTCTTGAAATTAAACTCCAATGCTTTGGGTAGCATTCTTCTAAACGAGCTTCAATGTATTTTAAACCACTACCAGTAGTTGCTTTTTTAGTAGTTGACTGTTTTTTACTATCATTAAACAATCGATATTGAATTCCGGTTTCTGTAGTTGTTTTTGTCAATTCAAAATGGGCATTGTCATTGCCAGAATATCCATGTGTAATTCCATTTTCTACCAAGGTATGAAGCACTGCGGGTGGAATGGTTTCATTACCTAGAACTCCTTTTACGCTGATTTTATATAACGCTCTTTGTTGAATACTCATAATTTGTAAATGCGTTCTGCACATATCTAATTCATCTTGAATGGGCACCAATTTCTTCTTGGTCATTGTTGTTAATAAATGAAATTCTTCAGACAGAGCTTCAATCATTTTACTTGCATTTTCAGTATCTGTAGTAACCAATTGTTGTAGAGACATTAGCGAGTTCATTAAAAAATGTGGTTGAATATGCTTTTGTAAAAATTGATATTCCAATTGCTCCAATTGTAATTTTGCAGCATTTAGTTTCTGAGTTTTTAAAAATATGCCTTTGGCAGAGGTATAAATCATAATCACTGCAAACAATACCATTGCTAAAACATCAATCTTAAAAACGATTGAAGTAATGATGTAGTTTTGATATACAAAGTCAAAACCTTCAATCAAATCATAATCGTCTAAAATGGTAAAAGCAACAATCAAAAATAACGAGAACCGAATTAGGTTTTTATTGAAAAGACCATTTTTAGAGGGCAAGCAACTAAGTACAAAAGGAATACTACTTAAAGAAATCGCCATTGGCAAAGAAAAGATATCACCGAATAGAGCAATCAAACCAAAAACAACGATTGCTAAAAAGAATTTCTTACGTTCTAAACCAAATTCTAGGTACACTATAAATAGTAAGATAAAAGAACTAGTGTATTCTAAAAATCCTTTAAAAGCATTGCTATGCATAAAAGAAAGACTTTCGAGTAATCCATTCCAATACAGGGTTTCGTAAATGCTCAACGCAAAGTTGACTAAAAATAAGAAGGACAATAACAGAAAAGTTTTTTTTCTACTAAGAGAAAAATACAAGGCTATGTTTATGAGTATTGCAAATAGAAAAATTCCAGAAAACAGCAAAGATGCAGTGTACATCACTCTTTCATGGTTTATAAACCCCACTAATGGGCCAATAGCTAGGTCTCTAAAAATAGCACCTTCTTTGTTTTTGTAATTCGAAAAACGAACGTTCACTTGATTTGTACCAGCAACTAACAACTTTTTTGGAATGTGCTTTCTAATAAGATTCAACCCATTTTTTTCAGTACTTTCCGAAGTACCAATGGTTCCATTTTTCAACAACAGTTGACCATTGAAGTAAATCTCAGCAGCATTGACATTGCTGCGTAAGTGAAACCAAATATCTTCTGCTTTTAGAATAGAGTCTTGTAATTCAAATTGATAGGCAAGTGTCCAAAGATTATGTTCTGTACTTGCAGCAGCATGAATACCTATAATATTTAAATTTTGTCCAACCAATTGTTGATCTACTCCTTTGAAAAGTGTGCCCGCTTTTGAGGTCCCAAAATCTATTTCAGTTCCCGAATACTCTATTGTCTTCTGCTGTGCAGTACTAAATAACACAGAGTAGATAAAAGCGTATAAAAATAAGGTTCTTTTCACTTTTTTTCGTTTTAGTTGGATTCGGTTTCTTACAAAACTACAAAATATTAGAGCCTTCTTCTAGCATCATTTTTAGAGCGATTTCTTTTGGTTGCTGTTTTGGCTTTCGAAGCAAAACTATAAGTCAATCCTACATACATCTTTCGAGTCATTGGTTTGTCTGTTTTTTGCGTTGTGTAATTGGCAAAGGTATTAAGACTACGGTATTTCTGGGTATTAAAAACATCATCAATCGTAATTTTGAATTGTAATTTCTTTTGTAGAAACGATTTTTTGAATACCATAATAATCGCATGATAGGACTCGTTTTCATTAAATGGCGATGTAGTAGGGGATACGTATCTTCCAATTAGATCGAAATGTGTGGTTTTGTTAATGGTAAAGTTATTAGAAAAGTTGGTGTAGAAACTTGTTTGTTCAAAATTTGATTGTTGGTTTTCGTTTAGAAATTTTGAATGATACAATATTGCCGAATATTGTAAGCTCCACCAATTCGCTACTTTTTTAGAGCTACCATATTCTAAGCCAAAGGCTATTTGTGTGCCCACATTTTTATTTTTTAAATAGGCGATGTTGTTTTCTACGAAATATACAGCATTGATATCATCAACCGTTTTATTGTAAAATAGCGCAAGCACATTTTTTTTATGTTGATAGGTAATTTCAAAAGAATTTTTAAACTCGGGTGTTAAATCTGGATTTCCAATAATAAAATTAAAATCGTTGATCTTCTGTATTTCATTACTCAGTAAACGGAAAGAAGGACGTTGTAAACTTCTAGAATAACTTGCAGACACTGATTGTGTGTTGCTCAATTTTCTAGAATAAAACACTGAAGGAAACCAATTTGTATAGGTTTGTTCTACCAAAGCATTTGTATAGTTGTTTAACCTATTTAAATTTGTGTTTTCTATTCGTACTCCAAATTTTAAAAAGTCTGTATCTGTTAGATCAGTACTTAGAGAAACATAACCCGCAGAAATTTTCTCTTTGTAAGCCAGTGAAGTGGTTCGATTAGGATCGATAGTGAAATTATTCTGCACAGCATATTCAGTCAATAAATCTGTATCATTGTCTATAATACCGTATTTAAAACCAGTAGCAATTTTTGTTTTTTTAGAGAGTTGAAGGGAATAATCTGTTTGCAAAGAGAAACTAGTTGCATTCGCTTCAGATTCATATTTCTCAAAGGTGTCCTCAAAATTCCCAAGAGAATAGATAGATTGTGTGGTTCTTTTAGCAGAATTACGTTGACTCAAATAATCTACAAATAGCTTTAGTGTTTGGTTATTGTCAATTTTCCAAGAATAGTTGAGTACAGAAGTAAACAAATTGGTTTTTGGTAAATTGCTTGTTATTATAGTTCCTTTATCCTCTAAAATACCATTTTTATAAAAACTTAGATCTGCAAAAATTGGAGCACTTTCATTTTCTATAATACTAAATATTTCAACACCTAATACGTGTTTGGACCCCAAATTACTTACAAATCCCAATTGCGAATAATGTCGTTGATCATCGTAATTTTCTGTGCTTAGTGTTTCTATTTGGTTTTGTTGTTGGCTAAAGTTAGAAAGGATGTTAATACGTCGTAAGCCAGTATAGCGAATATTGTTATAGTTTCCATAGACGTTCCATGTTTCTGCGCCATAATTAAAATTTGTGCTTGCATACGTTTGGTAATAGCCTTCTCCTGCAAATTTATAGGCAGTACGCAAACTTCCGTTAAAACCCAATCGTTTTTTTAGCAATACAATATTAATACTACCACCTTTGCTGTTGGCATCTAGTTGAGATGATTTATTGGTGCTAATTTCTATATTTTTAATATTTTCTGATTTGATATTTCTTACATAATTTGCTAATTGTTCTCCAGATAAATTGATTTTTCTGCCATTTACAAAAACCACAACAGCTTCGTTACGCATGCTAATGCTATTTTCTTCAACCCAAATTAGCGGTGTTTGTCTTAAAATTGCCATTCCATCGCTATTTATTTTTAACGAACTGTTTTGTACGTTAAAAATCAATTTGTCTTCTTTACGGCTTAATAGCGGTTTTGAAGCTGTAATTTCTACACCTTCTAAGACATTGTTATCCTCTTGCAAAACAAGAGTTCCTAAATGGATAGAGTTGGTAATATGCAGTTTTTTTGTTAGGTTGGCATAGCCAATAAAGCGAATGGTCAATTGCACTTCTTGTGGCTTTTTTAAAGACAGTTCAAAACTTCCGTCACTATTTGTAATCACACCAGAAATCAATTGCTTGGTGTTGGCATCTCTAAGAATGACATTGGCATATTCTAAAGGATTGTTTGTTTGGTCGATTACCTTTCCGGTAATTTGTTGTGCTAGGGTGTTGTGTACTGAAAGTGCAAAGCAAAAACTTAACAAAGTCAACATACGTTGTGTAAATTGCATGGTATTTATTTTTAATTTGATGCAAGTGTACAACGGGGATGTACCGATTCTCTTTTTTTATTGTTGAACTGCACCTAGCAAGGATGAACTGCACTTTTATCATTTTAAAAGACAAGTGAGGAGGTTTGAACTATCAGGTTTGCTTCTTGAAGTATTATATTAGAGAAAATTTATTTATTTTTATAAATGATTCACAAGATTGATAAAAAGAACTTAGCACCGATATATGAGCACTTTGCTATCTATTTAAGTAATTGTCCTTCATGGTGATAAACAATTATACCAATGATAAAATTCTTTAGAAAAATTAGACAGAAATTAATAGTTGAAAATAAATTCAGTAAATATTTACTGTATGCAATTGGTGAAATTATTCTTGTAGTTATTGGTATATTAATAGCCTTAACCATTAATAACCAAAATGAACAACGAAAAAAAATTGAACAAGAACAAGTAATCCTTAAACAACTTATAACAGATTATAAAGCAAACTTACTTCAATTGGAGAATAAGATTGAAATGAGACGTAAATTAATTGAAGAAAGTTTAAACGTTTTGAGTATTACTTCAAAAGATAAATCTATACCTCAAGATTCTCTTTCAATGATATTTGCAACTTTTTTTATGGACCCCACCTTTGATCCAATTGAAAATGATGTAATGAATTCAGGAAATATAAAATTGATAAATAATGATACCTTAAAGAGGTTACTCTCTCATTGGACTTCGGATATTATGGCATATAAAGAGTCTGAACTTATTCAACATGACCATTATATTTCTGAAATCATTCCTTTCATGAAAGATGTAGGAATAATGCGTAACGCAAACCACATGTTTTGGAAAGCACAAGAACTTAGAATGGGGTTTTTGGACAAAAGGAAAAATGATAAAATATTGACTATAGGAAAAAGTCCTAATGAAATAGATGTTCAAGCCATTTTAAAAGATCCTCGCCTTGAAGGCATAATCACCTTTATTTTTACCTTTTCTCAAGTTTGTAATTTAGAAGGACAAGCACTCAAGGAAAAAATGCAAAAGATTATCGAAATTATAGAAAACGAAATTAAATAAGTACAATAACAAAAAGCTAGCATCCTATAAAATGAATTGCAAGTGCATACTGGCTTTTCATATACTAACCTTTTCCAAACATATATAAAACAGGAAACACAACCTTTAAATGTAGACATCCGTAAAAAATATTTTTTTTAGTTTTTTCTTAACAAAAAGTTAATGGCAATAATTGTAGCTATGCATTTATAATAATGTAGCCAATAATTAAAAAATTTAAACAATGAAAAATGGATTTTTTACTTTCATATGTATATGCGCACTACTTTTGAGTGCTTGTAATTCTAATAAACAGCCCAAAAAAGAGCGTGCTACAAGAATCAATAAAGAAATTTATCTTGGTCAAAAACCACCAGGTTTAATTCCAGAAATTTTTGCACCTAATTTTCTTTCATTAAAGCATCGTGATGGCAGTGGATTTTTATCACCCGACTTAAGAGAGTTTTATTTTACAAGGAGAAACGGTGATACAAAAAAATGGACTTTAATTGTTTTAAAATATCAAGACAATCAGTGGAAAGAATCTGTAGTTGGGCCAAGAGTAGGTAGACCCATATTTGCCCCTAATGGTAAGATGATGCATTTGGGTAATAAATATATGGAATCTACTAAAACGGGTTGGTCTGCAATAAAAAGTATGGGAGATATGTTTGACAGAAAAGAATTTGGAATTATGCGTTTGTCATCTTCTATCAAAGGCACCTATGTTTTTGATGATTACAAAAGCAACGATGTACTCCGCATATCAACAATCAAAGATGGCATACGTCAAGAACCAAAATTATTAAGCAAAGAAATTAACGTTGGTAAATGGACAGCGCATCCATTTATTGCACCAGATGAATCTTATTTAATTTG
>MAAC01017511.1_pt1 | contig 44932 bp, 45 predicted proteins | sample 1115981 | NCBI WGS metagenome assembly MAAC01 (sample SAMN04961126, study PRJNA320927) | seawater metagenome | isolation source: sample BD02T64 sea water enriched with oil for 64 days | place: USA:Gulf of Mexico | collected 2013-07-27 | reverse complement strand
TAAGAAATTCCAATTCTCGAAACGTTAATATTCGGTTTAGAATCCAAATTGTTGAGACCTATAGAAGAATTCTATGCTACTCAATCAATTGGCAATATGGATTGTTTAACAGGAAAGTAAACCTAAGACTATGTCAGTAGAAGTAAAAGATTTATTAGATGCTGGTGTTCATTTTGGACACATGACAAGAAAATGGCATCCAAATATGGCTCCTTATATCTTTATGGAGCGCAATGGTATCCACATCATTGATTTAAATAAAACAGTTGTAAAGCTGGAAGAAGCTGGAAACGCTTTAAAAGTTATTGCTAGATCAGGAAGAAAGATACTTTTTGTAGCGACAAAAAAACAAGCAAAAGAGCTTGTTGCTGCTAAAGTAGCTGACTTGAACATGCCTTTTATCACTGAGCGTTGGCCAGGTGGTATGTTGACAAATTTCGTAACTATCCGTAAGACAGTTAAGAAAATGTCACAAATAGATAAAATGAAAGTCGATGGTACATTCGAAATTTTATCGAAAAAGGAAAGATTACATATCGACAGACAAAGAACTAAGCTTGAGAAAAACTTTGGTTCTATTCAAGATATGTCAAGACTTCCAGGTGCATTGTTCGTAATTGACGTGAAACGTGAGTCTATTGCTGTAAGAGAAGCTCAAAAATTGGGTATCCCTGTATTTGCAATTTGTGATACGAATTCTAACCCTGAAGAGGTTGATTTCCCTATCCCAGCAAACGATGATGCTTCTAAAGCAATCTCAATCATCTTGGATGATGTGGTGACTGCTATGCAAGAAGGATTGTCTGATCGTAAGCGTGAAAAAGAAGAAAAAGCTGCTGCAAAAGAAAAAGCGCAGGAGGAAAAAACTTCAAAAGAAGTAGAGGCTAAGGAAAGTACTAGCGCTACTGAATAAGACTAAGTGAAATTGGTAAACTTGTTCTCCATTTCTATCTTGAGATGGAGGGCAGGAATACTCGTTAAAAAAAAATAAAATGGCTAAGATTACTGCTGCTGAAGTAAACAAATTAAGAAAGCAAACCGGAGCTGGAATGATGGACTGTAAAAAGGCATTAGTAGAAGCGGAAGGTAATTTCGAAACGGCAATCGATGTTCTTCGTAAGAAAGGACAAAAAGTTGCTGCAAAGAGAGCTGATCGAGATGCTACAGAAGGAATGGTTCTAGCAGGTACAAATAATGATTCAACTTCTGGTTTTATCATGTCTTTGAACTGTGAGACAGATTTCGTTGCTATAAACGATAGTTTTATTGCTTTAACAAAAGAAATTTTTGATATCGCTGTGGCTGGAAATGCTGCTAACGTAGATGCATTATTGGCAATGGATATCAACGGTATGACTGTCGCTGAGAAATTGACTGAGCAAACAGGAGTTATCGGTGAGAAACTAGAAGTAAAATACTTCGAAAAAGTAGACGCTGCATTTGTTGGTTCTTATATCCATGCAGGAAGCAGATTGGCTACTTTGGTTGGATTGACTGCTGCACCAGCTAACGCTGATGAGTTGGCAAAAGATGTTGCTATGCAAGTTGCTGCAATGAACCCAGTTGCTCTAAATAAAGATAGTATCCCTCAAGATGTTATCGATAGAGAATTGGAAGTTGGAAAGGAACTAGCTCGTCAAGAAGGAAAGCCAGAAGCAATGCTTGATAAAATTGCTATGGGTAGATTGAATAAATTCTTTAAAGAATCTACGCTAATGGCTCAATCATTTATCAAGGATGGTAAGATGTCAGTAGCTGACTATCTTAACGGTGCTGAAAAAGGATTGACAGTTACTGAATTTAAAAGATTCGGATTGTCTAACTAAGATAATCGAAAGAGAGAATATTTTTATTCTCTCTTTTTTTTGCTTGATACTTTCGAAATTGTATTTGTAACTTAAGTTTTGGACTTTTGTTATTAATAAAGACACAACCATAAAGAGATGAAATATAAAAGAATTCTACTGAAGCTAAGTGGTGAATCACTGATGGGGGATAATCAATTTGGAATTTTGCCAGAAAGATTAGAATCTTACGCTTTAGAAATAAAGTCAATAGTTGGGGCAGGTGTTGAGGTTGCTATAGTTATTGGCGGTGGGAATATCTTTAGAGGAATTCAAGCTGCGCATAGCGGTTTGGATAGGGTACAAGGAGATCATATGGGGATGTTGGCTACTGTAATTAATGCTTTAGCATTGCAGTCGGCACTGGAAGTAAAAGAAGTGAATACACGTGTTATGTCCGCTATTCAAATGGATCAGGTAGCTGAGCCATTTATTAGAAGAAGAGCAGTTAGGCACCTTGAAAAAGGTCGTGTAGTTATTTTTGCTGCAGGAACAGGTAATCCTTATTTTACGACAGATACAGCGGCTTCTCTTCGAGCAATCGAAATTGAAGCAGATATCATTCTTAAAGGGACAAGAGTAGATGGTATTTATTCTGCAGATCCTGAAAAGGATGCTACTGCTACTCGTTATGAGCGAATTACTTTTAACGAAGTTTTCCAAAAAGGTTTAAATATCATGGATATGACTGCCTTTACGCTTTGTAATGAAAATAAATTACCGATTATTGTTTTTGATATTAACAAGAAAGGGAATTTGATGGCAGCCTTAAATGGTGAGTCTGTAGGAACTCTGGTTGAGTTTTAGTTGGAAATAGGCATTCAAACAATATAAGGTCATTACATTCATTTGTAATGACCTTTTTTTGTATTGAATTTTAGTAAAATTGAATCTAATTTGATTCTGTCTAAGATCTAATCAAAATTTAACTATTTTTGTAATGCTTAAAAAATGATAAATTGCTATGACTGAAGATTTAGATATTTGTTTCGAAATGACCAAAGAGCAAATGGAAGGTGCCCTAGAGCACATGGTTAGTGAATTTGCTAAAATCCGTGCTGGTAAGGCTAATGTTTTTATGCTAGATCCAGTAAAAGTAGATTATTATGGAACACCAACTCCTTTAGGTCAAGTTGCAAATGTAAATACTCCAGATCCTAGAACACTTACTGTTCAGCCTTGGGAAAAGAATTTATTGGAACCAATAGCTAAAGCAATTATGGTTGCCAATTTAGGAATGAACCCGCAGAATAATGGTGAGATGATTATCATTAATATTCCTCCATTAACAGAGGAGCGTAGAAGGGATCTTGTAAAACTGGCAAAAGCCGAAGTGGAACATTGCAAAGTAAGTATAAGAAATGCTAGAAAGTCTGCGAATGATTCTATTAAGGAATTCATCAAAGATGGTCTTGCAGAAGATATGGGGAAAACTGCAGAATCAAAGATTCAAGATTTTACTAATAGCTTTTCTGAAAGAGCGGACAAAGCACTCCTAGAGAAGGAAAAAGAAATTATGAGTATCTAAAGACGATATTTTTTAAAAGGGGGTAATGTAAATTATCCCCTTTTTGGTTTTAAATACTTTGCCTGCTGAGAAATTTAATCCATGAAGGGTTTTTTGATAAAATTTGGCACCAAAGAATTAAATATCCTTCAGCCTTATTTGTCATTCAATGATTTGTTGTTAATTTCGTGATGTTAACTTCATGTGGCTAACCTTTAAAATAATATACCAGAAGTAGATGTGGGATTTTGTAGCGGGATTTATTCTTAGGTATCGAATATATCTATTAATCGTTATAGGGCTTATTACTGGATGCATGGCTTTTTTAAGTAAGGATTTGAAACCTACTTATAAGTCGACTCCTCCTTTGCCTAACGATGATATAGGTGTTGTTGAATACAATAATTTTTTAGAAAAATTTGGGACTGACTCCGACGTCCTAATGTTAGGATATAAGGATAGTTTGTTTTATGATCCTTCTAACTTAAATCAATGGGTAAGCCTTGTTGAAAGGTTAGAAAATATTGAAGGTGTAGAAAGTGTTATTTCTTTAACGGAAGCTGTAGAATTAAAAAAGGATACCATTTCAGAAAAATTTGTAGCCCAATTGCTTATTCCTTCTGAGGAAATTAATGAGGCTAATTCGAAAGAATGGTTGGATAAATTCTTTAGTAATCCACTGTATAAAGGCCTTTTGCATAATGGGAAAGACGGAGCTGGATTAGCCGTTGTTAAGCTCGATCAAAATGTACTAATTACAGAAGATAGAGAACGCCTGATTGCGGACATCGTACATGAAGTAGAGATATATAGTTCCAATTCTCAAGTTAAGGTTCACTATTCTGGATTGCCGTATATCCGAACGCTAAATGCAATAAAAGTAAAAAGTGAGATTGGTTTGTTCATAGCCTTAGCTATGGCGGTGACTGCCCTTATTATGTTTTTGTTCTTCAGGTCAGCTACGGCAACTATTTTCTCCATGCTTGTAGTTGGAATTGGAGTAGCTTGGAGTATGGGGTCCATGGTATTATTGGGATTTGATATTACGATTCTTACGGCTTTAATTCCTCCGTTGATTATTGTAATAGGAATTCCTAATTGTATATTCTTATTGAATAAATACCATTACGAATATAAGAACCATGGAAATAAAGTTCGTGCCTTAAATAGAGTAATACAAAAGGTTGGTAGAGCCTCCTTGATGACGAATATGACTACCGCAGCGGGTTTTGCAACCTTTGCGCTTACTAATAGTAGAATCTTAGTTGAGTTCGGAATTGTAGCTGCTATAAATATCCTTTTGGTATTTGTAATATCTCTAATCGTCATTCCTTCAGTTTACTCTGGATTGCAACCTCCAAAAGCAAAGCATTTACGCCACCTCAAAAGAAAGTGGATGAACAATGTTATTGAATGGATGGTGTACATTGTTCAGTATGGAAGACGAGGGATTTATATTGTTACTGTAATACTAGTTGCAGTTGCATTTTGGGGAATTTCTAAAATTGAAACCAGTGGAAGTCTTACAGATGATATTCCCAAAGATGATCCTTTGTATCTAGATTTGAAATTTTTCGAAGACGAATTTAAAGGGGTTATGCCTTTTGAAATAATAATAGATACAAAAAAGGCTAACGGTGTTTCAAAACTTAGTACGCTCAAGAAAATGGATCGATTGCAAAAAGAATTGCATGAAGAGAAAGGTTTCTCTAATCCGATCTCTATTGTTAATTTCTTGAAGTTCTCGAAGCAAGCTTTCTACAATGGAAATCCAAAATTTTATGACCTGCCAAATAGCATGGATAAAAATTGGATTTTATCCTATTTGAAAAATTCAAGCTTAGAAGAAGGTGGAGCCAATCCTTTAAGTAGCCATATCGATAGTACTGGTCAAATTGCACGAATGAGTTTGACAATGCCAGACGTTGGTATTAAGGAAATGAATACTATTCAATCTAGTATTCGGTCGTCTGTAAACAAAATATTTAATCCAGATAAATACGATGTGACTTTTACCGGATCCTCTGTTATATTCTTAAGAGGAACGACTTACTTGGTAAATAATCTGTTTGTAAGTTTGGGATTAGCCATTATTGTAATCTCATTGCTTATGGCTTGGATGTTTTCTTCAGGTAGAATGGTATTGGTTTCATTATTACCAAACCTTATTCCGCTGATTTTTACAGGTGCATTGATGGGTTTCTTTGGAATAGTAATAAAACCAAGTACAATATTAGTCTTTAGTATTGCCTTTGGTATTTCGATTGATGATACTATCCACTTTTTAGCAAAGTACAGACAAGAATTGAAAAGTAATAGCTGGAATATTAAATCAGCGGTTTTAGCGGGACTTAGAGAAACAGGTGTTTCGATGATTTACACATCCATTGTGTTGTTCTTTGGTTTCTCTATTTTTGTAGCTTCCGATTTTGGAGGGACAGTAGCGCTTGGTTTGCTAGTTTCAGTAACTCTTTTGATAGCTATGATGGCGAATTTAGTACTGTTACCAGGACTATTGCTTTCACTGGAGAGATGGATTACAACTAAAGCATTTTCTGAGCCATTTGTAGATATATTGGACGAAGAAGAAGATATAGAATTGGATGCATTAAGAGTAAAACCTGCGCCAAAAGATAAAACTGAATGAAAAGTTTAGCGGATATTAATGGGTATTTTTCTCAATTTATTGAGGGAAGTAATTACAATAGAACCCCAGAAAATCTATACCAGCCTATAGATTATATGATGCATTTAGGTGGGAAAAGAATTCGACCGGCATTACTGTTGTTTGCATGCGAAGCTTACAATGGGAAAATTGAGGATGCATTGCCTTTAGCTCATGCTGTAGAGATATTTCATAATTTCACATTGGTTCATGATGATATCATGGATGAAGCCCCCTTAAGGAGAAATCACACTACAGTACATACCAAGTGGGATTTGAATACGGGTATATTATCCGGAGACGCCATGTTGATTTTAGCTTACCAATCGCTAAATCAGGCTAAGGAAAAACACCAACCTGCTTTGTTGAAAATGTTTAATGATGTTGCACTTTTGGTATGTGATGGGCAACAGCTGGATATTGATTTCGAATCAGAAAAGGAAGTTCCTTTGAAGGATTATATTGAAATGATCCGTTTGAAAACTGCTGTATTACTAGCTGCCTCATTGAAAATTGGTGCTTTTGTGGCAGAAGCCAATGTAGAGGAGCAAAGAAAAATCGAACAGTTTGGTGAGGATTTAGGTTTAGCCTTTCAGTTGAGAGATGATTACCTGGATGTATTTGGTGCCAGTGAAGAAATTGGTAAACAAGCAGCTGGTGATATTCTTACAAATAAGAAAACAGCATTGTTCCTATATGCATCGGAGGTGTTAAAGGGGGAAGAAAAAGACCAATTGATGCATTATTATGCGTCAAAGGATTTTGAAGCTGCAGATAAAATAAGGGCGGTTGTTAGTCTTTTTAAGTCCTGTGGTGCCGACAAATACATCGTAGGCTTAATGAAAGAGTACTACGACAAGGCTATAGAAATGTTAGAAAGTCTTCAAATGGATGACTTTTATAAAACTGAATTTAGGAAGTTAAGTGAAAAGGTAATTTCCAGAATTAATTAAGATGACAAATTTTGAATTGAGTTTCGGTAACCGGGAGCTACTTGAAAAAGAGGAATACTTGACAAAAACATTGCGTCAAGTGGAAAAGGAGTTATTGGAACATCAATTCGAATTTCAAATAGAAAGCCTAGATATCCGTGAGAAATTGAATGAATCTTTAAGTCAATTAGAAGGATTTTTAGCGCTCTTAGAACGTAGAAATGTTGAGCGATTATACCATTTGCTATATCGTATAGATATATCAGAAGCTATGATAGCAGACTATGGGGAAAAGCATTCAAACCTAGAATGGTATCGGATTGTAAGCGAGGTAATTTTCTTACGATGTTTACAGAAAATCATTCTTAGGGAACAGTTTGGATCAAAGAAACCATAGTTTGAGTGATGATCAATAAATTTATTGCGTTCAGTTAGAGAAAAAACGTACTTTTGCAAAACAAATTTTAGCCATATAAACAAAAATGGATAAGTTTTCATTTTTAGGAGGAGTTCAAGGAGCATTTGTTGAGGATATTTATCAAGAATATCTTGAAAACCCAGATGCTGTTTTACCATCTTGGAGGTCATTTTTCCAGGGATATCAATTTGCCAAAGAAACCTATACTGAGGAGGATTTGGTAATTCCAGATTCTTTTCAAAAGGAATTTAAGGTGATAAACCTGATTAATGACTACAGAAGGAGAGGACACCTTTTTACAGAAACAAACCCTGTAAGGGATAGACGAACGTATAGCCCAACTTTGGACTATGCTAATTTCGGACTTTCAAAGGAAGATTTAAATGAAGTTTTCCAGGCAGGAACTGAAGTGAGTATTGGAGCTTCAAGTTTGAAGGATATCATCGCTCATTTGGAGGAGGTATACTGTCAGCATATTGGTATCCAATACATGCACATACAGGATGTAGAAGAGTTGAAGTGGATTCAAACGAAACTCCACCAAAACAATAATAAAACGCTATTTACAGCAGATCAAAAGAGACATATTTTAAAGAAATTGAATGAGGCAGTTGCTTTCGAGAGCTTTCTTCATACAAAATACGTTGGCCAAAAACGTTTTTCTTTAGAAGGTGGGGAATCATTGATTCCCGCATTGGATGTAGCTGTAGAGTTTGGATCTGAACTAGGTGTTTCCGAATACGTAGTTGGGATGGCTCACCGTGGTCGTTTGAACGTAATGGCCAATACCTTCAAAAAGGCTTATAAACAAGTCTTTACTGAGTTTGAAGGTAAGGGATACGTGGATGAAGAATTCGATGGTGATGTAAAATATCACTTGGGATATACTCACGAGTTTGAAACGGATAAAGGAAAGACGGTTAAAATGAGCCTTGCGCCTAACCCTTCTCACTTAGAAACGGTTGGCCCTGTTGTACAGGGTATTATTCGTGCAAAAGCAGATCAGCTACATGAAGGAGAATATAGTTCTCTTATGCCAATCATTATTCATGGGGATGCCGCAATTGCAGGTCAGGGAATCGTTTATGAAGTAGTGCAAATGGCAGGGTTAGACGCCTATAATGTTGGAGGGACTATTCATATTGTTGTAAATAACCAAATCGGGTTTACAACCAATTACCTTGATGCCAGAACTAGTGTATACTGTACAGATGTTGCCAAAACAACTATGGCTCCGATTTTACATATAAATGGAGACGATGTTGAGGCAGTAGTACATGCCATGAGATTGGCGGTAGAATACAGACAGAAATTTAAGAAGGATGTATTTATCGATTTATTGTGTTACAGAAAATATGGGCACAATGAAGGTGATGAACCAAGATTTACTCAGCCTCAATTATATTCTCTAATTTCTAAACACCCAAATCCAAAGGATATCTATAGCCAGAAATTGATGGGGCAAGGTGTGGTTGAAGCGAGTATTGTAAAAGAGGTAGAAAAAGAATTTAAGGCACTTTTGGATAAAGATTTATCTGAAGCTCGCCAGGTAGAAACAACTGATATTACACAATTTTTGTGGGAAGAGTGGAAAGGAATGAGAACAGGGCACCTGGAAGATTTCGATTTTTCTCCAAACACTAAAGTTAATTTAGATAAGCTTAGAGATATTGCAAAGGGAATTTACACCATTCCTGAAGGAAAGGAGTTCTATAAAAAGGCCGCACGTATATTGGACGATAGACGTAAAATGGTCGAAGAAAAGAATTCATTGGACTGGGGTATGGCTGAATTACTTGCCTATGGATCTTTATTGGTAGATGGACATCCAGTTCGTATTACTGGGCAGGATGTTGAGAGAGGGACTTTCTCGCATAGACATTCTATCATGACGACAATTAATACGGAAGAACGTGTTAATTTGTTGAATAATATTACCCCAGATCAAGCCAAAGCCTATATTAGAAACTCATTATTGAGTGAGTACGGTGTATTAGGTTTCGAATATGGTTATGCCATGGCAAATCCAAATGGTTTGACTGTTTGGGAAGCTCAGTTCGGAGACTTTAGTAATGGTGCTCAGATATTAATAGATCAATATCTATCTGCTGCGGAAGACAAATGGAAGATCCAAAACGGATTGGTGTTATTGTTGCCGCATGGTTACGAAGGTCAAGGTGCAGAACACTCGAGCGCGCGAATGGAGCGTTTCTTACAGTTATGTGCTCAGTTGAATATGCAGATGGCCAACCCTACAACACCAGCTCAGTTTTATCATTTGATGAGAAGACAGCTATGTAGAAGGTTTAGAAAACCATTGGTTGTATTTACACCGAAGAGCCTATTGAGACACCCTTCTTGTGTTTCCACGATGGAGGATCTTGCTGAAGGTAGATTCAAGGAATTGATTGATGATACAGAAGTACATGCAACAAAAGTTGAAAAGCTAGTATTCTGTTCAGGAAAGATATATTACGAACTCATTGAAAAAAGGGCAGAATTAGGAAGAATGGATGTTGCTATTGTTCGTCTAGAACAATTATATCCCCTTCCATTGAACCAAATCAATGTTTTGATCGCGAAATATAAAAATGCTAAAAACTTGCTATGGGTTCAGGAAGAATCTGAAAATATGGGCGCTTGGACTCATATTCTTAGACACTTGAGACATTTACCATTCCAGGTTATAGCAAGAAGTGCAAGTGCAGCACCAGCAAGTGGATCAGTTGTTAGAGCAAAAAAACGTCAACAACGTATTGTTGAAAGTGTTTTCGAAGACTGATTTTATTTATTAAATTGTCAAACATTTAAGCCAAAAAATATAAGTTATGATCGTCGAAATGAAAGTGCCCTCTCCGGGTGAATCGATCACAGAAGTTGAAATAGCTACATGGCTTGTAGCCGATGGAGATATAGTAGAGAAAGATCAGGAGCTTTGCGAAATTGATTCGGATAAAGCTACTTTGACCTTGAATGCTGAAGAATCGGGAAGAGTGAAAATCCTTGTTGATGAAGGAGAAGAAGTTGCAGTAGGTGCAGTTGTTTGTACAATTGATCAAAGCGCAGCTGGAGAAGCTCCAACGAAAACAACTGCTAAGGAAGAAGCTCCAAAGGCTGAAGTTGCAGCTGCTGCTACGGCACAAGCTACACAAAACTACGCTACAGGTACACCTTCACCATCTGCTAGAAAACTGATGGCTGAAAAAAACATTACCGATGTAGTTGGTTCTGGGAAAAATGGCCGCATCCTAAAGCAAGATGTTGAAGAAGCTAAAGTTGCTATGGGTAATGGTCCTGGACCAAGAGGTACTTCAAGAAAGAAGATGTCTTCTTTGAGACGAAAGGTTGCTGAAAGATTAGTGAGCGTTAAAAGTGAAACAGCAATGTTGACTACTTTTAATGAGTTGGATATGAAGCCTATTATGGATCTTAGAAAAGTATATAAAGAGGAATTCAAAGAGAAGCATGGTGTTGGATTAGGATTTATGTCTTTCTTTACAAAGGCTATTACTAGAGCATTAGAGATGTATCCTGATGTAAACGCTATGATTGATGGTAAGGAAGTAATTTACCATGATTATAACGATATCAGTATCGCTGTAAGTTCTCCTAAAGGTTTGATGGTTCCTGTTATTAGAAATGCTGAATTATTGGATTTTAAAGGAGTTGAAAGTGAAGTAAAGAGATTGGCAATCAAAGCCAGAGATGGTAAGATTGAAATAGACGATATGTTAGGTGGTACTTTTACTATTACTAATGGTGGTGTATTTGGATCTATGTTGTCTACTCCAATTATCAACCCTCCTCAATCTGCAATTTTAGGAATGCACAATATTGTTGAGCGTCCGGTAGTTGTGGATGGTGAAATAGTTGTACGTCCAATTATGTACCTTGCCTTATCTTATGATCATAGAATCATTGATGGTAAAGAGTCTGTTGGTTTCCTGGTAGCTGTTAAAGAGGCACTAGAAAATCCAGTTGAACATTTACTAGGTGGTGAGGAAAATGTAAGAAAGAATTTAAATCTATAGTGGATTTATAATTTATATAGAAAAAGAGGGGCTTTAGCTCCTCTTTTTTTGTTTAAATGTGAGCAATAATTTTTAGGTGTTTTCCATTCCATAAAAATGGATTATATTTAGGCAAAGATTTTTTAAAATGTTAAAACGAGTACTTTTTACAATTTTTACAATTTCTTCTTTTATGGTGTTTAATTCATGCGAAGAAGAGGCATTAGATCATAGGAAATATGATTTGGACTTGGATGACTTTATGTTGTTTCCTGAAGGAAGCTCATGGACTTATTTAAAACATCATTCAAAACCAGATTCCATTGAATTTGATAAAATAGAATTATTAGAAATAAAGGAAGAATTTGTTCCAAGTAAATATGGAGACTATTTTGCATTGGAAAGGGAGGATATTTTCTTTTCTAGTCACGATAGCGCGATTTTTTCAAGATTTACAAGAGAAACAGAAATTGAAATTGATGGCCAATCAGAAGTTGTTTATGAAACAGTTGGAAGTGGTTTTGTCTTTTATTCTGATATCCAAGAGTCTGGTTTTGTCTATCCTTATTTTGATATAGATTCTGATCATCAAGGAAATATCCTGTATTTCCCAGAAAGGTATTGGTACGCAGGATTGATTAATGAGAATAATTTATCATCCTTTGGTAGTTTTGGTGGATTAGTAGGTCTTAATAGCTTGAATGGGTATATAAATAATATAAGAAACATTACTCCCGGGCCTGGGTTACCTGAAGGTAAAAGAATAGGGAATGGGTTGACTTATCATTGGGTTGAAGTAGAACCGGATACTGATACTTTCCATTATGTTCAAAGAGGTGGTTTTAAAGAGCTATTTCTTCTTAAAGATGTTGGTACAGCAGTAAAATTAGATAAAGAGGCAAAAGATATTTGGTTTCTTATCGATTATTTTATAGCACCAGAGGAATAATTCACTGACTAGTTTTAAATAACCGTTATAGATTTTAGACTAATTTAATTAGAAAAGGAGCAGTATTTAAACTGCTCCTTTTTTTTAGGAAAAATTTAGTTTTCATTTTTTCACCCTACTAATTCAAATTAGGATTTTTTTTCGGTTGAATAGATATCTAAATAATTTAGGTTAAATTTGCGCCTTTAAAAAGCTGAAACAATATGTTAGCATCCATTCGCCGTAAAACGGCAAATTACAAAGACGATATTTTATCTGGTTTAACTGTATCACTTGCTTTAGTTCCAGAAGCTGTAGCCTTTGCCTTTGTGGCAGGAGTGGATCCTTTGGTTGGTTTATATGCTGCCTTTATGGTTGGATTGATAACTTCTGTATTAGGAGGTAGACCGGGAATGATTTCAGGTGCAACAGGTGCCCTGGCAGTAGTAATGATTGCCTTGGTGAAACAAGGGAATGATATGGGGTTGGCAATGGAAAATCCTATAGAGGATATGGGATTAAATTACCTATTTGCAACCGTTATCTTAATGGGGGTCTTCCAAATTGGAGCAGGATTATTTAAGCTTGGGAAGTTTGTTCGATTAATACCTCACTCTGTAATGATGGGGTTTGTAAATGGTTTGGCTATTGTAATTTTCCTTTCTCAATTGGGAATGTTCACACATCTTGTAAATGGGGAAAAGGTATTCTTGCATGGACAAGAGTTGTATTGGATGATTGGACTGGTTGGTCTAACCATGGCCATCATGCATTTCTTGCCCAAATTAACCAAAAAAGTACCAGCAGCTCTGACTGGAATCCTAGTCGTTTCGATAGGTGTTATTGTACTTGATTTAAATGTTAGTACAGTAGGCTCTTTTATTGCTGAAGGTGGTGGTGCTGGATTAAAAGGTGGATTGCCAGAATTCCAAAATCAATTGTTCACTATAGTCCCTATAACTTGGGAGACTTTTGTATTTATTGGGCCATACGCAGCAATATTGGCAGCAATTGGTTTGATAGAATCATTGATGACGCTTAACCTGATCGATGAAATTACGGAAACCAGAGGAAATGGTAATAAAGAGTGTATTGCTCAGGGTACTGCAAATATTGTGACAGGATTCTTCGGAGGAATGGGAGGTTGTGCTATGATTGGTCAATCTATTATTAATGTAAATGCAGGAGGTAGAGGAAGACTGTCTGGAATTGTAGCAGCAATTACCTTATTGTGCTTTATATTATTTGCCTCTTCATATATAGAAATGGTACCTATTGCTGCATTGGTAGGTGTAATGTTTATGGTAGTAATAGGAACCTTTGCCTGGTCTAGTTTTAGAATTTTAAAGAAGATTCCAATCTCGGATGCTTTTGTATTGATATTGGTTTCTGGTCTTACAGTAGTATTTGATCTTGCTGTGGCTGTTCTTGCCGGAGTGGTTGTGTCTGCCTTAGTTTTCTCTTGGGAAAATGCTCGTCGTATTCGCGCTAGAAAACATGTTAGAGAGGATGGAACAAAAGTATATGAGATATGGGGTCCCTTATTCTTTGGCTCTATTTCTGCTTTCAATGAAAAATTTGATGTTAAAGAAGATCCTGATACAGTTGAAATTGACTTTATGGAATCTAGAGTCTCGGACTTTTCTGGTATTGAAGCCATTTATAATTTGGTGATAAAATATGAAAAGGTTGGTAAGAACGTTACACTTAAGCATCTTAGTGAAGATTGCAAGGAGCTGCTAACAAAAGCAAGCGATAAGTTTAGTGAACATATAGAAGAAGCTATAGATGATCCAAGGTATCATGTAATGGCAAACCCAGACAAAGTATAAGTATTTAATCAGCGTCTAATCCTCCAGATTAGGCGTTTTTTTTTGAAATTAAGACCTAAGCTAAATTTTCAATGATAATAACTGGAATAATGTTAAAACCGTTCCTAAGGAAATAGTTATTTTTGTTGCATTAAAATTTCACATTATGTTGCAAGTAAGCTTTATTAAAGAAAACAAAGTACGTGTACTAGAGGGGCTAGCCATAAGAAACTTCAAAGATGTTCATATTATTGATGAATTATTAGAGGTAGATGAGCAAAGAAAAGATGCGCTTAAACAAACTGAGCAGTTAAACGCCGAGTCAAATCAATTGGCGAAACAAATCGGTGATTTATATAAGTCAGGTAGAAGAGAAGAGGCTGAGGAATTGAAATCTAGAAGTGGCGAAATCAAAGAGAGTTCCAAAAACTTGCAAGTGAAATTATCGGAACTTTCGGCACAGCTTGATAGTCTACTTAAGCAAATTCCAAATGTACCAAACAAGATAGTTCCTGGAGGAAAGTCTGATGAAGATAACTTAGAGATATTCCGAGGTGGTGATATTCCAGAATTGGGTGAGTCTGCACTGCCTCATTGGGAATTGGCAAGCAAGTATAATATAATTGATTTTGATTTAGGTTCTAAAATTACTGGTGCTGGTTTTCCGGTGTACCTTGGAAAAGGTGCCAGGTTACAAAGAGCATTAATCAATTACTTTCTTGATTACAATACAGAGGCTGGATTTAAAGAAGTACTTCCTCCATTTATGGTAAATGAGGCTTCCGGGATTGGAACTGGACAATTACCAGATAAAGAAGGTCAGATGTATCATGTAACCAAAGATGATCTATACTTGATTCCAACTGCAGAAGTTCCGGTAACAAATATCTACAGAGATGTTATTGTAAAGGAAGACGAGTTACCAATAAAACTAACTGCTTATACTCCATGTTTCCGTAGGGAAGCAGGTTCTTATGGAGCTCATGTAAGAGGATTGAATAGATTGCACCAATTCGATAAGGTGGAGATAGTACAGGTGACTAAACCAGAGGATTCATACAGTACGCTGGAAACTATGGTTAAGCATGTGGAAGTTTTGATTCAGAATTTAGGATTGCCTTATAGAATTCTTAGATTATGTGGAGGTGATTTAGGCTTTACGTCAGCTATAACTTACGACTTTGAAATATATTCTACTGCACAAGAGCGATGGTTGGAGGTAAGTTCAATATCTAATTTTGAAACCTATCAAGCCAATAGACTGAAATTACGTTATAGAGGAAAGGACAAAAAAACACAACTGTGTCATACATTGAACGGTAGTTCACTTGCACTTCCAAGAATATTAGCAGGGATACTAGAGAATTATCAAACGGATGAAGGAATTCAAATTCCCGAGGTGTTAAAGCCTTATTGTGGATTTGAGATAATTAAATAATGTTAAAAGCCTTGGTAACCCAAGGCTTTTTTTAATAACTTTTAAGAAATTCTAACGAACTAATAAGCTCCCGTTAGGTTCGCTTAAATCACAAAGGAATGAGGATCCAAATTTTCATTTTATTCACTGTTTTATTGAGTGCGTGTCAACAGCATTCGAGGGCGTTGGAACGTAATTCATTGCGAAACTTGAATAGTGATTTATTGAAGCTTGAAAGTTTATGTATTGAGGTTTTGACAGATATAGATGAAACCAGTTTGGAGGATTTGGACTCCATATTTTTAATAACTGGTGATACTATTTGGGTATCCTTAAAAAAGGGCTACTCTGAAAGTGAAAGTCGCATGATAGATTTAAGTCGGTTGATTGATAGAGAAGAAGATCAATTGACTCAACTGGAAAAAGGACTGAATAGGAGGCAATTTGATAGGGAAGAATTTCAATCCTATTTTGCAAAGGAAAAATTGAATGTTTCAAATCTTGAAAAGGAGATTAATAGTGAAATGAATTTTAGAAAAGAATTGAAAGCATTGAAAATAAAATTGAGAAAAAAATATCAATTATGACAAGGGAAGCCTTGAAAAAAATATTCATTATTCTTGTCTTTGCTTTTTCCAGTCAAGTGTTTGGACAATCTAAGGCAGAAGAAAAATTAGCTGTAAAATATTTCACCAATGGGGAATATAGCAAGTGTGTTGAAATATTTGAAGATCTCTATCAGTCTGGTAAGAAATCAACCTTGTATTTTAATTATTTATTAGATTCATACATTGGTCTGGAATACTTTGGGAAAGCGGAAAAACTTGCGAAGAAATTTATTAAAAAACGCAAAGACAATCCCATATTTTATGTTGATTTAGCGAAGGTCTATGAAAAAATGGGTGAAGAAGAAAAAGCCCAATCTATTTATTTGAAAGCGATTGAAAAATCTAAGACGAATAATTCTTTTACGAGCCAACTAGGGGCAAAGTTTGAGTTGAAGGAAAAGTTTGAATTGGCGCTTAAATTATATACATCCTATGAAAAAGCCAAGCCATCTTCCAGCAGTAGGTACCGAATAGCTAGATTATATGGTAAAATGGGGGAATTGGCTAAAATGTATGATATCCTTATTATAGAGCTGGAATCAAATCCAGGTGCCTTAGCATCTGTAAAAGGGCAATTAAGAAATATTATTACTGTAGATAGTAGGAGTGAAAATAATAGGCTGTTAAAAGGTCTATTGATAAAAAAAATGCAAAGAAATGCCCCTCCTCAGTTATTGGATCTCCTTATTTGGCAATTTGTACAAGAGAAGAATTTTGAAGAGGCCTTAATTCAAGAAATAGCTTTCGATAAACGTAACCGAAATGATGGTGCTAGGGTGATGAACCTTATCAGTATAACCATGAATAATAAAGATTGGGTAAGCTCTAGGAAAGGATTGAATTATGTAGTTTCATTGGGGAATGAAGGAAATTTTTATTTTCAAGCAATGAAGAAATTGCTGAGGGTTCAATATCAAATCGTGCAACTCTCTACTTCAAATAATATGAACGAACTGAAGAAATTGGATACATCCTATATTCAATTTTTTGAGGAATACGGAAAAAACCCACATACCCAATTGATATTAAAAGACCATGGTCTTTTTGTATCTCATTATTTAAAGGATAGCCATCGTGCAGAGAAGATTTTACTGAATGCTGTTCAAATACCTGGACCAAGGAAGCAAGTGGCGAATTGTAAACTTGCTTATGCAGATATCCTTTTGTTTAATAATGAAATATGGGATGCACTGCTGTATTACAATCAAGTGGATAAAGATTTCAAGCACGATATTCTAGGAAGTGAAGCACGATATAGAAAGGCTAAAGTCGCATTTTTTCAAAATGATTTTGAGTGGTCCAAAGCTCAGTTGGATGTATTGAAGTCTTCAACAGAAAAATTGATTGCGAATAATGCAATGGAGCTTTCTCTATTGATTCAAGAAAATTTAAATATGGATACCAATACACTTGCTTTGGAACTATATGCCCATGCAGAATTGTTGACGTATCAAAATAGATTTGACGAAGCCATTAAATTGATGGACGATATAGTTATTGGATTTCCAGATCATTTATTGATAGATGATTGTTTATATTTAAAGTCCCAAATTGCATATAAAAGAGGAGATTATAATGAACAGGTGAAATTCCTTAAAAAAATTATTGAATTGTATCCTTACGATCTGAAAGCGGATAATTCTTTGTATGACTTAGGATCTACCTATCGTGATCATTTACATGATCTTTTGAAGGCAAAAGAGGCATTCAAAAAGCTGTTTTTAGAGTATTCTTCAAGTTATTTTGCAACCAATGCAAGAAAAAATTTTAGATCTTTGGAAAAGGAATCACCTGATTCTATAGAAATCAATAAATAATACATCAACCGAACAAAAATCTAGTAAAATGATATTGTATAATGTTACGGTAAATATAGATGATTCCGTTCACGATGAGTGGTTGGGATGGATGAAGCATACGCACATTCCAGATGTGATGAATACTGGTTTGTTTATTGAAAATAAGATATGTCGAGTACTGGGTGACGACCCTTCTGGTACCACCTATTCAATACAGTACTTATGTAGCAGTATGGAGGTGTTTAATGAGTATCAAAATAAGTTTGCAAGCTCACTTCAAAAGGAACATTCCGATAAATATGAAGGGAAATATGTTGCTTTTAGAACCCTATTAGAGGTAATACATCATCAATAATGGCTAATTCATTAATATCACTACATAAAATAATAAAGTCTTTTCGCTTGGGCGGTGAAGATTTGACCGTTTTGAAGGGAATCGATCTTGAAATCAACAAGAACGAATATGTTGCTTTAATGGGGCCTTCGGGAAGTGGTAAATCTACACTAATGAATATTTTAGGTTGCCTGGATATTAGTAGCTCTGGTAAATATATTTTTGATGGTAGTGATGTCAGTTTTTTAGATGATGATTCCTTAGCGGAAATTCGCAATCGTGATATCGGTTTTGTTTTTCAAACTTTCAACTTATTGCCAAGGTTAACGGCAATTGATAATGTTGCATTGCCCCTAATTTATGCAGGAGTGTCTAAGGCGGATCGAACAAAAAGGGCAAAGGAAGCTTTAACTAAGGTAGGCCTAGGTGATAGAATGACCCATCTTCCTGGTCAATTATCTGGCGGGCAGCGTCAGCGTGTAGCAGTAGCTAGAGCACTGATTAATGAGCCTTCAATTTTACTGGCAGATGAACCAACAGGGAATTTGGATAGTAAAACTTCTGAAGAGATAATGCATCTTTTTGATGAGTTACATAGTCATGGAAATACTATTATAGTGGTAACGCACGAGGAAGATATAGCTGCATATGCAAATAGAACAATTCGTTTAAGAGACGGTCTCATTGAGTCTGATATTTTGAATTAAGATCTGAAATGAAAGTATATACCAAAACTGGAGATAAGGGAACTACGGCTTTAATTGGTGGTAGGAGAGTCCTTAAAAGTGATTTAAGAATAGAGGCTTACGGTACAGTAGATGAGTTGAATTCATATATTGGCTTGTTGCGCGATCAAAAGGTGGATGAATCGGATAAAGATTTATTTATTGAAATTCAGGATCGCCTTTTTACATTAGGAGCTGAATTGGCAACTGATCCTCAAAAGAAGCAATCTAAGATTCCTGTGATTGTTGCTACAGATGTCGAGCGGTTAGAAAATGAAATGGATGTTATATCTGAATCATTGCCCCCTCTTCATGCATTTATATTACCAGGGGGAGATGCTTCTGTATCCTTTTGCCATATAGCAAGATGTGTTTGCAGAAGAGCAGAACGATTAACAGTAGCTCTTTCTGAAATTGCTGAGGTGGATGCACTTGTGCTTAAATATTTGAACAGATTGTCAGATTATTTATTTGTGCTTTCTCGCAAATGGTCTGTTATGAAGAAAGCAGAGGAAATTGAATGGAAGCCTAGAAAAGCCTAATACGCGGTATAGTTGTTGATGCCTTAAATGGAAGAATAATTCCAATTTCAACCGGTTAGTGTCTTGTAAATGAATGGTACTTTGAGTTTTATCCGTTGAAATATTGTTTGAATCTCAACTGTCTGAATAAAAAAAAATGGACTGTTATAGCATAAAGTTCGTGTAAGACTTGACTGGTATTGAAATTAGTTTATATTTGCAAAAATTCTAATTTTATAATTATGTACTGGACATTGGAATTGGCATCTTATTTAAGTGATGCACCCTGGCCGGCAACCAAGGATGAATTGATCGATTATTCGATTCGTACTGGAGCACCTTTAGAAGTTGTAGAGAATCTTCAAGCAATTGAAGACGAGGGAGATTCCTATGAGTCTATTGAGGAAATTTGGCCAGATTATCCCACAGAAGAGGATTTTCTTTGGAATGAAGAAGAGTATTAATGCTGCATAGACAGTATTAAGATATCGGTAAAATTGGCAATATTTTCATTGCTGATATTAAAAAATGGCAGTCTCGACTGCCATTTTTTGTTTTTAATAGTTATTATCCTTTTTTGGGCGGCTTTTTGACAAGAAATAAACCAAGGTAAGGCACATTAGTTTTCCAAATAGTTTATTTTTGTTTTTGATTAAATCTAAAGTATAGAGATGAGTATTCTAAATAAAATAATGGGGAAGTTCTTTAAGAGCAAGTCTGATAGAGACATTAAAGAATTAGAACCATTAGTTGAAAAGATCAACGAACATTTTAAAGCTCTACAGTCTTTGTCAAATGACGAGCTAAGAGCTAAAACAATATCTTTTAAAGAGGCTATTCAAACGGCTATTGTTGCTGAAACTGATGAGATCAAAGATCTAAAGATAAAGGTTGAGCAAGAAGAAGATGTCGATGTAAAGGAATCTCTTTATAACAGAATCGACGAACTTAAGAAAATCTCCTATGAGAAATCTGAAGGAGTGTTGGAGCAAATACTGGCGGAGGCTTTTGCAGTTGTAAAAGAAACGGCAAGAAGATTTACTGAGCAAGAAGAAGTTGTGGTTAAGGCCACAGAATTGGATAAAGATTTAGCGATTGATAAAGATCACGTTCGTATCGAAGGTGATAATGCTATTTGGAATACAACTTGGGAAGCTGGAGGAAGTCAAATTAAATGGAATATGGTCCATTTTGATGTTCAGCTGATGGGGGGTATGACACTTCACAAGGGGAAAGTTGCAGAAATGATGACAGGGGAAGGTAAAACCTTAGTGGCAACTCTTTCTGTATATATTAATGCACTTACTGGAAATGGAGTGCACTTAGTTACAGTAAATGATTACCTGGCAAAACGTGACTCTGATTGGATGGCTCCAATATTCATGTTTCATGGATTGACGATAGACTGTATCGATCATCATCAGCCAAATAGTCCGGAAAGGAAAAAAGCCTATGCGGCAGATATTACTTACGGAACAAATAATGAGTTTGGTTTCGATTATCTAAGGGATAATATGGCTCGTTCTCCTGAAGACTTAGTTCAGAGAGAACCCAATTATGCGATTGTCGATGAGGTCGATTCTGTATTAATTGATGATGCACGTACGCCTCTTATTATTTCAGGACCAGTACCAAAAGGAGATAATCAACAGTTTGAGCTACTTAAGCCACAAATTGAGGCCTTATTTGCAGCTCAAAAGAAATTATTAACTACTGAATTTGCTGAAGCTAAACGCCTTATTAAGGAGGGTGATACTAAAGAAGGTGGAATAAAACTTTTTAGAAGCTTTAGAGGCTTACCTAAGAATAAACCTTTAATCAAATTCTTGAGTGAAGAAGGAATGAAAACTCTTCTTCAGAAAACCGAGAATTTCCATATGCAAGATCAGAATAAAGAGATGCATATAATTGATGAGGATCTATTCTTTACAATTGATGAAAAACAAAACTCTATTGAGTTGACAGATAAGGGGTATGCTTTATTGTCACGCTTTGTAGAGGATGAGAACTTCTTTATTCTTCCAGATATTGCTACTGAATTGGTGAAATTGGAAGGAAGTGAAGATGAGGATGTCTTAAAAAAGAAAGATGCTTTATTAAGAGATTTCTCAATAAAAAGTGAGCGTATTCACACAATGAACCAGTTATTGAAAGCCTATACCTTATTCGAAATGGATGTGGAGTATGTGGTAATGGATAACAAGGTAAAGATTGTTGATGAGCAAACGGGGCGTATTATGGATGGTAGACGTTATTCAGACGGACTACATCAAGCCATTGAAGCCAAAGAAAATGTTAAGATAGAGGCAGCAACACAAACTTTTGCAACCGTTACTTTGCAGAACTATTTCCGTATGTATAAAAAACTGTCAGGTATGACAGGTACAGCGGAAACTGAAGCAAAAGAGCTTTGGGATATCTACGAATTGGATGTGGTAGTGGTTCCAACGAACCGTAATATTCAAAGAGAGGATGAAGAAGATAAAATCTATAAAACAAAACGTGAGAAATATAGCGCGGTAGTTGATGAGATTGAAACTTTGACCAAAGCTGGTCGACCTGTATTGGTAGGTACTACCTCGGTTGAGATATCCGAATTACTAGGTCGTTACCTTAAAATGAAAGGAATTAAGCACGACGTATTGAATGCAAAACAACATGCACGCGAGGCAGAGATTGTTGCAAATGCAGGTTCTCCAGGTCAGGTTACGATCGCAACGAATATGGCTGGTCGTGGTACCGATATTAAGATCTCTGAAGAAGTGAAAGCTGCTGGAGGATTGGCAATCATTGGTACAGAACGTCACGATTCAAGACGTGTCGATAGACAGTTAAGAGGTCGTGCAGGTCGTCAAGGGGATCCGGGTTCATCTCAATTCTTTGTTTCTTTAGAAGATAATTTGATGCGTCTCTTCGGTTCTGAAAGAATCGCTAAGATGATGGATAAAATGGGACTGGAAGAAGGAGAAGTAATCCAACATTCTATGATCTCGAAATCTATTGAGAAAGCACAGAAGAAAGTAGAGGAGAATAACTTTGGAATGCGTAAGCGTCTATTGGAATTTGATGATGCGATCAACTCTCAGAGAGAAGTTGTTTATAAAAGAAGAAAGCACGCATTATTTGGTGAACGTTTATCGGTAGATATTGCGAATACATTCTATGACACTTGTGCAATCGTCCTTGGAGATTATCAACCAGTTGGTGACTTTGAAGGGTTCAAATTAGAGCTTATAAGATTCTTCGCAATGGAATCTCCATTTACTGAAGAGGAATTCACTGATAGTAAGATCAATGATCTTACGGATAAGTTATATGAAGCTGTTAAGAAAAACTATACAGAAAAAAGTGAATTTGTAAGACAACAAGCTTTCCCTGTTGTAAAGCATGTTTTTGAAGATCCTGAGGCGAAATTTGAGAATATGGTAGTGCCATTTTCAGATGGTCAAAAAGGAATGCAAATTTCTGTGAATTTAGAAGAAGCGTATAATTCTGAAGGGAAAAATATCGTTAAATCCATGGAGAAGAGTATCACCCTTGCGATTATCGATGAAGCTTGGAAGGATCACCTAAGAGAAATGGATTCACTAAAGAGTTCAGTTCAAAATGCTACTTACGAACAAAAGGATCCTTTATTGATTTATAAAATTGAATCTTTCAACTTATTTAAAATAATGTTGGAGAAAGTCAATAAGGATTTGATTTCATTCTTGTCTAAAGCGAATATTCCTGCTCAGGCAAGTCCGGAGCAAATGGCTCAAAGACAAACTCAGCAAGTGCAAAAAGCTGCTCCTGGGAAAAAGGTAGCAATACCTCGTCCTGTTCTTTCTAGTCCGGCAGGAAGTCAATGGGTATCTACTTCATCGGGTTCAGATCAGTTGGTGACGAACAGAGGTGAAAGCGCTAAGCCGAATCCAGCTAAGGCACAAAAAATTGGAAGAAATGATCCTTGTCCTTGTGGTAGTGGTAAGAAGTTTAAACAATGTCACGGAAAAGAGGCTTAAGATCTCTTTATATATAATTAAAAATCCCGTTACGAATATTCGTAACGGGATTTTTTTATTCTGACTTTTTGCTCGGGCAATTATACCATTTCTGATTTAAAGTACTCAAAAAAGTTTTTTATTGCTTGATCAGGATTAAGATAAAAAAAACGCCCAAAATATTATTTTGAGCGTTTTAAAATTATTACTAAAAAGTAGTAGTTAAGAAACTGCCTTCAATTTTTTAATATGAGAACTATCCAGACTATGGTCACAATAGGCTCTATCGATAATTAGTTCAGAACCATCGTGTTCTTCTGATGGGGCATCGAACATGGTATCTACCATGATGGCCTCACAGATAGATCTTAGCCCTCTGGCTCCTAGCTTATACTCGACTGCTTTGTCAACAATAAAGTCAATGGCATCGTCAGTAAAACTTAAGTCAATACCATCCATTTTAAACAAAGCGATATACTGCTTTAAAATGGCATTTTTAGGTTTTGTAAGGATGTTTTTAAGCGCTTCCCTGTCCAATGGTCTTAAGTAAGTGATAACCGGAAGTCTACCAATTAATTCGGGAATCAAACCAAATTTTCTGATATCTTGAGGACCTACATGTTCCAGAAGGTCTTCCTTATTTACATTCACCTGTTCCTTAGCACTGAATCCTAAAGACTGACTATTCAATCGGGATTTAATAATTCGGTCAATCCCTGCAAATGCTCCTCCACAAATGAAAAGAATTTTACTGGTATCTACCGTAATGAACTTTTGGTCTGGGTGTTTTCTACCTCCTTGTGGCGGTACATTTACTTCCGTTCCTTCAAGAATTTTAAGTAAGGCTTGCTGAACTCCCTCACCGGAAACATCTCGCGTGATAGATGGATTGTCACTTTTACGAGCAATTTTATCAATTTCATCGATAAATACAATCCCTCTTTCTGCTTGTGCTACATTATAATCACATGCCTGTAAAAGTTTCGTTAAGATACCTTCAACATCTTCACCTACATAACCAGCCTCTGTCATAACTGTTGCATCTACTATAGTAAATGGAACATTGATGGATTTGGCAATGGTTTTGGCCATGAGTGTTTTTCCAGTCCCCGTTTTCCCTACAAACATCAAGTTTGACTTTTCAATCTCCACACCTGATTCGTTGTTTTGATCTAAAAGGAGACGTTTATAGTGATTGTAAACAGCTACAGATAAGACTTTTTTTGCTTCGTCCTGACCAATTACATAATCGTCAAGAAGCAACTTAAGGTCTCTTGGTTTGATCAATTTAAGTTGATCTTCAAGAGCCTCTCTTTCTTTATGTTCAGTCTCCTCTTCAATGATATTTTGAGCCTGGTTTATACAGTAATTGCAAATATGCCCTGTAATACCAGCTATTAAAATATCGACCTCCCCTTTGGGTCTTCCACAAAATGAACAATTATTCTCTGACATAATATACTTATGATTTCTTCTTATCTCTAACGAGTACTTCGTCAATCATTCCATATTCTTTGGCTTCTTGAGAAGTCATCCAATAATCTCTGTCACCATCTTTCCACACGTCATCGTATGGTTTTTTAGTATGTATAGAAATAATATCGTACAATTCTTTTTTCAGTTTTACGATCTCCCTAGCGGTGATCTCAATATCTGATGCCTGTCCTTGAGCTCCACCCATTGGTTGGTGAATCATCACTCTGGAGTGCTTTAAGGCATTTCTTTTACCTTCAGTTCCAGCACACAAAAGAACAGCCCCCATAGATGCAGCCATTCCAGTACAAATGGTAGCAATATCAGGTTTGATATATTGCATCGTGTCATAGATTGCTAAACCGGCATAAACCGATCCTCCTGGAGAGTTTAGATAAATTTGGATATCCTTTGTAGCTTCTGTTGATTCTAGAAACAACAACTGTCCCATGATAATATTCGATACATGTTCGTCAATACCGGTACCCAGGAAAATGATTCTGTCCATCATAAGACGAGAGAATACATCCATAGATGCAACATTCATTTGACGTTCTTCTATAATCGTAGGTGATATATAACTATCGTGGAAAGAGGTGTAGTCATCAAATACATGGCTACTTATTCCTCTGTGTTTTATTGCATATTTTCTAAATTCGTCTTTTGGAAACATACGATGCTTTTTAAAATTATTTAACTACGGTACAAGATAATCAAAATTGAAAGTTTAATGGAATAGTTTCATTTCCTTTTTTCAAATTAACTTCTCTCCATGTCGGGCATTTTAAAATAAAAAAAACGCCCTTATAATTAAGGGCGTTTTATGTATTGTCAATTGAGAGTGAATATTACTTTCCTTGAACAGAAGCAATAAATTCATCCATTGTTACAATAGACTCCTCAATTTTGAACTTCTCTTTGAATAAGTTGATCATTTTACCATCAAATACTCTTTGAGCGATGTTCTTTCTTTCATCTTCATTGTTCAATACATTGTCAACGATTCCGCTTAATGTATTTTCATCAACTTCAGTTTGACCATATTGAGCCATTTGAAGTTTTACAAGTCTAGTGGTCTCAGATTTCAACTCGTCGTTTTCAATCTTGATTTCATTCTCCTTAGCAATATGACCTTCTATAATTTGCCATCTAAGACTCTTCTTATAGTTCTCATATTCTTTCTCCAGATCTTCATCAGAGATTGGGTTCTCTTGGTTGGCTTTAATCCATTTTTTCAAGAATCCATCAGGAAGATCGAAAGCAGTTTTGCTCATAAGGTAGTCAACCGCATCGTTCTTGAATCTCATATCAGATTCACCTGAGTACATACCTTCAGCTTCTTCACGTAGTTTAGCACGGAAAGCTTCTTCAGTTGTAACACTATTGTCTGGGTATAGTTTTGCGAACAATTCTTCGTTCAACTCAGCTGCCTCCATTCTTTGAACAGTTTCAAAGGTAAAAGCAAAGTTTTCACTTAGCTCAGCAACTTGAGAAGCATCGATTCCCAACATATCTGTAAGATCAGCTTCGGTTGTGAATGCGTCTTTTGGATTCATTTCAACACGAGTTCCTACACCTGAATCGATAAATTGACCTTTGATAGCATCGCTGTCAATTTTGTCAATCATCACAGTAGATTTGTGCTGAATCCCTTCTTCAATTACGTTTCCTTCAGCATCCAGTTCCTGGAATTCTCCATAAACCATATCTCCATTAGAGGCAGCATCTGGTTGGATCATTTTTCCATAACGCAATGCGATATCTTCAGCATACTTATCTACCATTGCATCGTCAACTGCGATCTTGAAGTAGTTAAGTTTATTTCTTTTGCTGATTTTAACTTCAAATTCAGGGATTAATCCCATTTCATATTCGAAAACGAAATCCGTATCCGACTCCCAGTTGATGTCTTGCATAACTGGTAGAGGGTTTCCTAGGAAATTCAATTCTTCGTTTTGAAGATAATTGTTCAACTCATCTGTAAGCATTTGGTTGATACGTTCAACCTTTGCAGAGATTCCATACTTTTTCTTGATTAAACTCATTGGAGTTTTTCCAGCACGGAAACCTGGCAAATTTGCCTTCTTGCGATAGTCTTTAAGTAGATTTTCAACGTCAGAACGGTAATCTTCTTCCTTAACTTCTACCTTCAATAGAGCGTTTAGCTCATCTATATTCTCTAAAGTAATGCTTATAGCCATAGCTTAAACGATTGTTTTCTGAAACATAAAATGTGTGCAAAGATACATTTTTTTTCAAGTAACATTCAGATTTTTATAGTATTATTATGGATAATGATAACTAAAATCGGGACAAAGTTTGATTGTAAGTTCCTTAGGTCCCTTTTTGAAGTTGATTAGAATATTTTTTTGAAAAAAGAATAGTTGACATTCGAGTATTGTTTGTTTAACCTTATTAAAATAACAGCCTGAATAGTAATGATTATAGAAAATATTAAAATTTGTAATAAAAAAGAATTGAAAAATAAAGTGATACCCAAAAATCCAATAGAAATGATAGAGGCAATAACAGAAGTATTCGTTTGCATTGATGATTCAAATGAAAATTGTGAATTTATATTTTTTGGTAATAAAAACGAGCTTATTAATCCATTTAGAGTAAGTACAATTGCTGTAAAAAGATATTTAAGTACGAAAAGAATGTTGAGTTTATCCATAAAACTCATAGCTAGCATAGATACTACAAAATCGATAGAAAGTATAAATACCAAAGGTGTAAAATAGGATAGGATCAATTCTTTTCGCTTTTGACCAAGGTGAAATATCAACCAAAGTTCTTTTGTATAACCAAAGTAGTTATTGAATATGTATGTAAAATGGACTAATGGTGAAATAATTGCGTAGAACATTAATCCTGAATCAAATAAAAATTGACCTTTCTTAGTGTACACTAATATGCTTGAACCTAAAAAAAGAAGTTTAAATACTACTGCTACCAGCAGACTAACCTTTAAAGAACTTCTGGAAAAAAGTAACTTTGTAAAAGTGTATAACTTAGAATTTTCTGTGTTTTTAAGATGAGCATTTTTGGATGCAATTTTTTGAATAATCCTTCCCTCCAAATACCAATTTAGAAAAATGAAGAAAACCCCAAATAACAGCAAAAAGATTAATAGGCTGTTTAATGTATAAGTAACTAGCACAAACCCAAAAAAAACTATAGTGATGAGGGTGATGAACAAATAAAAAGTGGTGTTTTTATATCCTTCATCAAGTACTTTTTTTAATACTAATTCTAATAAAAAGGAATTGAAAATGACTAAATATGTAATACCAATTTCATATAAATTATACAAAGGACTTAGGCTAAGGAATAGGGTGAAAACAAGTAAGTAAATTGTTAGAGGAGAATATATAACGTCAATAAAATTAATTATAACCCTTTTAAACTTTGAAACGGGGAAGTAATTTGGAATTATTATTTTGCGTTTACTGTAAAGGGGTAAGATATTTCTGAGTAATATAAAAAGAACAATTACAAAATGAATTATTGTAAAAACTGTACTTAAACTAGCGGATGATTTTAGGTGTGTTTTATTCAGTAATAGCGATCCAATTGTTCCATAAAAAACAGAGGTCAAAACCAAAACTAATCTGAGTAGAATCAATCCTGATTTTTCTGGATTGAAGATCATTTTTGTTTTTTCTCTAAAAAATAAAAGATAAATATTCATACAATATCTAATTAAAAAGCCAGGATAATTCTTCTAAAGAAACACTGTATTCTTTTGGTTGAATATATTTGAACAGAGCATCTTCTATCATCATTTCTCCTTTTTCTATAAACTCATTTTTGTCGCCATTGAATTTTAATTCTCCTTCATCCAATACGCCAATGTGAGTTGCTATTTTTTCAACATAAGACAAATCATGTGAGGAAATAATAACAATTCTGTTTTTCATGTATTGTTTGATGAATTTAATTAACCTATTGGATGAAATCGCATCTAAACTTGCAAAAGGTTCATCTAAAATTAAGATATCAGGTTTATGTAAAATGACTGAGCAAAAGGATAGTTTCTGTTTCATTCCTGATGAATAACTTTCTATTTTCTTGTTCAAGTCATCTTGATTTTCAAAAAAATAATCCGTTATTTTTAAGATTTTAGATTCGGTATCATCCTTTAGGCCATAGATACTAGCAACAAATTTTAAAAATTGCATTCCGGTAAACTCATTAATCAATACTTTATGATCTAGCATAAAGCCGGTACTGCCTTTAAATTCTTTTAAACATTTATTTATTTCTTTTCCTTTCCATAAAATATTTCCAGAATCAGGGTTTAACAAATTTGCCAGGATATTAAAAAGAGTACTTTTCCCTGCTCCATTCTTACCTAATAAGCAAAAACAAGAGTTGGGCAATATGTCGATATTTATATCATTAAGTACTGCTTTTTCTTTCTCAAATTTTTTAGAGATGTTTTCTATTCTTAACGCACTATTTCCTATTTCATTTAATTCCATTGTTTTCATTTTATTTTTCCCTCTTCCATTTGGTCTTATTGATATATACAATTAGCAAAGTGGTTATTAATAAACTTATAGAGGATTGTACAATAATAGTTTGCTTAGAAAAACAATAGACACCATTAATAGGGAAATAAATAAAAACATCCATTAATTTTTCATTTGAATTTAGAATGGCTAAGCTTGAGAGACCTATAAGAATATAAATTTGAACGTAAAGAGAGTGTGTGTTAGATGAAATCCGGGTTGCAATATCCTTAACAATAATTGCAAGAAATGCGGAATTTAATACCATCCAAATAAATCCAAAAATTAAGAAAATTTTATTCCAAATCATTTCATCAAAAAAAATGAAAATAAAGGATAAAGAAATAACATGAAATAACAGTATTGTTTTCTTAGCGAATAGATGAAATATGCTTTTAAATAATATGTGTTTTTTTAAGATCGAAAAACAGCTACGATGTTTAGTATTGTAAAGTGGGTCTTTTTTATTGTACTTAATTTCCATCGAGAATGACAGGAATGAAAATACTGAGTATAAAATAGAATATTTAACTATATCTATAAATTGAAATTGTACACCATTAAAAATAAAGATAATCCCCAAAATCAATATAAAAATACTCAAAATTATTGCTGTATAATTTACCAATTTTTCTTTTTGTTTATCTATGAATAATCGATTACTGGATTAAAAGCTAAGCAAGTTTTTAATTGAAATAATTATATTTCTGTTATTGGAGTATTTTATTCGTTTACGGGTTATTGATGGGGGGGAGACTATACTGTATTAGATTGTAAGATGTTCTTAAAGATAATGGAGCAAAAAAAATCCTCTGTGTTACCAGAGGATTTTTTTAACTAAAGAAATTAGTTATTTCTTCTTCATTCAATCGACAACTATACCAGGTTTCGTCAATGTCTGCTCCCAATTTTTTATAAAAATTGATAGCCGGTTCATTCCAGTCCAGTACCTGCCAATCCAATCTTTTGGCATTCATCTTTTGTGCTTCCTTAATCGTTGCATCAAAAAGTAATTTACCCAAACCTAAGCCTCGATGTTTTTCTGCAACTATAAGATCTTCCAAATGAATTGACTTTCCTTTCCAAGTAGAGTATTTTATGAAATAGAAGGACATTCCTTTGATTTCATTTTCGTGCTCAGCTACCAAAACATGAAAGAGGGGCTGAGATCCGAATCCATCTTTTATCAAGATTTCCTCAGTCATTACCACTTCATTTTCAGCTTTTTCGTATACAGCCAATTCTTGTATTAAAGAAAGGATAGCTTTACAATCTGTCTTTTTTGCAAAGCGGATAGTTGGAGCAGACATTAGTTTAGGCCTGGAATATTTGGCATAGAGTTTTGTGCTACATGTGCCAATGTCTGTTCTTTATGTGTATTTGCTCTTTCGATGGCTTTGTTAAGAGTTAGAATAAGTAGGTCTTCCAATTCTTCACTATCGTATTCAGACATTTCTTTTGAAAAATCTATCTTCTTCAATTCGCCATTAGCGGTTATTTCAACCTGGATACTTCCATCAGGGCTCTTCTCATCCAATAAAACATGATTAAGCTTTTTTTTCATTTCCTCCATTTCTTGCTGCGCTTGTTGCAGCTTTTCCATCATATTCCCAAACATACTGTTTTATTTTAGTTGCTATATTTCTTTGCTATGTTCAAAGTTTTGAACCGTAGGCAAATTTCCACAATTCCTGCCGAATAGAAAAAGAGATCGTGCAAAATGTGGATAATGAACTAAGGAGTGGAATTTGCAACTTGAAGTGTTTTTCCAGAGAAAAATTTATTTCCAGTTAGCGAAAATTCAGCAATGTAGTTCCCCATTTCTTTAGCACTCACCGGGGCTTGATATCCAGGGAATGCTTCTTCCAGCATTTCTGTTTGCACAGCTCCAAGTGCCAGGATGTTGACCGCTATTTTATCTTGCTTCCACTCTTCGGCTAAGCATTCTCCTAGTCCTATAAGGGCAGCCTTGGATGAGCTGTATGCTGACAGCCCAGGGAATTTTGAAGCACCTTGTACGCCACCCATACTTGAGATAAATACTATATGAGCATTTTCATTTAAGAAGGGCTTAGCATGTCTACAAACCTCGAATGCACCCAAAACATTCGTTTGGTACATGCTTAAAATTTCCGATGAATTCAAAGAGGAAAATTCTTTATTCACTAGGAATCCGGCATTATATATAATTATGTCAATTTGGCCTGCTAAGTGTTGTTCGACTAATGTAACCAATTCCTGTCCCAGGCTTTTGGCTGTTAGATCTATTGATGCAGGATAGATATTCGTATTTTTTAGTGCCTCTTTTTCCAGGTTTTGAATGTTTCTTGATAAGGCCAATACCTTATTTGATTTGGCTAAGATTTTACAAGTTTCCAATCCAATTCCTCGACCAGAGCCGCATAGCAAGATATTTTTCATAGGTCTACTAACTATTTAGAATGCTAATATCTGTTTTTGTTTAGTATTATCAAAGCGGCAATTACACCAGGAACCCATCCACAAAGTGTAAGTAGGGCAACAATTACCACAGAACCACAACCTCTGTGAATAACGGACAGTGGAGGAAAAATAACAGCCAGAACAACTTGTAGACAACTCATTATTAAAAAAAGGTTTAGTACATTAATATAATTAATAATGTATTACGATGTTCTATCATTAAGAATTTTAAGTAATAATTAACAGTTTGTGTAAATTACGAATTATCCACCATCCACTTTTATCTTTCACCTTGTCCCTTTACCCTAAAATGAAAAATCCCCATTCACAAATTGCAAATGGGGATTAAATTTAGAATAAGTATAGTTCGAACTAGATATGATCGAAATCTATTTTTACTTTCTTAGATACAGGGTAGGCTTGGCAGGTAAGTACAAATCCTTCTTCTACTTCTTCCTCGGTAAGTGCATAGTTTAGCTCCATCTTAACCTCTCCTTCCAGTACTTTTGCTCTACAAGTACAGCAAACTCCACCTTTACATGAGAATGGTGCATCGGCACCAGCTTCCATGGCTCCGTCTAAGATATTGTCAATTCCATCACCCATGTTGTAACTGTAGACTTTTCCATCCAGGATAATTTCCACTGCGTTATGTTCAGATTCAGCAAGTTCTTGACGTTCCGTACTAACACCGCCATTTTCTGCAAGTAGACTAGCTGTTACGAATAATTCGAAGTGAATTTTATCTTTTGAAATACCACTTTCTTTTAACCAGTCACCAACGGAATTAATCATTTCCTCCGGCCCACAAAGCAGGTACTCATCAGCATCCATTAGGCTAGTGATTTTTTCAAGCTCCTTACATTTGTCAACAGTAATCCTACCTTCAAACATATGAGGCATCTCTGGTTCACGTGACAGCATGTGGTAGAATTCGAATCTATCCAGGTACGTGTTTTTTAAGTCTTCAATTTCTTCTTTGAAAATGATAGATTTATAATCCTTGTTGCCATAGATAAGACATACACTACTATTTTCTTCTCCTTCTAAAATAGCTAGCACATTAGACATGATAGGTGTAATTCCTGATCCTGCAGTAAAGGCTACATACCTTTTAGAATTGTCGGGATTTATGTCCGTATAGAAATGACCCAGGGGAGGCATAACATCTAATTTGTCTCCAACTTTTAATGTCTCAGTAGCATATGTAGAAAAAAGACCACCAGCAATTCGTTTGATGGCAACTTGAAGAACTTCTCCATTTGGACTGGAGCAGATAGAATAAGATCTTCTAATTTCTTCACCTTCAATCGTCATCTTAAAAGTAAGGTGTTGTCCTGCATTAAAAGTAAACTTATCTCTTAAGTCAGAAGGTACCTCCAGAATGATAGATACCGCGTCTGCTGTCTCTTTTCTTATTTCTTTAACCTCTAAGGGATAGAATGTAGTCATGTCGTAATTTCAAATTTCCTGTAAAATTAAGAAAACGAGCGAATCAAAACATGATAATTGTTATTTTTTGACTTGAAAAGATTTACGTAAATTAGCGCAGTATATTAATATCCTTTTTAGCTTGGATGAAATGGCTTCTTTTTTATTTTTAATAAATCGTTGTATTTCAAATCAAGCGGAGGTTGGTTGCGATAATTTTTAAACAAAGGGTAACTGTATAAAATGTATCTGTAGAAGGTATCATTTTGTATCTTTTTCCTCTAAATAAATAATTTCAGGAATGACTGAAACACAATTAATTGAAAAATTTCAGGCAAGGATTGATGCGGAAGAGAAAATCGAACCGAAAGATTGGATGCCTGAAGCTTATCGTAAAACATTAGTTAGACAAATTTCTCAGCATGCGCATTCTGAAGTAGTTGGTATGTTGCCTGAAGCAAATTGGATAACTCGAGCACCTAGCCTTAAAAGAAAGTTGGCTTTAATCGCTAAAGTTCAAGATGAGGCAGGACATGGATTGTATCTGTATAGTGCAGTTGAAACCTTAGGTACTTCACGTGAAGAGACAATAGATGATTTGTTATCTGGAAAGGCTAAATATTCTAGTATATTCAACTACCCAACTATTACTTGGGCAGATATGGGTGTTGTAGGATGGTTGGTTGATGGTGCAGCTATTCAAAATCAGGTAATGCTTTGTAGAACCTCTTACGGGCCTTATGCACGAGCAAATGTAAGAATTTGTAAAGAGGAAAGCTTCCACCAAAGACAAGGTTTTGAAATAGTAACTGTTTTAGCCCGTGGTACTGCTGAACAAAAAGCAATGGTACAGGACGCTTTGGATAGATGGTGGTGGCCTTCATTGATGATGTTTGGACCAACAGACAAAGATTCTCCACACTCTGCACAGTCAATGGTTTGGAAAATAAAGCGTCAATCCAATGACGAATTACGTCAGGAGTTTATTGATAAGACCATACCACAAGCAGATATTCTTGGATTAACTATTCCGGATCCAGACCTTAAATGGAACGAGGAAAAAGGAATGTACGATTGGGGAGCTATCAATTGGGATGAATTCTACAATGTTATCAAAGGTAATGGTCTTTGTAATAAAGAAAGACTGGATGCTAGAAACAAAGCACATGATGAAGGTGCTTGGGTAAGAGAAGCAGCGATGGCTTATGCCGGGAAGAAAGCGAAGAAATAAGTTCAAAAAGATTTAAGTATGTCAAGTAGTAACTGGCCCCTTTGGGAAGTATTTATAAGAAGTCGTAGTGGATTACACCATAAACATGTTGGTAGTTTACACGCAGCAGATGCTGAAATGGCAATTGAAAATGCCAGAGATGTATACACAAGAAGAAGAGAAGGAATCTCTATTTGGGTAGTGCCTTCAACAGAAGTTGTAGCCTCATCTCCGGATGAAAAAGATTGTCTATTCGATCCGGCAAATGACAAAATATATCGTCATCCAACTTTTTACACTGTACCAGAAGGTGTAGAGAACATATAGGAATCCTAAAAAGAATAAGAATGAATAAGCAAGAAGCTTTATTTCAATATGCTCTTCGAATAGGAGATTCCAGTTTGATTCTTGGACATCGATTATCAGAATGGTGTGGACACGGTCCGATATTAGAACAAGATATTGCCTTGATTAATGTTTCTCTTGATATTATTGGTCAAGCAAGAACATTACTTCAATATGCTGGTGAAGTTGAAGGAAAAGGAAGGTCAGAAGATGATTTGGCCTATTTGCGAATAGCTTCCGAATATTGTCATCCAGTGATCATGGAATTACCTAATGGTCATTTTGGAAATACAATTGCTCGACAGTTTTTTGTGGATACTTTTCAATTTTACTTCTATAAGGAACTTCAAAACAGCTCGGATAAATTATTGGCTGACTTTGCAGTGAAATCATTGAAGGAAGTTGCTTATCACCTTAAGTATTCATCAGATTGGATGTTGAGACTAGGGGATGGTACTGAAGAAAGTCATCAGAAAATACAACAAGCAGTAAACGATGTTTGGATGTATACTGGAGAGCTGTTTATGATGGATGAGGTTGACTCCATTTTGATTGCAGAAGGAATTGGAGTAGATCTAGACAAGGTAAAAGTACTTTGGCAAGAAAAAGTTACTTCCATTTTAACAGAAGCAACTTTGGATTTACCGGATTTTGATGCCTGGATGATGTCAGGTGGTAAACAAGGTAGGCACAGTGAGCATTTAGGATTTCTACTTACGGAATTACAATATATGCAAAGAGCTTACCCTAATATGGAGTGGTAATGTCAATACAAACACAGACATTAGAGAATATTTGGAAACTTCTAGATTCAGTAATGGATCCGGAAGTTCCTGTTATTAGTATAGTTGATTTAGGTATTGTTAGAGATGTAAAATTGGATGAGGGACAGGTAAATATTGTTATTACCCCTACCTATTCAGGTTGTCCAGCAATGGATTATATCGAGAAGGATATACGAGAAACATTAGCTAACGAGGGACATGAGACAGTAAATATTGAAACGGTTTTATCTCCTGCCTGGACAACGGATTGGCTTTCCGAAAAAGGTAGAATAAAACTTCAAGAATACGGAATAGCGCCACCAGAGGGATCTATAGATAAAAGTACTTTGTTGGCCAACGCAAAAAATATTACTTGTCCACATTGTAAATCAGTGAATACAGAATTGATTTCTCAATTTGGATCAACAGCTTGCAAGGCATTATACAAATGTAAAGATTGCTTGGAACCCTTTGATTATTTTAAATGCATTTAGCAATGGAAAGTATTTTATCTGAATTAAAAAATAGCGTTCTCTATGTCCGCTTAAATAGAGCAAAAGTTTTTAATAGCTTTAATAGAGAAATGGCACTTTCTCTTCAATCTGTATTGAAAGATGCTGCTGGGAATAAATCAGTAAGAGCCATCGTAATTCAAGGAGAAGGAAGAGCTTTTTGTGCAGGGCAGGATTTGCAAGAAGTTACAGATCCGAATGGTCCAGATTTAACGGATATAGTAATGGAACATTACAATCCGATTATTCAATTAATACGCACTGTCGAAATACCAATTATTGCTGCTGTAAATGGTGTTGCTGCTGGAGCTGGAGCGAATATAGCATTGGCTTGTGATATTGTTTTAGCAACAGAGTCTGCATCCTTTATCCAGGCATTTAGTAAAATTGGATTAATTCCGGATAGTGGGGGTACTTTCTTTTTACCACGTCTTATAGGATTTCAAAGAGCTTCGGCTTTAATGATGATGGGAGATAAGGTGAAAGCTAAAGAGGCCGAAGCTATGGGGATGATTTATAAAGCCATTGCCGATGATTCCTTTGAAGCAGAAGTTATAAAGACTGCGGAGTATTTAGCAGCCATGCCAACCTATGGTTTAGGGCTAACTAAAAGAGCCTTGAACCAATCGTTTGCTAATGATTTGGATACACAGTTGAACTTAGAAGGTGAATTGCAGACAGCAGCTGCCAAGAGTTACGACTATAATGAAGGTGTTAGCGCCTTCTTAGAAAAGAGAAAACCAAAATTTAAGGGAGAGTAATAGGATGGAAATTGGAATTGTTGGTGCAGGAGCCATGGGAAGTGGTATTGCACAAGTAGCTTCAACAGCAGGTCATAAGGTATTTTTATTTGATACCAGAAAGGAGGCTTTGGAGTTATCGGAGTCTAAATTAAAAAAGGTCCTTGCTCGATTGGTAGAGAAAGGTCGTATAACTGACGAAAAAGCTGCAGATATAGCTTCCAACATACTATATGTTGAAAATCTTGATACTTTCAGTAATTGTGGTTTGGTTATAGAAGCTATAATTGAAAACCTGGATGTTAAAAAACAAGTATTTAAAAACCTGGAGGGAATTGTAGCTGGGGATTGTATTTTGGCATCTAATACTTCCTCTTTATCTATTGCTTCCATTGCGGCTTCTGTAGAGAAGTCTGAACGAATTGTTGGGATCCATTTTTTCAATCCAGCACCATTGATGCCATTAGTGGAAATTATTCCAGCCTTACAATCTTCAGAAGAGATAGTTTTAAAGGCTAGAGCTATTATAGATAGTTGGAAAAAAGTGACTGTTTTAGCAAAAGATACCCCTGGCTTTATTGTAAACCGTGTCGCAAGACCGTTTTATGGAGAAGCTATTCGAATTATGGAAGAAGGTGTAGCTGATGTTCCGACGATCGATTGGGCAATGAAAGAAATTGGTGGTTTTAGAATGGGACCATTCGAATTGACAGATTTTATTGGTCACGACGTGAATTATGTGGTGACGGAAACTGTATTTAAGGAGTTCTTCTACGATCCAAGGTATAAGCCTTCATTCTCTCAGAAACGTCTGGTGGAAGCTGGAAGACTTGGAAGGAAAACAGGACATGGCTTTTACAATTATGCCGAAGGAGCAATGAATCCAGAGCCTAAAAAGGACGAAGTACTAGGAAGGCAAATTGTGGATAGAATAGTAGCCATGCTGATTAATGAAGCAGCAGATGCTCTATTCTTAAATATTGCCACGGCAAAAGATTTAGATTTGGCAATGACTAAAGGAGTGAATTACCCTAAAGGGTTGTTGCAATGGGCCAATGATTGGGGCATAGAAAATGTGTACAATACATTGAGAGATTTATATGATACCTATTGTGAAGATCGATACAGGCCTTCGCCAAAATTAAAGAGAATGGTTGCTACTGGTGAGCAATTCACATTTTAATATAGATCCACTACTTTTTTAGTAGTGGATTTTTTTTTTGATTTATGAATTCCCCCCTGCCGAGAGACTTTGTTTTGGACTCCCAGGGGGTGACTTAAGCTTCGGTATAGGGGTCTCCTTTTCCTTTTTCCAAATAATTCCGTAGACTAATCATGTATCTTCCCCAACTAAAATTACATTGAGACATAAATGGAGTTGCCTCTTTCCATCCACTATGTGTAAAAGTTACTCTTACTTTATTATCGTTGGAATCTAGTTTAAAATGAATTTCTGTTCCTAGCCATTCCGGGTGCCCATCTACCGTTTTCCATTTGTAACTTTCATTGGGATTGATTTCTGTTACTTCGAAATCCATTCCACTATTGTTTCCAAATCGAACTATAATAACACCCCCTATAGTATCAGCGCCAGAAGTATCGGTAGTCCACCAATTTTGAATTCCTTTAATGGTACTTATTGCATTGAAAACCGCTTCAAAAGAAGCATCAATGTGGAATATATGTTGAATTGTAGCCATAGCTTTCAGTTTAGTGTTTATTCAAAAAGATCATATGCAGATCCTACTAAGTCCAAATTATTGGCTTTTGGTCCAATTTCAGGTTCACTAGCTTTTAATTCCATTCTGAATTTGGTGAAGGACTCCAGCCCTCCAAGAATTTTGGCAGTATCTTCATCTGGATACATCGCTAAATGCATAAAAGATTGTCCATCCTCTTCAAGAAATGAGCTATATTTTATGTTCGGGTTGTTAAGAGCTCTCAGATCAGCCATCACAGCTGCTATATTGGCTTTGTTTTGTTCAACATATTCCGGCTTTACTCTATATTGTACTCTAATCAGTTTCATATTTTATACTAAATTACTAATTACTACTTACTAGTTCTGCTCACTGCTCACTGCTCACTACTTATACGACATAGCTTCTTTGCCCATGTATTTTCTAAGAATTCCCATTTGACCAATATGATAGGCTTCGTGATGCATTAGGAAGCCGAGCATTCCTCTCATGCTAGGGTCAGATACAGGAACATCGATAGGAGCCTTGCTGTCTAAAACTTCCTTCGGTAGATTTCCTAGACCTCTGCTGATGTTTTCAGAAATGGCATTCCATTTGGCTTGAATTTCTTTAAGAGAAGGGTAGTTTTTAGTTTCGTCTAAGGATTTTCCGTGTCCGAAATATTCATCAAGACTATTGTCTTCAGCCAATCCTCCAAATTTACTTAATCCCATTCTCGAAGCAGTAACATGTCCTGCTAACCATTTTAGATGATTGATTTTGTCATTAGCCCTTGTGTTGGCTTGTGTATCAGTTATGTCAGAGATTATATTATTGAAAAGACGGGTATGTAGATCAAATTGCGTTTTAATGGTATTCATGATAAATTGTTTTAATTAGTTAAATAATGATATGTAAATGTATGGCATAAATACCTAAATCAAGGTGTGTATTTCCGCCAACTCTACGGGTTGATTGTGCCAAACATATCTTGTATATTTGTGGAAATCATAGCTATGAAAAAACATATCTCCATATTAATCCCAAAGGGTGAAATTATCCTGAGTAGTGTGGTCGGGTCCTATAAAATATTCAAGAAAGTAAATGAATACCTTATACGATCTGGACAACAAACAGAGGATTTTTTTGATGTTCAGTTAGTTGGTATTTCAAATGAGGTAGAGTTGTATAATGGTGCATTTGCTATTAGGCCAACTAAATTAATTGAGGAAGTAGAGAAAACAGACCTTGTAATCGTTTCAACGATTGTAGGGGATGTGGAGAAACAATTGAAGTTGAACCAAGCTTTTATTCCTTGGATTAGAGAACAACGGATAAAAAATAATGCCGAGGTAGCTAGTTTATGTGTCGGAGCTTTTTTGTTGGCGGAAACGGGGCTTTTAGATGGTAAGAGTTGTGCATTACATTGGACGGCTGTTGATACATTTCAAAAAATGCATCCTAATATAAAGGTATTGCCAGAAAAGGTCATAGCTGAGGATAATGGTATATATTCTAGTGGAGGTGCTTATTCCTTCTTAAATTTATTGCTGTATTTGGTTAGTAAATATTGTGGTAGAGAGACTGCTATTTGGTGTTCGAAGATGTTTGAAATAGAATTGGATAGAAAAGGGCAAAGTCAATTCATTATATTTAACGGGCAAAAAGAACACAGTGATAATTCTATTCGCAATGCTCAGGTTTTTATTGAAAACAATTTTGAAGAAAAGATATCCATTGATCAGCTGGCAGATAAGTTTGCGATAAGCCGTCGTAATTTTATCCGAAGGTTTAAAAAGGCTACCTCAAATACGCCCCTTGAATATATACAACGCGTAAAAGTAGAGGCCGCAAAAAAAGGATTGGAATCCACCTCGGAAAATATAAGTGATATAATGTTTTCAGTGGGGTATTCGGATACCAAATCCTTTCGAAATGTATTTAAGAAATATACTGGAATGTCTCCCTTAGATTATAAGAAGAAATATAATCAGGCTTTTGTATAACCCGATTATACTGTTATCTGGTAAGTTGTTGGAAGATGTCTTCTAGGTTATCTTCTTCCGCTTGCATATGAGTTATGATCAGATTATTTTGAACCACTTTATTGAAAAGTTCTGGTCTGATGTCGTGTTTTGAGCTGTGGAATACTCTCCAAAGACCATTCTCCAATCGCTCTATTCTTTCAATATACTTAACATGATTGAAGAAAGAAGCCTCTACCTTTTCGTTTATTCCAATAAGTACAGACTTTCTATTTTGACTAAGGGATCCAATATGACTGGTTGGACAATCTGTAACAATTTTCCCATTGTTAATGATCATTACCCGGTCACAGATAGCTTCCACTTCTTGCATGATGTGGGTAGATAACATTACTGTCTTTTCTTTCCCTACCTCTTTTATCAATTGTCGAATCTCTACCAGTTGATTAGGGTCAAGACCCGTGGTAGGTTCGTCTAAAATCAAAACATCAGGTTCGTGAATTAGCGCTTGTGCTAAACCAACACGTTGCCTATATCCTTTTGAAAGTGCTCCAATTTTTTTGTGTTGCTCCTTTCCTAAGCCAGTAAGGTCGATCATATCTTGAACACTTTTCTTAGGAAGCTTATAAATTCCTGCGATAAAATGTAAATATTCTTTGACATACATCTCAAGATAGAGCGGATTGTGTTCAGGTAAGTATCCAATATGTCGACGAGCTTCAATGGATTGTTGGTTTACATCAAAACCACAAACCGACACAGATCCTTCGGATTGTGGAATATAGCAGGTGATAATTTTCATCATGGTTGATTTCCCAGCCCCATTTGGACCTAGAAAACCTACAATTTCACCTGGTTTAATGTCAAAGGAAATAGAGTCAAGAGCCTTTTGGTTCCCGTAATATTTGCTAACGCCTTGTACTGATATCGACATTTGGATTCTATTTTGAATGATAAAGTTACAAATATAGTACAGCTAAGCGGTTTAGGAAGGACTTTTTATATCTTTGTTTCATGGAAGGATTGGTTATCAAGTCAACGGGAAGTTGGTATCGAGTAAAAGATGCTAGTGGAACAGTATACGATTGTCGTATAAAAGGTAAATTCAGAATTAAAGGAATAAAAACTACAAACCCTTTAGCTGTAGGAGATAGAGTGGAGTTTATGTTGGGAGATGAGCAAAATCATTCTGTGATTCATAAAATCCTTCCCAGGCGAAATTATATCATTCGTAAATCGGTCAACCTTTCCAAGCAAGCTCATATTATTGCAGCGAATGTGGATCAGGCAATTTTATTTGTGACGCTGGCTTATCCAGCTACAACTACAGGTTTTATTGATCGTTTTTTGGTGTCTGCCGAAGCTTATAAAATTCCATGTACCATTGTTTTTAATAAGGTGGATCTGTATGATGAGGATATGCTTTTAGATTTAGAGGCATTCAAATTATTGTATGAAAGCTTAGGTTATAACTGTATTGTTTGTTCTGCTATCGAAGAAGAGGGCTTAGATCCGATCAAAGAATTATTGAAAGAGAAGATAAGTTTGGTTGCTGGGCATTCTGGTGTTGGTAAATCAACATTGATAAATTCATTGGACCCTGATATAGATATTGCAACCAACGAAATTTCAGATGTCCATCTACAGGGTAAACATACTACTACTTTTGCTGAAATGCACGATTTGTGTTTTGGTGGAAGTATAATAGATACTCCTGGAATTAGAGGTTTTGGACTAGTATATATTGAAAAGCAAGAAATTCAAGGCTTGTTTCGTGAGTTCCGTGCGTATGCGAAAAATTGTAAATTCAATAATTGTATACATATTAAGGAGCCCCATTGTGCTGTTAAGGAAGCTTTAGAAGAGGATTTGATTTTCCAATCGCGTTATGAGAATTATATCAGCATGATGGAAGATCAGGAAGAAGAAAGTGTTTATCGATGAAAGCGGTATTGCAAAGAGTTTCTTCTGCATCTGTACAGGTGGGTGACCGAATTGTTTCTGAAATTGGAACAGGCTTATTGGTATTATTTGCGGTTAGTGTAGATGCTGATGAAGCAGAGATGGATTGGTTGGTTAAGAAAATTAGCCAAATGCGCATTTTTTCTGATGAAGCTGGGCAGATGAATTTATCTGTTAATGATGTAGTTGGTGATATCATTGTAGTAAGCCAATTTACATTGTTTGCAAGTACTAAAAAGGGGAATCGTCCGTCATTTATTCATTCTGCCAAACCGCCCCTTGCTATTCCTATGTATGAGAAGTTTGTAAAAGAATTACAAAATAGAATTTCTGGGAAAGTACTGACTGGGGAGTTTGGAGCAAATATGAAAGTGTCTTTAGTTAACGATGGACCAGTTACTATTGTATTAGATACAAACAATAAAGTATAAGTATGGAAATGAAAGAAATGCAGCTCCAGGTAGATGGATGGATCAAAGAATACGGTGTTCGTTATTTCAATGAGCTAACCAATATGGTCATGCTAACTGAAGAAGTTGGTGAAGTTGCGAGAATTATTGCTAGACGATACGGTGAACAATCAGAAAAAGAATCCGATAAAGATAAGGACCTTGGTGATGAAATGGCAGATGTGCTTTGGGTGTTGATGTGTTTAGCCAATCAAACAGGAGTGGATTTGGAAGATGCTTTCCGAAAAAATATGGCAAAGAAGACTCAAAGAGATAATGTAAGGCATATCAATAATGCTAAACTACATTAGATCTATTTAATTTTTGATTTCATTTTCTCCACTATTTCCAATACCGCTGGACAAACCATTGTATTTTGATAGGTGAGGTTTAAAATCTGATTCATCTTTCGTCGATCCGTATGAGGGAATTCTGCACAAGCATCTGGTCTAACATCATAAATACCACAATAGTTGTCAGCTCCCAGGAAAGGACAAGGACTAGATTTTAAAACAAAATCATTTTCTTCATCTTCTATCAGGTATTTGTCCATGAAGTCGTTTGGTTTCATCCGGAAATGTCGGGCAATTCGCTGAATGTCTCTATTTTTAAATATAGGGCTTGTCGTTTTACAGCAGTTAGCACATTCCAGGCAATCGGTTTGTTTAAAAACTTCCTTATGAGTAGAGTGAAAAAGGTTATCTAAGTTTTTAGGTTTCCTTTTTTTGAGATTTTGAAGAAATTTTTGATTTTCCTTTTTTGCTTCTTCCGCCTTTTTACGAAATTTATCCAAATCCATAATTGAGATGTTAAGTAGATCTAAAGACCCTATGGGGCACGCAATATACGACTATTACCACAATAAGCCTTTATCTAAGTTAAAGGTGGAGTGTTCCATTGCAGCAGATGATGAGATTCCAATCGATTATTTGTTTAGAGCATATGATGAATTTCCTAACCTGGAGCAAATCGCAATGAGGCATTGTAAAGGGAGAGTGTTAGATGTTGGGATAGGAGCAGGTTGTCATAGTGTCTATTTAAAGTCTAAAGGTTTTGATGTTTTAGGGATAGATATATCACCTTTGGCGGTTGAGGTAGCCCGTGAGAGAAAATTGAATGCTGAGGTGGTTTCTTTATTTGAATTAAAGGAATCCAAATTTGATACGGTGTTATTACTAATGAATGGACTTGGAATTGTAGGAGACTTTGATGGATTAGATCGTTTTTTTCAAAAGGCAAAAGCTATATTAAGTCCGGAAGGACAGATCATATTGGAATCATCGGACGTTAAATATATGTTTGAAGAAGAAGATGGAAGTTATAAGATACCACTTGGAGCAAAGTTTTATGGAGAGTTAACCTATAAGATGTCTTATGATAATATAGAAGGGGAATCGTTTTCATGGTTGTATCTACCTTTTGAATTGTTAGAAGATCACGCTGCTCGACATGGCTTCAAGGTGGAAAGACTATTTTCAGACACTAGTCATGCCTATTTAGCAAGAATTTCCTGTTCGAATTAGGGATGTGCTTTATTTTATTCCAGAGTAATTCATGATTTACCTATATAATATATGTTGTTGGTATATTCATGCGCTCGTCGTTTTGTATAGTATAAATATACTTTAGCTATTAAGTTTATTACTGATATCAGCTGTTGTTGGAGTGAATTTAAAAATTAAATCACCTGATTAAACGACAGTTGAAGAAAAGAATAAAAAATAAAGCGGATAGGCTTGTTTGTTGGCAATAAAGAGTTCTATATTTGCAACCGCAATACGGATAAGGTATGGCGCTTGAGCCCTGGAAGGGAGGAGAGAAAAGTTCTTTGTTTTAGTATACTTTTAGAGTCTTGAAAATTTTTTCAAATAAAAAATCAGAAAGACTTGTTTGGAAGAAAAAAGGTTATACATTTGCAACC
>MAAC01005975.1_pt1 | contig 44946 bp, 26 predicted proteins | sample 1115981 | NCBI WGS metagenome assembly MAAC01 (sample SAMN04961126, study PRJNA320927) | seawater metagenome | isolation source: sample BD02T64 sea water enriched with oil for 64 days | place: USA:Gulf of Mexico | collected 2013-07-27 | reverse complement strand
CTATAGCTTTTAAAAATCACTTATAGGAGGAGTTATGAAAAAAGTAGCTATCATTCAAGAGGCACCTTATGTTCTTGATAAAGTACGAACTATAAAAAAAGCGGCAGAACTAATAAACAAAGTAGCAGAGCAAGGAGCTCAACTTATCGTTTTTCCAGAGGCATTCATTCCTGGATACCCCGCATGGATCTGGCGGCTCAGACCTGGTGGCGATTGGGGAACAAGCGAAGAAATCCATGTTCGATTACTTAAAAACTCTGTTGACCTATCATCTAATGATCTAAAACCTATGCTTGATGCAGCCAAAGATAAAGGTGTTACCGTCGTTTGTGGAATTAATGAGCGAGATAGTAAGAACAGTCAATCCACGATTTACAACTCTGTAATTACGATTGATACACAAGGTAGAGTTATAAATAATCACCGTAAACTCATGCCGACAAATCCAGAACGTATGGTCTGGGGGTTTGGGGATGGCCATGGTTTAAATGTAATCGATACACCTGTAGGAAGAATTGGAAGCTTAATATGTTGGGAAAACTTCATGCCTTTAGCAAGATACTCGCTATATTCTCAAGGGGTAGAAATATATATTGCACCAACTTATGACAGTGGTGAATCTTGGATTGGTACTATGCAGCACATTGCTCGAGAGGGTAAATGTTGGGTTTTGTCTTGCGGCACAGCATTAGAAAGAAAGGATCTACCTAAAGATTTTCCTAATATTGATGAACTTTACCCTAGCGACGAAACATGGATTAACCCTGGAGATTCTCTTATTGTATCTCCAAATGGTGAAATTTTATCAGGACCTTTGTCTAAAGAAAAAGGATGTATCATTTTGGATATTGACGTTGCATTAGCTTCTAGCTCAAAGCGTGCCCTAGATGTTGCTGGACACTATTCAAGACCTGATGTTTTTAAGCTTCAAGTAAATAAATCTAGGCAATCACCAACGTATTTTATAGACCCAAGTTAGTGTCTCTTTATACCCGTTCCACTTGAAGATGCATAATTCAGCTGGAACGGGGCTACGCATAAATGGAACAATGCCCCTTGGTAAGAATAAATCAACTAAATTTCCTACTATACCGACAAACCTTAGTTCATCGAGTCCATAGACCAATAAACACTTTTTATTTTGTTGCTCAGCTAGTTAATGTAAAGAAGTGTAAACTAAGTTGTTGTACGACTTGAATTCGATTACTTTTAAATATAAAGATACTTGTCTTTGTCTAAATTAATATTTTCCAAGCTAATACTTTCAATATTGATATTAATTACAAATGATCGGTAACCTTATCCCCTATTCTCGAATATTAAGTAGTCCTAGTTTTTTATGAAAATTACCTTGCCTGTTTTCCTTCGAGCTTTACTTTCGGTTTTTGTTCCTGCTTTTCGTCCTACTTTTCTATCAGTGATGCTGCTGTTTGGCTGTGCTCAAAATAATAATGTGATTATTGAAAATGTTGAACAGGAAACTTCATTTATCGAGCAAGGCAACAGCAAACTGGATAGGCGCTGGTGGCTTAGTTTTGACAATGACGAATTATCACAACTAGTTAGCCAAGGGCTTGAAGATAACTTATCGTTAAAAGCAAAAGAGTTAAGGTTAAAAAGCAGTGCTATTAATACCAAAATTGCCAGCGCTGATTTATATCCCACCCTTAACCTAACCTCCAACGTATCATCTGAGTTTGACGATTTAGGCAAAGTTAATAGCGCATCATTTGGCTTTAGCTCTAGCTGGGAATTAGATTTGTGGGGTGGCATTGCCGCCAATGAAAATAAAGCCTATTGGAATCACCAAGAACAACTTGCCTTATACCGCGGGCGAGCCACTTTAGTTGCCGGAAGCATTAGCAATGCGTGGCTAGGTTTGGTGTCTGAGCAAGAAAAAAAGCTGGTTTTAGCCGACCAATTTCAACGTACTCAAGCTGCTTTAACGGTTATTACCCGCCGTTTTGCTATGGGAAAAATTTCCGTAACCAATATTTGGCAGCAGCAAAAACTACTCAAGTCGATTGAAGTACAGCAATCTAAAAACCACGCCGATTTGTACATCTACCAACAGACATTAGCGCTGTGGTTAGGTATACCGACCAAGGCGTTAATTGCTAATGACTCACTCATCTCCCCTTCGTTACCGTCATTACCAGAGTTGCCCGAGCTTGGTGTTCCTGCACAAGTGTTAAAATACCGCCCCGACATCGAACAGGCTTTCGCCAAAATAAAAGCGGCAGATGAGCATTTAGCTGTGGCCATTTCAAATCAATATCCTCGAATTACCTTAAGGGCAAATTATTCAACAGCAAAGAATTCGGTCCGTGATTTATTTGATGACTGGTCAGGTAATTTAATTGCTGCACTGGCAATGCCGCTGTTTGATAGTGGTGAAAGAAAGTCCGTGGTAGCGCAACGCGAACTGGAATTACAGGCACTCTTGTTTGATTATCAACAAGTTTGGTTAGCGGCTATCGCTAGTGTTAATCAAGTACTGATAAATGAAACTCAACTGTTAAAGATCACTAAAAATTTGCAAGAGCAGCTAGATTTGGCTGAGCGAACAGAGAAATTGACCACAATAAAATACCTAAATGGTAAAACCAATTATTTGAACCTGCTCAAAGCACAGGAAAGTATTTTGTCATTGGAAAGGCAGTTCATCGAGGCGAATAAAAAAGTGATAATTAACCGAGTTCTATTATATAGAGAATTAAGCCACGGTGATTTTTCTACTAACAATCAAGCAACCAGTCCCAAAAGTGCTTACATACTTGAAAACATAAGCAAGCACAAAGGAAAACAATCTTAATGCGTGATTTCTTTATTATAAATAAGTTCTTCTCTAAAAATAACCTTTTATTTAGAAATAGCCTTTTCTTTAAAAGTAAACTGTTACCTTTGTTTATTGTTATTTTCGGTGGAGTGCTTGGTTATTATATTTTACATTCTGGCCAGCAAAAACCCGCTAATTATAATAAAAAGCAGGTAAAGCGTTTGCGTATGGTGCAAACAACTGAATTAGTTAAGGCCTCGGTAGTGCCCTCTTGGCATGCCTCAGGTTTTGTTATACCGGCAGAATCGGTAAAAGTTCATGCTAGGGTATCAGGAAACATTGAGTCAATTAACCCGCTAGCAATACCTGGTGGACAATTAAAAAAAGGACAATGGTTAGCAAAACTTGAACCTTTGGACTTTGAGCTGGCGTTGAAGTCTCAGCAAGCTCAGTTAGCGCAGGCACAAGCCAATTTTTCCCTAGTACAAGCAGATCAGTTATTAGCCAAAGAAGAGTTATTACTGCTCAATACTGATGATGGTCTGGACATTGATGAATCCTTGGTATTAAGAGAGCCACAGCTGACGGTTGCTAAGGCTAAAGTATCTGTAGCGATAACCCATGTTGAAGCAGCAAAGTTAAACTTAAGCCGAACCAGCGTTTTAATGCCCTTTGACGGTAAAGTGCTCAGTAAAGCAGTTGGCTTAGGCAGTAAAGTATCAAGCAATTCATCACTGTTTTCTGTGGTAAATACCGATGTTTATTGGCTTGAAGTTAAAATCCCCCATAAATTTCTAGCCCTATTAGATAAGCAAGCATTCGCCGAAATTTCGCAAACGCGCTTATGGGGAAAAGGTAGAACTCGGACAGCAAGGTTTGTTTCGGTTTTACCTGAATTAGATACTAAAGACAGGCAAGTAAAACTATTGTTGGCTATTGATGCTCCCCAAAATGAAAAATCAAATCAACCGCAAGTATTTATTAATGATTTTTTAAATATTCAGTTAAAAGGTAAAGCCATCCAAAGTGCTTGGACCATTAAACATTCATGGTTACAAGCTGATAATACCATTTGGGTGGTGGATAAAAACAGTACCCTGCAAAAAAGAGCGGTTGAAGTGTTGTTTAAAGGTCGAGATGTTATGTATGTCGACACTGATATTAAGCAAGGAGATAGAGCGCTTGCTGAAAAGCCAGGCATTGCCAGCAGTGGTTTAGCGGTAAGAACTCGAAGAAGCCTTTTAAATTCCATAGCAAAGAGTAAAAATAAAGACAAAAAAAAGCAGCTAACTAAAAAGCCAGAGCAAGAACAACAAGGGTTAAGTTATGCCAACTAAGCAAGCTAATGCTATCTCATGGATGATCCAACATAAAGTAGCGCCACATTTACTAATGCTTGCATTGATATTTGGCGGCTTGGTGATGTCTTTTATTATTCGCAAAGAATATATGCCTGAAACGTCTCGTGACACTATCTCTGTGCGGGTATCATACCCGGGTGCAGCGCCGAGTGAAATGGAAGTAGCCATTGCCGTTCCTGTTGAAGCGGCACTTTATAGCCTCGATGGTATTAGTAAAGTCGATACCTTTATTAGAGCTGGGTGGGTAAGAGTAAGAGCTGAGTTAGAGGCAGGCGCAATACCTCAAAAAATTTATCAAGATGCCCAACAAGCCGTTAATAGAATATCGTCTTTTCCTTCTGGCATGGAACGGCCCCATGTAAAATTGGACTCCAGAGTCGCCGATGTCATGGAACTCATTGTTCATGCTGATTTGGATCGTTTTGCATTAAAACGTCTCACAGAACAAGTTCGTGACCGCATCTTACAATCGCCTTTTATCTCGCAAGTTAAACTCAGGGGCATACCCCAGGAAGAGATCCATGTTGAGGTGGCACAAACAGATTTGCAAGCCTACGACCTAACGCTAAGTAAAGTCGCTGCCATGTTAAAAAAGAATGTTGTTGAACAATCGGCAGGTAAAATAAAAGCAAAAAATGGCGATATTATTGTTTCGGTTGATCAACGAGAGTTCTGGGCACAAGACTTGGCCAATGTGCCTATTATCTCAGATAAATCAGGGGATCAATTAAGGTTAGGCGACATAGCAAATGTCAGCGAGGGTTTTGCTGATACCCGAGATCTGGTGACTTACAATGGTCAGCTATCCGCACAACTAAATATCTATAGAGTCGGTGAGCAAACACCCTCACAAATTGCTGATGCCATCGAAGCTATGTGGCCTGAAATACTCGCTATGTTGCCGCCAAATGCTGGCATAGCCATTGTTGATGATGATGCCAAGAATTATCAAAAACGGTTAAGGTTATTGCTAAACAATGCTTTTCTAGGCTTATTACTGGTATTGATTATTTTGAGTTTATTCTTGCAGTTTAAACTCGCCTTTTGGGTGGTAGCTGGCATTCCAAGTTCATTTTTAGGGGCGATGTTGTTTCTACCAAGCTTTGATGTCTCAATCAATATGGTGTCAATGTTTGGCTTTATTATTGCTTTAGGTATTGTGGTTGATGATGCCATTATTTCTGGCGAAAATATATTCGCGCACATACAAGAAGGCATGTCATTCCAAGAAGCGGCGATAAAAGGTGCCAATGAAGTAGCTAAGCCACTTACCTACGCTATTTTGACTAATATAGTGGCATTTTTACCTTTGTTATTACTGCCCGGCAGCATGAAGCTATTATTCGGCGCTATCCCCATAGTGGTAGTGCTTTGTTTTGCGGTTTCATGGGTTGAAGCTTTGTTTATTTTACCCGCACATTTGGCGCATATTGATAATAAAAAACCCAATATAATAGAACGCTACTTTAATAAAGCGCAAAAGAAGTGTCATCAGGGTTTAAATCATTTTATTGAACACACCTACTCTCCCCTGCTTAATAAATGTTTGCAGCGACCAGCCTTAGTGCTATCAGTGGCCTGTTTTATTTTTTGTATCGTTATGGCCTATGCCTTTAGTGGAAAAATGGGCTTTAGTCTCTACCCCAAAATGGATGGTCGTTGGGTCAAAGCAAATTATGAAATATCAGACTCGTCAACAGAACAGCAAGCCGTTTTTCTTCGACAAACCTTAGCAACCAACGCCGAGACTATGATCAAAAAATATGGCATTGAAGAAAGTGTCGTTAGTACCCGCAGTATTATTCGTGATAATAGCGTAGAAGTAGCGTTGTTATTGGTGGAAAGTGAAGAGCGAGCATACTCTACCAATCAAGTTAAAGAGTTTTGGCGCGAACATGCCAAGTCATTACCTAAACTTGGCAAGCTAAGATTCAGCGGAGCAAGGCGTGGCTCTAGTGCTGTTAGCACGGCTTCTTTAACACTAGAGTTACGTCATAGTGATAGTCAGGTACTGGCGCTTGCAGCAAAAGACGCGGTCGACTTTTTAGCCATGAGTGAAAATGTGGTGGCAACGGTTAACACCATGGAAGAAGGCAAACCACAATGGAAGCTTAGCCTTAATGAAAATGGCAGATCATTAGGTTTAGATGCCACTGAATTAGCGGCGCAGATGCGCGCCTCTTTATATGGTGCGCGCGCACAAAGGCAACACAGGTTGCGTAATCAGGTAACCACCTTAGTAAGGTTGCCTGAGCATGAACGTGGTGATGTCAATAAAATAGAATCATTGCTCATCCGCACTAAAACGGGTGGTTACGCACCGTTAGGCAGTGTCGCAACTATCAATAAGGTACTAGCTCCAGGTTTTATTTTAAGACGAAAAGGCCAGCGAGTAGAAAAAGTTGGCGCGGAAATATTGCCTGAAGAAAATATTCCAGCTGTCGCTAACATGGTAAAAAATTATTTGGTACCTGAATTACAAGGGCGATATCCGGGCATAAAAGTGGTCTTTGGTGGCGATCAGGAAGAAATAGCAGACAGTGTTTCAAGATTAGAGTTGGGTACTGGCTTTGCTTTAGTGGCTATTTATATCTTATTGGCCATTGCTTTTAGAAGTTACTCTCAGCCCATCGTCATTATGGCAATTATTCCCTTTGGCGCAGTGGGCGCTATTTTAGGGCATATGGCATTAGGGTTTGGCCTGAGCATTGTTAGTTTAATGGGCATGCTGGCATTAGCCGGTGTGGTAGTTAACGACAGTTTGATCTTGGTTGAGTATGCCAATAAAAAATTTGAGCAAGGACATTGTGCATTAGATTCCATTAAAGAAGCCTGCCGAAGAAGGATCCGTCCCATTATACTGACCACAATCACCACATTTTGTGGTTTAGCCCCTATGGTATTTGAAACCTCAAGACAAGCGCAATTTGTGGTACCTATGGCGGTATCATTAGGTTTTGGTATTTTGTTTACCACACTGGTGTGTTTATTAGTATTGCCCTGTTTGTATCTGGTGATTAATAGCAAAGCCGCTACTGCTGGCGTTAAGGTTGAAGAAGCTGAAGTCCAAGAAAGTGAAGGTGAAAAAGATAGTTCAGCCTTGCTGCAAAGTTAGACTTTGTAAATGCACTTTATACCATTGAGCATAAGTAGCTAGTCAATTGCTCGTTAATGAAGTATCTGATCCAAGTACCCTATTGACTATGGCTTTTTATGATTCTTTTCATCTCAGTCTTTACTTACCCCACTTCATTTGATTATTATAGTTAATATACACAATATGATGTATTTATTTTAAGAGAACTATGAAATTACTCGCTTTAACTATTTTAATCATTACCACCATATTAAGCGGTTGTGCCAACAAAGCGGCCCCAATAGAAGAAGCTAAACCCCTGCCTTATAAGGTGATAAAAAAACAATATCAGCAAGTTAGGCGCATTAACTTTAACGAATATGAATTAGGTATTACCGAAGAGAAAATAACAGCCAGTAACTATGTAATAACCGTTAAGTTAGATAAACCTAATACCATAGCTCAAGCGAAGGAAATGGCGTTATATTATGGCGCATTACTGGCAAAAGAGCACGGCGCGCGTAAATTTAGCATAGGAAATCGTGGTCAGGGTTATTGGTGCCAGCCTAACCCATCTAGCCCAAAGAATAGAAAAACGTCTAACTTTGGCGGTCCCGCATTTAAATTTCACCTGAAATTCGTCAATATTTCAAAATCCAGAATATCAGCTTTGCTGGTAATGAACACCAACAAAACAATCAAGGTACTTGCCAGTAAGGTTTATAACAAACCCAGTGAAAGAGCATGGGCTCAAGTTGAACAGGCTCAACCTAAGCGATGCAGAAATAGAACCTCATACCAAAACGTTTCTAACCCCTTTTAAATTATTATTACTCGTTTAAGGAAGACAAATGACAAAAAAGGCTTTAATTGCTGTAATGGTTGCAGCAACACTTACCGGTTGTGCACAAAATTTCACTCCCTATGAAGTAGTAGAGCAGCTTGATATTAATGAAAAACCGACACCACGTTATGAAGTGGGTATTACTGAAGAAAAAAAAGCTGATAATAGCTTTGTCATTTTCAGCAAATTAAGCAGCACCAGTAACGCAAGACGGGCAAGGAATATGGCTTTTTATCATGCGGCGATATTAACTCAACAGCATGAATTTCCTGCTTTTGAAGTATTAAAAGCAGGTAAAGGCTCTTGGTGTTCAAAGAGACGTAGAAATTACAAACAAGTTCAGGTTACATCAAACAGTGCCCATTCAGGCCAAACGGTTAAACAACTACCGACCATATCAACCACATCTGAAGATGGCGGATATACAGTACGGTTAAAAATTGCGTTTTTAACTGAGCAAGACTATCAAGAGAGTAAAAAATCTAAAAAGGTCAAACTTGCCAGTAAGGTTATAGAAAATCTAACGGTTAAGGTAAATGAACGGCCAAATGAAGATGAGTTAACGCGTGTCAGTGAAGAAAGACTGCAAACTTGTACTACTGGGCGAATTAATAGGAAAGTCGAGGATAAGAGCTTTCTTTAAACTTTAACAGCTAACAAATAAAGCTGTACAGCAATGATAGTCAATTCGTCATTCTCGAGGTATCTGATCGAGAATCCATATTATTTAGAGCATGGATCTTCGACTAATACACCTCGAAGATGATAGTTTCAGCCGACATTCGATTAAAACATTTACTGATTTTAACGAACTACCGAGTAATACTCCTTAAATATTATTGAATTTAAGGAGTATTTATTAAAAGAACTACTTCGTTATTTTAACCCTAGCCATTTCCCCACAGGTTTAAAACTATCATCGCCATAGTCCCTGCCCCGCTGACTTTGTTTTGCCGATTGATTAAAGCCTAAGAATTCCTGATACAATCGATTAACTATTTCAGGATTGTTCTTAGCAATATCCGTTAACTCTTTAGGATCTTTTTCAATATCAAATAGCTGTAATTGCTTGGTTTTTCTTTTTAAAACCAATTTATAGTTACCATCTATCATAGCAAAAACCTTTTTAGTGCGAAATGGAATAGGCTTAGCACGGCTAAATTGCTTTTCTGTTACCAATTCCTCACTTTGTTTCAGCAATAAGGGCAGTAAACTGGTGCCATCAATAGGTCTGTTGTCAGGCATTTGATAATCAAACAATTGTGTAATAGTTGGCAAGTAATCTAGGGTTGAGGTTGGTTCAGTTATTACCGAGCCAGCTTTAATATGCTCAGGCCACAATGCCAAGCTAGGTACACGCACCCCCCCTTCAAATAATGAACGCTTGCGACCTTTCAACCCCATAGTGCTTCCCGCATTAGCTGGGTTTTGCCTTTTACCTTCGGGGCCATTATCACTGGTAAAGGTAATTAAGGTATTATCACTTACCCCTAATGTAGTTAACGTTTCACGCAATCGCCCTATTTGATCATCCATTTCAGTGATCGCACCATAATAATGGGCAGCTTCGCCATGATCTTGATACATTTTTAAATATTCAGGGCCAGCAATAACGGGCTTATGTGGTGCATGAAACCAAATCACGGTAAAAAATGGTTTATTCTGACTAACCGACTTTTTAATGTGCGCTAATGCTCTATCCATCACCACCTTGGAAGCGCCACCTTGTAAGGAAGGATCTCTAGGGTTAACTGGCACACCATCTAAATAAAAAGGATTATTATAAGCCCGCTCACCTTTGGCTGGATCCCAAGTCGCTACCGCAGATTCAGTGACAAACGAAGTATCATAACCATGCCATGACGGCGGAGAATAGTTTTCTTTGGGTTTACGTTTGACTCCTTTAGCTGACACTTTTTCACTGAGCGTGCCTAAATGCCACTTACCAAAATGGCCGGTGTTATAACCTTGTTGTTTTAATATTTCAGCAATTGTTATTTCTTGCTTAGGCAAGTGACCAACATTGGCAGTATAAATACCATAACGAAAGTAATGACGACCGGTCAGATAGGTACCACGAGTTGGCGAACAAACAGGACCGCCGGCATGAAAATTTGTCATTTTCACACCTTGTTTCGCCATTAAATCTAACGAGGGTGTTTTAATTATCTGATTACCATTAAAACCCGTGTCACCGTAACCCAGATCATCAGCCATCATTAAAATAATATTTGGCTTTGCTGATGTTTGTACACTTGTAGTCACACTACTTGCGGATATATTAGCTGAAGATTCATTCCTTGAAGCCTCACGACTTGAGGACATGGCACTTGCAGTAGCACAGCTCATAGTTATGCCAATGGCTAACTCGGCTAATCGCATTTTATTTATCATTATTTATCCTATGCACTAGTTTTTCCAATTAAAACACTGTATGTTTTTTGTCTATAATAACCATACTGTAAAGTAATGTAAAAGTTAACATAAAAACTGGAAATACCTTAACTAATTCCACATCATCTTTACACACCCTAATATAAACATAACTAAGCTTAGGTAAAACATGAAAACACCCATAAAGAAAATAGCAAGTATTCTAATATGCAGCGCACTAACATCGTGTTCTTCAAGTAATAATGTACAAGTAACAGATAATACTAAGTTACAACCTAGCTATGAAGAAAATTGGAGTTCTTTAGCAAAACATGAAGCCGCGCCCAAGTGGTATCAAGACGCTAAACTCGGCATTTATTTGCATTGGGGTGTGTATTCGGTGCCTGCTTTTGGCACTGAGTGGTATCCAAGAAACATGCATTTTGAGGGACGTAAAGAAAACAAACATCATATAGAAACCTATGGTGAACTCAATGACTTTGGCTACCATGACTTTGTGCCCATGTTTAAAGGTGAGCACTTTGACCCACAAGCTTGGGCAAAATTATTTAAAAAAGCAGGTGCTAAATTTGCCGGTCCGGTGACAGAACATCATGACGGTTTTGCTATGTGGGATAGTGAATTAACGCCGTGGAACGCTATGGACAGAGGTCCAAAAGTTGATGTAACGGGTGAACTTAAAAAAGCAATTACTGCTGAAGGTATGAAGTTTATTACTACCTTTCACCATTCAAAAAACTTACAACGTTACAATGCCATAAATAAGAAAAAAGAAATCAAGCCCGGTGAACGATTTGGCAGCACTCACTACCCTTATTATGAAAACACGCCACCAGCCAGTACCGATCCAGAGCTTGCTTTACTGTATGGCAATATCCCTGAAGAAGAATGGAATGAGAAAATTTGGTTTGGTAAATTAAAAGAAGTTATCGATAACTATCAACCCGACATTATTTGGTTTGATTCTTGGTTACATTTAGTACCAGAAGAATACCGTAAAAAGTTTGCTGCTTATTATTTAAATGAAGCGAAAAAATTAAATAAAGAAGTGGTTATTATCAGAAAACAAAATGACTTACCGTTATCATTTACTATGGATGACTTAGAAAAGTCGCGCAAAAACCACATCGGTGAACAACCGTGGATGACAGATGAAACCATCAGTAAAGGTAGCTGGTCTTACACCGAAAACCTACGCGTTAAAAAGGCACAAGATGTTTTACATGTGCTCATTGATGTCGTCAGTAAAAACGGCACCATGTTGCTGAATGTATCGCCGAAAGCCAATGGTATTATTCCAGATAACCAACAAGCGGTACTACTAAAAATGGGCGCATGGTTAGAGAACTACGGTGAAGCAATTTATGCCACCCGTCCTTGGTACACCTTTGGTGAAGGACCAACGAAAGAGCCTGAAGGCCACTTTAAAAATCATAGAGAATTTGCCAAGGTTAAATATAACGCCCAAGACATTCGTTATACCAGCAAAGAAAATACCATTTATGCGACTTTCTTAGGCTCGCCTACAGGCAAACAAACCTTAGCGGCTTTTGCTAAAGATAAGTTAGCAAAAGCTCAGATAGCAAATAACATCAAAAATGTTACCGCCCTAGGCTCTGATGAAAAAATAACATGGTCACTTACCGATAGTGGTTTGATGATCACAGCACCATCACAGCCAATAAACACGATGGCAACAGTGTTTAAAATTGAGCTAGCTGATTAGTTGAGTTGATTACTATGAAGTTATTGATAGCCCTTTGCCGTATTTTTGTCGCGACGGCACTCGTTTCTGCCTGCAGTTTTAATGCTGCCTCAGATACAGGGCAAGGGCTTTCAACAACTTCAGTTACCCAGACTAAGATAGCTGAAGTTAAGCTGGTCGAAGTAAAGGTTACTGACGTTAAGGTTACAGAGCTTAGGGTACTGCTTTTTACTAAAACGGCTGGCTATCGTCATAAATCAATTGCTGCTGGTAGAGCTGCCATTAAAAAATTGGCTCAAAGCAATGGCTTTACTCTAGTCTCATCCCAAAACGCGACACTGTTTAGTGATGAAAAATTACAACAATTCAATGCGATAATATTCCTTAATACCACTGGCAATATATTAACGGCTGAGCAACAGGCATCATTTGAACGATATATTCAATCGGGTGGTGGCTATGTTGGCATTCACGCAGCAACCGATACCGAGCCTAATTGGCCTTGGTACGGTAAACTCGTTGGTGCTTACTTTGCATCCCACCCTAAACCTCAAGCAGCGATAATGATGGTCAACGATAACGGCCATCAATCGACCGCGCATCTTAGCAGCCAATGGCAACGCTATGACGAGTGGTATAACTTCAAAGCGCTAAATCCTCAGGTAAATGTATTAATCAGTCTTGATGAAACTAGCTATCAAGGCGGTAAAAACGGTAAACATCACCCTATTGCTTGGTACCACGAATATGATGGTGGCCGAGCCTTTTACACCGGTGGCGGACATAGCAAAAAAAGCTACGCTGAGCCGGAGTTTCTTCAGCATTTACTCGGCGGCATACTTTACAGTGCAGGATACAGTGCTGGAGCACGATTTAAAGATAAACAACTTACCAACGAGCGATTCTCCAACAAACAAGCCTTGGAAAAATAATTAATGAGCAATATAAATCGTCGAGATTTTCTCGAAGGACTAGCCGCCGGATTAGCCGCTATGTTAGGCACGGCAGCACTAACGTCCCCGTTAGTTAATGCTGTGGAAGTTGGCTTAACGTTCAAGCCATCAAACAGCAATGCCATTTTTAGCGATCTTCAACTCAATATTGTTGCCCGTATTAGCGACATTATCATTCCGGTAACAGATACGCCGGGGGCTATAGTTGCTGGCGTACATAGGTATATTGATCATATCGCAGCTAACTGGATGAATAAAACGCAATCGCACCAGTTAATCGCCGGTATTAATAAAATCGATAGTGATGCCAAAGCTAAATACGGAAGCGGTTTTCTTGCCCTTACGAACGAAATACAAGTCGCTATTGTGCAGACACTGGACGATAACTTGAAACAAGAGCCAGCCTACAAAATACTGAAAACTTACACGGTAATAGGCTATTACACCTCTAAAATTGGCATGTCAGTAGAGCTTAATTATGATCCTATCCCAGGGCCTTATAAAGAAATCCCCTTTAGCGATGTTGGTAAAGCTTGGGCTTAGCGCTTGGTACTAGTACTGAACTGTCAGTAAAACGAGAACGCAGCAAGAGAGCGTAGAAATGACTAAAAGTAAAATAACGCCCCCATTAATAATCAAAACAAAAAACTATGATTTTGATGCCATCGTAGTTGGCTCAGGTATGTCTGGCGGTTATGCCGCCAAAGAATTTTGCGAAAAAGGTTATAAAACCTTAGTACTTGATCGCGGCAAGCCGATTGAACATGGTAACTATGAAACCGAATTTAAAGCGCCATGGGATATGGAGTTTCGTGGTCAAATGCACCGTGATGAAATTAAAGAAAAATATTTTATCCAAAACAAGGGCCATGGCGTTTCTGACTATTCCAAACATCATTTTATTGATGATAAAGAAAACCCTTATATTCAAGAAAAATCTTACTTGTGGACCAGAAGTTCAAAAGTGGGCGGTAAATCGGTTATCTGGGGGCGGCAAAGTTATCGCTGGAGTAAGCTGGATTTTGAAGCCAATAAAAAAGATGGTCATGGCATCGACTGGCCAATTCGCTATGACGATCTTGCCCCTTGGTATGATCATGTAGAACCTTTTATCGGCATATCTGGTAGTTATGAAAACCTTGACGAGCTGCCTGACGGTAAATTTCTACCGGCTTTACCAATGAATGTTGCAGAGCGACAGGTTAAGACGTCAATAGAAGCGAATTTTCCAGGGCGAAAAGTTATTCCCGCCCGTGTTGCCCATTTAACCGAGCCACAGCCTATTCATATAGCGCTTGGCCGAGGTCAGTGCCAAAGTAGAAGTGAATGTGAGCGAGGCTGCTCTTGGGGCGGTTATTATTCTTCTGTTTCAGGTTCACTGCCAGCAGCAAAACGTACTGGTAATTTAACCTTAACTGCCAATGCGCAGGTACAGGAAGTTTTATATGACAGTAAAACAGGGAAAGCTTCCGGTGTTCGGTATGTTGATACTGTTAGTGGTGAAACCACCACAGTAACCGCTCGTGTTATTTTTATGTGTGCGTCGACGCTTGGCACATTGCAAATTCTAATGAACTCTACCTCAGATAAATACCCAAGTGGTATTGGCAATACCAGTGGCGTACTTGGCCATTATATTATGGATCATATCGAAGGCGCTGGTGCCCGAGGTACTGTTCCTGGCCACCTTGACAGCTATTACAAAGGTCGTAAACCGGGCGGTATTTATATACCAAGATTTAAAAATATCAAAGAACAACAGGGAGATTACTTACGTGGCTTTGGCTATCAAGGCGGTGCTAGCCGAGCTACGCGCATAAATGCAGGACGAGCAAAGCAAGCTGGCATTGGTAAAAGCTTTAAAGAGGAAAATCGTATTCCCGGTAATTGGCAGTTTGTTATTTGGTCTTTTGGTGAAGTATTACCTGATTTTGATAATCACATTTCTTTGCATGCCAGTAAAAAGGATCAATGGGGTATGCCGTTATTGGTTACCAGCGTTGAATATGGAAAAAATGAAGAAAAGATGAAAATGGATATGATGGACAGTGCGGTGGAAATGCTTAAAGCCGCAGGTCTAAAAAATGTAAAAGGTTATAACAAAGCCATGCCTCCGGGACGGTCTATTCATGAAATGGGCGGCGCCTGCATGGGACATGACCCCAAAACATCATACCTTAATCAGTGGAACCAAAGCCATGAAGTATCAAATTTGTTTGTTACCGATGGCGCGGCATTTTCCTCGGTCTCGTGTGTCAATCCATCAATTACTTTTATGGCGCTAACGGCTCGAGCTGTTGATTATGCCGACCAGCAACTTAAAGCCGATGTTATCTAAAAGAGTGATAACCACAGGTAAAGTATTGTAAGGGGATTAGACTTAACTCAAGCTAAGTTGCTACTATTGGTTTTTATAATTAAAAAACAGGTACCTTATGAACCTCAACCTAGCAAAATGTAAATTTCGTCTTAAGTTTCATTTCAAGCAAAAACAGTTCATCCGTATCTTTTTACTCATAATGGCTACACCTGCCATGGCTGGCAATATTTTTACCGCCGACAATTACTTTTTGCAAAAGCAATATGATTTAGCTAACAAAGAGTATTTAGCCGCTGCTGAAATAGGTAACCCGAGAGCGAGTTATCAATTGGGGATCATGCATTACCAAGGTTTAGGTACCAAACCTAATAACGTTAAAGCGTTAATTTGGTTTTCTTTAGCCGCTGAACATAATTATGATAATTCCGTAGCAGTTGTCAAAAAATTATTGGCTAGTATGCCGGTACAGCAAAAGAATAAAGTAATTGCCCAAGTAAGCTCTTTTCAACAGTCATTCGGTAAACAAAGCAGCCAAAGTAAATATTACCCGCAACTATTAACGCAAAAGTTAACTCAGAAAATTCACTTTGGCGATTACAAAGAAAATCATCAGCTTGATAGTTTTATTGATGAGGATTTTGATAGCCAGCTTTCTTTTTCGGATAGCGCTGATGAAGATAACTTTGATGATGGCTTAGGTGACGACGATGATATAGACAGTAGTGATGGTTTTGAAGGTGTGAGCCCAGCAAGTCAGCTTACCCGTTTACAAGATGGTCCTTATTTATTGATAGCTGATTATGATATTGGCCCCGATGGCTCAATTCGCAATATCATGCCTATTCAAACCATAGGCATGCCTAAAGATGCACTCTATAATTTATCGATAACGACGCTACCAAAGCCTAAATTCATCAATAACGGGGTGCACTTTGTTAACCGCGCTTACCTGGGCATGGCGAGTTTTGACAAATTTGAAATCAGAGATGAACACCCGAAATTGTATAGTTATATTCGGCGCAAGGCGGTTCAATTTTCAAAAAGTGACTTACCTCAAGATATATACAAACACGCAATGATGTTGATGACTTTTCCTTGGTTAACCCAAGAAGATGGTGACGTTGACAAGTTATTAAAAAGTGCCGCTGAGCAAGGCCATGCCTTAGCTAAGTTTGAATATGGCTTGAAGCTTTATCGTGAGCAAAAAGATATCACACAAGCAATTTATTGGATTTCACAAGCGACTAAACAAGGAAACAGTCAGGCTCAGTACCGTTTAGCGCGTATTTTGCTTGATAGCCCTTGGGTAGTGAATGATGATAAAAAAGCTTTATTTTGGTTAGCAAAGGCAAGCAAGCAAAACCACTTGCCCGCTAAATTAATGTTGGCGGAAGTAAAGTTACTTGCTAAGGATGAGAATTTACATGATGTTGATAATGCTCTGCTTTACCTTAATGAGTTAAGCGATAAACAACAAAACAACCCTCAGTATCATTACTTACAAGCTATAGCGCATGTTAAAGTAGAGCCTAGACAGCTTTCACAAGCCGTTATCTCTATGCGCGAAGCAATTGCATTAGGCGAAGATTATAATTGGAACGTAACGCCTTGGCAGCAACAGCTAACGAAATGGACTTCTGGTGGCAGTGTGACCATACAAGAGTTATAACTAGATGAGAGTAAAATAGCGAGTATTACACTCGCTTTAACTCTGGCACTCTTTGGCATTGATACTCTGTGCTATTTAAAAGAGCACTTTTTCAAAGACAACTTGACCTTTTTCGGCAGTATAAACCTTAAGTTGCACCTTGTTTTGAGAGATGTCTTTTTGATAAATATCAAGCACCATAAAGCCAATATCAGATAAGGCAAAAATATTGTCCTGAGTTTCACCTACGGGAGATATTTTATTGTGGTTGGCTGCGCCACTCACTAGCGCAACTTGCTGCTGGCCGTCATTGTCAAATTCAAATACTTGCAAACTATGATCATGACCAGCCGCGTAGATGACCTTTTCATAACCCGCTAATATATTCGTTAATGATTTAATGGCTTTTTGCGCCACTGGGTGAGCTATTTCTCCAACCTTTTTGTGGGTGCAGCTTTTATCTTCAATACACTCTGCAACTTTGCCAAAACTACCGTGCGGACCCACTGATTTTATTGGATGATGGCTTGCAAGCATAATGACATTGTTCGGATAATCAGCTCTTTGTTGCACGAGTAACTTTTCAACTTGCTTATTTACTTTATCGACATTCTTTCCGCTTTTTCGTAACCACCAAGTCGAGTCAATAAATAACAAACTAATGCCCGGTAAATGCACTATTTCAGGTAGTGGCTTCTTGCCCTGCTGATAAGGCACAAGTGCTGCATTTAGTTGTTCGCTTTGTGCATAGGATTTTATATAATCAGCCTGATCATCAACTTGCCTTGCGATCCAATCATGATTCCCCGGCAAGAGATAAAGTTGACTACCGCTAAGCTTTGCCACTTGCAGTTGTGCGGTCAGAAAGCTAATTTGTTTGAGTTGTTTTTTATTGAAGTCAGTTTTCCCACCTTTAAGTACCGGATAGCCTCGGGTGTAAATATTATCACCTAAAAAGAGTACCTTAGTTTTGTTCGGCTCTTCTTTGGCAATGTCAGCCGCTAACTGTAAGCTTGGCTCTAGCGGTGATAACTTTGAGTAACCCGCATCCCCTAATAAAATAATGCGTTGTTTAAGTTCATCGGCATAACTTTGCCCTGAGAGTTGCAGCAATAAAAAAAGTAAGATCAATGGTCTAGATTTTAGTTTATTTTTCAACATAATTTGATTCCGAAGATGTGTGGTGAATTAAAAAAAACGACATTAAATAAAGCCGCTTTTTAGTGTTTTGGGGATATAAAGCAGCTAAGTCTAAAGCAAGTAAGCCTTAATCAACTTAGCCTCAGTCGGCTAAAACTAAGTCAACTAAACCTGAGTCAGCTATGCTTCAATCAACTAGGCTGAAACGTTATTCTTCAAAACTTATTCTTTAAAGGAATAGGTTTCATCATAACGTTTGAAATCTCTATGGTTATAAAGGTGTTTTTTAATAACCGCAGGTTTAGCCAAGTTCTTTAATACTTTTTTACCGCGTTTTGTCTGCCAGTGAGGGTGATCTTTAGTTAGCGAAGGTAATTGTTCGATAAAGCCAGCAAACTTAGCGCGGGCTTTAGCATGCTCTGGCTTACCATCAGCTAAAACATAGCCGTGGCCAAAACGATTATCACCGGTGTAATAAAAGCGACCTTTTGCCATGTTCATTACCGGATTAACGACTTCTAACATATATTCTTTGGTGCGAAACACTTGTGATGTGCCCGCATAACCATAAATCCATTCTCTATGGTTATCCGTTTTGCCCGCATAAAAGTCCTGCAAACTAGTGCCATCAAAGTGATGGTTTTCTGGCACAAAATCCCAGGCGCCTGCGATATCAATGAGTGTCGGTGCTATATCAGAAAAATCGGTTAATTCATCTGTCGCGCCGCGCTTTTTAATACCTGCGCCTGCGGCAATATGAACCACATGAGAGCCACGTTCAACACCACGGGTTTTTGCCGTACTGCCAGTACCATTATCAGAGGTAAAGATAATCACGGTATTATCACTAATCCCTAATGATTCAACTTTATCGACCACTTCACCTACTTTTAAGTCTAAGTATTCAATTAATGATTTAAAACGTTTAGCATTCTCTTCATTTCTGCCTTTACCCTTTGCTGCCCATAAGCTGCCCTGCTCTCCTCGTAGTGGGTTGGTAGGCATGCCTGTGCGAGTTGCATGTGGTGCAACGGTTGGCCAATAAGCAAAAAATGGCTTACCTGCCTTTACGTTTTTTTCCATAAACTCCATAATAAAGTCAGCTTCAATATCTACACTGAAATCTGACGGTTTGGTGGCCATTAACTTGCCATTTTTAACGTAACCTGGATGCCAATAACGTGACGTTGTTTTTTTATCTTCCATCAAACCATTAAATTTTGCTGAACCTTTTAACTTAGCGATTTCTTTAGTGCCTTCCCATAAAGCATATTCATCAAATGCCAAGGCCTCTTCATCAGGCATTTGATTACCTGCATGCCATTTACCTGTTATCGCGGTAGCATACCCCGCATCATGTAAAATACGGCTAACAGGGATATTGTCGCTATAAACATTATTTTTTGCATCGCCAATCCAAATTTCGTTCACATATACGCCGGTAGTATTGGCATAACGGCCAGTCATAATCTCAACGCGACTTGAGCCACATTTTGCCGTGGCGTAAGTCGTTTTAAACTGCACGCCTTTTGCCGCTAACCTATCTATATTCGGGGTATTCGCGGTGCCCTCTTGACCATAAGCACTGAACATATCAGGGCTAACATCGTCTGCTAAGATCAACACTATATTGGGTTTTAACTGTGAAGCTTGGCTAAATAGGCAAGTAAAAAACAACGCCGTTGTCACGGTCCTAACCAAGGCTTTTTTTAAATAACTCATACTAACTCCTAACTATTTCCTAACAAAATGTTAACTAAATATTAACTAAAGGCTGCTATTCCTAACAGAAGGCTAACGATTCCCTAGTAAAAGACGAATTGATACATCACTAGTTAATTGGCTATACCAGCAACAAACAGGTGAACATAAACTATAATAAACATCACAGTAACTCAACGAGATTTAAAATTCAAAAGTAACAAAAAGCTCTAAACCGCCAACAAAACACACTAACACACAGTAACACATTGATTTTTCATAAAATAAAACCAAAGGAACTTAGTGTAGGGTCATTGAAAATTACACTACTTTACATTAGTCATGTTGTTCTATTAGTAGTGCATTAACTAATTGCTACTAAAAATTAATATTTATGCCCTTTTGTCATTCTATGAATCACAACAGCTTATCACTACTTAACCACCTAAAAATTGACTTATTATTTATTATAAACAGTAAGTAATGAAAATAATTCAAAATAAATATTGGCAGTAAACCCTTTTATTACAAGCACTTTGTAAAGATACGTAAGGAATATGTAAATTTACCCTGTTGTCTATATTGACAGAAGTTTTAAATCTGGTTAACCTGAATTTGAACTTTATTGATAAAAAACACACTAAACGGATTAACAAGTGTTAGCGAGCTAATAATAAAAAATATGTTCAAGGCGATGTTTTAATTAATAAAACGGTTTGACAACTTTAGATTTTCACCAAACGTAACCGTGTGAAATTACAGATGAATTGGGGAATAACATGAATAAAATGCATTATAAATCACTGGTTGCTGCGGCAATATTAACAGGCCTAGCTCAACAAGCGGCTATGGCTACTGAACTAGACCCTATTGGTAGCGCGCAAGATACTTGGGTAAGAAGTCCTACTAATCCTGATAAAAAAGTCGTTTTTGGTCAAAAAAATGTAATGAAAGTTGATAGAACCTATACAGGCTTTATGCAATTTGTTATCCCTGCATTACCTGACGGCGAAGTTATTGATACAGTAACTTTAAGAATGACAGCAAATTCAGCTATTCCAGATGCGTATATCGCAACAATTACTGATCCTGACGTTGTATGGGACGAGACTGTTGTTAACGAATTGGTTTACCCATTTGTTGTTGACAGCATAATTCCTGGCACCCCTATTACTGGTATTGGAGCAGGAGATGTAAAGGATTTTGACATTACTGATGCTGTTTCAGGCGCTGGCACCTATACCTTTAATATTGACATGGAAGATGAAGATACTGGGAATGTAACTTGGAAGTCTGGAGTACTTAATTCAGGCAATGCTGAACGACCTCACTTATTCATCACTACTAAACCTGGTGAAGTTGATCCAGGACCTACTGGCGATAAAACAGCACCAACATTTGCTGATATTCCAGCCATTGAAGTTAATGCTACCGGCGAATTTACTGATATTAGCGCAGCCGTAGCGGCTAAAAATATCACCGCAACCGATGAAACTGACATAGACCCTATTGCTGCCATTATTACTAGCGAAACTAATTTAAAATCAGGGATTCAAAGCGTTACCCTACAAGCAACCGATGCTGCAGGTAACATCTCCGATCCTAAAGAAGTAACGGTTAATATTACGCCACTGGTTGTAATAACCCAGCCTGAAACCTTATCAATACCCCCTGGTGAAACAGCGAGTGCAACCGTTGCTTTGTCAGGCCCTGCAGTAAGCTACCCTGCAACCATTGATTATACTATTGCCGGTGATGCAACCAATGACATCAGTGATACATTGACCTTTACCGCTGAAGATTATGCTAATGCGAAAAATGTTGATATCGTCATTAAGGCTGATGCCGAAGGCGGCCAATCTGCGGTATTAACTTTAGCTGCTACGTCGAATGTACAAGCAAGTGAAGAAACAGTTAACGTTACCGCATTTGATGGTAATATAGAGCCAAGCGTGAAATTAACACTGACACAAGGTGGCGCTCCCATAGCAACCTTCAGTGCTAATAGCGATGGCACAATTCCTTATATTGATGCCACGAAAGGTGATGTTACTGTAACGGTTAATGTTATTGATTTTAACGCTGAAGATACTCACGCCATTGATTGGACTGATACAAGTAGCGATTTAACTGCTGAGACAACTGAGAAAAGCTTCGTCTTTTCGCCTAAAGAATTAGCAGGTGACTTTACTTTAAGTGTTAAAGCAACCGAAAGTAATACCACTGATAAATTTCCATCAAAAACAGTTTCTGCACAAGTTCGCGTGATTGCTACGGCATTACCTGAGTTAGTTGCCGATGTTGATACTGATGGTGATGGCATCAATGATATTGATGAAGGCTTTAATGACTCTGATGGTGACGGTATTGTTGATTATCTAGATGATCCTGCTGTTGAAATCACACAGTTACCGTTAGCTGATGGCCAAAAACCACTACAAACTGAAGATGGTTTAACCCTATCATTAGGCAGCATTGCTAGTGCCAAAGGTATTTCAGCTGACTCAGCGGTAATAACTTTACAAGATTTAGCTAACAATGTTTCAGCAGGTAGTGCTGATACCACGGATACTGGTTTCTTACCTATTGAAGGCGCAAGTTTGTTTAACTTTACCATCAATGATTTAACAACCGCTGGTGATGTTGCATCTGTTGTTTATCCATTACCAGAAGGTGTGGTTATTGGTGCAGACACTGAATACCGTAAATACACGCCAGCACACGGCTGGGTAAAATTTGTTAGTGATGCTGATAATAGAATTGCCTCTGCCGCTATAGATGAAACCGGTAATTGTCCTGCGCCAAATGACGAACAATATAATGTTGATGGTTTAACCCCTGGTGATTCTTGTATTCAATTAACCATTAAAGATGGTGGCGACTATGATGCTGATGAAACAGAGAATGGTATCATTGAAGATCCAGGTGTATTAGCTGAATCATATAGCGTGATTGCGTGGAGTACAGATACGATTGCCCTACCTGCAACCCCCGTAAATGAAGGCAGCAGTGTTACCCTAACAAAAGATCTAACCACTTTAGTGGGTGATGCTGATGTTAGCGCACTAACGTTTGCTGTAGAAGGTGATGCAAGCTGGCTAAGCATCGATGTAGCAGGTCTATTATCTGCCGAGTTATCAAGCTTAGCAACGGGTGAGCATACTGCTAACGTTAGCTTTACTAGTGAAAATGGACAAACAGGAACAACAAAGGTCAGTGTATCTGTGGTATTTAACAATGCCCCTAAACTTGCTGCGGTAGAATTAGCTACAGCTTCACGAAATGAGGCTTATTCTGCCAGTATTGCTGAATCAATTACTGATGCCGAAAGTGATACTTATACGGTAGAAAAAGTTTCTGGACCTTATTGGTTAAAAGTAAGCGAAACGGGTGAACTATCGGGTACACCGCTTAAAGCGGATATCGGTGATAACAATATCACTGTTAAATTAACTGATGATAAAGGTGCTACCAGTGAAGTTTCGTTTAACGTAGCAGTGAGTGACTCTAGCGTTAGAGCAAGTGATGCTGGTTCATTCTCTGCAGGTTTATTAGCGATATTAGGTTTAGTATCACTACGTCGCAGAAAAGCGCAGAAGTAAACTTAAAGAAAATAGCTAGTATTTTTAATACTATGCTTTAATAAACAAAAGGCTGGTGAAGCAATTCACCAGCTTTTTGTCATCTAAGTATAGTGAATCATGCTTTGTAGCTTGTGTCGTAATTCATCTCTGTCATCAACAGCTATAAAGCTAAAGGTTCACTTTTTTCAACATCAAAATGCTCTTGCAATATTGATTTTACTTGCTCAAAACGTGCAGCTAACACCCTGTTTCTCTTTTTGACCATGTATAGAGTTTCTATAACTGTGTGTTGAGGTTTAACTATTTTTAAACGCTGACGATCTTTAAAGCTATCAACAGCACTTTTGGGTAGCACAGTAAAACCTAACCCCTTGGCTACAGGCTCTAATATTTGACTAATCTGATTCACATAACCCGTCACAGGGAGCTGCTCAATATTCAACTGAGTAAAGTCTGCATCCTGACTTTGTGCAAAATATAGAGATAAGTAATGTTTCGCATCTGGATGATTAATCAGACCTAGCTTAGTCAATAAACGCTCATCACAACACTCAGCTTCAATATTAGCGGGAAGTACTAAGTAAAGCTGCTCTCGACCAACCTCTTGTATATCAAAAGTACTCTTGCTTGGCACATCAGTGACAATGCCTAGATCAATTTTACCGCTTTGTATTTCATCTAATATCTGATGATTAGGAGCCGCTTTTAGTTGAACAATAAGCTGCGAGTGTTTAACTTGTAGAGCCAATAGCTTAGGGTAAAGAACCAAAGCAAGCGCCCCAGAGCAAGCTAATCTGCAATCCCCGGCAAGAGCATTATCAAAACCTAGTTGCTCTAATAATGCATGTTCATTTTTAACCAGCTTTTCAGCGTACTGATAGACTAAAAAGCCCTGCTCTGTAAGGTCAAAACTTTTTTTATCACGGTGAATAAGTGCGTGGCCACAGGCATTTTCAAGCTTATTGATATGTTGGCTAACACCGGGCTGTGTCATGAAAAGCTTCTCGGCAGCTTTAGTAAAATGCCCTGCATCAACCAGGGTAACAAAGGTTTTTAACCAATTAGGGTTTAGCATCGCTATCATCCATAACAAAAAATTATCATTTTGATTATAATTGATAATTTTTATTAATAAACGGTCTTTAATAAAATAGCTCCACTAAATCAAGTAACGAATATAAAAAACATTTGGAGCAAGTTATGAAAATGAACCACATAGGTATTATGGTTGGCGATATGGATCAAGCTATTGAGTTTTACACCAAGGCTCTTAACCTTAACGTTGTTATGGGAAATACTAAAGTTGTCGAAGAGCGTGAAACCGCGATTGGTAAAATGTGTATCGCTGTTTTTGGTAAAGGGTTTAAAGGCTTCAATATTGCTCATTTAGTCACAACTGATGGCATTGGTGTTGAGCTTTTTGAAATGAAAGATAGACAAGAAAGACATGAGGTTGATTTTTCTCGCATTGGTATTTTCCATTTTTGCCTTCAAACAGATGATTTTCATGGTGTGATTGAGCGTACAGAAAAGTTAGATGGAAAAGTACGTATGGATATCATGCACTATCACCCAGAAGATGATAGTAAACCTTCTCAAATGGTTTACCTAGAAGACCCGTTTGGCAATTTATTTGAGCTTTACTCACACACCTATGAAGAAACTTATGCTGTTGATTATGAATAGGTGAAAATGCTTCATAAGGGGATATTGCTGCCCCTTATGAAAATTTCTGTTTATCAATAATTAGTGATGATTAAAAACGAGTGCTATCCCCTTTAATAAACATTCTGAGGTACTCTTAGAGTATATATTTTCAGTGGTAAAGCGAGCCAAACTAGCAACATCCGCTAGTTAGTAAAATTTTTCCCAAACCACTGGTAAGCTCTGAGTGGGAACTAATTTAATAGACTTGGTATTACTTACTGAGCTGGTCGCTGTATTGAGTAGCTTTGTTTACGGTATTGCTTTAATAAACTTGCCATTGCAGATGCCTTTTCAGGGTATTGCGCTTGCAAGTTATTTCGCTGACCGGGATCCGCAACTAAATCAAACAATAAAGTATTGGTGTTAAATGTTTTAAAACCATGCTTTTTGTTGTAGTTTTTTGGCGGTTTGCTATGTTGCCCAGATTTTTTATTGATAAATAACCAATTCCCTTGTCGAAGACCAAAAACATTATTTTTAGTGTTTTGAACGGTTGCTTCTCTTAAGGGAGATTGATATTTTTGCTCAAACAACACAGGTGAAATATCATAACTGTCTGGCGCTGAATTGCTTGGTAGTTTGCTATTAGTAACAGCAGCAAGTGTTGCCATAATATCCACTTGAGAAATCACTTCATGTGATACCGTGCCCGCGTTAATTTTATTTGGCCATTTAATAAGAAATGGCACATGATGCCCTCCTTCATAAACATCACGTTTTACCCCTCTAAAATCTCCTGAAGAGTAATGCCCATATTGCTCTGCCCTTTGATAAGCATACTTTTCAGGGCCATTATCTGAGGTAAAAATAACAATGGTATTTTCATCTAAACCATTTTTATTCAAAGCATTAAGTACTTGCCCGGCAACCCAGTCAGTTTGAAACATGAAGTCGCCATAAGCGCCCGCTCGTGATTTTCCTTCGAACTCTTTATTAGGAATAATTGGTGCGTGAGGTGATGGTAAAGCTAGGTATAAAAAAAACGGCTGATCTTTTTTTTGTTTACCAAGCCATTCAACTGATTTTTCAGTTATAGTTGGCAGAACATCATATGGGTTCCAGCCTGCTACTTTTGGTCCTGGTCTAAACTCCCAGCTGCCTTCTTTTACTGTCTGGCCAATATTTTTCATTGTCATCACGGCATTTGGTGCATCAACAACTTTGTCATTTTCTAGCCAAGCATACGGGGGGAAATTAATCGTGCCATCACCAAAATAATATTGAAATCCTTGATCAAGTGGTCCGCCGGTGATCGATTTAGTCCAGTCAATATCTTCTGGTAGATAAAAACGCTCGATACCTTTTTTCTTTTGCCGTTTTCCCGATGGTTTATTGATGAATGGCCAATGCCAGCCTAAATGCCATTTACCAATTGCAGCGGTATTATAACCAGAGTTTTGTAATACTTGTGGCAGGGTAATATCCTCTTTGTTAAAAAAAGGTTCTTCAAATGAATCAACAATCCCCTGTTGTCTGCGCCAATGATAACGACCCGTTAATAATGAATATCGGCTAGGTGAGCAAACACCCGATGAACTATGCGCATCAGTAAAGCGCATGCCTTCTCGCGCTAATTGGTCTAAGTTTGGTGTTGGAATTTTCGAATTAGCATTTTGAATATTTAAGTCGCCATACCCCATATCATCAGCATAAATAATGACAATATTAGGCAGTGGCGCTTTGGCACTAGAAATAAAAGCGGTGAAAGTTGCGACTAATAGCAATATCACCTTTATAAATGTAAGTTTCATAATTTACCTATGTATGGTTAAGCACCAAACCTAACCTATTTGATTTTATTAAATATAATTTTATAAAAAAGGCTTTAATACCAATAGTATTAAAGCCTTTAAATAAGTAACCTGATCACTTATATAGACGGCGCAATTAACTCAATAGTGTCAATATCAATATTCATCGCACGGTAGCGTTGATCTTGTGCTTTGAAGTCCTTAGTACTGGCTTTAAGTTCAAAAGCATGCCCTTGTTTTAAGGTAACTTTTTGAATGCCTGCCTCAGCAAAGTTCAACAAACCAAGGCTGCTTTGAACAAATTGACCAGAATTGTTACTGGATTTTTTGCTTACAGAAAGCTTTTGCTCATTACCATCAAAGGATTGTAATTTTTCAACTTTTTGTCCTTTGCCTTTTAGATTAAAAGCAAGCTCAGAATCGGCATTAACAAGAATAAAGTCTTTATCTTTGTAACGCATTTTATAGCTAATTTTAATGTTATAGTTACCTGGCTTTGGCACATCAACATACCAGCTGCGTGAGAAGTCTTTTAGCATAGAACGATAGCTCTCTTTACCAAACTTACCCTCTTTAGTCGCTTGTTCGCCAACTAAGGTAATTTTGCCATTTTCATTGGCTGAGCTATGGCGAGGGATTGTTTGTAGCTCACCGTTATAATCCAGTTTTAAGATAGTTAAGTAGGGATCTTTTTTGACTTCAGAAAGGTCAATAATAGTTTCACCATTTTTTTGCTTAACTAATAATTGCTTATTGCCATTACTATAGGAATAGCTTAATGGCGTGACTTGCTGCACAGTATTTTCTAAGCCCGGTAATACTAATTGATTATCTGCTGGCCATTGATGTATATGTAAATAGAGTGAGCCTTTACTAGTAGATACTTGTCCCCAAGGCAATTTCAAAAATGGGTTTAAACCAGTTTCAAAAATCGCTTCTTTATTTTTTTCTACCCAACTGCCAACGCCAACTAATACATCCTTTTCATAGGGTAAAATACTGCCGTCACCTTTTGGACCAATGTTAAGTAAGAAGTTACCACCCATGCTGGCGATATCTGAAAGTTTACCTACTTGCACGGCAATTTGCTCTTCAAGTGGTAAACCTTTCACCCAAGATTTATAACCCCAAGTATGGTAAAACGTGCCTGGTGTCTCCCACGGGTAATCCGTTATTGGTGAGTCTGGCACATGGTTATCTGGCATAGTCAAAAAGTCGCCTTGATTGTTCATCAGCCGGCCATTGATAAGCGCATTGGGTTGATACTTTTTCACTACCTCTCTAAAACGTATACTTTGGGCAAGCGTTGGCTCGCCCATATCAAAAAACACTTCAACGATATCACCGTAATTTGTCATTAACTCTTCAAGCTGCGCCACTTGAAAGTCTTCATTGGCTTTTGATACCTTGCTAAAAACACTGATCTTGCCATCAGTTGGATTACGCTCAGGCTCTGGGCCATTAAAATGCCAATCAGGGGTTGAGTAATATAAGCCCAATTTTAAACCGTGACGCTTAGTTGCCTCGCTAAGTTCTTTTAATAAATCTTTTTTGTAGGGGGTGTAATCAACAATATCAAAATCGCTATGCTTAGTTTCAAACATGGAAAAACCATCATGATGTTTGGTGGTCAAGACGATATAACGCATACCCGCTTGTTTGGCGAGTTTGACAATAGCATCGGCATCAAAGTTACTTGGGTTAAACTGCTTAACTACCTCTTGGTAATCCTCTTGAGAGATATCAGCATGGCGTTGAATTTGCTCACCGAGTTTTTCAATCTTTTTGCCCTGCCATACGCCAGCAAGATCAGCGTAAGCACCAAAGTGAATGAATAAACCAAAACGCATTGCCTGCCACTTGGCAATGGCTGTTTCTGTTTGCATTGCTTCTTGAAGCTGCTCTTGTGTTTGGCTCTGATTTTGATTTTGGATTTGCAACTGCGCTGCAGCAATACTTGTTTGTTGCTGCCCGCAGCCTGTAAAGACTGCAGAAGACAGTACTGCTGCAGACAACAAAGATAACCTTGAAAACTTAACCATAATAAATCCTTTATGAGCATATAAGTACCTAGATACCTGCTCTCAATAAAACACCCCAGTTAATGCACTTTATAATTAATAAACACATCATTCAAGTATGAAAACTGTAAATATAGGTAAAATTAACTACCACACTAATACATTGATAAAGGTGAAGTGATATTTTGTCTGGATTTACGTTGATGAAATACTCGTTTTCTCTTTGCTATCACCAACTAAATTAACTGAAGATAACAGACTTATGAGTACAGCTCATTTAGAAAACTTAATCATAAAAAGGCCTTGATGAGTACTACATACATCTAGATCTACACTCAATAAAATTAATTTTTCGCAAAATTCTACTTAAACCATCACGTTGACCATTACCTATAAAAGCCATAAGATGTAATACTGAGATAATTAAGAATAACCACTGTCCTTTACAGCGAAGCACATTTTCAAATCAGTTAACTAAAAAAATAAAAAGGTAAATAATGAATTATAAATTATTACTATTATCACTCGCCGTGACCAATGTAAGTCATGCCTGGGCGCTAAATTATCACGTATCTCCATCTGGCAATGATAATGCTGCAGGCTCTAAATTAGCACCGTTTAAAACTATTGTTGGTGCGCGTAATGCCATCAGGACCTTACCTAGTAAAGAGCGCCAGCAAGATATCACGGTTAATTTACACTCTGGTACCTATACGCAAAAAAACACACTGGTTTTTAATATCATTGATGGTGCGCCCGATGGTTATAAAGTCACTTATCAAGCAGCAAAAGGTGCCAACCCTATTATTTCGTCAGCAGTCGATGTTAACGGCTGGCAGAAATTAAACTCCTCTTCACTAACGGTTGTACCTGAAGGTTTACCAAAAGCAGCAATATCGCATGTTTGGCAAGCTGATATGCCTGATGATGTCAGTAATTTTTTTGTTATGTTTGAAAACGAGCGCATGCTTAAACGCGCCCGTGGTGAAGGTTTTCAATCACCTAAGCAAATTTTCAAAAAATTCGCTACCCGTAATACCAAAAATTTAGCAGACAGATATTTAAATAAACGCTTAGAGTTTCCAAAAGGCACTATTAAAAATTGGCGTAATTTAGAAGATGTTGAAGTGTTTTTTACCGGTGTACCTTGGACACAAAGCATCTCCCCCATTGCTTCAGTTGATTTAGAAAAACGCGTTGCTACGCTAAAATATGAAGGTAATACCCCACCATCAACCACACCAAAACCAGATCATCCTTCCTTTATTGAAAATGTCGTTGATGTGCTCGACCAACCGGGCGAATGGGTAGTTAACACTCAAACCCGTAAAATATATTACTGGCCGTTAAACGACAAAAAGCCGGAACATATTCAGGTACCGACATTAAAAGAGTTGGTACGTATTGAAGGCGAAATTGATTATCAAGGTGCTAAAGACATCCCTGTTAAAAACATGGTGTTTAACGGTATTACCTTTACCAAAGCCGATCGCTATGAGTGGTGGCATGATCATAAAGGCTGGGGTATTCAACACGACTGGGATAAATTTGACCATGGTAATGCCCTACTTCGTTTACGCGGCGCAGAAAACATCGAAATTAACCAAAGCCGTTTTACCAATACCGGTAGCTCAGCCATTCGCATGGACTTACATGCTCAACATAACACGGTAAAAAATAGTTTAATTGACCATGTAGGTCATATGGGCATATTACTAGCGGGATATGGTCCAGGTACCAAAGATGTAAATAAAAACAATCGCATTATCAATAACATCATCAGCCATACCGGTGAAATTATTTGGCATGGTCACGCTATTTTTATTTGGCAAAGTGGTGAAAACTATGTCGCTAATAACAGCATTCAAAATGTACCACGTAAAGCCGTTGGCATTTGCGGTGTACGCGGCGCAATTTTCCAAGAAGGTAAAGAAGTTTTTTGGGATGAAGCGAGTAAAACCATGCGTTGGCATGAAATTAAAGAGAAGAAATTTAAAGGAAATAAAATTCAACAACAAACACTGCCTTATTTACATGCTCGCAATAACCTTATTGAAAACAACTATGTTTACCGTGCCCGAACCAAAATTGGTGATGGTGCTGCGTTAAATATCTCTGGCGCCGGTGAAGGTAATGTTATGCGACGAAACATGCTGTATATGTCGTTAGGTAACGGCATGCGCTTTGATGACTGGCAGCGCGGCTCAGAGTTTTCACAAAACCTGATCTTAAGTGGTGGTGTCGTTCATAAAGGTAACAACGACCTTTTCAATAACATTTTCTTAAACTCGACCATACGTTTTAGCTTGTATCCGGGACAACAGCCCGATCCAGGCTCAAAAGTACAAAATAACCTGATGTACTTTACCAAAGGTGGTGCTGAACCTTACAAAGGTCGTAAAAGTAACACCATTAACACCCCTGAATCACTTGATTTACAAAACAATGCTTATTTCAGTGTTAATGAATCTACTCAATTAACTAACTTTATTAACACCCAACAGCAAAAAGGGTTAGATACTGGCTCAAAGGTGCTTAATCCCCTCTTTGTTAAGCCAATTGATTTAGATACTACCTTAACGCCAGCTGATTTTGTTATGAAAGATAACTCTCCACTTTATGCTATGGGTTTTAAAAAAATCGATACCACAAAAATTGGTTTAACCAGCCAATATCCAGAGCATTTGAAAGCCTTAGTGTTTCCAAAATTACGCGGCCGCTTAATCTCAAAAGATGCCAAAATCAGCTATAGCTCAATCAGTAATAATGTGAAACCGAGTGATTTAGTTACTTTACTTAATACCGGAAAAGAGATTAGCACACCAACAATCTTTGAAAGTGAAAATGAAGCAACCCCGTGGTTAATGCTTGAGCTGAAAGAAAAAGCAGTGATTGATGGTTTATACATTCAGGCACACACTAAAGACAGACAAAATACCTTGCGAGGTCTTACAGTATGGGTATCAGAAGACGGTAGCGACTGGCAAGAGATTTGGCATGCCGATAGTGATCACGTTGCTATGGGCAGAGATTGGCAAGTTAACCCGTTTTACAAGTACTCTGCAAAATTTGTCAAAATAGGCTTAAAGCCAAAAGAGCTGTTTGCTTTTGGTCATCACCATAAATTAGGTGCTATAAAAAACTACACCTTAAAGCTGAAAAACATTCAGATTTTTGCAAAAAGTAATCAGGCAATATTGGCAAAGAACTAATACCACTTTCATTAAGTTTGTGATCTTGTTACGCGAAGAGAAAATAAATCAAGGCAAGGCGCTCAATTGACTAATAGCTTGCTATTGGGATTGAGAGCAACGCGGCCTTGGAGTATTTTAACCAGCGTAAGTGGGCAATAATTTAATGAAATTGGTATAACATAGCTAAACAACGTTTTAGCTTAGCCTGCTTAACTGAAATAGCCTTCAAGTCTAAGCTCTAAATTTCAGACATAAAAATGGGCAGTAAAAACTGCCCATTTAATCGTTTTGATGTTGTATCTAGATTTAACTAGCGTTAACTAGAAGCTGTAACGAAGTGATAAACGGAAGTCACTGCCATAATCAAAGACAGAATGAGTACGATTATCGGACGCATCACTTATATCACTGCCAACTTCGGCGACAATACCTTTATCTTCAAAGCCTGTAGGGTTAGTCATTACTTCATAGAACTTGTCATAACTATCCGTTAGGTTTAAGGCCGAGAAGCTCACCTTCAAGTTTTTGGTAAAGGCATAATTGGCGGTAAAATCTAAGGTACCTCGGGCATCACGAATGACACTGCTTTCTCTATTGGTGGTTTGACTCAGTGCCTCTGAACGATAAGCGTAAGCCAAACGTAAACTCAATTTGTCATCTTCCCAAAAAACGGTGACATTGCTTGAATGCTTAGACGTGTTTAAGAACGGCAAGCCATTAAACGGGTTATCAGCATTATCTGGGTCGACAATGGCATCACTATCGGCATAAGTATAATTAACCGATGTACCCAAATGAGAGAACAAGCCAGGTAATGAGCTATAGTTTTGCTGATAAGACAATTCTAGTCCTTTAATTTCGGCACTACCACCATTAACCGTTTGTGTAATATTAACATCAGCACAAGGTGACGTTGCGGCTAACTTCTCCTCTTCAGTTTCAAAGCCACTACGGTCGACAATACAGGTACCCGTTATCGGATTGGGTACTGGTTCGTTAAAACTTGTCTCATAGGTAAAGCTGGTGAAATCTTTGTAGAACAAGGCAGCAGATAACAACGCGCCTTCTTCAAAGTACCACTCCAGTGATACGTCAAACTGGTTGGCTTCAAACGGCTCAAGTTCGGTATTAAAACGGTTACCCTTCGGCACTTCTTCCATGTTGTTCGCTTTAATATCATCGCCTGAACGTAGGCTGTTGATATTCGGACGTGCCATTACTTTCGCGGCAGAGGTTCTAAGGATTAGATCATCATCTATCATCCAGTTTAAGGTAAACGATGGCAACCAGTTATCGTAATCCTTATCACCTTGGACTGGAAATTTAAAGGTGTCACCATCACCGTTCGGATCGATGTCGTCGTAAAATGGTACCCCTTGTGGAAATCTAATCCCTGAATGACCGTTTGATTCTATTTCGGTTTTGGCGTAACGGATACCAAAGTTACCGGTAATGTCACCTTCGAGTAATTCAAAATTGGCTTGTGCGTAAGCGCCGTAAGTTTTTTCATCAACCGACCAAGCTTTCAGTGGGTTAGGCACAAATAGGTCGTCGTTTAAACCATTTGGAAATGCCAAAGCAACGGTGGCGTCGATATTCGGGAAGATCCAATCGGTAGGCGTGCCGGCTGGGGCGATGCCATCAAGGAAATGCCCTTCGGTGATACTGCTCGTTGCCGCACCTGGGATATCACTGGCTAAAATTTTGTTGTCGTTTTCAAAAGCATCAGGGCCAAAGAACACTTCTTCGGCTCTTACTTCTTTGGTGCGGTCGGTGTATTTAAACCCAAATTCAACTGAAGTAATATAATCGTTATCAAAGGCGCGACTGGCGTCTAAATAAATACTGGATTTACTATCGTCAACATCACGACGATCAGAGCGAATTTGACCTAACTTCATCGTTGATGGATCGTTGCCATCATAAACATCACAAAAACTAAATTCAGGAATCGAATCACCCTCGGGGCCTTTTTCCCAATTGACGCCACACCAAGTGTCTCGATCCGCTTGTTTTCCGCCGATATCTGGCACCCAGTTCATTCTAAAACCGTCGGTATATTCCTGATCTGAGGCAGAATAACCGATACGGCCAGAAACCATCCAGTCTTCATTCACCGCGTGTTCAAAATTTGCGCCCAATACTAAGGTATCTGTGGTATTTAACCAACGGCCCGACTGGTTTAAACCACCAACATGGCCACTATCAATAGCCACTACACGGTTTGAACTATTTTCATCACCTAATTCAACCGTTACTTCGTACGGATTACGGTGCATGTTGTGCATACGGGTATGGGTTTGTAAATGATCAATTTCTTGACGCGAATAAGAACCATCAAAACGGAATTCGGTATCGTCATTCGGGCGGTATTGGAAGGTTAGCGTGCCGCCTTTTTTAACTTTGTCATCCAGATTTAAACGATTCAAATGGAAGTTTGGTGAAACTGCATAAGTTTCCCCAGGGATTATTTCACCGGTTTCGGCATTAATCACGGTTTTAGAACCATTAGTACCAGGGTTGCCCTTTGTTTCAAATTTTCTAATGGTCGAGTTAAAAATATTAAACTCATCTTTACGAACATTTTTCTCATCATAAAACACCGAACCGGCAAAGCCCATGGTATCGTCAAGATTATAAATGCCGGTATAAGTAAAGCGTGGCGTGGTGTCTTCGCGTAAATCGTTATGGCGGGCTTCTACGGTGAACACATTGACATTTTTCTTCGATGACAATGGCGCTCGCGTTTGTAAATTTATCGAGGCACCGAGTGAGCCTTCTTCTTGATTGGCACTTGGCGATTTAACTACATCGATACGACCCAGTACATCGGCAGAGAACAAGCTTAAATCTACCGCCTGATCGTCGGTGTTACTGGTCATTGACACGCCGTTTAATTTCACGTCGTTTAACGCCGCTTGAATACCACGAACGGTTACCGTTTGATTGTCACCACCGCTTCTATCTAGCGATACACCTGCAATACGAGACAATGCCTGAGCAATGTTTTCATCTGATGATTTACCAATTTCTTCAGCAATAATCGAATCGGAAATGGCCTCAGAACTACGCTTAGCATTTAGCGCGGAAGTTAAGCTAGAACGAACGCCAGTAACTTGAATGATTTCCACATCTTCCAAGTTATTTTTCTTGGCATCGTCATCGGCATACGCCTGTACATTTGCACTAACGGCTGATGATAGTGCCATGCAAACATACGTTGCTATTTTTGTTTTCTTAAATTGTTGTGACATTTTTCTCTTCCCGACGGAATAACTTCCGCACATATTTAGTTTAAAAAACGCTTAAATAAATGAAAGATGCTTTATATCCCTATACCCATTTACTCTAAAACTGAACCCTATGTTTTTCAATAAACCGCTAAGTTATTTTTTAGTTATCCATCTATTGCTTTATAAATAAATGCTTGTGTTTACTTATTACTTGTAAATAAATGTAAAACAATAAATGAACATTGTAAAGAATAAACACCAAACATATGACCAAATAAGATAAAACAAGCAAATACAAAGAAAAACTAATAATAAAGAACACCATCATTAGTGCAGTGACTTAAGTCACTATTGCTTTAATATTGAAGAACTTTAACCAGAAGAATTTAAATGGTAACAAATGGCCACTTTTATTCGGGCAAAAAAAAGGGCAGTAAAAACTGCCCTTTATAATTATGTTAACAATCTAACTCGCTTTAGAAGCTATAACGCATTGATAAACGATAAGCCCTTCCATAAGAGGATATCTTTTTAACGCGACTGTCGGATAAATCGCCAAGATTACTGTTCATCTCTTTGAAAACCCCATCAACGCCTTCATAACCTCTAGTATCGGTAACTAGGAATAGCGTTTTGTCATAACTGTTGGTTAAGTTGGTGGCAGCAAACGTTACCTTCAACTGTTTGGTTAAGTCCCAGTTAGCAGAGAAATCCAAGGTGCCTTTAGCATCACGTACCGTTGTACCAACGCCATTTACCGGTTCATCAACTGAAGCGCTTCGGTATGAATAAGCGAAACGATAACTCGACCAATCATTTTGCCAATAAACTCGCACATTAGCAGAATGCTTCGAGGTATTAGGGAAAGGTAAATTATTATAAGGTGACGCTAAATTCTCTGGTTCTGCTATAGCGTCACTGTCGGCATAGGTGTAGTTAATTGAGCTACCTAAATACTGTAACAAACCCGGTAAAAAGTCATAATGTTGCTGATAAGAAAGCTCAAGCCCTTTAATGTCAGCACTACCACCGTTTCTTTTTGCTTTATAGTCAACTAAAGCACATGGCAGTGGATTCTCTTCTGTAATGAGACTTTGATCAACTAGACAATCTGGTGCTCCCTCATGGCCAAATAATGGAAAGTCTTCACCAGCAAACGCTCGTCCTGTTTTCGTTTGGTAATTAAAACTGACATAGTCTTTATAAAACACGTTAGCAGAAAGCAAAGCACCTTCGTCAAAATACCACTCTAATGCCATATCATATTGATCAGCTAAATATGGGTCTAACGCTGGATTACCACCGCTTCCTACTGGGGAATCACCCTCTACATCAGCACGTACTTTATAACTTGGACGCGTATCGCGAATTTTAGGTCTGGCCATTACTCTGGCAGCCGCTGCACGAAATAACAAATCTTCACTGATAGACCAGGTTACGGTCGCACTCGGTAACCAGTTATCGTAGTCGTTAGACTCAATATTATTAAATTTATATAAGGTTTGTGTTGCGTCTCCGCCATTTTCTTCTAATGCCATAAACGACATAACGTAATCAATATTTTCTTCAAACTTCATGCTTGATTCGCTGTTCGCTTCAGTTTCGGTTTTAGCATAACGTATACCAAAGTTACCTCGTATATCGCCGTCTAAAAATTCAAAATTAGCTTGCGCATAAGCACCGTAGGTAGTTTCACTCAGTTCAGACGTTTGTGCCGGATCGACAGGGAAACCGGCTTGGTCCAAACCATCAGGCGCTATTCTTGCTATGGTTTCTTGCATATTTGGATATAGCCAAGATTGCGGGGTACCAGCAGGTGCTATGCCATCAAGAAACTCACCACCGGTGATATTATCATCGGTAATACCTGTTGCCGAAAAAAGACGTTCTTCAAAAAAGCTATTTTTTAACTTCATCGCCTCATCTCGAACCAGCTTAGTACGATCAGTATACTTAGCACCAAATTCAACTGAAGTTATAAATGAATCATCAAAAAGTCGTTCAACATCAATATAAGCACTGGTTTTACTATCATCGACTTCTCTGATACCCTGACGAAATTGTGTCAATCTTAATGTTTCAGGGTCGTTAGCATCAAATCTTGAACACATACCCATTTCAGGTAAAAAATCACCTTCAGGTCCGTTAGCATAGGTGACACTACAGAAATCATCAGCGACATTTTTAGCTCCATTTTCATTCCAGTTAGCTTGGTAACTGTTTTCATCTTGTTGCGTATCTGAATAACCTAAACGACCATTAATGGTCCAGTAATCACCAATAAGCTGTTCAATATTCAAACCAACAAGCAAGGTATCAGTACTACTTTCTTTTTCTTTTGGCTGAGTTATGCCAGTAACGCCTATTTGTTTGTAACCATAAATCGTATTAACATCGCCCTGCCCTTGACGAACATAAATTTCGTGATCACTACCGGTTTTTTTAGCAAAGTTCTTCATTTGCATCTGGCTTTCTTGACGGTCAAGGCTTTGACTAGAATACGTGGTGTCTAAACGAATATCGGTATTTTCACCCGGTTGATACTGAACTGTGAAGGTACCACCCTTTTTAACTTTTTCATCAATAACGATCTTATTTTTAATACCGCCACGTCCCGCCGTTAACGCTGTAATAGACGATAATTCTTCACCGGTGTCAAAATCAAATATTTTTGTACCAATGCTTTTATTGTCAATTTTTTCACCACCTTTATCGGCATCAAAATAGTGTATAAGATCCCAGTTATTAGTAGAAAGTTCTTCTGTACGCTTTATTTGCTTGTCATGAAAAAAAGAACCCGCGAAGCCTAAGGTATCGGAAGCATTTTTAATAAATGAATAGGAGAAACGTGGTGTGGTTTCTTCATTAAGCTCGTTATAACGCGCCTCGGCACTGACGATATGTTTACTTTTTTTAGATGATAACGGTGAACGGGTTTGTAAATTAATTGCTGCACCCAAAGAGCCTTCTTCTTGATTGGCACTAGGCGATTTTACCACATCGATGCGACTGAGCATATCGGCAGAAAACAAACTTAAATCAACTGCTTGGTCGTCTGTGCTACTGGTCATTGAAACACCATTTAGCTTAATATCATTTAATGCTGCTTCAATACCACGTACGGTAACAGTGCCACCGCCAGCGTCAAGTGATACACCAGCAATGCGCGAAATAGCTTCGGCAATGTTTTCATCTGAAGATTTACCGATATCTTCGGCAATAATAGAATCAGAAATGGCATCAGAGGATCTTTTCGCGGCAATTTCAGCGGTTAAACTTCCACGTACGCCAGTAACTTCAATAACTTCAACTTCTTTAAGTTGGTTTTTCTTTTCAGCTTCTTCTGCAAAGGCATTTGTAGCAACTGAGGCAGACAGAGCCATACAAATATAGCTGGCAATTCTCGACTTCTTAAATTCTTGTAACATGTTATTCCCTAAACGAACTTGAAGTTCGTATTACTTAGTTTGGATATTGTTGCCAAATGAATATATTTTTATTTTGTTATGTTTCTTAGCATTTAAGTCGCCGTTACAAAACTTGCCGTAATTCTACTTAGCTTAAAATAACAGTCATCTATTTCAGATGATTTTGTAACCATACGACTACAAATAAATGTATGACTTTTGTAAAGGAATGTAAAGAACTAAATTGACCTTTATTAAAAATAAACATCAAATAAAAACAAATACCAACTAACAACAACCAACAATGTAAGCACAAACCACCATATTACATAGGCATAGAGAAAAATCACAAACAAGGAACCACAACCAAAGTATAAATAATAAACATGACGGCATATTCATTTGTACTTAAAAAATAGTTTAAACAAGTTAATCTTTATATTACATACCCAAGCCACTTGAAAATGTGTGTTTCAGGACGCTTGAGCGATTCATGATCAAGGCGCCTCATTTTATTAAGGTTTATTCAGGAGAATATGCTCCTGCATTCTCTAATAAGCTACATCCATGTAGCGTCCTTAAAAAAGGAGGCAACGAAGAACATGGTTTGCTCAGACGTCCCCGCAAGGCTGGTTTAGAAACGCTTTATGCTACGTTATTGATTTCGACAATAGAATAACTATTCTCTTCAATCAATGCCTTGCCTAAAGACTTTTCTAATTCCAGCTGAAGCCTGCATTTTCAGGTAGCTTGGGTATAAGACTAACTTTCGGTAATTGAAGTGATATTTGATCAGGTTGATAAAGTTAAGAAGGTTTAGTTAGCAAGGAAGAAGAGGAAATAGCTGTTACGATAAGTAATAAATAACGACAACTTTAGCTAATCAAATGGGGTTTATTGGCTAAAGTTGTCCTTCATTAATTTAAATACACTGCAGCTCTTGGTAAGCTTGCAAAATTCTATCAGTCATAGAAGCTTCGGCGGCATGACACCAGTTTCTAGGATCATAGTATTTTTTATTGGGTTTATCTTGTCCCTCAGGGTTGCCAACTTGGCTTTGCAGATAACCATTAAATTTGTCATTAAAGCTGCTAACGCCCTGCCAATATGCCCACTGGGTGTCGGTATCTATGTTCATTTTTACCACACCATAACCAATGGCTTCGCTGATATCTTTTGCACTTGAGCCAGAGCCGCCATGAAAAACAAAATCAAGGCTGTTGGCCTCTAACTGATATTTCTCACTAACAAATTGCTGAGACTGCAATAAGATAATAGGCGTTAAGTGCACATTACCAGGCTGATAGACACCATGAACATTGCCAAATGAAGCAGCGATAGTGAAATACGGGCTAATACAGTTTAGCGTTTCATAAGCAAAAGCAACATCTTGGGGTTGTGTATATAAGGCACTATTATCAAGGTGTGAGTTATCAACACCATCTTCTTCACCACCAGTACAACCCAGCTCAATTTCTAGGGACATATCAAGTGCTTTCAAACGCTTTAAATATTCGCTGCAGGTAGCAATATTTTCTTCAATGGGCTCTTCAGATAAATCTATCATATGAGAGCTAAATAACGGTTTACCTGTTTGTTCAAAAAACCTTTCACCTTCGGCCAATAAACCATCAATCCAGGGCAAAAGTTTCCTATTTGCATGGTCAGTATGAAGTATTACATGCACATCATAACTTTTGGCTACTTGATGAACATACTTAGCGCCAACTATAGCGCCTGCAATAGATGCATCGATTGAAGACAAGCCTGAGTTTTTGCCAATAAAGGCTGCTGCACCACCATTAGAAAACTGAATGATAATTGGCATTTCAGCTGATTTTGCTGCCGCTAGCGCTGCATTTAACGTTGAGCTGCTGCTCACATTAACCGCCGGGAATGCACACTTGTTGGCTTTTGCGATAGCATATAAGTGATGGATATCACTGCCTGTAACTACGCCTTTGGCGATTGATTTGAATAAATTTACTTTTGACATAGTATTACCTGACCTATTCTATTACACCTTTACCAAGGTGACCTTTAATTATAAAAACCAAATCATATCACTGTAAAATCAAAAATATAACTTAAAAGTGACTTCACTAAAGATGTGGCTTATTGAGTTAGTTATAGCTTAGTCAAAACCTGCCTGTTTTATCAAGTTAAGCTGTGATAACTGCTTTACGTTTTCATTGGGAATTGGTGAGCTATTGCAAGAGCTTTGATGAAAGAGCGTTCGTGATAATCAGAGCTGCGTTGCGAAAAACGGGGATATAGATAGCCTAGCTTGAGCGGTGGAATATGCACTCAAGCTAGACACTACAAAAATTAATTAGCGAGGTTATATTGAAATAAGACCTTTATGCTTCATTGCTTGCCAGAAGGCATCTGGAATTTGTGCTTCAACTAAAGAGACATTACCCTTTACACGTTTTGGTGAGCTAGAGTTTAAAGCAACAGAAACGATTTCATCAAATAAGAAAGAGAACTGTACACATACTTCAGCCGGTTTAACATCAAACTCATCACATAAGACAGTGAACTTATCACGCCAAATAAACTCAGCTTCATGACTCTCACGAGTGATCGTTTTGTAGTCAAAGTTATCACTACCAATTAAAAAACCGGCATTAAATACCGCAGAGTTAATAACACTAACACCTTGCTTACCTAGCTTCTTCAACAAAGCTAAGGTTGATGCACTATGAGTATAAGGCGTTATTGAGCAAGCGAACATGGCCCAATCTAATTGAACGTGATCGCTAATAAAGTCAATAACACTAACATCTTTTGCGCCCACACCAACCGACTCAACTTTACCGGCTTCACGTAATTCCATTAAGGCTTTATATGCATCAAGGATATCTTGTTTACGTTTTGCCAAATCAGTGTCATCTTCAGCGCCAGCAAGGTACTCATCAGGATCGTGAATTGAAACAATTTTTGCTTCATAATCACCCAGTAAATCATTGCCCTGCTGATAGCAATCAAGAATGCCCTGATATGAGATATCTTGTACGGCATCATGCTTTAGGTTTATCCACGCACCCGGCTCAAAGGTTGGCTCATCGCTGGTAAGCGGCACACGTTTCCAGCCTAGTTTATTACTAATTTTAACCGCATCAGGGGCAACATTGAGTGCTTTTAATCCTGCAGCCAACGACTCTAAAGCCAAGCCAGCCCCGTATTTACCAGCACTATCAAATAATGGCATTTCAGGGCTGCCTTCAACAGCAGCTTGCACTAATTGATTTTTGACTTCACTGCCTAGTTCAACAAAAAGGTTACCCAAACTACTGGTGCCAAAAATTATTTTCGGCATAGTTTTAGGGCTAGGTGCTAACTTACTCATATTTTTTACTCTCACATAAAGCCTTTTTAGTTGGCCTTTTAGCAAACCAAGTGAATACTGGGTCTGTTACTATTCATCATTAATCACATCATAAATGCATTTAAATTAACAAGCAATCCATTTTGACTTTTACCTATAAAAAACACAGTTATTTTTTATAGATAAATTAGCTAGCTATACACGACGAACCAGCTGTTGATTAAAGCGCATCAACATGTAGTCATGGTCTTTTTTCCAGTTTAGCTCATCAGCAATAGCCCCCACTGCTTGAGTTACCTGATTAACAAATTTGCCATAGGTCTTATGAGTTTCATCGAAATCAGTAGCAAAAAAGACTAAACGGATAGTATCAACCAATTGACCTCCTTGCCATTGAGCACTAATATCTCTGTTCTTATGATGTGGGTTATAACCAAGTGAAATTATGTCGCCATTAATGATAGTACTGGCATTTTCATCAAAGCGAACTATTGGTGATAGGCCATTGGCTATCATTGCCGCATGGCTAAGCTGATACTTATTATTTGCCTGAGTAAAAGCCGCTGATATTTTGCTATATAGCTTTTCAAAAGGTTTATCTAAGTCATAATCTATTTCCGTACCTTTTAACAACCTTCTGGTCATCGGCATACTAACAACGGCATAAGTTATCGCAGTATGGTCTTCACCGACCACAACATTTTGATGCTGATATCGTGTTGAAACATCGCGAAAGGTATGACTAATGCTTTCCTTATTCTGTTTTTCTCTGGCAAAAACATCCCAAGTAAGATGTTGATGATCGCGCACTTTTAATGCCCTCGGCTGTAAGCCAATTCTTTGTGAAAGTGAACTTACCGCTTTCAACACCTTTTGATGAAAAACAGCTGCATTTTCTCGTAAGCTATCACCTGTTGCCAAAAATAAAAACTTAACTTTGTTCGAGCGAACTGCACCATCAAAGTAGCCCTTAAAGGTACTATTTTGTTTTGGACTATAAAAAAAGAATGATTGCTTTTCGGTATGTAGTACCTGCTGTTCATCGCTATTTCTAACTCGAACTAGGCGATTATTGGCAACAAAATTAGCATGTTCTATTTGGCACTCTTCAACAACATCAAAAGCCAGTTTCGCTAATTTTTGATAAAATTTATGATATGGTTGCTCTGTTGTTAAATCTACAACTTCCCCTACTAAGTCAATAAGTTCATCGGTTAATGGCATTTCTGCAATAACATAATGATTATCTCGGGCATTTGCAGGTACGTATACTTTTTCAGATGCACGGTGTCTCCTAAGTACTGAACTAGCTCTTCTCATTTTACCCTCACTTATTTAAATAGACATTGGCCATTAAACACACACACCAAATGAACTTTACATACAATAAACACTACATACTCCTATGTAAGATGTCAACATCGTTAGTAATAGTTATAAGTATCATTGCTGAATTTATAGGTAACACAAAAAGGATGGCACCCTTTAATGTCGATTAAACAAGGTGTTCCAACATAGTGATAGCCAACTAATATTTTTAATAAAATATACCATTACATTTAAGTGTTTATTATATACACTATACATATCGATTTTATTCGTAATTAAATTTAAAAGGCACTAATGAGCCCCAGCGAATAGTATAATTTAATCAAGATTTAATAAGGCAAGCATATGCAAAGATTAGCCCCCGCATTACGAGAAGATAATGTTCCTCATGATTTAATTTCATTAATCAAAACCATACTGGCTGCAACTAAGGAAATTTCATTTCGTGTTGGTCAAGCCCATTTAAGTGGCTTAATGGGCTCGACACTAGATGAGAACATTCAAGGAGAAATTCAAAAAGAGCTTGATGTTGTCGCTAATGAAATTATTAAGGATGTCTTGCTTGAATCTGGCTATGTCAAAGCTATTTCATCTGAGGAAGAAGACACCTCAGTAGTGGGTAACCCTGATGGTAAATATCTTGTGTCTTTTGACCCGCTTGATGGCAGCTCAAATATTGAAGTGAATGGTTTAATAGGTACTATATTTTCTATTCACCCTGCCCCACAAGATTGTGCAGCCTATGATACGGCTATGTTTATGCAACCTGGTACCGAGCAAGTATGTGCTGGTTATGTTTTATATGGCCCGGCAACTATGCTGGTGATGACTACGGGTAAAGGTACTCATTTTTATGTATTAGATAGAACCCATGGCGGATTTTTATTGGTTGAACGTAACGTCAATATTGCCCAAGACACCAATGAGTTTGCTATTAATATGGCTAATCAAAGTTACTGGCAAGCACCTATGCAGCAGTATATTGAAGACTTAATAGCAGGTAAAAATGGCCCTCGAGCCAAACCTTTTAACATGCGTTGGTTAGGTGCTATGGTCGGTGATGTTCATCGAGTACTAACCCGTGGTGGAATTTTTGCTTACCCAAGTGATAGCAAAGATGCATCTAAACCCAATAAGCTGCGCTTGATGTATGAAGCAAACCCAATGAGCTTTTTAGTTGAGCAAGCTGGAGGCATCAGTATGAGCGGTCAAGACAGAATTATGGAAATACAACCCAATGATATTCATCAACGTGTTGAGGTGATATTAGGCTCTAAAAATGAAGTAGAAAAGTGCCTAAGCTACTTTGATTAGTTAGTTCAAAACCAAAAAGTGCTAGCTCTCAATGGTAATACCAAATCCATTAAGTTAGTTCCCACTCAGAGCTTGCCAGGGATTTGAGAACAAATAGAATTTTTTTGCATATAGTTATTCTATATGAAAGAAATTATGTGCAGTTATCGAGTCG
>MAAC01009999.1_pt1 | contig 44950 bp, 25 predicted proteins | sample 1115981 | NCBI WGS metagenome assembly MAAC01 (sample SAMN04961126, study PRJNA320927) | seawater metagenome | isolation source: sample BD02T64 sea water enriched with oil for 64 days | place: USA:Gulf of Mexico | collected 2013-07-27 | reverse complement strand
GTTAATACGGTACAAGGTTTAGCCGAAGGCTTGAATTTTGCACAAAAAGCAGGATTAGATACGGATAAATTACTTGATACTATCGGTAAAGGAGCCGCAGGCTCTTGGCAAATGGATAATCGTGGTAAAACTATGTGTACGCGTGATTTTGACTTTGGTTTTGCCGTGGACTGGGTAAGAAAAGATCTCGCGATTGCTTTTGAAGAAGCTGAAAAATTAGGGGCAGACTTAACAGTAACTAAGCAACTTGATGGTTATTATCAAGAAATTCAAGAAAATGGCGGTAACCGCTGGGATACTTCTAGCCTTATTTCAAGGTTTAAAAAGTAAAGGTTTAAAGACTCAAGTTTTAAAAAGTAGAAATTTATTTAAGCACTGATAAATTTTCATTATTGCTTAGTGAAGCGCTGTAACTGTTTATTAATAGCATTTACCGCGCTGTTTATCTCTTCTGCCATGGTTAATAATTGCTGACTACTTTCATTGGTATGAGAAGAAACATCTTTAATGGTATCAATATTTTCATTAATTTCATTACTTACCGTCGCTTGTTGCTCTGCTGCTGTCGCTATTTGTAGATTCTGCGCCTGAATATCATTAATAACTCTGCTCATTTCATTAATAACACTGCTGCTTTCATTGGCTTTGCTATTGCTGGTTTCAATGCTGGTATTACCTTCTTTAATTGCTTCAACGGCTGATTTAGCACCACTTTGCAGTTGCACAATCATTTTATTAATTTCTTCAGTAGATTGTTGAGTTCTGCTTGCTAAAGTGCGAACTTCATCAGCAACCACGGCAAAGCCTCGCCCTTGCTCACCAGCGCGTGCAGCTTCAATAGCGGCATTAAGCGCCAGTAAATTGGTTTGTTCAGCAATGCCTCGAATAACATCGAGTACCCCGCCAATATTTTGGCTATCAGACTCAAGTTGGCTAACGGCGTCAGATGTTTGGTGCATCATAATTGACAACTGCTCTACTGAATCTATGCTTTGCGTAATAATGGTTTGACTCTGGTGTGACTGATTTTGTGCTTGTTGAGAATTTTCCGCGGTGCTTGCCGCTATTCCAGCCATTTCCTGAGTTGATGATTTCATCTCATTCATGGCATTAGACACCTGATCGGCAAGATTTTGCTGGCTCAACGAACCCTGTTGAGTATCATGGGTAATACTTTGCATAGATTGTGTTGTTTGGCTAAGTTGGCTTGCTTGCTGATAAATACCGCTTAAGGTTTTTTCTAATTGGCCAATGAAATGATTAAAAGCATTAGCAATATTACCAATTTCATCTTTGGGTGTTTCATCTAAACGTTGGCTTAAGTCACCTTCACCTTGCACAATAATTTCTAGCGCAGCATGTACTTTCCTTAAACGCTCAGAAACTAAGGTTCTAAACATAAAAAATAGCAAAGCAATTGTTGCCCCTAGGGCAAGTATCATAATTAATGCAATGGTGATATTTAGACTACGAGCACTGCCAAGTTGTTGCTCAATAGGTACTTGAACTTCTAGTACGCCCCGAACATCATGTAACTTCCAGTTGTTTTTTGGTGTGTTAGGGTGTGAATTATGACAATCGACACAACCTTGTTGACTCATAGTATCGGCTAATGCCACACGCACTACTTGTTTATTGTTAATGGTTTGGGCTTGGGAGAAACTCTGTGTCGGGTTTTTATTTAATGCCTGCCAGGCTTTTTGACCAAAATCATCGAGTTTTCTAGAGCCGCGATTGGGAAAAGGGTAGGGGCTATATAGCTTTAATGTCATTATGCCCTTTTTTGTGAACTCTTCACTTATTTCATGAATAAAGGTTGCAGGTAAAGGAATTTTATTGGGATCATCTTTGTGGGTATAGTCAGGGCTAATATTAGCAATAGGTAATATTTTTTTTATAATGTTTTTAGTGTAGTAACCGCGAATGGTTTTATATTGCTTAACGGTTGATTCAGCAGACTTTATAGCGGCTTCAATGGCATTTTCTTTAGTAATGTTAGGAACATAAAAACTAAGCACAATAAAAATAAAGATAAAAATGATTATTAATGGTGCAAATAGCCGAGTGCTGAGTTTGTCCCTATACGCTATAGCCATAAGTTACCTTTGCTCAAAATAGCTTTAAATATGATTGTAGTTCACATCACATTATTTTGCGCTAATAAAGAATATATTGCTTGTTAAAAACTAAGTAATTGTTCCTCTTATTTTTCGCTGTAAATTGTAAGTAATTGTAAATAACCGTTACTTTTGTTTTTATGCTGATATGTTAATGTTATGTTATCTATGAAATCGCGGGCTATTTAAAATATTTATACCCATGTAACCTCAAGATGCGAGTTTCATGGGTATAGTAATGAATACGTTAAAGATAACAACAAAATAAGGATGTATATGAAAATCAAAGCAACATTAATAGTTTCTACTTGTCTCGTTTTCCTCTCTGCCTGTGCTGGGCAGTCTGTACAAAACGAAACAACAGTAACAAGCGCAAATAAAGAAAAGAATATTTGTACCAAAGAGAAGAAGACTGGTTCAAATGTTACTCGAACTGTGTGTCGCACCCCTGAACAAGTTGAAGCAGATCGACGAGATGCAAAAGAGATGGCATATAAACGTCAACACGGTAACTAAAAATACCGTTATTAAACTAAGCTGGTGCGCTATATCTAGACCAGCTTTTTTATTTTTTGTCGTTTAAAATTCAACAGTCAATGTCGAGTTAATTTTATCTATTAGTAGTTAATTGTTCTGTTAGCCCTGAATATATTCATATAATGCTTTTAGCACTGACATTTTTCCTTTGTTTTCTTCATGCTCATGCGCTAAATTTTCAATTTTAATCATAAATTCATCCATGCTTAAAATACCTTTGCCGCCATATTGCAGCTTACTTTGGCAATATTGTTGCCATTGTTGCTGCTCCTCAGTTGTTAAGGTATAAGGATAGTTTCGAGCGCGGTATCTAAATAACAGCACCGATAAACGTTCATCTTGAAATTTAAAGGGATGACTGCCCAGTTGCTCAGGTGACAAGCCGCGCAAAATATCCATTTGGGCTTTATCGCTATGGCTAAAGAAGCTGCCACCATATAACGCTTGCTCAGCATCAGTATCGGTATTGTCAAAAGGCTCTGGTGCGAAAACATCACTCAGTTTATCTCTTAGTTCAGCGTGTTTTTTTAATAAGGCTAAATTATCTAAGCAGTACTCACGAGGAATATTTAAACGTTGTGCATTTTCAGGTAACAAGGTTTTGGCTGGTGCAATAACCGGGCATTTGTTGATATGAATTAACTTAACAGGAATAGGTTTTTCATCAGGCGCTAAATCATCATGGCGGGTATATAAACGTGCTTTAATTTCTTCACTGGTTAGCGTTAATAGTGGCTCAGTATCTCTGGCTAAATCGACACAAATAACCGCATTTTTATTAACAGGATGGTAACTAATGGGAGCGAACCAACTTGTGCAACCATGTACTGATGAAATTTTAGATGAAGTGTGTACCACAGGTGTCATATCCGCCACATTGAGTAACTCAGCAACTTGTTTTTTACCTTTCAAATTAAAGATAAAATCATAAAGCTTGGGTTGCTTGTCTTTAATCAATTTTGCCATAGCAATTGTCGCATAAACATCACTCATAGCATCATGGGCAGCTTCATGGCTGATGCCATTGGCTTGAGTTAATAATTCAAGGCGAAAGCTCACTACCTCTTCACCATCACGCTCAACAGTTGGCCAATTAATTCCTTCAGGACGCAATGCATAACAAGCGCGAACCATATCGATAATATCCCAGCGACTATTACCATTTTGCCACTCTCGAGCGTAAGCATCGTAAAAGTTACGATAAAATAAGTAGCGTGATACTTCATCATCAAAACGAATATTGTTATAGCCGGCAACACAGGTATTAGGAACACTAAATAACGTGTTAATTCGCTTAGCAAATTCAGCTTCGCTCAAGCCTTCTTGTTGCGCTTTTTGTGGCGTAATACCTGTCACTAAACAAGCTTCGGGCTGAGGTAAATAATCGACCGGCGGCTGGCAATAAAAAACCTCTGGCTCACCAATAATATTAAGCTCTAGGTCAGTGCGGATAGCGGCAAACTGAGAAGGTTTGTCAAATTTCGGTGAAATGCCCCAAGTCTCGTAATCGTGCCACAAAATACTTGGTTGTTCTTTGGTGTTCACAGGTGTTTTATTATTCATGGGTTTTGTTGTTTAACTCTATGTTTTATAATTATTTAACTTTATTTGTTGTTCGTGTGAATTCACTGTTTTTTTATGCTTAAATAAAAAGTGTGCATCTCATTATGCATCACGACAGTATGAAATGCGCATCATAAACGAATCGTGATTATTGGCTCAAAACTTATATCATTATCAGCGAGTAAAGTAAGAAACATTAAAGCTCCTTTCCTTATATATGTATAGGTAAATCTGAGCTAGCTAATGGTAATGGCTTTATTAGGCGACAATTAGCTTGACCGTTAGGATCACACCCAAGGCAATAATTACCTTTAATTATCGCTTTAGATGGTGCGGTAAGCAACAACGAATAAAAATAGGGTGCTACCCTGATGTAAGATTAAATGAAGCACAGGTTAAAATAGGGGAGTATCGTCAAGCTTTACAAGAAGGACTTGACCCAAGAAGTTATGCAACTAGCCATAAAGAAGCTAGGCTGTTGGGGGATGTTTGCTGTGACTTTATGGAAAAATGCGTACTCAAAGAATTATCACCTAAAACAATAGTTTTATACGAATCATTCTATAAAAAAATATGTTAAACCAAGTGCCAATATCGATGTGAACGCTATAAATATTTAGATTGGATTACGTTTTTTGATGGTATTAGAGGTGCAAACTGGCGCTAGCAACGCCAGAAGTATATTAAAACGAATCAAAACAATCCGTAAGATGGTCAAAATATAGAGGAGAAATAGAAAAGGCTGACCCTACGGCGGACAGAAAACATAAAGCCCTATCGTCTGAGAAAGTCAACATTCCGTTATAAATCTGACATAAATCTGACATAAATTTGGTATCCCTGTGGCACTATGGTACTAATTTACTCCATTCTATCGTCGTGGAATATAATGTATTTGTTGGATCAACTCTTCAAATTTAATTATAACTATATAAGATAAGCAAAATATTTATTAATAGCGGATAATAGATCTAGTAATGATTGCATAATATTTTTCAACCGAACTTACATTTATATGCGGTAATGTAGCTAAGTAACGCTCAAAATATCCTGCGCCCATGCCAAAGTTTAATAGTTTTATCGAGGCAAAGAAAAATAATAACATCGGCTGAGATATAGATAACAATACTTTATCAGTGTGTAGAATATCAATAATGGACTGCATTACACAGTCGCCTAGCGTAAACGAACGGTAATATTTATATTCTCGTACTTCAAGTTTTTGCCATTTATGTTGTTAGCATATATGTCACTATGACTTTTTTGGATAGTTCTGATAAGTTCACAAGTCACACCATATATGTTGAAATTCAAATGATTATGCTTAATTTTCTAGGGCAATATAGCGATACCCAGCACCATAAACCGAATCAATAACAGTTTCGTTGATATTTAAATTTTTTATCTTTTTACGGAGGTTTTTGACTTGACTATCAATGGCTCGATCAAAAATTTCGCGATCATCCGGATAGGCTAATTCAAATATTTCTTTTCTAGAATATATACGGCCTGGCTTTTGGTATAACAGATTAAACAAGACGAATTCTATTTGTGATAATTCACAGCGATTATTTTTGTAATGTAAAAAATAATTTTCGGTATCTAAATGCAAGTGCTTGGTAGAGATTGTTTGATATGAGCGTTTCAATACAGTTTTAATTCTTAATATTAATTCAACTGCGCTAAACGGTTTACATACATAGTCATCAGCTCCAGCTTGCAAACCGATAATACGTTCTATTTCTTCTGCTTTAGCGGTTAACATTATAATGGGAACATCTGAAAATTTTCGGATTTCTTGGCAACAAGTTAAGCCGTCTTTATGGGGCAGCATAAGATCTAATAAAATAAGATCGGGAGCGTTATTTTTTACACTTTCAACAACATCAAGACCGGAGTCGAGATGGCTGACACCATAGTTTTCTTTTTTTAGGAACTTGGTAAGATGTTCTGCAATAGCGTCTTCATCTTCTACGATTAATATTTCATGCATAATTTACTGAGTTTACCTTCGATAATATAATGGTACTGAAACTGTACTTAATCAAATGACTTAGTATGTCGTTTTTGGGCTATTACTGCTTCCGCTATCTTTCGTCTACATTCTAATTTTAATGATTTGTCAGTGACCATTAACTGAAGAACCTCAAGGCTATCATCAGCCGTTAACTGTTGGTAAAGCAACTTTTGCTGACGTTTTGATTTATGAAGTGAAAGGCATGGAAAAAGATTCATAATTTTCATCTATCTTTAGTTGATTAAAATAACCTTAAACCATAAATATGTAACCAGTATGGATAGATAAACTAACATTATTTTTTCACTGATACTATTGGCAGTTTAATGATTATTTTTAAGCCCTTTAAAGTTGATTTTTCTGCTGTAATTTCACCTTTATGGGCTTTAAGTAAACTTTTACAAATAGCAAGTCCTAGTCCTGAACCGCCAGTTGCTCTGCTCCTTGATGACTCAATACGGTATAGTCTTTCAAATATTCTACTGTATTGATCTTCAGGTACGCAGGGGAAGCTATCCTCGATCACTATATATAAGTTTTTATCCATGATTGAGCTTGAAAAGTTAACAAAGCCAGGCTTTGTTGTATATTTTACGCTATTGACCAGTACATTAGATAGTACCTGCTTTAATCGACTAGCGTCAGCATTAATTAGGGTATTTGTTGGCACTAGGTTCTCGTATTGCCAATGAAGATCATTGCTTGTTATTAGTTGTTTGAATTCTTTGCTCCAATAGTCAAGTAGTTTGGCAATAGAAATTTCACATAGCTCAAGATTAATTTCTCCTGTATCTGATTGTGCGAGTAGGCCGACATCACTGATGAGCTTTTCCATATCAAAGAGTTTATTCTGAATGGCTTGATAAGAAGACTGAACATCATCATCCAATTCATGTTGCAATGATTCTACTTGCAGTTTTAGTACACTAATTGGTGTTCTTAATTCATGTGATAAGTCGGAAAACACCTGATTTTTGCTCTCTAAAAGTTTGCTGCTTATATCTGCTTTGAGCTTAAGGTATTTTTGTTTTTCATTGGCTAATTGTTTTTCAGCAATTAGCTGCCGTTTTTCAGTAGCAACCAATTGCAGTTTTTTTTCATTAGCTATTTTAATTTTATTAGCTGCTGATAAGTCTAGTTGAAGTAACTTCCCCCGATAAATTAAGGCGGTGGCAAGGATGAATAATTCACATATGAAACCTATTTTTGTTAGATCGGTGACAGGAAAATAACTAAATCGCAAAATACCACTCATAGCAAGGCCCGTGAGCACGAAGCTAAAAGTAACATTACATAATGCGCCAAGTAGAAATATTTTTGCCGCCCACAATTTCATTTTTATTGCCCAAATGCTGGTATAAATAATTAGAGGGGCGGAAATAACAACCAAAAAAATGGAAACTTCTAAAGACTCAAAATACAAACTAGGAAGCAAAGACAGTGGTATCAAGACAATTAATACAAGTAATAAATGGTTTAACTTAGGGTGGTTTTTCTTAAGATTAAAAATTTGTATGGTATAAAAAAGAAAACAAATTAGCAGGAATACGCCCAATATAATGGTTATATGTTGATTAATACTGGGATACTCAGGCCATAAATACTGAAAATTAAAACCGGAAATATCGGAGATAAAAAAGGCAATTAAAAATGACAGAAGTGTTATGGAAAGTGTTCTGCCTGAAGGGCTAATAACCAAGTAGACAGCGCTCAATAAGCCCAGCAAAATGCAAAAACCGATCAACATGCTATTAAACATGACGTGCCTGATGCTGTGAGCTTGTAGGTTTGCTTCATCATAAAGTAGAAAAGATGGCGGCACATTATGAACCCCCTTATATTCTATTAATAACCGAAAAGTAGGGGAGTCTGCAGGTGCAACAGGTATTATCATTAAGGGGGCTTGAATCGGGCGTTTGGAAAAAGGAGCCGCGTCATTAAATATCAGCTTCCATTTACCTGTTGAGTCCAATAGGTATGCACGTAATAACGGCGCGTTTGGCAATAGCGTCTGAATAAACCAAGCTTTGTTATTCTTTCTGTCAGCTTTTAACTCAAGTGAAAACCAAATTTTAGTTGCCGTTGCGACAAAAGACTTCGCTGATAATGCGGTGAAAGTGGGCCGTGTCGCCATAAAAGTTTCGGGCGTTTCTTCAGTAGAGTATGCATAGCTTATATAACCGTGTAAATCGATACCATCCGCGCTATTTGGCAGTGAATAAACAGATGCTAAAATACTCGCGCTAGTTAAGAAGAGAGCGAGAGTAGTAAGCAAGTAAATCATGAGCCTGTACATATACAGATAGCCTCTACGGTTAGGTGAACTGATTTCATGCCAGCAAATAATACCAGCAAAGCCTTCATTATTATTAATCCGCCAAAGGTAATGAAATAACGATTTTTAGTCCATTCAAGCGGGATGTTTCTGCGGTAATTAAGCCATCGTGAGCTTCAATCAAACCTCTACAAATCGCAAGACCTAAGCCAGAGCCACCCGTTTCTCTAGAGCGTGATTGCTCGACACGATAAAGTCGTTCAAATATTTGCGACTGTTCATCTTCCGGTACTGAGGGCGAGCTGTCTTCTACAACGATAAATAATTGCTCGTTATCTACAAATGTTGATAAATGAATGATCCCTGGTTTGTCGGTATAAAGAATACTGTTATTGAGTAAATTATTAATGACTTGTTTTAGTTTATCTCTATCGGCATTAATGATTAATAATTCAGGCGTATTATTCTTAAAGCCCCATTTTAGATCCTTTTTAGTTATTAAGTATTCGAATTCATCAGCCCATAGCTCGATCGCGTGATGAAAGTTGAGCTGGGTAAAGTTAAGCTCAAGTGCACCAATATCCGATTGTGCTAACAAGTAGATTTCTGAAATCAAACGACCTATATCTGATAATTTATTATCAAGTGCTAAGTAAGATGCTGCTACGTCTTCTTCTAAATTATGTTGTAATGATTCAACTTGCAACTTTAACACAGTTAATGGGGTTCGTAGTTCATGTGAAACATCTGCTAAAAGTTTATTTTTCTTTTCAACCAGCTCCGTCATTAGTTCAGCGCGCTCTAGTGCCAGCTTTTTATCAAGTTGTTCCTGCTGACGTAAGGTGACACTTTTTAGTCGATGATTATGCAAGTACCAAAATAAAGCGAGTGTCACAAACAGGCATAAAGCTCTAAACCACCAAGTTTGATAAATGGCCGGCAATATTACCAGCGCTGTGGAAAGTAATTTTGGGCTCATAACCCCAAATCTATTTTTAACCTTTACTTCAAAGCGATAATTACCCGGCGGTAAAGAGGTATAAGATTGTTGCCTAAGGCTAGGGTTCGCAGTTAACCATTTGTCATTAAAGCCAACAAGCCTATATTGATAGGTTAATGATTCTGCTTGGTAAATACTTATGGCTTTAAATTGCAAGGTAACGCGCTTTATAGCAGACACTACGGTGACTTTGTGATTCAAAGCCATTATCGATTCACCATCTAACCGAACATCGTCTAAGACTATGCTGGGATCAAATTGACGAAATACGAGTTTTTGTGGGTCAATAGCTGTAAGGCTATAGGCGCCGCCTAACAATAGTTGACCGTCTGTTGTTTTATAATGAATACTTGTATAAGTTAATCTGTCGGGTATTTCTTGCTCGCTGATCAGCTGGTGTTGCCACGTATTAGGATTAAAAAATAAGTCCTTGCCAACCCAAATGTTGCCTGAGTTATCCTCTAATAAATTATTGACTGCTGTGACTGTTTCTTTGTCGACTTGTAGTTCATTAAAAACAGAACTAAATAATGCACTTTCTTTACTGAGCTTAGTAACTAAATAAAGATCAGAGGTGGTACTGATGAATTTTCTATTCTTACTGTCGATTAATATTCCTTTTACCCGAGTATCGCTAAATGTTGAATTGCTATTATTGTTATTATAATGTCGCCATTTTCCATCATCTCTATATCGTACAAATATACCGTGTTGGTTACCTGTCCATAAGTTGCCATTTAGGTCAAAAGAAAGCGCCCATGTTGCTCCATTAAATTGATAATCAACATCTATAAATTCCATGGAGTCGAGAGAGAAATGTAATATACCTTCGCTCATTGCTAACCAAATACTGTTGTCAAAAGGGTCTTTTATTAATTTCAGAACTTCACCGTGACGCTGATTTTTAAGTGGCAGCCGATAATGTTTAAGGTCTTTTGTTGTTAAATCATAACGGGATAAATAGGCTGGATAACCGCCTATCCATAGAGATTGTTCGTCTGTTGCCAGTAGTGTCGATGGCGATAAGAACTGCTCATTTCCATTATAGGTTAATGGTAAATTAATCGAATTAAGCAGTCCTGTTTGCTGATCAATAAGGTCTATTGTAAAGTTTTCTTTTGATGAAACGGCTATGCTACCATCGAGTAATTCAGTGATGGCTCTTGGCTTTGAAAAACTTAAACCTTTGCTTGATTTCGATTTTTTTTGCAGCGAAAGAAACGCCTCATTAAAAGGGTTGTATACTTGTAAACCTTTAGTACGGTTACTTATCCAAACTAAACCGGAATTGTCTAAATACAAGCTTTTAACGTGTTCTTCCAATAAGGTGTTTTTTAACGAAGCGTCAGGTAAAATTTGTCGAATAATATTATTTTTGCGCATATCAAAAATGATGATACCTTGACCGTCAGTAGCTACCCATAAACTGTCTTTTAATATCATTGCTGAGCGAACTAAAGGCGGAATATTATCAATAAAAGGCATTCTTTTTAGCGTATTTTTTTGTAATGAATACCGCCAAACGCCTGATAAAATGGTGGTGATCCAAATGGCATTGTCATTAATCATTATTGTCTTTATTTTGGCATGAGAAAGCGCCTTGAAAAGCGGGTTAGTTATCGATAAGTCAGAAAACTCTTTGGCTTCTTTTTCTTTTCTGTATAGTCCTTTATTTGTACCAACCCATACTGTTCCTGCCTTATCCTCAGCTATATCAAGAATTTGTATTTTCTGTTTGCGAGTCAAAAAATGGCTAATACTGCTATCATCAAAATTAATGACGTCTAGGCCGTTTGCTGTTCCTGCCCATATGCCATTTTCACTAGCGTGTAAATTAACAACAATGTTACTGGATAAACCTAAGCTCTTGTTTTTACTAAAGTGAACAGATTCATTTGTTGATGGGTTGTATTTATATATGCCATCAAAGTGAGTCGCTAACCACAGCCAACCATTTTTATCTAAAACAATGTCATGTAAAGCAGTTGTTTTATCTGAAAATAAAAAAGGCTTAAATTCATAACCATCATAACGAATTAAACCAATATCAGTCGCCATCCATAAATAATCTTTTTTATCTTGTGCAAAGGCGAATATTGCGACAAATTTTTCAATGTTTTTCATTTCAATGGTATGAAATGTTGGCGTAGATAAACTTAGTAATGGCGAAGCTGTTATTTTATCTGGCGTCGTTGCTTGGCCTACCGCCATACCTGAGATTAAACAAGTTATAGCAAAAATAATTAGCAAACGAGTTGTGTTGTTCATTTTATCTACATTCTCAGCAAGTGGGATTTTGAAATATAATTAAAGAATACTACTACTTTAATTGGGTTGCTTTACAGATAAATTTGCATTAACACCTTGTTTTTCACAATAAAAAATCATTTAGTATCTTTTAAATGTCATTACACATTCATTCCACATTTACTTGTTACCCTTGCCAGAACAACATAAATACGAGGAATATAATATGCAAGGTAAATGGTTAAGTAATACGGTATTGGTTTTACTTTTAGTAAGCGGATTTTCTCAGCGAGCTAATGCTGGTTTGATTGATGCTGGCTCTTATACGGATGATCAAAGCAACGCCCAATATTGGACAAATAACGATCTTGGTTACGATATTATGCGTATGTCTTATAGTGACTTACTTAATGTCGATGGTACTAGTTCTGGTGGGCAAGCAACGAAAGATACTGTTCAAAGCTGGTTGGATACACAAACCGAGTGGCATTGGGCTTCTGATCAGGAAATGGACAATGTTTATGCTTGGTTTGACACCGACCCTGATGAGTGGGGCTGGACGGAAGCGCAAAATATTGGCAGTAATTTATTTTTTGCCCTTAATGGTACCGGCCCAAAAGACAGTGAAGCCAATAATTTTGGTTACGATCAATATGGTTCAAGCGTGTGGTTTATGGCCTCTTATACGGAATATGCTATTGATTATAGTCTCGATAATTCAATCGATGGCATTCGCTATGCGGGTATCGGCAACCGGTGCGATGAACTTGCTGATCTTGGTTGTCAGCTAGTTTTTGACGAAGACTCTACGTTAGCTTGGCATAAAGACCGTCATTTAACCGCTCGCTATATGACATACGGTGAAAAAGTTGTCTCGGCAGATCATAACTATGCGGCCTTATTAGTTCGTGATGCGACATCAGTGCCAGAGCCATCAACGATAGCCATTTTTGCGTTAGCTTGTATTGGGTTAATTTTCACTCGAAAAAAAATAACTTAAAATCTAAATATTGAACTTAACTCTGTACTAATTAACTAAAGTTAAGTTCAACTTTTTTATGCTGTTAAAATGGATTATGAACATAATTTAATCCTTATAGTTTTCATTGATGAAAGCTTGATAATAGCTCAATCGCTAACCAGTCAATATATTTAGCGAAATTGACTCAATGAACAGCTACAGCGAGTTACTTGCTCTAGCTTATTAATGTTTTTATTTTTTCTCACTTCTTTTACATACTCAGTCCATATTCGTTGATTAGAATTCTTTTATTAAAGAATTGAGCATTATTATTGGAGTATGAATGAAATATAAACTTTTAAAATCTGCGTTAATTGGCGTAATTTCTATCGTTAGTTGCTTGGGAAATTTCGCTAATGCAGGTCTTGTTATCGACAATGGTTTTGATAGCACAGTGCAAGACGGTGCTTCATTGTCTAATTATTTTTGGACTAGAGATGGTCGAGAAATGGGCTGGCGGACATGGGACGATTTTACTATTAATACTGATACGTCACTTTCATCAGCATCATTTTTGTTTAAAAATAGTTCAAATTCCCCATCCGAATTTTTGTTCGATATTGTTTATGATAGCCAAAACGATTTAGGTGATACTGTTTATTCCAGTATCTTTTCTTTGGCAGATGTTAGTGTAACTCAAATTGATAGCCAATGGGCTCAGTTTGATGTACTGCTCCCTAGTGTGAGTTTAGCTACCGGAAATTATTGGCTTAGCTTTTCAGCTGGCGACGCTTATTTAGCTGGTTCAAAAGTGGGAGGATTCGGTCAGTCGATGATCCAAATTGATAGAAAAGGTCTGGTGCAATATGAGTATCAAGAAAATTACATACCGTTTCAACTGCATAGCTCGCCTGTAGATGTACCTGAACCTTCTACATTAGCCATTTTTGCACTAGGGATCTTTGGACTGGCTGCACCTAGATTTAAAAAAGCTAAAACATGATCACATGATCGCTTAATAAAATTTATTAAGCGATACTGAGTAATTTAGCCTTGCTATTTAAATATTAAATAAAATCCAGTAGATATAAAAGTCGCTGGATTTTTATACTTAAAGATATGAATTCAAGGTAACTTAGCAAGCTACTTGCTTATTATTAACAACCAATAACCGCTGCTATGTTTAAACATCTTAAACAAACTGTCATTCCACACTGATTCCACAATTGCTTGGTACACTGCCTAATAAGTTTATTTATTAAGCAGTATTGTGTGGAGTGGTATGTTTTTTTCCAAAGTTAATAAGTTTGGCATTTTTTATACGTTATTAATTATTTTATTGTTGTTTTCAGGTAAAAGCTATGCCGTTGATACCGATGGCGACGGCATCGATGACAGCTTAGAGTCTTTGATCAAAACGCCGGTTACAGGCTCTCCTTTAACTCTCGCGCAAACGATTGCCGGGCTCAGTACATCCTCTCAGCGTGGCGCTGTGGAAATTGCCGATTTTAACAATGACGGCCACCCGGATATATTTTTAGCTATTTATGATGAAAATGATCAATTGTGGCTAAATAATGGGGCTGGTTTTTTTTATGACAGTGGTACACGTTTTAATTTTCTATCTGAAGATGTTGCAGGCTCAAGAGAGATTGTTAAAAATAGCAGCAGGGTGACCAGTGGCGATTTTAATAATGACGGTACCATAGATCTCGCTATTGCCAGTGATGATGATGAACATGTCATTTATTACAATAGTATTAGCTCACCAGGGTATGTTTTTGAGCCTTTTTACCTTACAGATTTAAAACAACAAAACCTTTATAGCAAAAATATAGAGTGGGGTAGCACCTATAACTTATACAGTTCAGATTTTGATGCTGATGGTGATTCGGATTTTATTGCTTCAAATAGCTCAACGGTATTTAGAAATGAAGGCAATGGCAGTTTTTCAATCGCCGATTGGAATTATAAGCCTGGGGTGGTAACAGGTACGAATTTTGATGGTGTCTATGACATCAATCAAGATGGTACTCTGGATATCGTGCTCGGAAGTAACATGGGCGCTAGCGATGACTATGTTGGTTATCAGTTAGGCTCTGGTTCGGGCAATGGTTTTCAATTTTCTGCAAAAGTAAAACTTGCTACCTCAGAAAACGACGCTCCATATAGCCTTGATGTCGCCGATATTGATGACGATGGCGACCTTGATATTGTCAGCTCCTCATATGGCAATGGTATACAGCTTTGGTTAAACCAACTAACCGAAACCAGTAATTTTTCCTATATTCTTTCTGCTGAAAATTTCAATAATGATACGGTTTATTACGACTATCTTCAAATTGCCGATTTAAATCAAGACGGCAAAGCAGATGTTGTGCTGGCGGATAATAACTCCAGCGATATTAAGGTGTACCTGCAAAATGATGATGGCAGTTTTAGCGATAGTGGCTGGGTATTTCCTGCTGCTGAAAAGGTTGTTGTTGACGACCTAAATGACGATGGTTTTGCTGAACTCATTTTAGCATCAGGCAGTAAAACGTATATTTATTCGAGTAAAGCGGTTGCTGGCACAGATCCAAACAATGCCGATTCTGATGGCGATGGCATCAATGATGGTGCTGAAGATACCAACCAAAATGGCCGTATAGATAACGGCGAATCGAATCCAGCCAGTGCAGATAGTGATAATGATAACTTAGCAGATAATGCGGAAACCGTATTAAATTATAGTCAATTGAGTGATATTGCCATTGGCACTGGTTCAAATGATGAACGGTTTGCTTATGGTGATATCAATAATGACGGTTTTATTGATATTTTTTACGGACGTAGTGGAGGGAGTGACCAATTATGGCTAAATGATGGTGACGGAACTTTCAGCAAAAGCAATACAGTGTTCAAATTGCGATCACAGTTACAGGAAGACTTAAATTATACCGAATTAAATGATACCACAGCCGTTGCCATTGCTGACTTTAATCAGGATGGTTTTCTTGATCTGGCTGCTATTAATGACGAAGAGGCTGTCGCCGTTTATTTTAATGACCCAACTAATCCGGGACAATCGTTTTCGCCACTCTATATTAATAACTTCACCTTGAATGATGTTAAGTTTGAATTAGGGTTTAGTAATGACCTAGTTGCATCTGATATTGATTATGATGGTGATATTGATTTAATCGTCAATGGCGGTCGTATGCTACTTAATAACGGCGATGAGTCGTTTGTGCTTCATGAGTTTAGCTGGAGCGCGCCAACCGATGGCCGAGAATTGCTGATGGCTGATTTTAACGGCGATGGCATTAAAGATATTTTGTACACCGATGATAACGGCACAGGACAAGAAAGTATTTCTTATCGACTAGGTATTGGTGCTGGTAACAGTTATCAATATGGCGCCGAGGTGGCGATTGTTGAAGGAACAGACAATGGCGGGGTTGCATTAGCGCTTGGTGATCTTGACGCTGACGGTGATGTAGATGTGGTTTTTTCAACTGCGGGCAATGGCAGCCAATATTGGACCAATGAATTTAATGAAGACTACGCTAGCGGCTTTGGTTTTGCCAGTACCTTAAGTAGTGATAGTTTTGATGACTTGCAGGTTGCCGATATTAATGGTGACGGCATAGTAGATATTATTGCTACTAGTAGCAGTAAAACTGAAGTATTTATACAACAGGGTAATTTAGGTATTTTTGAAACTAAAACCTATGGTTTACCTGCAGGAAATAGAGTCGCTGTTTTTGATGTTGATGGCGATGCCATTAATGAAATTGTTATCTCGACAAGTGAAACAAGTACGCAGTTTTATCAATTGACAGGTAACGGGGATCCATTACATGCCGACCGAGATTTAGATGGTGTTAAAGATGGCGATGAAGACTTAAATAATAACGGTGTAGTTGATGCTGGAGAATCAAACCCTTTATCTTATGATTCTGATAACGATGGCTTAACCGACAAAGATGAGCTACTACAAAATACCGATCCGCTATCGGCAGATAGTGATGGTGATGGTGCTAGTGATTATTTTGAAGTGAATGTTGTCAATAATGATCCGTTAGTCGCAGATGTTTATGCCTTACCTTTATCCGATGACTATGATAACGATGGCATTTCAAATACCGATGAAGTGGAAGTATATTTTACCGATCCTCTTGTTAGTGACAGTAATGCAGATAATGACCCCATTCCCAGTAGTATTGATGAAGATGACGACAATGATGGCTATCTCGACATTGTAGAAACCAATACTGGCATTTATGTCAGTTCAGCTGATACCGGAACTGACCCCAATAATGCCGATACCGATGGCGACACAGCGGGTGATTATTTTGAAGTTGCTGTCTTTAGCACTGACCCTTTTGTTTTAGACAGTAATTTTGACGGCGATTATATGCCGGATTCTTATGACACCGATGATGATAACGATCGGCTACTTGATGCTAAAGAAACCAATACCGGAACTTTTTTCAGTAATAATGATACTGGGAGTGACCCCTTTGATAAAGATAGCGACGATGATGGTTTTGACGATTACGTTGAGGTCAAAGGATTTGGTACAGATCCTAATGTTGCTAACTTAAATACCGATGGTGACGCACATCCCAATGATCTCGATGATGATGATGATAACGACGGTGTATTAGATGTTAACGATGCTTTTCCACTAGATAATAGTGAGACGGTTGATACCGATGGCGATGGTGTTGGTGATAATGGCGATGTCTTTCCCAATGATGCCAATGAAACGGTAGATACCGATGGCGATGGTGTCGGTGACAATGCTGATGTTTTCCCAAATGACGCTAATGAAACAGTCGATACTGACGGTGATGGCGTCGGTGACAATGGTGATGCTTTCCCTAACGATGCCAATGAAACTGTAGATACTGATGGCGATGGCGTTGGCGATAACGGCGATGTTTTCCCTAATGATGCTAATGAAACGGTAGATACTGATGGCGATGGCGTTGGTGATAATGGCGATGTCTTCCCCAATGATGCCAATGAAACAGTCGATACCGACGGTGATGGCGTCGGTGACAATGCTGATGCTTTCCCTAACGATGCCAATGAAACCACGGATACTGATGGCGATGGTGTTGGTGATAACAGTGATGCCTTTCCTAATGATGCTAATGAAAACACAGATACTGATGGTGATGGTGTTGGTGATAATGGCGATGTTTTCCCTAATGATGCCAATGAAACTACGGATACTGATGGCGATGGCATTGGTGATAACAGCGATGCCTTTCCGTATGACCCAAATAATCAATCAATAGACGTTGCGACTGCGTTGACATTAGTAACTGACCCAACACTTAATACTTGTTTAACAACTGCAACAACTGGTATGACTTTGGTTTCAGAGCTGTCTAGCTTGACTTGTGAAGCGGATAATAACGAGCAAATATTATCTCTTGATGGCTTGGATAGCTTTACCTGGTTGACGCAATTAACACTAAATGAGTATAGGTTTAATGAAATAGTCGCCGCACCGTTAACTAGTTTAACTAATTTAACTCACCTGACGGTGATGGATCATGCCTTTGTTACATATCCAGATTTTACCGCCTTAACCCAACTTGAATATATAAATTTTGATTTCGCTAATTATTTGGGTGCGGATGATTTAAGTGTATTTTCAACTTTGACCAATCTAAAAGAGTTAAGTCTAGCTGACGGTAACGTAATTTCATTAAGTGGTATTGAAACTTTAGTTAATCTAGAAAAGCTTTATATGGATAATTCACCAGTGACAACTACTGAGCCTTTAGCCAACTTAGATAAACTGACACATTTAACCTTGATAGATAATCAGTTAGTTAATAGTGTCGAAATTATAAAACATATGAGCCAATATCAAGAGGTTGATCTAAGCCAATTTGAAAGCTCTTGGACACCTTGTTGGCAGTTTGATTATCTTCCTATAGAAGCTCAAAAATACGGGGTTAACTATAGTGGTGGCTCAGAATACGGCTGCTTGAATATTGAAGGTGAAAACGATGAAGATTCTGACGGCATTGATAATGCTACCGAAACTTATACGCTATTAACTAACCCGGTAAAAGCAGATACCGATGATGATGGTTATAATGACAACGTAGACGAAGCGCCACTTGATTCAAATGTTTATGATTTAACCTCGCCTGTTGTTACTGTTCCAGTGGATTTGACTGTCGCAGCGAGTGATCTAAACGGCACTTCAGCGAGTGAAAGTTCGATTGCGGCATTTCTCTCATCCGCCAGTGCTAATGATAGTTTTGATGGTGTCGTAACTGTCGCTCACGATGCGCCTACGACTTTTTCTTTGGGTTCAACAACGGTGACCTTTTCGGCCACAGATATCTCTGGAAATAACGGCTCAAATCAAGCAATAGTAACGGTATTGGATCAGCAAATTCCGATTATTTATTTAATCGGGGACAATCCTCAAAATATCGAGGTGGGTGAACTATATAGTGAACTAGGTGCCACAGCTATAGATGATATCGACGGCGATATTAGCGGGAATATTGTAATTGATAATAGTGCGGTGAATAGCAATGTAGTGGGATCTTATAGCGTAATTTATAATGTATTCGACGCTGTTGGCAATGCAGCGGCTCAAGTGACTCGTACGGTAAATATTACAGCTGATATAACCAAACCCGTGATCACTTTAACTGGTGCTAACCCACAGAATATTGAAGTGGGCAATGCTTATAGCGAGCTTGGCGCGTCAGCGACAGATAATGTTGATGGTGTTATTACAGGCGCAATCACTATTAATAGTTCGGCGGTGAACACCAATCTAGTTGGTAGCTACAGTGTCACTTACGATGTTAATGACGCTGCTGGTAATGCTGCTACTCAAGTGGTTCGCTCTGTGAATGTTACTGCTGATGTAACTTCCCCAGAGATCATTTTAACGGGGAATACTTCGATAACCTTAAGTTTAAATGATAGTTATAATGAGCTAGGCTACGGTGCTAGTGATAACATAGATGGTGATCTTACGGCCAATGTTGTTGTCACTGGCGCCGTCAATACTGCAGCCGTGGGGACTTATATTTTAAATTATAATGTCTCTGATACTGAAGGAAATAAAGCAGTCCAACAAACGAGACAAGTGACGGTGCAAGATGCATCAGCGCCTGTGATAGTTGCTCCAAACAACCTTATTGTTGCCGCAACCGATGCTAACGGTACTTTGGCAACTCACACATCAATTACAACATTTTTAGCATCCGCCAATGGCAACGATGATGTAGACACTGTTGTGGTTGTAACAAACAATGCACCGAACACTTTTCCGTTAGGAACCACTAACGTGACTTTCTCTGCCACAGATACGGCAGGCAATAATGGCACCGCAACTGCAACGATTACTATTGCCGATCAAACGATTCCCGTTATTACTTTAACTGGTAATACTTCAGTCACTTTAAATCTTAATGATACTTACGTTGAAGCCAGCTTTACTGCATCGGATAATGTTGATGGTGATATTAGTGATAATGTCATAGTCACCGGTTCGGTAAATACCGCTACTGTTGGTATCTATACACTTAGTTATAACACCAGTGATGATGCTGGTAATACTGCTGTGACTTTGAGTCGACAAGTGACAGTTCAAGATCTTGAACTAATCGATTCTGATGGTGATGGCGTTCTGGATGTGGATGATTCTTTCCCTAATGACCCAGATGAATTTGAAGATACTGATAATGATGGCCTAGGTAATAATGCTGATACCGATGATGATAACGATGGCATTGATGATCTTGATGATGCTTTCCCGTTAGATAATTCAGAATTTATTGATACAGACGGGGATGGTACAGGTAACAATGCTGATACCGATGATGATAACGATGGTGTGTTAGACGCCGACGATGCATTTCCTTTAGACAATTCAGAAACAGGTGATCGTGATGGTGATGGTATTGGTGATAATGTTGACGACGACAATGACAATGATGGCCAAGTAGATAATTTGGATAGTGATGACGACAATGATGGATTACCTGATAGTTATGAGTTGCAATTTACTTTTCTAGACCCTTTTGATAATGCAGATGCTACTCTTGACCAAGATGGGGATACATACAGCAACCTAGACGAGTTTCATTCAGTCACCAACCCAGATGATTTCGAAAATGATCCGACAGATTCATTATTTTATAAAGCTATCTCTGCAGAAGGCTCTTACTTTGATGAATTTGGAACTGAGTTTGCAGTATCTGGCAGTTCAGCCATGGTTATGGGATTGTCCCTTGATCAAAATGAAAATGTAACCCGTTATGTTTATGCATTTGTAAAAAATGCACAAGGAGAATGGTTGCAACACCAAAAACTGATTGCAGATGATGGAGAGATCTTCACTGGTAATGTTTCAATTTATGGTGATATCGCAATGATCAGCGGCACACAAGCGGCTGGTGGTGTTGTCTATGTTTATACTAAAGATCAAAATGGAGACTGGTCTTTATTTGAAAAATTGGTCGCTGCAGATAATGGACATGAAACATTTGGTATTTCAATTAGTCTTCAAGAAACCACCGCTTTAATTGGCGCTTATGGCGCTAATAATGAAGGCAATCAAACTGGGGCTGTGTACGTCTTCACAAAAGGTCAAGACAATCATTGGGCTGAACAGCAGAAATTTTCCGCAGAAATCGTTGAATCCAGTGATAATTTTAGCAGTAGTATTTCACTTTCTGGTGACACTGCATTAGTCGGTGCATGGGCGGACAGCACTAATGGCTCACTCTCTGGCGCGGCTTATGTTTTCCAGCTAGATGGTGACCAGGTGTGGCGTCAACAAGCCAAGTTATTTTCAGCTGATATTAAAGCAATAGATTTATTTGGTTACAGTGTCTCCCTCGACGGAGATACGGCACTAATTGGGGCTTTTAGAACCGATGACAATGGCGAAAGTTCGGGTTCCGCTTATGTTTTTGAAAGAGACGAAGCTAATAACTGGATACAGCAATCGGAATTAAAAGCCGCAGAGGCTGAAGCTAACGCACAGTTTGGGCACAGTGTTTCTCTCTATGGAAATATGGCTTTAATCGGGGCTTGGGGCGAGAATGAAATGGCCGATGGAGCAGGTGCGACTTATGTCTTTTACAAAAATAGTGCTGGTACTTGGCAGCAAAAAAGGAAAATAGTCGCGCCAGATGCGGCAGTTGATGAATATTTTGGAAATAGCGTTGTTTTAACTGCGGACACAATTGTTGTGGGTACCAACCTGGAGGATGGTGATAGTTTTGGCTCTGTTTACTTTATTGCAATGGATATCGATAACGATGGAGTTAGTAATGATGTCGATACCGATGATGATAATGATGGTGTTGATGATCTTGATGATGCTTTCCCGTTAGATAATTTAGAATTTGTTGATACAGACGGTGATGGTATCGGTAACAATGCTGACACTGATGATGATAATGATGGTGCTGAAGATAGTGATGATGCATTTCCATTAGATGCTTCTGAGTCGGTTGATACCGATGATGATGGAATTGGTAATAATGCCGATAACGATGATGATAATGATGGCATTGTTGACGATGAAGACAGTGCACCATTGGATAGCGAAATTGGTGATGAGCAAGCGCCTGTTTTTACCGAAATTGATGACTTGTTAATTGAGGCAACTGCAACGCTGACCGAGGTAAGCTTAACGATTCCAGAAGTGACAGATAATGGCGTAAATGTACCAAGTGTGGTTTCTGATTTAGCTGGACCATTAGCTTTAGGTACGCATGTTATTACTTGGACTGCAACGGATTCTGCTGGTAATCAAGCGAGTGCTGAACAAATAGTTACCATGGTTGATACTACGGCACCTGTCTTTGATGTATTAGTGCCATTAACTGTGCCAGCAACCGGAAGGCTAACAGATATTTCAGCTGATATTAATCGTTATACTTTTGATTTAGTCGACGGTGACGTTGAGGGGCAGCTGGTTGGTGAATCAGTTGTGGTTTCTGGTCACCATGAGCTTGAATTAGTGACGACGGATAGTTCAAATAACAGTACTACTGCTGTGCAAGTGGTTGATGTTTTACCACAAGCAACGATTAGACCCGCTTTGCCAGTAGCAGCAAGTGGAAATTATGTTGTTGAAGTGATGTTAAGCGGTGAGGCACCAAGTTATCCAGTTGATATTGATTATCAAGTAATACGCAATGGTGCGGTTATCGAAAGTCTAAATATAAGCTTATTAACTGGTATGCAAGGTGAATTGGTATTTACGGTACCTGCGGATGCACTTAGCTTTGATGACTTAAATTTACGCTTAACCAGTGTCAGTAATGCCTTTATCAGTGATAGCAGCGAAACGCAATTAACTGTGATTGAAAACAATGTTGCACCAATGCTTACGGTTAGTTTATTGCAAAATGGTAAAGAGGTAAGTGTGATTGACCCTGATAATGGCAGTGTTGCTTTAGTCGCAGCTATTAGTGATGTCAACCAAGGGGACAGTCATGATATTAGTTGGACAAATACGGATGGTATATTTAGCGGTGCGAGTAATGAATTAAGTTATCAGCTTGACCCAAGTTCATTGGCTGAAGGTCGCTATTTTTTTGATGTGCTCGTGGTTGAAAATAATACCCAAGCGTTATTGTCAGTCAATCAGTCAGTACAATTTATTGTTGAACAACTTGCCGCGTTAGGCACAGAAACAGATAGTGATGGCGATGGTATTGTTGACAGCGAGGAAGGTTATGGTGATAGCGATGGTGACGACATAAGCGATTTCCTTGATGATGATAGTAATACCACACGTTTACCCAGTGCCGATAATACTGAGCCATTACAAACTTCATCAGGGCTTATCATGTCGCTGGGTTCAATCGCGTCAGCACAAGGGGCTAACAGCAAAGATGCTAGCCTAACCGTGGCTGACCTAGCTGCACTGGTAGGGGATGACGCTGCAGATACTCAAGATAGCCACTTTGAAAAGGTAACGCCACTATATAACTTTATTATTAGTGGCTTAAATGCACAAGGTGATTCAGTAGCGGTAGTGATCCCACTAGTCGCGGGAACTTCATTACCTGAAGGCGCGGTATACCGCAAATACAATACTACTAACGGTTGGTATACCTTTGTTGAAGATGAAAATAACCAGGTTAGCTCGGCTCTAATCAATGAATATGGCAATTGTCCAGCAGCAAACGATGAAAGCTATACTGTCGGATTAACTTCGGGTCATCATTGTCTTCAACTCATCATTGAAGACGGTGGTCCAAATGATGCTGATTTTACCATTAATGGCTCGATTGAAGATCCGGGAGCTGTGGCAGTAGAGCAACAGAATCAAGCCCCTGAAATAGACTTACCAGCAAGCTATCAAGTAGATGAAGAAAGTGCCATTACCTTGGACGCATCAGGTACTACAGATGCCGAAAGTGATAGTCTAAGTTATAGTTGGCAGCAACTCTCTGGCATACCTGTTGAGTTAACTGAAACAAGTGATACGCAATTAAGCTTTATTAGCCCATCGGTAGGAGTTGATGAAAGCTTAACTTTCGAATTAATCGTTGATGATGGTACTGACATCAGCATGGCGACGGTAGATGTCTTGGTTTACCAAGTCAATAAAGCACCAAGGGTCACTATTGATAGTCATGAGTCAAGTGTCGAGGAAGGAACAATAATTACGCTTACTTCACAAGGAAGTGATCCTGACGATGATGCTATTACTTATCATTGGCAGCAGTTGTCAGGCTCAAGTATTAATTTTGATGATGCAGGCGCTGCACAAGTTTCTATTACCTTACCTGAAATTGATAGTGATGAGGTTATAGAAGTGCAAGTAATAGTCAATGACGGGGCATTATCAATGACAAGTTCAACCACTTTTACAATTAGTAATAAAGTAGAAGTTATTACAGTTACTTCCGATAAGAAAAGTAGTGGTGGCTCTGTAGGATGGTTATTGATGTTATTCCTAGTTGTAGGCGTCAGAAAGAGTTTTTATTTAAAACATGTTGCTAAATAAGTAATTGATAAAGCACCTAGCCAGCAGTGAGCTAGGTGCTTTCCAATAATATATGATAATCAGTTGGAATTATATGGATACATTATTGTTAACTAGGGTGAAAAATCATCCAAAATATGAAGAAACAATCGAGGAAATCTTGCAAGGTATATTTAATCCTAGCTTAATGGAACTGGCACTGACATATTCAAAAAGTGAGTCTCAAGCTCAGGCGATATATGTTCTGTTAAAACTGGGAAATAAAGAGTAGGAGTAGATAAATAATTTAAGATGTGCAATTGATAGGTAACTCAGTCTTTTTACTTAAACAATAAGTTGGTACCTTTTTTATCAAAAGTTGAATTTAGCAGACCTCAATATATTTTTGGCATCGTTATAGTCACAGCGACTCATTACACACTCATTCCACATTTATACGCTAATATTTCCTTTGTTATGCGTAAGCAAGTTTATTTTAGCCTTGCCAAAGGAACTATAGACAATGATAGTTTTCACTAAACTCGAAGAAATGAGGATATCTAAAAGAAAATTGATATTCATCATTTTTTCATTAGTTTGTGGCTGTTTGATGTTTTCTCTCGCTACTTTTTAGTTGTCCCTAATACTATCATCATCCATTGTAGATACATGACGAAAGATGCTATTTTGTAAAAATAAATATTCCCAAGTTTTAAGGAAAATGACCCATGTATAGAATATTCGTTGTGATTTTTGCGTTAGTGATTTTATCTGGATGTAAACCGCCAGAAATACAGAAAAAAGAGGTCATGCGGAGTATTGCCTGGACTAAAGTTAAGACATCATCTTTTGAGCAAGTACGTCGGCTTTCTGGCACAGTAGAGTCAGTAGAAGAAGCAAAATTAAGTTTTCAAGTTAATGGCAAAGTCAAAGAAGTTATCGCCAAGTTGGGGCAAGAAGTTAAAATTGGTGATGTATTAGCCCGATTAGATAGTCGTATTTATCTGTTGAATCAGGAATCATCATACGCACAATTGCAAAAATCCCAGTCACAATTAGTTGAGGCAAGCAATCAATTTGAACGATTTAAAGAGTTAGGAGAGCAATCGTTAGTATCAAAAACCGATTTTGATAGTGCTCAAGCTAAATATAAAACGGCACAAAGTTCAGTGGCGTTGGCCAAAACTCAGTTAGATATATCCAATAAAGACATGCAAGATACAATCTTACTTGCACCTTATTCTGGAAAGATTACCAATCGATTTATTGAACCTGCAATGCAAGTAAATATCGGACAAACAGCATTTGAAATAGAGGGAAAAGACGGATTAGAATTACAGGTACTTGTTCCTGATACACTATTAGCCAATGTAAATTATGGTAAACAATTCGCCATTCATTTTCCTGTGCTAGCCAATGCAATGAGTTACGGCGTGGTGACTGAAATAGGTTCAAAAGCACAAACAGCCAATGCTTTTCCTGTTACTTTACTTATTCAATCACCAACAGCGGACTTACGTGCTGGTATGTCGGCCGAGGTAGAGTTCATTTTTGAAGGTGTTGGCCAAACGGGGTTTGTAGGCAAAGTAATGCGTTTACCTCTATCTGCACTTGTTGCTGGGGCAGACAAAACGGTTTTTGTTTTTGTTTATAACGAGCAAACTAAAGGCGTGGAAAAACGAGTTATTCAAGTTGAGAATATATTGAACAATGAAGTATTAGTTTCATCCGGTTTAAAGCCAGGGGAGGTAATTGCAACAGCCGGTGTTCATTCATTAAGGGATGGACAACGAGTTAAATTGTTTAACAAAAATGTAAAACAATTTAACTGAGGAGTAAATTTTGAATTTAACTAAAATAGCTTTTCAATATAAAAAATCATGCTTTACAGTCCTTGCATTATTGCTAATCAATGGTGTCTTTGCCTATTTCACCTTGCCAGCACAAGAAGATCCTACCACGGTTATTCGTGAGGCTATCGTAACAACAAAGTTTTCAGGGATGTCGCCTGATCGAGTAGAACAACTTATAACCAAAACGATAGAGAAAGAAATCAGAAAAATTGGCGAAGTGAAGAAAATCACATCGACGTCGACTGTTGGTACGTCGATTATTCATGTCAAAATCTACGATCGTTACTTCAATCTCGACAATATTTGGCAAGATTTACGCGATAAAGTAGACCAAGCTGCAGCTAAACTGCCTGATGGTACTGAAACACCTCATGTAAATACTTCATTTGGTGATGTTTCGGTAATTACTTTTGCCATGACCACCGATGGCTTTGCTATGAGTGCCATGGAAGATATGTCTGAGCATATTAGCGATATGCTATATACGGTAACGGGTACTCAAAAAGTGTCTGTACTGGGTATTCAAAAAGAGCGTATTTTTTTAGAGGCACCGAGTGCAAAATTGGCTCAACTTGGCATTTCAGCTCAAGTCTTAATGGAACAATTACAAACACAGAATGTGATCAGTTCCAGCGGTATTATTGATACTGGCGAAAAACAACTTTTGATAGAACCAAGTGGGAATTTTGAGTCGATAGAAGACATAGCGAATACGCATATTTCGATACCAGGTCAAAGTAGTACTCTCGCATTAAAAGATATTGTAACGGTGAGAAAAGGTTATGTTGAGCCTGCTTATCAACCCGTCTATTTTAATGGTAAACCAGCGGTATTATTCGCGGTGTCTATTTTTGATAATTACAATGTAGTTGATTACGCTGTTGACGTTAAAGCGCTAATGGCAAATATTCAAGCTACACTACCTATTGGTTATGATATTGAAATTGCGACTGATCAAGCGGTGCAGGTGAAAGCCAAAATTAGTAATGTTTCCAGTAATGTCTTTCAAACACTTATTATTGTATTAATTGTAGTGATCTTGTTCTTAGGAGTACGAACGGGCTTAGTGGCAGGCTCTATCGTTCCATTTGTTATGTTAGTGACGCTTGCCATAATGAAAGTAACGGGCATGGTCCTTGAGCAATTGAGCTTGTCGACGTTAATTATTGCACTAGGCTTACTTGTTGATAACGGTATTGTTATTGCTGAAGATTTTAAAACTCGATTGGAGCAAGGTGTTGAGCGCTATACCGCTATGATTGCCAGTGGTAAAGAGTTAGCTATGCCATTATTAAGTTCTTCTATCACGACCATTTTATTTTTCTTGCCATTAATGTTAGCGGAGCATGTCGCGGGTGAGTTTACGCGTTCAATTTCACTGGTGATCTTAATTACCTTATTAGCTAGCTGGATAATGGCGTTATGTATAACGCCATTATTATGTTACTTCTTTATTAAAGTTAAATTGACTCATGAAGTAACAGGCATATCCAAAAATATCAGTAATAAATTTTTCCAATACTACGAGAGTTTTTTGCATGGGATATTAAAGCGTAAATTGGCGTTTGTTGCTGCGATATTGACATTGTTTGTTTTTTCGCTCGGTGGCATTCAATTTGTTTCTCAGCAATTCTTTCCTGATTCAGATCGTAGTCAAATCATGATGTATATCGATTTACCTATGGGCACTTCTGCGCAAGAAACCGACAGGCAAATGAATGATATTTTTCCTTGGCTAAATAACAGAGAAATATTCCCTGAAATTGTTAGTTTCTCTGGTTATAGTGGCTTTAATGGCCCTCGTTTTGTCGCCTCGCTAACCCCCGAAGATCCTGCTGAGAATAAAGGGTTTATTATAGTCAATATTAAAAATAATGCATCATTGAATACTATGGTTAACAAACTACACAACGGACTTAGAGACAACTTTCCTAATGTTTCGGGTCGTGTGAAACGAATGTTTGCAGGCCCATCAGATTCAAGTGTGCTTACCGTTCAAGTTAAAGGACCTGACGAAGATATCATTTATCAAAAAGCGCAACAGGTCATGACGATATTGCAACAAGTACCCAATACCATTGATGTCCGTACTGATTGGGAGAATCGTTCAGTCAAGGTAGAAGTTAAGATTGATCAGCATAGAGCCCGACGCGTAGGTATTACGTCAAGTGACATTGCCAATGCCTTAGCCGGATATTTTGATGGAGCTACTGTTACTCAATACAGGAAAGGAGACAAGAGTATTCCTGTGGTATTACAAGCTCTTGACAACGAACGTTCAAATTTAGATAGATTAAGAACAGTAGGGGTTTATTCTCAGTCATTAGATACTTTTATACCTTTGTTCCAAGTTGCCGATTTTGCTCCTGCAAACCAGTATGCCAAAATTAGCAAAGAAGACATGTTCAAAACAGTCAGTATTACGGCAAGCAATACTGAAATGACGGCTCAAGATTTACAACTACTCGTAGACCAAAAAATTCAAACATTGAAGTTAGATTTACCGACCAATCATTTCATTGAGTATGATGGTGTTATCACCCAATCAGCGGATGCTCAACAAGCCTTAAGTAAAACTATGCCAATGGTCATTGGAGTGGTAATTCTATTACTTATCATGCAGTTCAATTCTTTTAGACGGGCATTAATTATTATCGTCACTATTCCGCTGGCGATGATAGGAGCCATATCTGGTTTGTTAGTGATGAATGCGCCATTCGGATTTATGGCGACCTTAGGTTTATATAGTTTAGCCGGAATTATTATTAATAATAGTATCGTACTGATTGATAGAATTGATATTGAGCATCAGCAGGGTAAAAGTATTTATCAGGCAATTATTTCGGCAAGCCTGAGTCGATTACGCCCGATAGCGATGACAACCATTACCACTATTATGGGACTGTTACCATTAATTATAAGCCAAGAGCCTTTGTTTTACGGTATGGCAAGTGTTATCGCATTTGGATTAGCGCTAGGAACGGTTTTAACATTGGGAATTGTACCTGTGTTATATGCCTCATTTTTTAGAGTCAAAAGTGAGTAATAATAAGTGGTGTTTGAGGTTTATCTGTTGAAACTTGGCACTGAATATAAAGTGAATAAAGCCCTGAAGAGATAGGGATTATTTTTTTGGGGATCCAGTGAGTTAAGCTTGACTCACTGAATTAAAATAAAGCATCACATTTGTTTTTGAAATCCGATCGTGCTTTATTTTATCTACTGCTACCATCGAGGAATATAATGTGTTTTTTGGATGGACGGTACAGGAGGTATTTAATCGCGCTTATCCAGCCTTTTTACTCAACAAGTAAAGCTCGACAAATGGCTAAAAACCGAGTTACCTACCTTAGAGGGAACTCAGAAGAGTAGGAATACTATTTTATCTGATGTCAATGCGTTTAGCTGGCAGTTGCATATTATTGATAATCACTACACAAGATTCTAGCTTGTTCACATATATTTTTTATTCATACTTTTGTCGATTAACTCCATGTTTTATCGTTATTTAACTTGCTTACTATTAGTCAAAACCCACTAACGTTTTTTATGATGACATTCAAAATTTCTATCTCATTATGCATCACGACAGTGTGCAATGCGCATCATAAACGAATCGTGATTATAGGATCAAAACTCATACCCTTATCAAAATACAAATTAAGTAATATTAAAGCTCCTTACTAATAGGTAAACCTGAGCTAGCTGATGGTAATGGCTTGACTATTAGGATCCATGCAAGGCAATAATTACCTTTAATTCTCGTTTTAATTATCGCTTTAGATGGCGCGGTAAGCAACAACGAATAAAAATAGGGCGTTATTAAGCTATAAATTGCCTGATTCGAAAATAAAATCAAGTGTAGGATAAGTCTAAAAACGATGTTTTTACATCACCTTTCTTTGTCGCACCAAGCGCGGCTCATCAAAAATATCACCAAATTTACTTAATAAATGACTAATCGTAGGTTGCGATAAAGTAAGCACCACACTTGCTTTGGTCATACTTTCTTCGCAATTAATGGCTTCGAATACTGCCAATAAATTTAAGGCTACTTTTATGTTTTTCACCTGAACTATTCTCAAATGGAATAGTTGGTTATTGGTTTTATTCATTTGTTTAATTGTTAAGTTGCATTTAGCATGATGAAGCAGGGTAAGTCTTGAACAGAAAATAGTTACTCAATATAAAAGTTGAGGTAATAACCAGCAGTTAAGATGAAATGGATTAGTAAAATAATAATTGAATATCAAATAATAATTGAATATCAAATAATAATTCATGCTCAAACAATGTATTTGAGTGGCAAGGTGTCTAATTGATATTCATACTTTTAGTATAATAATAATCATGGGGAATCAAAATGAAACAACAAAAGTTAACAACAGCATTATTTAAGAGATCGTTACTCGTTTCAGCAGTGGTAAGTGCATTAGGCTCTACAGCACTTTATGCTGAAGAAAGCGATGCTGTAGCGCAAGATGATAAAAGTGTTGAGCGGATAATGGTAACTGCTTCTAAGCGACTTACTGGTTTACAGGAAACGCCTGTTGCCATTACCGTGGTTAGTGGTCAAACCCTTGAACAAGCAAAAATTTTAGACATTAACGACTTACAAACGCTTGTTCCTACCTTACGCGTTACACCATTACAGCGCTCTACTAACACTAACTTTGCCATTCGTGGTTTTGGCAATGGTGTTAACAACACAGGTATTGAACCTTCGGTTGGTGTATTTATTGACGGCGTATACCGCTCTCGTGCAGCAGCTCAAATTGGTGATTTGCCAAGAGTGCAACAAATAGAAGTACTCAGTGGCCCACAAAGTACTTTGTTTGGCAAAAATGCCTCAGCAGGGGTTATCAGTGTACGTACTCTTGAGCCTTCGTATGATTTAGAAGGCAAAGTTGAAGTAGGTGTTGGTAACTATAACCAACAATCAGCGAAGGGCTATATCACTAATGGCATAACAGATAGGTTGGCTTTTAGTTTATCTGGTGGTTTTACCACGCGTGATGGTTACACTGACAGTATTTCTGGATTAGGTGAAATCAATGACAAAGATCGTTGGAATGTCCGTGGACAAGCATTATATGAACCAACCGACGATGTTACCGTGCGCTTTATTGCCGACTACAGTGAAATTGACGAAGCCTGTTGTACTGTTTCTAATGCTATTAGTGGCCCAACCGCTGGCGCGATTCAATTTTTAGGCGGTCAAATTACTGACCCTGCTGATCCGTTTGGATATACATCAGCCCTTAATAAAGATCCAGAAAACACCGTAGAAGATGGCGGCATATCTATGCAGGTCGATGTCGAATTTGAGGGCTTTGCTTTTACCTCAATTACCGCACTGCGTAACAATCAATCACTTTGGAATTACGATATTGATTTCACCTCTTTGGATATTCTGCGAGAAACAGGTGATATTAAAATTGATACCTTTACCCAAGAATTCCGTCTAATCTCTACCGGCATAAACAAACTAGATTGGATGGTAGGTGCTTTTATCTTTAATGAAAAAGTTGATTCAAAAGATCAATTGTTATTTGGCGATGATATAAGAGACTACTTTGATGTCTTAGCACCAGGTTTGTTAGCTCCTGTAGAAGCGCTTTATGGCCATGAACCCGGTTCATATTTTTCAGCAGACACCGTAATCGCAACTCAGTATGTGCAGGATAATGATGCCTACTCGCTTTTTGCTAATTTCGATTACCATGTTACTGACAAATTTACTGCTACGTTTGGTGTTAGTTATACCAATGATAAAAAAGACATCACGATACAACAGCAGAATAACGACACGCTTTCAGCCATTGATATAGACAATGACTTGACTGTTTTGGGGGTACCATTATCTTCCATTCCACCGCTAGCGCCAGCTATTCCTGCTTTAAAAAGCTTTCAGTTTTTACCGCCATTGCTTGAATTGCCTAACTCGGTTGAAGAAAACAGTACCTCTGATAGTAAAACAACGTGGTCAGTGCGCTTAGCCTATGAACTCAATGACAATATTAATTTATTTGCCACGGCAGCCACAGGGTTTAAAGCGTCATCATGGAACTTATCTCGTGATACGCTGCCGTTTACCGCAGATCAAGAGGCGATTGAGGCCGCAGGTATAGCACAAGTCAACCAAGGTTACGGCGGCCGATATGCGTCACCAGAAGAATCAACGGTCTATGAATTGGGTATGAAAGCGCGGTTTGAACAAGGGGCATTTAATGTCACTGTTTTTGACCAAACCATTGACGGTTTCCAATCGGCTATTTTTGTCGGCACAGGGTTTGTTCTGGCCAATGCCGGTAAACAAAGTACGCAAGGTATAGAATTCGACTCTGTTTATAATCCAACCGAGAATTGGTCGTTGACTTTAGCGGGTACCTTCCTTGACCCAGTTTATGATTCATTTGAAGGTGCATCAGGTGTTGATGGTCCAATAGATTTATCTGGTACAAAACCAGCGGGCATACATGAGCAAAGTATTATCGCTGGCGTTACCTACAATTTCGAATTTGATAATGGCATGTACGGTTATATTCGCACCGATTACCTTTACGAAAGTGAAGTAAACCTTGTTGAGAATGTTCCTGACACGTTAACACGTGAGGTCAGTACTTTTAATGCGAGTGCCGGACTTAGCTTAGAAAACGGGCTGCATATACAACTTTGGGCACGTAATCTAAATAATGATGAATATTATCAGTCTGCTTTCCCACCACCGATCCAAAGTGGCAGCTTCGGTGCTTATCCAAATCAACCAAGCACCTACGGCGCAAGTATTTCGTATGAATTTTAATTCGTCCGTGCTTTAAGGTACAGAGTATTACTGTCGCTTTTAAACAGTAGTTACTTTTCGTGTAAAGTCTTTGAACTAAGCCTTTAAACGATGCCTTTAAGTGATGCCTTGTAATATTCCATTGCAAGGCTTTTTTATTGTCTCAATAAATCACTATAGAAGTTGTTTTTCACTCAATGTCAAACCTCGCTATTATTAAATGGCAGCCATCAATCTCGCCAGCTATTTTAAAAAACCTGTAGGAGGGAATTTATTCCCGAGCTCTTCTAAAAATCGCGGTTAAAACCGCTCCTACAAGTAATAACACCAAATTAAATAATGGCTCCTGAATTATCTACATAGTCATGTAATTCTATGTATGTCATTCGTGGGTGTTATTCGTATGTGCTATTCGTTTATGTAATAGTAGGTCATTAGAAGTATTTATTTGTGTAATTGTTCGGTTACGATTAGCATAGAGAATAGTATCATCAACTTATATCACAATAAAAAATAGGCAAAGGAGCTCCTATAAAACGTTTATCTGCAAATTAGTAGCGCGATTTTAATTTAGGGTTAAGTAAATAAAGTCATTGCGATGAAAACGAATATATAAAAACAATAAACCAAGAGCAGTAAGTTGAACTATTAGCTGCTCAACCTATTTAAGAATGAGGAAAGTATTATGGAAAAAATTTGGCTTGAAAAAAGTTATCCGCCTGGCGTTGCCCATGAAATAGATGCCGATTATTACAATTCTATTGTCGATATGTTTCATATTTATACTAAGCAATATCAACATAACACCGCATTTATTAATATGGGTACGTCTATTACTTATGGCGAATTAGCTGAACAAGCGAAGACGTTTGCTGCGTATTTACAGCAAGACTTAGGGCTTGAAAAAGGCGATAAACTCGCCATTATGTTACCTAACACCTTACAATATCCTATCGCGGTATTTGGTGCTTTAATGGCGGGATTAACGGTTGTTAATGTTAACCCGCTCTATACGCCACGTGAATTAGAACACCAACTTAATGATTCAGAAACAAAAGCTATATTAATCATTGAAAACTATGCACATGTGTTAGAAACGGTAATTAAAAACACTGCTATTCAAAACGTTATAATTACAGGCGTTGGTGACAGGCTTAAAAAAATTAAAGGTGCAATGGTCAATTTTGCCTTGAGACACGTTAAAAAATTAGTGCCCGCTTATAATTTAACTGGTGCAGTTAAGTTTAATGATGCCATGAAAAAAGGCGCAAAGCTCACCTTTTTACCGGTAGACATTAACAATAATGATTTGGCCTTTCTACAATATACCGGCGGTACAACGGGCGTATCTAAAGGGGTAATGTTAACTCACCGCAATATGATTGCTAATGTTGAGCAGTCAAAAGCGATGACAGCCCCTATTTATGAAAAAAGTGCAGAGTTTTTAGTGACGGCATTGCCGCTTTATCATATTTTTGCTTTAAGCGCTAACTGCTTAAGTTTTCTGCCAAGTGGTGGTACCAACTTACTGATCACTAATCCGCGCGATATGGTGGGTTTTGTTAAAGAGCTGAGTAAATATCAGTTTAGTGTGATCACTGGGGTTAATACCTTATTTAATTCACTATTACATACGCCGGGTTTTGCCGATTTAGATTTTAGCAAAGTAAAAGTTTCTTTTGCTGGTGGCATGGCAACTCAACGTCCCGTTGCAGAGCATTGGGCAAAAGTTACCGGTAGTCACTTATTAGAAGGTTATGGCTTAACCGAATGTTCTCCAACGGTAACGTTAAGCCCTTATACTCAGTCTGAATATAATGGCTCTATTGGTCTACCAGCATCTTCAACCGAGGTTAAATTATTGGATGATGATGGCGCAGAAGTGGCTTTTGGCGAACCAGGAGAAATGTGGGTAAAAGGGCCGCAAGTTATGAGTGGCTACTATAATCGACCAGAAGCTTCAGCCGAAGTATTAAAAGACGGCTGGTTAGCGACAGGCGATATAGTTACTGTTGATGACGATGGTTTCTTTCATATTGTTGACCGTAAAAAGGATATGATCATTGTTTCGGGTTTTAATGTTTACCCAAATGAAATTGAAGAAGTTTTGGTGATGCATGAAGACATTTTAGAAGCGGCTGCTGTTGCTGCACCTTGTAACTCGACTGGCGAAAAAGTCAAAGTATTTATCGTCAGTGAAAATAAAAACTTGAGTGAAGAGGCAATTAAAGAGCATTGTCAGCTTCATTTGACAAAATATAAGTGTCCAAAAGAAATTATCTTTAGAGATGAATTACCAAAAAGCAATGTTGGTAAAATACTGCGTAAAGAATTACGTTAAATAATACGGGCTAATTTAGCTTATAAATCTGTGTCGAATTACTGCTGCGTAACGTAGCAGTAATTCGTTTACTTAAAGCAGCCTTGAACAAAGCTAAATAGTATTTACTCAGCTTAGAAATATTTACCACAGAGAACACCGAGGCTAACAAAGATAACAAAGTCTCTGTGTAGGCTCTAAGAGCCCTCTGTGAAGCATCGCGGCTCGGTGGTGAACAGTTAAGCTAAATAAAGTTACACCAGTACACAAGTAGAGAAAGGAATTAATCATGAACATGATAGAAAGTAGCTGTCTTTTGCTTGGCCGTTTACTGATGGGAAGTTATTTTATTATTCCTGCGCTAGGTAAAATCAATGATTTTACAGGTACTAGTGCCTACATGACGCAACATAATGTTCCTATGGTACCAGTATTATTAGTGGTCACTATTCTCATTCAATTACTGGCCGCAGCGGCAATCATTATTGGCTTTAAAGGTAAAGCGGCGGCTTTTTTATTAGCAGGCTTAACGCTGGTCATCAGTATTTTTATGCATGATTTTTGGGGCATGGAAGAAGGTTTAGCGCGTAGTCACGAATTACAAAACTTTTTCAAAAATATGGGCATTATGGCGGGATTATTAATGATCACCGGTTTAGGCACTGGCAAATTTAGTTTCGATCAACGCAAGGTTACTGAGAATTGATATTAGTTAACTCATTTTATAGTCGCTAATTCATTTTATCGTCATAAAGACAGCTAACAACACATTAATACTGATAAAAGGAAGCGGCAAATGTTTGAAAATCTATTTTCTATGAAAGGAAAAACCTGTTTGATAACGGGTGGCTCTAGAGGCTTAGGTGCCTATATGGCGCAAGGCTTTCTTGAGGCAGGAGCCAAGCGTGTTTATATTACCGCACGCAAAGCTGAAGCTTGCCTTGCTGCGGCGCAAGAATTAAGTCAATTTGGCGACTGTATCGCGCTGCCCGGTGATGTTGCCACCACTGAAGGGCTAACACACCTGGTAGAGGAGATAACGAAGCGTGAAAGTCATCTTGATGTATTGGTCAATAATGCAGGTGCTGGCTGGGGCGCACCTTTTGGAGAGTTTCCAGAAAAAGGCTGGGATAAAGTCATGGATATTAATGTCAAAAGCCCTTTTTTCTTAACGCAAGCTTTATTACCCTTATTAAAAAGTAATGCCAATAAAAGCAATACCGCTTCGGTGATCAATATTGGCTCAATTGCGGGCTTATTAGGTAATGGTTTAGATAGTTATAGTTATGCTATTTCTAAATCAGCTATTCATCAAGCCACGAGAATATTAGCCACTGAATTAGCCGCGACACATATTCGAGTAAATGCCATAGCGCCGGGAAGGTTTTATTCTAAAATGACCGAATTTCTCAGTACGGATGAAGCGGCTTTTGCAGAAGAATTAAAGGGCATTCCTATGAAACGTTGGGGTGAACCAACAGATATTGCGGGTGTTGCTATCATGTTAGCCAGCCAAGCAGGTGCTTTTATTACCGGGCAAATAATCCCAGTTGATGGTGGCACAACATTAATTAATTAATGGCTTAAAACCAAAGACAGTAACGGTCTCTACAATAATTTTAGTCCTTCTTTCAAACATCCCGTATCCCTATCTTTTCAATGAATACGCAATATGTATTCTTTAAATGAATAGTAATGTATAAGTACTATTTATTTGTTTAATTTAACACTAAAGTTTACGATAGATTAAACAACATAATAATATTTATGATTATTACTAATAAAGTGGAAACCTAAATAAACCTATATTTATATAAACCTATATTTATATAAACATAGGTTTTATAAAACCACGGCATTAAGTTTTAATCACTTAAATTAAAGCAATAAGTTTAATCATCTTAAATAAAAATGGATATGAATATGTACCATAAAGTAGTAAATAAAATTATATATACAGCAGTGCTGGTTTGTTTTACCTCATTGTCAGCGTATGCAGAAACGACACCAGCAACAGCACCAGAAAGTATCCCTGAAGTAGTCGATATAAAAGACGCTTTAGCACCAACCGTTGTCGATATTGATGAAAAAAGCTTTAGTTGTATAAGAGACATGACACCGGTACGACATTTTTATGTAGATAATCTTGTTGGTGATATTGAAGGTACTTTAGCGGCAGCCAATGCACCTGAAGGGGCGATATATCCAGTAGGCTCTGTGGTACAACTTGTACCAACAGAGGTTATGGTAAAGCGCGAGTCAGGCACTTTTCCGGCAACAGGCGATTGGGAGTTTTTTGAACTTGAAGTTAATGAACAGGGTTCAACGATTGCCAAGCGTGGTTTTGTTGATGTGGTAAACCGTTTCGATGGTAACTGTTTCTCTTGTCATGCACCTGCTCGAGAAAAGTGGGATTTTATCTGTGAATCAGGTCATGGCTGTGATCCTATCCCAATTGATCACAAAATGACCGGCGCACTGCAGCGCTCAGACCCACGTTGTGGCGAAGCTGAACCTGAAGATGGCGACTGGATGGCACTTTTTAAACTTAAATCCATGGTTACTATTGGTTTAACTAAAAAGTGGATTGAAGAAAAGTTTTAATACCATCACATTGATATACGCAAAGGAGTGCATTGCATAGTTAAAACACTAACCGTACAGGTTTTCATTTATTAAGTTAGGTAGAAAATATGAGCGAAATTAAAACACATTATCGAAACTGTAATATTTGTGAAGCCATGTGCGGCTTAGAGATTAAATACCAAGACAAAGAAATATTGTCGATTAAAGGTGATCAAAAAGACCCTTTCAGCAAAGGTTATAACTGCCCTAAAGCCACCGCACTACAAGACTTTTATACCGACAAAGATCGTTTAAAAACCCCCATCAGACGTACCGCTACTGGCTGGGAAGATATTTCATGGGATGAAGCATTCGCTGAAATAACCGAGAAATTTAAAGGTATTCAACATGAACACGGCAAAAATGCTTTGGCGGCTTACTTAGGTAACCCTAATGCCCACAACGTGGGTAATACCCTATTTTTAAAGCCGTTCTTGAAGTCGTTAGGCACTATTAATCGCTTTAGCTCAGCTTCAACTGATCAAATGCCACATCATGTTGCTGCTAACTTTATGTTTGGCGCGGGCATGTTAATTGCTGTTCCTGATATTGATCGTACCGACTTTATGTTGATTATTGGCGGCAATCCTGTGGTATCAAATGGCAGCATGATGACAGCACCTAACGTTATTGGCCGCATGAAAGCGATTCAAAAACGCGGGGGCAAAATAGTTGTGGTTGATCCGCGTCGTACCCGTACGGCAAAAATTGCCGATCAACACCTATTTATACGTCCAGAAAAAGATGCGCTATTGCTCTTTGCCATGATCCACTGTGTTTTCGCTTCCAATAGCGTTAATTTGCGTCACTTAGCCGGTATGGTTGATGGCCTTGCGGATATAGAAAACATTGCCAAAGATTACTCACCTGAATCGGTTGCTGAACATATTGGGATTGAGGCAAGCGACATTCGAGTGTTAGCAGAGGATATGATCGCGGCCGATTCTGCCGTTTGTTATAGCCGTATGGGCGCATCGACGCAAACTTTTGGTGGTTTATGCCAATGGCTAACAAATGCGCTTAATATTATAACGGGTAATTTTGACCGAGCAGGTGGCGCTATGTTTCCACAACCGGCGTTTGATTTATTAAGAAACCATAAAAGAGGCCATAAATCCTCGTTCGGTCAGCATGAAACCCGAGTACGAAAATTACCTTTTTTCAATGGTGAATTCCCGGTCGCCACCTTAGCCGAAGAAATTCAGACCGCAGGTGAAGGACAAATTAAAAGCTTGATCACCGTTGCCGGTAACCCTGTGCTTTCATCACCGAGTGGACATAAGTTAGCCGAAGCGTTTGCAGGCTTAGATTATATGGTCTCGGTAGATATTTATTTAAATGAAACCACCAAATACGCCAATATTATTTTACCGGGCACCACTGGCGTTGAAAATGCGCAATTCGATATTTTCTTTAATAGTTTCTCGGTAAGAAATACGGTGAAATACTCAGCACCCTTGTTTGAAAAAGAAGACTATCAGCGCAGTGATTGGCAAATTTTAAACGAACTTTCAGCGCGAATGACCGATGCGCCTGTTGATGCTATGCAAAAAATCACCCCAGAGATGATTTTGGATATGGAGCTAAAAAAGGGCGCCTATGGCGAGCAAGGCATGAGCTTAGAAAAACTGATTGATAATCCACACGGTATTGATATTGGACCATTGATGCCGTGTATTGAAGAACGAATAAAAACGGCGGCAGGTAAAGTCAATTTACTTCCTCAACTTTATGTTGATGATTTACCTCGTTTGAATGCGGTAATGTTACAACCTGCTCGGGATGAAAACTATCCTTTTGACTTAATTGGTCGTCGACTGGTGAAAAGTCATAATACTTGGACACAGAATTCTGCTCGCCTTGTTAAAGGTAAAAACCCTTGTACCTTAGAAGTTCACCCTGAAGACGCCAAAGTGTTGGGTATTGCTAAAGGGCAGCTGGTAACCGTCAGCTCAAGAGTAGGTGAAGTGAGCATTGAAGCGGTTATTACTGATGACATACAACAGGGGGTTGTTAGCATGCCGCAAGGTTGGGGACATAATCAGCAAGGCACTAATATGTCAGTGGCGGCCACGCAGCCAGGCGTTAGTATTAACGATTTAACTGATGCCAGTCGCGTCGATACCTTAACAGGTAATGCTGCGTTAAATGGAACACCCGTGGCAATTAAAGTGGTTAATTCTTAATATTGCATTGTTATATTCAAATATAAGTAGGTTACTAGTATGAAATATTTTTCTCCGTTATTTGTGTTTATTGCGGGTTGGGCGTTGCTGTTTTTCACCAATACTTTTGCCTCAATTGGCTTGCTCAATGGTCTTTTACAATTACTATTATTCTCCTTAGTGGTGTGTTTGCCTACATGGCGGACAGGGCGAATGTCTTATGTGGATATTGGTTGGCCATGGGGACTCACTTTAATTGGCGTGATCACTTGGATTTATGGTGCTAACTATGGTGAAGGTAACAGTATCCGCATTGCCATCGTTAGTATCGCGTACATATTCGCTGGCTGCCGTATGGGGTTTGGCGCCTTGAAAATGTGGAAATTAGGTTATTTAAAAACAGAATTTCCCCGTTATGAATATCAAAAAGGACGGTGGCAACGAGACGGAAAAACTAACACCCGATTGGCGATGCAAGTTGAAGCTATACTACAAGGGCTGGCCAATGCGTCATTTTTAGCAATGCCCGCTTTTGTTATTGCCGCTAACCCAGAGGCGAGTATTTCGATATTTGAAATTGTTGGCATTATTGTTTGGTTAGGCGCTTTTGTTATGGAAAATGTTGCCGATATGCAAAAGCTCGCGTTTCTTCGAGACATGAAAGCGCAAGGGCAGAAAAACAAAGTCTGTAATGTTGGTTTATGGAAGTATAGTCGTCACCCCAATTATTTTGCCGAGTGGATGGTGTGGAACGGTTTAGTTATCGCGGCTATCCCTTCATGGATGGCGTTATACCAACAAGAATCTATCATTATTTGGGGCTTGTTAGCTGCCGGAATTTTAATGGCCTCAAGAATGATGTACACCACGTTAGTTTTTTATACTGGCGCGGTACCAGCAGAATTTTATTCAGTGCAAAAACGTCCTGAGTATAAAGACTATCAACAGACAACCAATATCTTTTTCCCCGGTCCTAATAAAAACTAAACGAACCGTACATAAATTAGCATTACATCAGTAAGGTATACACGTAGATTAAAAGATGAAAGGGTGAATAAAATGAACTTAAGCATAAACATGAAAAAAATAAAGTATAAAAGCTCATTTGCATCGTCGGTTTACGCTTTTATTGTCTTGATGGCTTTTGCCTCAGGTGTTGTTAGTGCCAATACAGAAGCAGCTACAGCGCATAAAGCTGATTATGAAGCTAAGCATGAAGCTGAGTACAACACTGTGTATGAAGTTAAGCATGAAAATGCTTTACGCGATGTCCTTATCGTCGGTAATAATTGGGATGGTATGGTCGATATCATTGACGCCAACAGTTTTGAGTTAGTTAAACGCCTTAATGTTGTCCCCGATAAAGCAGCGCGACTAGCAGAAATCTATTCATTTGGTCTACCGTGGATAAAATCTACCTTTATCAATAAAGTGATTGGCGAAGGGCATGACCAATTAGTCGATGATATGTTTCTGTCCAAAGACGGACGTTTTATTTATGCTTCCCGGCCTAGTTTTTCTGATGTTATTGCTATTGATGTTAATAGCGGGAAAATCGTTTGGCGCACCAAGGTTGCAGGGGATAGATCAGATCATGCGGCAATATCACCAGACGGTAAAACCTTTTTAGTTTCCGCTTCTACGGCCAGAAAAGTGCAAGCCATTGATACCGCCACAGGAAATATTATTGGCGAATTTGAATCAGGCGATCAACCCCATGAAAATACTTATTCACGCGATGGACAACGTATTTATCATGCCAGCATTGGTAAAGTGTTTATTTCATCTACTTGGTTAGATTGGCTCAAAGGTGATCGCTGGTTTCAAGTGGTTGATGCCGAAAGTCTGCAAGTAATCTCTCGTGTTGATATGGGCGAAAAACTGGCAGAATTTGGTAGCCCGTGGATTGATAAAGCAATAAGACCCATGGCGATAGCACCAGATGATCGCTTTGCTTATTTGCAAATTTCATTTTTTCATGGATTTTTTGAGTATGACATGCAGCTTGAAAAAATCACTCGTAAATTAGAGTTGCCTATTCCGCCAGAAATTCAGCAGCTGGATTACAGTGATTACCAGCTTAATTCTGCTCATCATGGTTTGGCAATGAATCATGCCGGCAGTAAGCTGTGCGTTGCGGCAACGATGTCAGGTTACGCCGCCATTGTTAATCGAAAAACCTTTGAATATAGCACCATTCAATTATCCGATACGCCGCTAGGCGCTAAACCTTATTGGGCAACAGAAAGCGCTGACGGCCGTTTTTGTTATATCTCGGTCAGTGAACAAGACCGAGTGTCCGTCATTTCATTTGCACAAGCAAAAGAAGTGGCCAGTATACCTGTTGGCGACCATCCGCAACGTATTCGTACTGGTAAAATATTGCTAATTAACAACGCTAAATAATCAATAGAGAGAGTGATATGAAATTTTTACGCACAGACGATAGTTGTTTTGACAACTTACCCGACTATGCCTTTTCACCTAATTACCTTATGGTTGATGATACTGAAGGCGGACAATTACGTGTTCATTATTTGGATGAAGGGCCGAAAGACGCGACGCCAATATTATTAATGCATGGTGAGCCGTCGTGGTGCTTTTTATATCGTAAAATGATCTCACTACTGACGGCAGCAGGCCATAGGGTAATAGCGCCTGATTTGGTTGGTTTTGGTCGCTCAGATAAACCTAGCCATCGCTTGGATTATACCTATCAACGGCATGTTGATTGGATGAGTTCAGTGCTTAAACAACTGCAATTAAAGGATATCACCCTTGTTTGTCAAGATTGGGGCGGATTAATAGGCTTACGTTTAGCCGCCGAGGATAGTGATAACTTTAGCAAAATTGTTGCGGCTAATACTATGTTACCCACGGGCGATCATGATCCCGGTGAGGCATTTAAAAACTGGCAGCAGTTTTCGCAAGAAACCCCTGAATTTAATGCCGGCAACATTATCAACGGGGGCACAACGACCGAGTTATCAGCTGCGGTGATCTCGGCCTACAACGCACCGTATCCAGATGAAAGTTATAAAGAAGGCGCTCGACAATTTCCTTTACTCGTACCTATAAGTCCAGACGACCCAGCTGCGGCAAAAAACCGTGCTGCTTGGCAAGTTCTATCGCAATGGAAAAAGCCTTTTTTAACCGCTTTTAGTGATACCGATCCCATTACTGCTGGCGGTGATAAATTGATGCAAAAATTAATTCCAGGCACCACAGGGCAGCAACATACCACTATTGTTAATGGCGGTCATTTTTTGCAAGAAGATCAAGGCGAAATATTAGCCAAGGTGGTGGTCAAGTTTATTGAGAGCAATAGTGCCTAATAACGTATCTATAATGACCGTACTGTGAAACACAGGTATCGCGAGTTAGCTTAGCTGGATTGTAATATGTCAGCTATAACAACTTAAGCGTATTAGCAGACCCTATAACAAAACCTGTTACCGGGTCTCACATTTTCGAAGGATATTTCTCCGTTACCTCAATAACTTATCAAACACTGTCCCACAAGTAATATTCAATACTTAACCATACTCCCACTGGTCGATTAATGTTTAACATGCTAGCAGTAATTGCCGAATTTGAAATAGACTTACGCTCAGAAAGACAATTAGAGGGTATTGCCAAAGCGAAAGAGCATGGTGTTAAGTTTGGTCGGCCAACAAAAAGAACCAATGAAATAGATTTAGAAATTTATAATAAAAGAAAAGAAGGCGTATCCATTGATCGATTGGCAAAAGATTATGACTTAGGGTCGGCTACTATTTATAGAGTTTTAAATGATGTATTTGAAAGGATATCAACCGAATCAATCGAGAAAGCTAAATTATCTGGTTAGGTCGCATTCATTATTTTTATTCAGCTATACCCTCTAATAGCATATCACCTTAAAAAAGCTTAAGTTGGTTATTATCGAATAACACTTGAGTAATAATTATTTACATAGTTGGTTGTATTATATACTATATCGCTGGTTTTGAAGTGCCATAAAACATCTTGTGTATGGCAATTACTTTTTTGCAATGGAATGCCTGTTCAAATTCCTATCGTTAACCTACTTCCTTGCTTGTTGAATTTTTAATTAAGATTTATGAAAACGTATGATAACAATAGTGAAAGATGTACGTCTTCTTAGCGCTTGCCGCTTTACCAAATTATCTATGAAGCTATTCGTTATCTTGGAAAAATACCGGTAGCTATTGGGCATGATTTTGATATACCAATGAGGATGCCTCAAGTTTATCGGTTTACCTATTTTTAGAGGGGGTGTATACGGCGCAAGGTATTGTACATAAGAACTGTCTTCCCGGCGCTGCGGAGAAGCAGCATACTTCTGCTTGCACTAATAACACAATAACATCCATCACTCCACAATACGATAATTTTATCAGCAATTCTCGGTGATTTAACTTTTACAGAGATAAAATGACTTTTCCAATCATTTTTTAATTGTTCTTCTGCACTCCTATATCCAACCTACTTCTCAACTTTTATTTGGGGTACAGA
>MAAC01015743.1_pt1 | contig 44968 bp, 46 predicted proteins | sample 1115981 | NCBI WGS metagenome assembly MAAC01 (sample SAMN04961126, study PRJNA320927) | seawater metagenome | isolation source: sample BD02T64 sea water enriched with oil for 64 days | place: USA:Gulf of Mexico | collected 2013-07-27 | reverse complement strand
AATGGAGGCTGGTTTTTGAAAGGCAATGGCACGGATGGCCCCGGCAGTAGAGCGACCGATACCGGGTAATGTTTCCAGTTGTTCAGCGGTATCGGGTAGGATGCCGTTAAAATCGTTGATGACTATCTGGGCAGTTTTGTGAAGGTTTCTAGCTCGGGCGTAGTAGCCCAGCCCTGTCCAGTGATGTAAGACTTGATCTTGAGGGGCCTTGGCTAGAGTCTCCATGGTGGGAAAGCTGGCCATAAACCGTTGGAAGTAGGGGATCACCGTGCTGACCTGGGTTTGTTGCAGCATGATCTCTGATACCCATACCCGGTAGGCAGTGATGCCCTGTTGCCAAGGCAGATCCTTACGGCCATTTTGATCAAACCAGTCCAGCAGTTGCTGGGAAAACAAGTTACTCACGAGCTGTAGTTCACTATTCAGCATTCACTATTGAAAAATGCCTTTTAGTAGACCTTCAATGACTTGCTGTTTAACGTCTTTTTCTTCTTCCGGGGCAGCTTCTTGCTCTGTGTCGGTAACGGTGCTTTCTGTTGATTCTGGTTTTTTCAGGAATTTGTCAAACAGCATATTCTGAAGTTTTTCCTGTAACAATTGGCTGATGAATTTTGAGTCAGGCAGACAGTTGCCATCGCCATCTTCTGCAAAAGAACCACTGCAGCGGAGAGGGATGTCCCGGTTTTGAATTCGTTTGCTTTTCACTAAGCAGCCAGTTTCAGAGGTCTGATCTCCGTGAAGATTTGCGGTAATCAACATGTCGTAGTTCTCTTCAGCGAGAAAGACTGTGCCATTACCTGATATGGCCAAATTACCAAGGCCCGTGGTGAAACCCGGCAACAGGATGCGCTGATCGCGCCATTGGATATCACCCTGCAAATCATTTAGTAGTGTGCTGTTTGGCCAAGTTTGGTTGGTGGAAGGTTGTTTCTCTATCAGTGCAGCCATTTCACAGTAATTACGCTCCACGTTGATATTGTCCACTTGGAGATTTTTAACACTGAATTTACCATTGCCATTCATGTTGGCCATTAACACCTCCTGACTATCACCTTGGGTGGTGCCACTGAAATCCATGGTCAACATTCCGCGAACATCCGATTGTTCTGCCAGTGCGGATAGGGTCTGGTGCAAATCAATATCAACGAGATGCTTGGTAAATGCCACAGTGGGTCTTTTTTTACTGAGGTTTGCCTTCATGGTTGTTTGGAAGCTGCCACCAAAAACCTGGCCTGATAAATCAGCAATATTGACGACCTTGCCGTTGGTAAACAGATTGAGGTGGAGTTTTTCAATACGGATATCCTCACTGGTGAGGCTGGCGAGGTTGAGTTCAACATGGCTCTTGCCGCCTTCTAGCAGTGCTAGTGGTGCCAGAATAGGCGTGAGTATGGCGGCTTGATCAGTGTTGTCTCCATTGCTTTCATTACTGGTGGGTAAGGTTAGATTGTCGCCATTTAGGGTCATCTCCAATTGGCGAGGACTCTCCAGCTTGAGAGATAGCTTGCCGTTGAGGTTGAAGTTATCGAGTGACAGTTTTAAATCACTCAATTCGACCGCTCTTTCTGAGACTGAAAACAAAGATTGAAAATTGACCTTGTTGAAGCCATCGGGTGCTTCTATGGGCAGTTCAGCAAGCACTAAATTCTGAAGTGATAGTTCGCCCTCGAGTAATGGTGATGTTGTCAGTTGTTGGCTTTTGATACTGCCTTTGATGTTGGCTGAGCCAAGTGTGCCTTCGACATTATTGAGAGTGAGGGCATCTGCCTGGCCATCATAAAGTGCGTCGAAGTTAAGGCTCAGAGGCAGTTTATCAAAACCATTTAGCGTCAGCTTTGCCCCTGATAGAGAAGCCTGTTGCTTCTCTAGCTGTAATTTAAGCTGGGTGTCCAGTGTAATACTGATGGGGTTAGGTTGGTCTGGCAGGGTTGTTGAGACCTTGAAGGTCACAGGGAAAGGCTGTCCATTGAGGTTTAACCCTTTACTGGTGAAATTTAATTGTTCGAGGATTCTATCTGGGGCGTCTGTTGTCACCAGAGTGATGCGGCTGTTTGTCAGTGAGAGTTGATCGATGGCTACCTCAAAGGGTAATTCAGTTGCTTCAGACTTCTGCGTTGCAGCCGCTGCACCTGGTAGCACGGCCACACTGACGGCCTCTTTGGCAGACTCTACTCTGATACTGGCACCATCGATGGCAATGGCTCGAAGGCGGATTGTGCGTGACAGTAGTGCTTTCCAGTCCAGAATAAAGTCTGCTTGCTCAAAATGTATATCGGGAATGCCTACTTCTTTGCCAGATAGAGAGGTAGTGCCTGCATGAACGGACAGATTGGGATAGAAGGACCAGCGAAGGTCGCCCTCAATGGACAGTTCAATATTATTTTGGTTTGCGAGCTGTTCCAGTTCTGGTTTGTAGGTATTGGGATCTGTCCCCAGCAGTAAGTAGGTGATACCTCCCACTACGATCAGTACTAGCAGAAAAGCCAGAGCGAAAAATAGTTTCAATAACTTCAACACAGGCACTCCCTTGATGAAAATTCAGCGGGCACTACAAAAACCCATCGATCATTGCGAGCAATTATCTTACTCGCAATGACCGGGATTGTTTACTTGAAAGTGACGTTGATCGTCAGCTTGTTATTAGAAGCTTAACCGTATACCTAGCTCCAAGCTGCGGCCCGGTTCTGGTGCTACCTCTCGTAAAAAAGAGGTGGCATTACGGATTTCTTCATCCAGTAGATTGTTGGCTTTGAGGGATAGTAGCCAAGTGCCGTTTGCCGTATCCAGGTGATAATGGATGAGGCCATCGAGCCGGGTGTAGCCAGCTGTTTCTTCTTCAAAGTCACCGGGATGATCTTGTTCTTCAACTTCCGTTAATTTCAGTTTGGTGCTCCACTGGTCGGCTTGGTAGCCCAGTGCGAGGCCGTAACGGAGAGGTGGGATACGCGGAACATCACCACTGTTATCTAGTTCAGCACGCACATGGTCACCAAATAGCTCTAATTGCCATGAATCACTCAATGGGACGCCTATATTTGCTTCAATGCCTTTGAAGCTCGCATCTTCTTGCTGATACTGAAAAATGGACAGTCCTTCATCTGGATCGGTAAGGCCAGTGTTTCTCTTAAAGATAAAGTCATCGATAGCGTTGTAGAACAGGTTGATATTAAGATCTACAGCACCGTGATATTGATAACCAAACTCGACGTTATGGCTGGTTTCCTCATCGAGGTCGGGGTCGCCAATATCAAAACTCTCGCTGGCATGGTGTGGGCCAAAGGAAAGGAGCTCCTCCACAGCCGGCGCTCTCTGCGCATGGGTGAGGGACAGGCTTAGGCTCTGATCGTCAGTCATTTGCCAGAGCCCACCTAAGGAGAGGCTTTGGGTGTTGTGGCTGATCTCTGAATCATCTTCAGGATCGATAGTCTGGCGGTCTACCCTCAACCCCAATTCATAGCTCCAGTCTCCGTGACTGGTTTCTCCCACCCAAAAAATACCGCCGTTACGAATATCTGATTTTGGGATAAAAGCTTCTTCGCCAATTGCGGCAAACTGGCGGTCTTCCAGCTGAATTCCAACAGCACCAGTCCATCCGGCAACCTCCTGGTGTAACAGCTCAATGCGGCCTTCAATGGCTTCATTGGTAAAGCGGGTACCTTTTTCGCCACTTTCGATTTCCACATGTTCGTAGTCGTTGTGGCTGAGACGAAACCGACCCAGTTCAATTCCTGGGAATATATCGGCCCATTCGGCTTTCAGATCAAACCGGGTTTGCTCCATATCTATTCGAATTAGCTCAGGCTCTTCATCACTTTCGTGACCGTGGGCTTCAGGTGGAATGCCGTAGAGGTTTTCCATTTCACTGAGAGAGATACCTATAAACCCTTTTTCCCCGATCCAGGACACTCCGGCAGTGCCGGAAGTGGCTTGGGTATCGGTGTTATCAATGTAGCCATGGGTGCTTTGGTGATCAGCAGGGTCTTCTCCTGATTCAGGTTCCTGTGCATAGCCTTTTATTCGGGTGTTATTGCTGTCTCGGTATAGACCATCCAGATGCCAGGCCAAGTTTCCCATGGGTGTTTCAGTAAGAGCGCCATCGAGCAGTATGACGGTACTATTCTGATCTCTGGCTGTGTTGTGGCGGTATTCAATGGCGCCGGTGGTTTCATCGGGTAGTGTGTCGGGGATACGGTTATCGATAACATTGACAACACCACCGATGGCTCCGTTGCCATAGCGAAGAGTGGCTGGGACACGAAGTACTTCAATACGTTTAGCCACCAGTGCTTCTGTCGTAATCGCGTGGTCGCCGCTGGCTGAGGAGGCATCAAGTGTGCCTAGGCTGTCTTGCATCACCTTAACTCGGTTGCCCACTTGCCCGCGGATCACGGGCTTGCCAACACCGGGGCCAAAACCTGAGCTGGTTACACCGGGTTCATTTTGTAGGGTTTCCCCTATAGTTGCGGCCGCCTTGTGATGCAGGGTGTCGCCAGTCAACACACTGACAGCCTGATTGATTCCAGCAGAGTTTTCTTCCAGTGGTGAAGCAGAAATGACCACTTCATTGAGTTCGTGTTCGTTGTGTTGGATATCTTGCGCTATAACAGCACAGGGCAGACTGGACACGGCCAGAGCTACCATAAAAGTATATTTCATCGTGAATCGTCCTATAGCGAGAACAGGGGTAAGTTAGGGTTCCTGGTTAGCTATAGAGGGGTGGTGGGGCACGGCTGTTGCGTGCTGCAACTGGGGTAAGTTGTGGAGTGGGGACGTGGCTGGCCACAATATTTGTGGTGAGCCATTCAATTGGAAAGCCTGAAGGATTGCTTTTAAGGGTGATGTCGTCGGTATTGGAGCTCAGGCACAGCTCACAATGTATGTTGTCATTGTCTAGGTGAATATGCGCAGCCGCAGTCTGGCTTAGCCATAGGGTAGAGAAGGCAAGCAGGCAGGCGAGAATGATGTTGGGGCTTCGAAAACGCATCTTTTTAGGTGTGTCAGCTTCCATGACTAAATAATATAGGCATAGAATTGTAATCACTTCATGCTTCTTATGGAAGGGCGGGGGTGACCCCTTTATAATGGCCGACCTGATTGCCTAGATGTGGCATTGTTGGAAAGTGGCTTGTTTGGAGAGAAATATGGCGGAACGTAAGGCGGCAGTAAGTCGTGACACGCTAGAGACACAGATTACTGTTGAGATAAATCTTGATGGTACTGGTCAATCCAGCTTTGAGACGGGTGTACCCTTTCTTGAGCACATGCTGGATCAGATTGCTCGCCACGGCCTGATTGATATCAACGTGCAAGCCAATGGTGATACTCATATTGATGATCACCACACCGTTGAAGATATCGGTATTACGCTGGGTCAGGCATTTAAGCAGGCGCTGGGCGATAAAAAAGGCATCCGGCGTTATGGCCATGCCTATGTTCCTTTGGATGAAGCATTGTCTCGTGTTGTTGTGGATTTTTCCGGTCGGCCAGGCTTGGAAATGTTTGCTAATTTCACCCGGCCCAAGGTAAAAGATTTTGATGTGGACCTGTCCTATGAGTTTTTTCAGGGATTTGTGAATCACGCTGGGGCTACATTACATATTGATAATCTGCGTGGTAAGAATGCTCACCATGAGATAGAGACGATTTTCAAGGCGTTTGGTCGTGCGGTACGCATGGCTATTGAATTGGACCCACGGATGGCAGGGGTTACCCCGTCAACCAAAGGAACCCTGTAAGAGCGACGTTTTGATAATCAAGGCATTGCTCTAAAAAAGACACCCATAACTGAATTTCTTATGACAGACTTTCGTACTCGCATTGCTGTGCTGGACTATGGCATGGGCAATCTTCATTCTGTATCAAAGGCGCTGGAGCATGTGGCTCCACGAGCTGAAGTGATCGTAACGTCTGACGCTGCGGTGGTAGCCGATGCTGATCGAGTGGTATTTCCTGGTGTGGGCGCTATCCGTGATTGTATGGCGGGAATTCGTCGCCTCGGTTTTGACAAGTTGGTGGCCAAAGCCATTGAGGAAAAGCCGGTACTTGGAATTTGTGTCGGGATGCAGGCACTGCTCGAACACAGTGAAGAGAATAACGGCATTGATTGCCTGGGAATTTTACCCGGCAAAGTGCGATTTTTTGGTCGCGACTTGCATGACCCTACTGGTGAAAAATTAAAAGTACCCCACATGGGATGGAACAGAGTTAACCAATCTATTGATCACCCCATGTGGCAGGGTATTGAGCAGGGCAGTCGGTTTTACTTTGTACATAGCTACTATGTCGATGAAAGCCAACAAGAATTGGTGGCGGGTACCTGTGACTACTCCGTGAAGTTTGCAGCAGCACTGGTTAGAGATAACCTGTTTGCCGTGCAGTTCCACCCTGAGAAAAGCCAGACAGCAGGGCTACAGTTACTCAGTAATTTTGTAACATGGCAGGGGGCTTCATAGTCTATCTGTTAATGACCCAGATATTCATGGCTCAATAAACTTCCGTGGTGAATGGTTTATTACCAACAAAAACACCTAATTATTAACCCTAGATGTGACAGGAATTAATTCGTGCTGATTATCCCCGCTATTGATTTGAAGGACGGCGAATGCGTACGCTTACGCCAAGGCCGTATGGAAGATTCCACGGTATTTTCTGGTAGCCCTGTGGACATGGCGACCCGATGGGTGAACACAGGTGCACGCCGGTTACACCTGGTAGATCTAAATGGCGCTTTTGCTGGAGAGCCCGTTAATGGTGAGGTGGTGACTGATATCGCCAAAGCCTACCCTGATTTGCCTATTCAAATTGGTGGGGGCATTCGCAGTGGTGAGACCATTGAGACCTACCTGAAAGCCGGTGTTGAATACGTCATTATTGGCACTAAAGCAGTAAAAGAACCCAAGTTTGTCACTGAAATGTGTCAGCAGTTTCCAGGTCATATCATTGTGGGTATTGATGCTAAAAAAGGTTTGGTGGCTACAGATGGTTGGGCTGAAGTGACAGAAGTGAAAGCGGCGGATTTGGCGAAGCAGTTTGAGTCAGATGGTGTCAGTGCGATTGTTTACACAGATATTGATCGTGACGGGATGATGCAGGGTGTTAATGTGGAAGCGACGTTGGCCATGGCCAAAGCATCATCAATTCCGGTAATCGCTTCCGGTGGTATCACTAACATGGATGATATTGTGGCTCTCAAGAGGGTCGCTAGTCAGGGTATTCTCGGTGCTATTACAGGGCGAGCTATCTACGAGGGAACGCTGGATGTGGCTGAAGCTCAATTGCTTTGTGACCAGTGACTTTCGGGCTAAATTAGTACGCATCTAAAGATTTTTAGCAAGAAAACAGAAGCCACTAGTAAGAAAATAGAAGCCCCCTAATGTAGATGGGTGGTGTTAGTGGTTATTATTTCTTCTTTTATTCTTCAGCAGTAAATCCGCATCAACCGCGTCATATTTAGCACCTAACCAGAGTGCTATGATAAAAACAGCACTTTGGATTTGGTTGTTCTGATTATGGCTCGTGGTGATCATGTTTATGTTCGTCGTTTTGGTGGCATGTATGCCCACCATGGTATTGATGCTGGTGACGGGACAGTTATTCACTACTCCAGTAGTCATTGGTTGTCTCTCAGGCAAGTGCGCCGTACTGCTATGACCAAGTTTGCAAAGGGTGATGAGGTTTATGTTCGGGATTACAGCCGATTCTTTGAAAAACTACAGCGTGGGGATTTGGTTGATCAAACCAGTCAGGGTTTGAATCAATTAATGGATAGCCTGCGAGGCCTGCATGTTGGTGCGCTAGATTTCTCAGTAGAGGCCGTGATGGAGCGGGCAGAAAATCGTCTCGGTGAATTTGCTTTCGATATCGTTTTCAATAACTGCGAACATTTTGCCACTTGGTGTAAAACTGGCATCAGTAATAGCGAACAGATCACTGATCTTTGGCGGCAAGTGTTAACAGGTGGGGGTTTGGTGAAGCCCGGTTTAGGCTCAAAGGATACCAGTAAAGCCCTGGCTGATATTGCGGAAATCCCTTGGCGTCTTCTTAAATAGTGTCCTATTTTTAAATGTAACCGGGACTTTATTTTCCTCGGACATTCTAGGAGGCTATATGGGTAAGGGCGATAAAAAAACCCGTCGTGGAAAAATTTGGCGCCACAGTTACGGCACAACTCGACTGAAAGCAAATCGTAAACGCGCTAAGAGTGGGAAAAAATAGCTAGAGAGTCACTAGCCCAATTTAAAGAGGGCTGTTTAGAGAGTGTCGTTACTTAATGGGTGACTATTAATGAGCGGTTTGGTTTAGCAAGAACTCCACCAGTGCTTTTTGGGCATGGAGGCGGTTCTCAGCTTCATCCCATACCACCGACCATTTGGATTCCATAATTGTGTCGCTAATTTCAAGTCCGCGGTAAGCGGGTAGGCAATGCATAAAGAGTGCATCTTCTGCCGCATGCGACATCACTTCTTCATTCACTTGGAAGCCAGCGAAGGCTTGCTCTCTCAGCTGTTTTTCTTCTTCCTGGCCCATAGAAGCCCACGTATCGGTTACCACTAAGTCTGCGCCAACAATTGCGCTGGCTGGATCGCGAACAACAGAGACACGGCTGCTGAATTTTTCTAATAAATCAGCTGATGGCTCGTACCCTTCGGGGCAGGCAATGATCAATTGAAAATCCAGCATGTCTGCAGCATTCATATAGGACTGGCACATGTTATTGCCATCACCGACCCAGACGACACGCTTGCCCTGAATACTACCGCGATGCTCCTCATAGGTTTGCATATCGGCCAATAGCTGGCAGGGGTGATAGTCATCAGTGAGTGCATTGATGACGGGAACGGATGAGTATTCGGTAAACTTCTGTAGCTTGTCGTGACCGTAGGTGCGCACCATGATGATGTCCACCATGCCAGAAATTACTCTGGCAGAGTCTTCAATGGGTTCACCCCGTCCCAATTGTGTGTCATTGGGTGAGAGGAATAAGGCGCTACCACCCAGTTGAGCCATCCCCGCTTCAAAGGACACCCTTGTACGGGTAGAGGATTTTTCAAAAATCATTGCCAGCACTTTGCCTGGAAAAGGCTGGTCAGCAGTGCCGTTACGATGTGCTGTCTTAAGCTCAATGGCCCGTTTTAGCAATTGTTGCAATTCCTCTTTAGAGAGGTCTTGCAGCGTCAAAAAATGTCTTAGCGCCATGATTTATAACTCCTGCCTGATCAGGTCGCTCAAGATATCTACCAGCTGATCAGCTTCTTCATTATTTATAATCAGTGGCGGTAATAACCGGATCACTGATTGGGCTGTCACATTGATTAGCAGCCCTTTTCCAGCGGCTTTATCGACGAGTGAAGCACAAGGTTCACTGAGCTCGATAGCCAGCATCAGACCTTGCCCCCGGATTTCTACCACATTGGTGCAACCTGCCAACTTACGGGCTAGATGTTGTTTTAGGTAGTTACCCATGATCTGAGCCTGTTCACAAAGCCCATCGTTGATGATCGTATCTACGGTTGCCAGCCCCGCAGCACAGGCCAGAGGGTTACCACCGAAGGTTGAGCCATGACTGCCTGGTTGCATAAGGTCAGCTGCCTTTTCTCCTGCAAGGCAGGCACCAATGGGCATGCCGTTGCCCAGCCCTTTCGCCATAGTCACCACATCTGGAAGTAGGTCGTAATGCTGATAATTAAAGTAGCGTCCGGTACGGCCATTGCTGGTCTGAATCTCATCTAACATCATCAACCAGCCTTGGTCATCGCAAAGCTGGCGTATACCGGGTAAGTAATCATCTGAGGGGGTTTGAATACCACCTTCCCCCTGAATTGGCTCAACGAGCACAGCCGCTACATTTTTGTTGTTGGCAGCAATAGTTTTTAGGGATGCTAGGTCGTTATATGGCGCCCGAACAAACCCTCTCACCAGCGGCTCAAAACCGGCATGTACTTTGCGGTTACCCGTGGCAGATAAGGTGGCCAGAGTCCGACCGTGGAATGAATTTTCCATCACGATAATGACCGGTTCAGAAATACCTTTCTGATGACCAAAGAGGCGTGCGAGTTTGATCGCTGTTTCATTAGCCTCTGCACCGGAATTGCTGAAGAATAGCTTGCTCATTCCGGAAATATCCCGCAACCGCTCTGCCAATTTTTCCTGAACAGCAATGTTGTAGAGGTTGGAGCAGTGGGTCAGGGTGGCGGCTTGATCCGCAATGGCTTTGGTAACAGAAGGGTGGGCATGACCTAAGCCGCAGACAGCAATGCCAGAAAGAGCATCCAGATAACGGTTGCCCTGATCATCCCAAACCCAGACTCCTTGGCCTTTGCTGAGGGTGAGCTTCCGGGTTCCGTAATTGTTCATTAATGCACTGCTGGCCATGCCTGTACTCTCAATTAAAAGTATCAATAGCGATCTCAATATGAGATCGATAGGTTTTAAACAAAAAAGCCTTAAAACGAAAAAAGGCAGCCACCTGCTGCCTTAATAGGCGGATTTTATAAGGAATTATGCAGGTTGGCAACGATTGAGCGGATGGGTGACAGCTGAAGTTCAATCTATCAGGACATTGGTCAAATTTATGAGGCTATTAGAGGTCATCTATTTATTGTGGGACTTGTTTGTATCGCTGTTTTGGACAGACCATTTCGGTAAGGCGCTGTTTGACCTGTTAGCGTTGGTTTTTAAAGACTAACCGCCTGATTTGCGCAATTTGCTGTGGCTGTACCATGCCCAAAGTCCGGTCAAGGCTAGTAGGCACACTAATAACCCGATCAAATCGACAAATAGTACGCCAGCATTGCCAAAAAAGCGGCCGCTGTGTAGATCGAGTATGAGTGTTTCCAGTGATATTCCTGGGCGCTCGGCTCTATTATCTAATTGTGCTGCAAGCGGTGTTGGCAGAGGGGAGGGCATGCTCCAGCCCTTCTGATGGTGATCGACGTGTAAGAGGTTCAGAGTGTCGATATTGAGTGATACAGTTTGGTTGCCGATATTGATCAAAATCTTCTGGTCAGCGACCTGAAGTGCTGTAGCCCCTGTTGGTAGACCGCTGAGTTGATCCAGCTTTTCAACCAGCTCTCCTTCGGGTGTGAGAATAACCAGTGCATCTTGGCACAGAGCGAGAAGTAGCGACTGAAAGTGGGCTGCTCCCAAGAGCGGTGGTTGGCAATTGGCCACCGATTTATCGTTAAGAAATAACTCGTTGTGCCCAGAGTGACTCAGCCATTTTTCATTAATATTAAATCCATGGTGCTCAGTGGGTTGGGCGTTGTCACTTTCAAAGCCATACCAGTCCATCAGCCATTGATACTGAAGAGCTTGTTTGCTGAGCTCGAGGGAGGGGGAGTGGTTTAACAACAGGCCGGTGATGGCAAGAAAAATCACCATAATGACGACGGATAACCCAATGCGCCGATGCCAGCGCAGGTTAAGAATAATGTTTTTACGGAGTTTCTGTGACAAGAGGTCTGGTCTCTTTGCTTTGTGTTGGCTTGTCTTGAGCTTGCTTGCTTTGTGCTGAAATCACTTGTTGATGATAGAAAAGCGCCAGAGTGGCAACTTTTGTTACCGCTCGAACAGACAGTGTGGCACCAGTTATACCATCAATATGTGTATCCAGTTTTTTGTCGGGTGTTATTTTGACGTCCAGATACTGAGCTGTAAATGCTGGATAGCGTACTTCCCACCCACGACTTTCTCGGAAGGCCAGTATCTTAACCTGCTCGATACTACCTTGGTTCACTACCACACCTATAGTAATGGGCAATTCTTTACCAATTTCTTCCTTGATCCATACAGTTTTTTCGCCCAATCGCCAGTATCGTACTCTTATGCCGCGAACAGGGCGTTTAATAATTTTTCGAGCAGTTTTTTTTAGCTCTGGAGTTAACCATAGGTACTCCTGCTGGGGTTCTTCGGGGCTAAAAACTTCTGAAAGGAACTCAGGTACGGTTTGGTAAATACCTTTGCTGAGTGCTGTACTTGAAAATAAAAGGGTAAAAAATAATAGGAGAGCCACAGATGTGACTCTCCTATAGAGGGAGGGGAGAGAGGGAGAGTCGTTAATTAGAAGCTCCAACCTATACCCAGGTTAAATCCACGAAGCTCATCGCCAGTTTCAGTGTCTTCACGCATATAGTCTGCTTTCAATACCACATGTTCATCAAGCCAGTAGTTGAAACCTAGGTCATACTGCTGTCTTTCAGTATCACTGCTGTCTCCAGCCTGATTGTCCCATTCACTGTAGCGGGCGAAGATACCGAGTTTTTCGGTGAGGCGGTATGACGGCTCGATGTAAAAACCTTCCTGCTCATCGGCACCAGCTATCACATTTTCAATCACGTCATCGATATCCCAATGTGCGTAGAGAGCTCGTACGCCAATGGGGCCGTTATTATACGCGGCATGTAATTCCCAAAGGTTAGCGTCGGCTTCTTCTTCACCAGCAAAGGACTCACCTTGCCAAACATCCGTTTGGTGTTGAACCGTTGCGGCCAATTCCAGGCCGGGCATGCCAGTGTATTTGATGCGTGCGGTGTATGCCAGGTCATCACCTTTTGCTTTACTGACTTTTTGGCGACCATCGCGAATTTTTGATTTACTGTTTGTGGGATCAATAAATAACCCTGAGTGAACGCCAGCGTCATAGCTAAAGCCTTCGGCAATTTCACCGCTGAACATAGCGCCACCTTCCCACCATGTAGCAGGAATGATGTTTTTTTCAACAGGGTTACGTTCTACGCCGTAAAAGGCGTCTGGTTCGTGAGTCTCGTTGATGAGGCCCACAGGTACCAAAAAGACACCAGCTTTGGCGCGGTGGTTTTCTGTGTAATCCCATTCGATATAGGCCTGTTCAACTTCTACTTCGCCACCATTGGAACCATCTTTGGTATCTTTGACTAAACTGTGTTCAACTTCCAGTTCAGAGTAGAATCTCAAGTCATCGTTAAACTGATGGCCAAAGAACATGACAAAACGGTGAAGGTCAAATTCATCCTTTGATTTGTCGGAATCGTCAGATGTCAGGTTGTTGTAGTGCAGCTCACCATAACCACCGATACTGGTTTTATCTGCCCACTCAGCAAGATTGGCCATAGGGCCAGCGGTGACTTCCTCTACGGCGGCAAAAGTAGCTTCGGTTTTAACTTCCGTTTCTGATACCCGTTGTTCAGTTTTTTCAAGTTGGGCGTTTAGTTGGGCAATTTCAGTCTGTTGTTTTTGAACCAACTCCCACATTTCCTCCAGGCTTGGTGCTGCCTGAGCTCCGGCAGCGACATTGATGGCTATAATAGCGGCCAAAAGTTTTTTGTTCATGTTACTAATCCCCATTAGTTGTGATGTCTAAGAATTGGCCGGTACTATAGGGATTTCTAAATGCAAATGCAAACAATTCTCATTTGCATTTGACTCAGATCATATAGATGCGCCCATTAATGGCTATAAGGCATAGATTTTTTTGGTTAAATGGTTTTAGAGAGGCGCTTATAGGAGTAAAATAGTTGACCTTTCTAGTCGACTATTATTGTTACAGAGGTATGAATTAATGGATATTATGGAAACCATTCGAGATCAGGTGGAAGGTAATCCAGTCATTTTGTATATGAAGGGCTCTCCCAGCCAACCCCAGTGCGGTTTCTCAGCTCGTACTATAGAAGCACTTACATCCTGCGGCGAACGCTTTGCTTATGTGGATATACTTTCCAATCCAGAGATTCGCGCGAATCTGCCGAAATTTGCAAACTGGCCGACATTTCCTCAGTTGTGGATCAATGGTGAGTTGATCGGCGGTTGTGACATTGTCACTGAAATGCATGCCAAAGGTGAGTTGATAGAGTTAGTGAAAGAGGCGGCACAGAGTGCTGCTGAATAGCCTATAGTATCTTCTAGGTATTAGACGTCGCTTATTACTGCCATAGCTAATTACAATGAGACAGGTTTGTTTCATTGTGTAAGATTGGCTATACCAAATTTGAGAATTAGGGTATCAATTATCCTAGGTTGTTCTGAAAAACTGACTGATTAAGGAGTTACACATGGGAGTATTAGTAGGTAAGCCGGCCCCAGATTTCACCTCTGGTGCAGTATTGGGTAATGGCGAAATTGTAGATGGGTTTAACCTGTCCGAAACCATTAAAGGTAAAAAGGCAGTTGTTTTCTTTTATCCGCTGGATTTTACCTTTGTATGCCCTTCAGAGCTGATTGCATTCGATCACCGTATTGAAGATTTCCAGAAACGTGGTGTTGAAGTAATTGGTGTTTCTATTGATTCCGTCTTTACCCACAACGCGTGGCGTAATACAGCTATTAATGATGGCGGTATTGGTCCAGTGAGATATCCGTTGGTAGCGGATATGAAGCACGAAATTTGTCAGGCTTATGATGTTGAGTTCGATGCGGCAGGCGTAGCCTTCCGTGGTTCGTTTTTGATTGATGAAGAGGGTGTTGTTCGTCACCAAGTGGTTAATGACCTGCCTTTAGGTCGTAACATTGATGAAATGTTACGCATGATTGATGCATTGAGCTTCCATCAACAGCACGGTGAAGTGTGCCCTGCTGGTTGGAAAGAAGGTGACAAGGGTATGGACGCATCACCAGATGGTGTTGCTTCGTACTTGGCAGAAAACTCTGATTCGTTGTAAGTATCGAGTCACTGTAAGTAAGCAGCTGCCAAATCTAGAGCCGCAGGTGAGCGTAGTCTCCTGCGGCTTTTTATTGGGTGCTAATTCTTAATGCTAAAATGTTACCTTCATCCTTTTGAAGGAGAAGAGAAAGCTATGGATGAAGATCGTCTGGTCGAAGTGGAAACCAAATTGGCGTATCAGGAAGATACCATTCAGCAGCTGAATGATGTGATTTGTCGCCAACAGGATCAGATTGATGCCTTGTTGGTTAAATGCGAACTCTTGGTTTCTAGAATGAAAGAGTTAGATGTTGACCAGCCGGATGATAAACCGGTAGATGAAAGGCCTCCTCACTATTAGTTTTTAGAGGTAATTGATAGTTTGTAGCAGATGATGGTTTTGTGTAGATATAAATGAACTGACATAAAAAACGCGGCATTAGCCGCGTTTTTTATGTCAGTTTCTTAGCTAGCTTTGTTCGGATTTTGCGTGAATACCTGCGCCGATCATCGCTGTCATATTAAGTATTCCTCTACCAGAAACAGAAGGGATCAAAATATGTGCTGGTTTTTCGAGGCCATAGAGGAACGGGCCAACTAAACGTGCATTAGTGAGTGAGCGAATTAACCCTAAGGCAATGCTGGCTGCATCCATATTAGGCATAATCAGCACGTTAGCACGACCATTGAGGTTAGCATCTTTACAGATACTCGCTCTAAGTGTTTCGTTGAGTGCTGACATGGCGTGCATTTCACCTTCGATTTGTACATCGGGCAATTGATGCCGTAAGCGTTCGGAGGCACGCTTCATTTTGTGGGCAGACTCGTCATCGTAAGTGCCAAAGTTGGAGTGAGACAGTAATGCGACTTTGGGCTTAATGCCAAAGCTTTTCGCAAAGCGGATGGCGTCTTTGGCGGTGGTTACGACCTGATCCTCGGAGGGGTCAACATTGACAAAGGGGTCAGCCAGAAATAGAGGGCCATCTTCCAATAGTAGTACGCAGATAGATGACACATGGCCGTCTGCATTGCTGGGGGGGATAATACTTTGGATGTTCTTGAGGTGTTCGTCATACCGACCCACTTTACCGCAGACGAGTCCCTCGGCATCGCCAAGCGCTACCATGATGGCGGCCAGTACGGTGTTGTTATTGTGTATGGCATTTTGGGCGGCTTCAACAGAAACACCTGAACGGCCAACGCATTGGTGGTAGTGCTGCCAATAGTTTTCGTGGTGGTCACCTTCTTCAGGATCAAATATCTCTACATCAATTCCGGGGCGGACTCTCAGCCTCATTTCCTCAAGTTTGCGTTTGATAATGGCTGGGCGGCCGATCAATATGGGTTTGGCTACCTTCTCGTCTACAATGCCCTGCATTGAATGCAGTACATCGTCATTTTCCCCTTCTGCATAGGCAATGCGGGGTGGGTTTTTGCGAGCCAGTTCAATCATGGGCTGCATAAACAGGCGGCTACGGCTGACATAGGAGTGCAGCTTGTTGCGATAGGCTTCCATATCCTCAATGGGGCGTGTTGCGACACCGCTTTCCATGGCAGCTTTGACGACAGCCAGTGGTACTTCTTCAATTAATCGGGGGTCAAAGGGTTTGGGAATCAGGTAGTCTGGCCCAAACTTTAATTCCTCGCCTGCATAGGCTTCAGCAACGACCTGTGATGTTTCTCTGTGAGCTAGGTCAGCAATGGCCTTGACGCAGGCTTGTTTCATTTCATCATTGATGACGGTCGCGCCGCAGTCTAGTGCACCACGGAAAATAAATGGGAAGCAGAGGACGTTGTTAACCTGGTTGGGGTAGTCGGAGCGGCCCGTCGCTAGAATGGCATCTGGTCTGGCGGCCTTGGCCAGCTCTGGCATAATTTCTGGTGTTGGATTCGACATGGCCAAAATCAGTGGGTTGGCTGCCATCTTCTTCACCATATCAGCCTTGAGAATTCCTGGGCCTGACAACCCCAGAAACAGATCGGCATCAGCAATGGCATCGTCCAGAGTGCGGTCGTTGGTTTCTACAGCGTAGCCTTCTTTCCAGGGGTTCATGCCGGCTTCTCGGCCTTTGTATATGACCCCATTGCGGTCAATCATGCGGACATTATCTTTGCGAAGTCCCATGCTTACCAGCAGATCCACACAAGCGATGCTTGCAGCACCGGCACCAGTGACGACCAGTTTTATGTCTTCAATATTTTTTTCGACAATACGCAAGCCGTTGTAGACGGCTGCTGCAGAAACAATAGCTGTCCCATGTTGGTCATCATGGAAGACCGGTATGTTCATTCGTTCGCGCAATTTTTGCTCAACAAGGAAGCATTCAGGCGCTTTAATATCTTCTAGGTTGATGCCGCCAAAAGTTGGTTCAAGGGACGCGATAATGTCGACGAGCTTGTCAACATCGGTTTCATCGAGCTCAATATCGAACACATCAATATTGGCGAATTTTTTAAACAATACGGCCTTGCCTTCCATGACTGGTTTCGATGCTAGAGGGCCTATATCTCCAAGGCCCAACACCGCAGTGCCATTGCTCACTACGCCTACAAGATTTCCTCGTGCGGTAACACGTGCCACATCTGTAGGGTTTTTTACAATCAATCCACAGGCGTAGGCTACGCCAGGGGAGTAGGCTTCGGATAGGTCGCGTGCATTGGCCAGTGGCTTGGTGGGCCGGATTTCCAGCTTTCCTGGAACTGGCTCCATATGATAGCGAAGAGCGCTTTCCTTAAATGAGTCAACCATTATTTCTTCTCATAAATGACTTGTTGGGGTTGTATGGGGCGTGTCTCGTGGCGCCCCTGACAGGGCGGCTATTCTACCGTGACCTAGGGAGTAATTTCCATGTGAATTACTGGGTAGCACTGGTTGAACAGATTGTGTAGTTTATATACATAATCTTGAGTTATCAATAGAGGGTTCTCTTTTTGTCAGGATCGGACGTATACATTAAACAACATCAATAAACCGCTTTAATCCACTGTTTAATATAAATTTATATGTGTTGTATGTGAGGTTTTTGTGTTTGTAATTATTTTACATAAAATGATTTAGGGGTGGAGGCGTTACTATTAAAGTTACTACGGATAAGGTGTTTACTATTACAGCAGCGACGATGGGTATTAGCCTTTCTGGTGTTGCATGGTGGGAGGATTGTAGATTGAGCAGGTCGATCAATAACGTTTATAGTGATAAAAGTGTTGTTGATCAAAGGGGATAAGTCTGTGCCAATTATTCACTATATTGAGGCTGATGGTTCTGAGTATGAGGCTGATGTCCCAGTGGGAAGTTCGGTGATGCAGGGTGCTGTGGATAATATGATTGACGGCATCCTTGCTGAATGTGGTGGGGCATGTCGATGTGCTACTTGTCATTGTTATGTAGATGAAGGTTGGTATGAGCAAGTTGGTGGGCCAGGGAGTGCAGAAAAAGAGATGCTTGAAATGGTCGTTGATCCTCAGGATACAAGTCGTTTGAGCTGCCAAATCAAAGTGACTGAAGAGCTGGATGGCCTGGTCGTCAGGCTGCCGCAGTCTCAGTATTAGCACACACGCTCACAGCCTTTGTTGAACAAGGCGCTTACTGCGCATAAGGAAGGCTTGGGCTACAATCCTTTAAACCAGTCCTGAAAGTAACGGCCTACCACTGGCGTCTCATTTTTCTTATTAGTGATGGCGCCTATCAGGCTCAGTAGCCAGATCACTAGCATAATGACACCCCATACCATGGCTAGTGTGCCATTCACCATGTTCAGTGCTGCATTGCCCAAGACGCCGATAATCATGATGCCCAGATATTGGCGGATATAGTATGAGGCAAATTCGTCCTTGTTGTTCATGTTGAGGATGAGTGCAATGATCCATCCCATCAATGTGATATGGGCGATAATCGCCTTAGCTTTGCCGCTCATGATGCGGGCTCCTGTTTGAGAGGATTTGTTTGAGTTGAAGGTTTGTTTGAATTTTGGAGTGAGCCGTGGGTCCTGTCAATCCCAGCCGCCCAGGTCCTTCCATCGATTGACAATACCGCAGAACAGTTCAGCTGTTTTTTCGGCATCGTAGGCTGCGGAGTGGGCCTTGTCATTGTTGAACTTTATTTCTGCGACATCGCAAGCCTTGGCTAGGACTGTTTGTCCATAGGCGAGCCCGGCAAGAGTGGCAGTGTCAAAACAGGAGAATGGGTGAAACGGATTACGCTTAATGTTGTTACGTGTGACAGCCGTATTGAGAAATCCTAGATCGAAATGAGCATTGTGGGCCACCATGATGGCTCGGTTGCAGTGGGCTTCCTTGACAGCGGCCCGAATGGGTTGAAACAGAGACTTGAGCGCCTCGTCTTCTTCAAGGGCCATACGGTAAGGGTCGTCTGGGTTTATGCCGGTGATATCCAATGCAGCCTGTTCAATATTTGAGCCTTCGAAAGGGATGACGGCATGGCAAAGGGTTTCGTCAGGCATCAGAATGCCATCCTCATCCATGGCTAGCGTCACAGCAGCAATTTCCAGCAGCGCATCAGTATCTGAGTTGAAGCCGCCCGTTTCTACATCAACAACGATGGGCAAAAATCCTCTGAAACGATCTGAGATGGGTGGGTGCATGATTAGGTGCTTGCCTTATTAATTATTTGCCATTGTCGGGTTTCACCGGCACCGAGAGGTGTCAGGGTGTTGTTGCCAAAGGGCAATGCTTCTGGGCTTTTCCATGCGGACCTTTTCAGGGTGATCGTGTCGCCGTTTCGTGGCAACCCGTAGAAATCTGCCCCAAAATGACTAGCAAAACCTTCTAGCTTATTCAGAGCACCTGCTTGTTCAAAAGCTTCAGCGTACAGTTCAATGGCGGCATGGTTTGAATAGCAGCCGGCACACCCACAGGCATTTTCCTTTTTGTCAGTGGCGTGGGGGGCTGAGTCTGTGCCCAAAAAATATTTGGGGCTGCCACTGGTAGCTGCCGTGACCAGTGCTTCTTGATGAATGTTTCGCTTAAGGATTGGCAGGCAGTAGTAGTGAGGTTTTATTCCGCCCGCTAACATATGGTTGCGGTTGTAGAGTAGGTGTTGTGGGGTGATTGTCGCAGCCACATGGGTTGACGCTTCCGCGACAAACTGGGCGCCTTCGCGAGTAGTGATATGTTCAAGCACCACTTTTAGACCAGGAAAGTCGTGGACCAAGGTTTTCAAGTGGCGCTCAATAAAAACAGCTTCTCGGTCAAATATGTCAATGTCCTGATCTGTGATTTCACCGTGCAAAAGTAGGGGTAGACCTTCTTTTTCCATCTGAGCCAAAACAGGGTATATGTTGGTCAAACGGGTAACACCAGAGTCAGAGTTAGTTGTGGCGCCAGCTGGGTAGTATTTACAGGCAAAAATGTTGCCTGAAGCCTTCGCTCGGGTAATTTCTTCGGGCTGGGTATTGTCTGTGAGATACAAGACCATCAGGGGTTGCCAGTGACTACCGGTAGGCCGATGTTTCATGATGCGCTCGCCGTAGGCTTGGGCTTGTTCTGTATTGAGAACCGGCGGTACCAGGTTAGGCATGATGATAGCTCGGCCAAAGTAGCGGGCTGCATCGGGAACTGTGTAGGGCAGGGCATCACCATCTCGCAGATGTACATGCCAGTCATCGGGACGAGTTATTGTCAGTTGTGTCATGTGTTCTGCTTATGTCTGAGGCTTGTTACAGAAGTGGATGCTACCGGAATATAGTGTGGCTTTATAGTGTGGCTTGAATGGTTAAGGCTCAAAGAATTTGTCATTTGCTTTTGTTGTCTCAGGCTTTTACAAGGTAATTGCCCGGCATTTGCTGTGAAACTGGTCGCTGGCATATTAGAATAGCGACCAATTTTCATCCCTAAATTTTCTAATCAGGAGTTGTGTCGTGTCCGACATTAAGAAAGTCGTTTTAGCTTATTCAGGGGGCCTGGATACCTCTGTTATCGTCAAATGGTTACAAGAAACTTATCAGTGTGAGGTGGTCACGTTTACCGCTGATATTGGTCAGGGCGAAGAAGTTGAGCCCGCACGAGCTAAAGCTGAAGCGTTGGGTGTGAAAGAGATTTATATTGACGATCTGCGTGAAGAGTTTGTTCGCGATTATGTGTTTCCAATGTTTCGGGCAAATACCATTTATGAAGGCGAATACCTGCTGGGTACTTCCATTGCCCGTCCTTTAATTGCCAAACGATTGATTGAAATTGCCAACGAAACGGGTGCAGATGCCATTTCCCATGGCGCAACCGGTAAAGGGAATGATCAGGTGCGTTTTGAATTGGGGGCCTATGCGTTAAAGCCGGGTATAGAAGTGATAGCACCCTGGCGTGAGTGGGATTTGACGTCCCGTGAAACGCTGATGAATTATTGTGAGACCCACAATATCCCGGTTGATTTTTCTGGTAAAAAGAAAAAATCACCTTATTCCATGGATGCCAACCTGCTACATATTTCCTACGAGGGTGGCAATTTGGAAGACCCCTGGTGGGAGCCGGAAGAAGATATGTGGCGTTGGAGTATGTCTCCTGAAAACGCCCCAGATGTGCCTACCTATATTGAGCTGAGCTACACAAAAGGCGATATTGTGGCGATTGATGGACAGCCCATGTCTCCAGCCACTGTGCTCGAGCACCTTAATAAGGTGGGTGGTGATAACGGTATTGGGCGATTGGACCTTGTTGAAAATCGTTATGTGGGAATGAAAGCTCGGGGCTGTTACGAAACACCCGGTGGCACCATCATGTTACGTGCGCATCGTGCGATCGAATCCCTGACTCTGGATAGAGAAGTGGCCCATTTAAAAGATAGCCTAATGCCAAAGTATGCCGAGATGATTTACAACGGTTACTGGTGGTCCCCAGAACGACATATGCTCCAAACCATGATTGACGAGACTCAGGACGTGGTCAATGGCGTGGTCCGCCTGAAGTTATACAAGGGCAATGTGACGGTGGTGGGACGGCAGTCTGAAGATAGCCTTTTCGATGAAAAAATTGCCACCTTTGAGGATGATGCCGGTGCCTATGATCAGAAGGATGCGGAGGGTTTCATTAAATTGAATGCATTGCGTCTTAGAATTGCCGCTAATAAGGGGCGCAGCTTGAGTTGATTTCCTCCATGGCCATATGAAACTTGACGTAAATCAATATCTGTCATTAGCTGTTAAGGAATAATACCGGCGTGGTAGGTGAGGGGAGTTTGCACCCACCACTAAAGAGTTTTAATTACCAGACTTACTACGAGAAAATAAAAATGAGTAGCAATGTCACGACCGCTGGCGATTTGCCGGTTTATAACACCAGAGTGGTAAAGCAATTTGCCATCATGACTGTGGTTTGGGGAATTGTGGGTATGTTGGTCGGCGTTATTCTTGCCGCCGAACTAATCTGGCCTGACCTGAATATGCAGTTACCCTGGTTTCATTTTGGTCGCTTGCGTCCATTACATACTAACGCAGTAGTTTTTGCCTTCGGTGGTTGCGCGCTCTTTGCGTCCGTCTACCATGTTGTGCAACGAACCTGTCATACCCCGCTATTTTGCAACTGGTTAGCAGGTTTTACCTTTTGGGGGTGGCAAGCCGTTATTGTTTCGGCTGTGATATCTCTGCCTTTGGGTATGACGAGCACAAAAGAATATGCTGAGCTGGAATGGCCGATTGATATTGCCATTACTCTGGTTTGGGTGTCATTTGCTGTTGTCTTCTTTGGTACGGTTATGAAGCGGACAACGTCACATATTTATGTGGCAAACTGGTTTTTTGGTGCCTTTATTATTGCGGTAGCTGTTTTACATTTAGGTAATAGTGCTGCAATACCTGTGACGGCAATGAAATCTTACTCTGCCTATGCAGGGACTATTGATGCGATGGTTCAGTGGTGGTATGGCCACAATGCAGTAGGCTTCTTTTTAACGGCTGGCTTTCTGGGAATGATGTACTATTTTGTCCCGAAGCAGGCTGGCCGTCCGGTTTACTCCTATCGTTTATCGATCGTGCATTTTTGGGCATTAATTGCTGTTTATATTTGGGCGGGTCCTCACCACCTAATGTACTCTGCACTTCCTGATTGGGTTCAGAGCCTGGGTATGGTGATGTCATTGATTCTGTTGGCCCCCTCATGGGGCGGTATGATTAACGGCATGATGACGTTGTCCGGTGCCTGGCACAAACTGCGGTATGACCCGACATTACGTTTTCTTGTGGTTTCTCTTTCCTTCTACGGTATGTCTACCTTTGAAGGCCCAATGATGGCGATTAAGACAGTCAATGCGCTGTCTCACAACACTGACTGGACTATCGGTCATGTGCATTCAGGGGCATTGGGCTGGGTAGCTATGGTGTCTATCGGGATGCTGTATCACCTCATTCCGGTCCTCTATAAGCGTAGTCAGATGTACAGCATTCAGCTGATTAATCTTCACTTTTGGCTCTCAACGATTGGTACTGTGCTCTACATTGCATCCATGTGGGTGAATGGTATTGCACAGGGCTTGATGTGGCGTGCCTTTAATACTGATGGGACTTTAACTTATAGCTTTGCTGAGTCCATTGCGGCGAGCTATCCCGGCTACTATGTGAGGCTGTTCGGGGGGGTAATCTTCTTGTCAGGTATGTTGATCATGGCTTACAACGTATGGCGTACTATTCGTGGTGACGAGCCAAAACAAGCGGCAAGTGCTGAAGCTCAAGCAGCTTAAAAGGAGAGCAACAGTGAAACATGAGATTGTTGAGAAGAATATAGGCCTGATGATTGTGCTGATTGTCGTTGCAATCAGTTTTGGTGGTTTGGCACAGGTTATTCCACTGTTCTGGCAGGCTGAGACTACAGAACCTATTGAGGGTCTTAAGCCGCTAGGTGCAATAGCTCTAGAGGGGCGTGATATCTACATTAAAGAAGGTTGCCATGTTTGCCATACGCAGATGGTTCGCCCCTTCCGTGCTGAGACAGAGCGTTATGGTCATTACTCTGTGGCGGGCGAGCATGTCTATGAACATCCTTTCCTGTGGGGCTCCAAACGCACTGGGCCAGATTTGGCTCGAGTGGGTGGCCGTTACAGTGATGACTGGCATATGGCGCACCTCTATAACCCAAGGGATGTCGTGCCTGAGTCCAACATGCCCGGCTTCTCCTGGTTATTTGAAAACACTCTGACGGGTGAAGATACTGCTGCCAAAATGACGGCCTTGAGGATAGTCGGTGTTCCTTATACTGATGAGGATATCGCTAATGCTGCCGTACCATTTGCCAGTGGTGAGGTGACAGAAGTTGATGCTCTGGTGGTTTATTTACAGCAGCTCGGTACTTTGCTGACGAGGAAGCGCTAATGGACGAAGGAACACTACAAGGTATTGGCACAGTTCTGACTATGGTTGCATTTTTAGGTGTGTGCTGGTGGGCCTTTAGTGGTGACAAGAAAAAAGATTTTGATGAGGCAGCACAACTGCCGTTTGCCGATGAGAAAACATCGTCGCAAAACAAAAATAAATAGAGGTAGGACCTGTTATGAGTACCTTCTGGAGTATCTGGATTATCGTTATTACTGCGGTAACTATCGCTGGGTGTACCTGGCTATTGTTCGCTACCCGTAAGATTGAGGTTTCCTCCGAGGACATCAAAGATGGTGAGGCTCCCAAAACTGGTCATGTATACGATGGTATTGAAGAGTACGACAACCCACTGCCAACTTGGTGGTTCAATATGTATCTTGGCACCGTTATTTTTGGTGTGGTCTATCTGGTGCTGTACCCGGGAATGGGTAGTTATGCGGGTGTGCTGGGTTGGACTCAGACCGGCCAGTGGCAAGAGGAAGTGGATGCCGCAGAAGAAAAATACGCACCGGTTTATGCTCAGTATGCTGATATGCCCGTCGAGGAGTTGATCGCCAATCCCGATGCTATAAAGATGGGCCGTCGCTTGTTTAACAACAACTGTTCGGTTTGTCATGGCTCCGATGGACGGGGCAGTTATGGGTTCCCAAACCTGGCTGATAGTAATTGGTTGTATGGTGGAAGTGCTGCCGATATCAAGGCTTCTATTACTCACGGTCGCCAAGGTGCTATGCCGGCATGGAGTGCTGTTATCGGTGAAGAGGGTGTAGATAACGTCGCTGAATATGTTTTCAATATCAGTGGTCGGGAGCACGATGCAGCCAAGTCAGAGAAGGGTGCTCAGGTTTATACGACTTACTGCGCGGCCTGTCATGGCGCAGATGGCACTGGAATGGCTGCTATTGGTGCGCCAAACTTGACTGATGGCGTGTGGCTCTACGGGGGTTCGCCCTCATTGGTACGACATTCTATCCGTAATGGCCGTAATGGTGATATGCCTGCTCAGGCCGATAAACTCAAGGCAGAAAAAATTCACTTGCTTGCTGGCTACGTGTATAACCTATCTAAAAACCAGTAAGGGTATACCCCTCCGGGGCAGTAGTGGATAGCTTAGTATGAGTGACGATAAAAAGCCTCTCAATCAGCATGGTCATGCTGCCCATGAGGAAACCATCAAGGTTCTGGACCTTTACCAGACCCGAGAGAAAATCCAAACCCGAAAGCTGCCCGGCTTCTTTCGGGACCTCCGGCGCTGGACATGGATACCCATGCTTAGCGCTTATTTTCTTTTACCCTGGATTAATCTTGATGGTCATCAGGCGATCTGGTTTGATCTGCCCGCACGAAAATTCCACGTTTTTTGGATTACATTCTGGCCACAGGACTTTATGTTGTTGTCCTGGGCGTTGATAATTTCAGCATTTGCCCTGTTTACTGCAACAGTTCTGGTCGGTCGTGTTTGGTGTGGTTTTACCTGCCCGCAAACGGTCTGGACTATGTTGTTTATGTCCATTGAAGACTGGTGTGAGGGTGATCGCAATCAGCGAATCAAGCTGGATCAGTCTCACTGGGATTTCAACAAGCTAAAGAAACGGGGTAGTAAGTTTTTCCTTTGGGGGCTGTTGGCTTTTGTGACAGCTCTGACCTTTGTCGGCTACTACAATCCGATCAGGGCGCTGGTGCCAGAGCTATTGAGTTTTTCCGCTCATCCGGCAGCGGTATTCTGGACATTTTTCTTTGCCGTATTGACCTTTATGAATGCGGGTTTTCTCCGTGAGCAAGTGTGCATGTACATGTGCCCCTATGCCCGTTTTCAATCTGTTATGTTCGATAAGGATACGTTAATCGTGTCCTATGATGTCGAGCGCGGTGAGCCCCGTGGTGCACGGAAGAAGTCAGTCGATCATATGGCCGAAGGCAAGGGTGATTGTGTTGACTGTTCGCTCTGTGTACAGGTTTGCCCCACGGGTATTGATATCCGGGATGGCCTGCAATACGAATGTATTGATTGTGGTTTGTGTATCGATGCCTGTAACACGGTGATGGATAAAATGGACTACGAGCCGGGGTTGATTCAGTTCACCACTGAACATGCCATGAAGCATGGGAAAACTCATATTCTAAGGCCGCGTTTTATTGGTTACGTTGTGGCGCTGACAATCATGACGGGCGCCTTTGGTTATAATATTTTCACCCGTATGCCACTTGAGGTGAACATTATTCGCGATCGCAACGTGATGTTCCGTGAAAGCGCTATGGGATTGGTGGAAAATATTTATACCTTAAAAATCAACAATATGGACACCAAGGATCACCGTTATAGTATTCGGGTAGAGGGTGACCATGAGTTTAGTTACAGGGGCGCCGAGCAGGTTACTGTGGTAGAAGGCGAGGTGATGAGTATGCCCGTCAGCGTTGCATTGGACCCTGGTTTGATGAAAAGCCCGAATGTTGATGTCATTTTTGTTGTTGAGTCAGTGGATGATCCAGCAATCAATGCCACTGAAGAAAACCGGTTTATTGGTCCGCGTCTGCGCCGCTAGTGCGCATTCGGGTCTACGATTAAGTCCATGAAAGTTTTTGTGAGGAATACCCCTTGAAACAACCGGCTCAGCCTTCAGAGGCAAAGAGAGAGACAGGCATGGATGACAAGCCTTGGTATCGCCAGTTTTGGCCCTGGTTTTTAATGGCCTTGCCCGGCAGTGTTGTGATTGCGGGTCTGACCACAGTTTATATTGCATTCAATGGTGCAGATACGCTGGTTAATGACAACTACTACCGGGATGGGTTGGCCATTAACCAGAGCTTTGAGCAGGATCACTTGGCCACAGCGATGGGGTTGTCAGCGGAGTTGCGCCTGGATAGTGGCAGTGGTGAGTTATTTGTCACTTTGATGGGCGCTGATGTTAATGCCAGTCACTTGGCTCTTCAATTACTTCACCCAACCGATGGGACCCGCGATAGGGACTTGTCCATGTCATTAATGTCTCCCAATCACTACCGTGTAGATTTAGAACGAAATCTCCGTCACCGGTATTATCTGCGGCTGGTTCCACTACCAGAACAGGAGTGGCGCCTCAGCGGTGAAATTAATTTCTCCGACAGCCAGCAGGTTACCTTGCTAGCTCGATGAGTCACGAAAGCTGCTATCACTGTGGTCTTCCAGTACCAGTAAACTCCAGTTTTACGGTTGAGATTGAGGGTAAGAATCGGGATATGTGTTGCCCCGGTTGTCAGGCTGTAGCGACGGCTATTTGCGATGGTGGTCTATCCCGTTTCTATCAATATCGCGCCTCCAATGCCTCCCGACCTGATCTAACCAAACAAGCTGCACTTGAAGCCTACGATTTACCAGAAGTACAAGCTGACTACGTTGATCAGCTAGACAATGGTCATCGACAAATCCAGTTATTAGTGGGCGGTATTACTTGTGCTGCCTGTGCCTGGCTTATTGAACATCACCTGAAAAAGCAGCCTGGAGTGGTTGACGTGAGGGTTAATGTGACTAACCACCGAGCGCTGGTGGAGTGGGACGCAGGTCAGATCAAATTGAGCCAATTGCTCAGCGGGTTTTTGGCAATTGGTTATGATGCACGACCCGCTAGTGACGAAGAAGCGCGTCAGCTTCGTCAGCATGAAAATCGACGTTTTATACAGCGTTTGGGTGTCGCTGGTTTTGGCATGATGCAAGCGGGCATGTTGGCGGTTGGCCTTTATGCCGGGGCTTTTCAGGGCATGGATCCTGAGTGGCAAAATTATCTGCGGTGGGTAAGCCTGATCGTTGCACTACCTGTCGTATTTTTCTCTGCTTTTCCTTTTTTTCAGGCCGCCTGGCGGAACTTGCGCTTTGCACACCTGACCATGGACGTGCCTGTTTCACTGGCCATTGGTTTGGCATTTACCGCTAGTTGCTGGGGGACAGTAACACGGTCCGGTGAGGTCTATTTCGACTCGGTCGCCATGTTTACTTTCTTTCTGTTACTCGGTCGCTATCTGGAAATGCGGGTGAGGCATCGTAATGATACTCACGCTGAAGGAATGGGGCAGTTGCTTCCTCCCACGACCGTGAGGTTGTCAGAGCAGGGTGAGGAAGCCGTACCAGTTAAAGCGTTGCAGTCGGGCGATTTAATCAGAGTTGCTGCCGGAGATACGATCCCCTGTGATGGCGAAATACATGAAGGTGTTAGTAGCGTGATTGAGGCCGTGTTAACAGGTGAGCAGTTACCTGTTTGCAAGCAGCAAGGTGATTTAGTCAGTGCTGGTACGGTGAATAGTGAGAGCCCATTACTGGTTAGAGTATCGGCTGTGGGTCATCAAACCAGACTATCCGCTATTTTGAAGTTGGTAGAGAAAGCCAAGACAGAAAAGCCCGTACAGGTCGCATTGGCAGACCGAGTGGCGAGCTATTTTGTTCTGGCCGTGTTGTTAGTGGCATTGGTGGTGGCTCTGTGGTGGTGGCAGCATCAACCAGAGCAGGCACTTTGGGTTGTGTTATCGGTGTTAGTGGTGACTTGTCCCTGTGCTCTATCACTGGCTACACCTGCAGCGATGGCTGTGGCAACGAGCGAACTGCGCCGGTGCGGGTTTTTGGTCAGCCGTGGCCATGTGCTGGAAGTACTGTCGTCCGCAGATCAACTGATCTTTGATAAAACGGGCACCCTGACACTGGGGAATATGTCCATAGCCCATGTTGTTCCATTAGCTGAGGTTCCGGCCGAGTGTTTGCTGAAGTTAGCTGCCGGGCTTGAAAGTGGTTCCCTGCACCCTATTGCCAGGGCATTTTCTGGCATTCCTGATAAGGCTTTGGTGAGAGATGTAAGGCAGCAGGTGGGGGCAGGTATATCTGGTGTGGTCGAGAACACCCAGTACGCCATTGGCCAGCCCAGCTACATTACGGAACTGTTTGGATTTGTGACACCCGTGCTACCCGCTGTGGACTCAGGTCAGTTGCCACTGTTGCTGGCCGATAAAAATTGTCCCCTTGGTTGGGTTTTCTTACAGGATGAATTGCGCCCTGGTGCTGCTCAAGCAATTACCAGCCTTAAGGCGCAAGGTATAAAAGTATCGCTGTTCAGTGGGGATCGTCAGACTACGGTAGATGAGATGGCTGAGAAGCTTGGGATTACAGAGCGGTGTGGTGGTATGTCACCGGAACAGAAATTGGTGCAGGCAAACAGACTACAAAAAGCGGGTCACCGGGTCATTATGGTCGGTGATGGAATTAATGATGTCCCCGTATTAAGTGGTGCGGATGCATCCGTGGCATTGGGTGATGCTACCGATTTTGCCCGTATTCATGCTGATAGTATTCTCCTATCGAGCAACCTAGATATTTTACCCAAGGCAATTACCTTGGCGAGGAAAACCCGTAGGGTGATCCAGCAAAATTTGGGCTGGGCATTGTGTTACAACCTTCTGGCTCTTCCGTTGGCAGCAGCAGGTCTGATTCCTCCATGGGCGGCGGCTATTGGTATGTCCGCAAGCTCATTGCTGGTAGTGCTCAATGCGCTTAGGCTCAATCACATGGATGGCTGATCATGCTCATGTATGATGAGAGCCCATATAGTATGTTTATAACAGTCTAATTTTTTCGGTATCCCTCCAAATGGCCAGTCTTTACCTACTTATTCCTGTCTCCCTGATATTTTGTGCATTGGCTATAGCCATATTTTTTTGGGCGGTAAACAATGGCCAATATGATGATCTCGATGGGGAGGGTGAGCGCATCCTCTTCGGGGACGACGACGATTTAGAGCTCTCTCGGGAAGACCAGCCCCAGCAAGACAAGTCCCTGCAGGAAGAGGTTCAGGAAGGAAAACAGGACGAGGTTAAGCCGAGTGAATGAGGTCGATGCGATGTCAATGACCGCTATGTTGGTTATTGGTCTCATGGGAGCGGGGCACTGTGCAGGAATGTGTGGCGGTATTGTTGCAGCATTGGGGTTTGCTGCTGATGACAAACGATCACGCTGGCCAATTCTCCTCAGCTATAACTTGGGCCGAATTGTTTCCTACGGTCTGTTGGGTGCTCTGGTTGGATTACTTGGATATTTTGGTCAGCACTTTTTGTCGATAGGCCCATGGCTGCGTGCAATAGCGGGTATCTTGTTAATTTTAATGGGATTATATTTGGCCGGCTGGTGGCGAGTGTTGTCATGGCTGGAACGAGCCGGACAACATTTGTGGCGGCGGCTGGAGCCCCTGAGCAAAGGGCTGTTTCAAGTTAGATCAGCGGGAAAAGGATTTTTTTATGGTATGTTATGGGGCTGGCTGCCCTGCGGCCTAGTGTATACGGCATTGGCTTATGCGGGCGCATCTGCAACACCGGTAACGGGTGCTGCGGCCATGATGGCTTTTGGTGTCGGGACATTGCCTGCGATGTTAGCCGGTGGTATTTTCTCTAGCCAATTGCGTCAGTGGCTACAGGGAAGGTTATTGCGGGTGATGATGGCGTTGATATTGATTATCTTTGGTAGTTGGACACTGTGGAGTGCCTATTCTCACTCTCATTCTTCCTCTACAGACGCGGTGCCAAATTCTGGGCATGAACATATGCATCATTAACCCAGCTAAAAAACCTTTTTCTGAAGCCCTTGCAGTTGACATTGGTCAAGCCATGGGGTTGACTTCGGGGGTATAAAAGTTACTACCAAATGGTTAGTTGAAAACTGGCTGATCGGTAGATATAGCTAAGGCACAAATATAATTAAAGCAAAAAAATGCGAGGGGTTTTATGTTAGGTCATATGTTTGGATTGCTACATGATCCACAGGCTGAGTGGAAAAAAATTGCTGAGTTTTCTGATGAAGCTCTGAAGCGAATGAGTATTTATTTCATTTTTCTTGGAATGATACCCGCTATTGGGTTTTATATTGGTACCACCCAGTTTGGTTGGACAATAGGTGACGGTGACCCTGTTCGTATTACAGAAAGTAGTGCCATTCCTTTAGCCGTACTCTTTTATTTTGCACTGATGGGAGCCTTGGTCTTTATTGGTCTAATGATTCACTGGATGTCCAAAACCTATTCGGCAAGCCTTCATGCCTATAAAGGCTTTGTATTTGTAGGACTGTGTTCTACCCCGGTTTTTTTGGCTGGCGCCATAGCCGCGTACCCTATTTGGTGGCTTGATATAGTTGTTGCTACTGCGGCCTGTAGTTACGCTATTCGCCTTATATATTTAGGTATCCCGGAGATGATGAAAGTACCAGAAGACTTAGGGTTTCTTTATGCCAGTGCCGTTTTTGCCGTTGCACTGGTTTACGTCGTCGCTGTGTTAGTTGCTACTGTATTACTTTGGGAGTACGTCGCTGCACCCGTGTTTACTAACTGAGAACAGTTAATTTCAAAAAAGCCGGGTATAGATTTATACCCGGCTTTTTTATGTGGCATGAGTCTATGCTTTGCTGAAATCCCATAAAATTTTGAGAGGTATAGAAATGCGTCTATTGCATACCATGCTGAGGGTAGGGGATCTTGATAAATCCATTGGGTTTTATACAGATATTTTGGGAATGAACTTACTGCGACGTAAGGACTTTCCCGATGGGAAGTTTACTCTGGCTTTTTTGGGTTATGGCGATGAATCGGAAAATACTGTTTTGGAGTTAACCCATAATTGGGACACCAGCAGTTATACCTTGGGCGACGCTTATGGTCATATTGCTATCGGAGTAGGTGATGTTTATGCCGCCTGTGATCGGATTCGTGAAGCGGGAGGTGTGATTATAAGAGAACCCGGTCCGATGATGCATGGGGCGACTGTGTTGGCTTTTGTGGAAGATCCTGATGGCTATAAAATTGAATTACTTTCCAATGAAGAGTGAGTTAGAAAAAGCATAAGTATCAAATAGTGGCATGTTAAAACTCATACTCAATTAAGGCTCTTAACGTTGTGTTGGGGCTGTCTTCATCCATGCCAAAGATAAGGCCTGTTTCCCAGTGTAAATTCTGGCGTATACCGGTATTGATATTACCCATGAGTACGGGCCCTATGGCTTGAGTATCTTCACCACTATAAAACTCTAGGGCGGGTTCAAACCAGTGAGAGAGACGGTAGCGTACCTGTAAGCCGGCTGAACTTTCTATTTCATCTTCAATATCAGAACCCCATTCATGGGTGAGCACTAAGTTGGCGGTACCACTCCACCGGCCCCATTCCTTTTCTACCAAGAGACCCGTTGAGAACTCCCAAATACTTTCATGGGCTTCTTTCTCTAGTTCGAAGAGTAACCCCCAATCGGCCGAGTATTCACCTTGCTCGGTGATTTGCCATTTGGCCTCCAATTCATAGGCTTCTATCTTAAATTCCGTATCATCAGATTTTTCCCCGATCAGATAGACTTCACCAAACCATCGTTCGCCAATAGCTCTTCCATAACCAAAACGGTGAAGTTGTAAGTTATCCTCAGCACCGGGTTGATCGTCCTGATGGATAACACGCCACTCTATTTCTTGCTCAAGTGCATCCACATAAGGATGGTAAATTTTATCCACTACACTGCCATTAGCCATACTCTGACTAGACATGCTCAGAAAAAATAAAGGCAGCAGCCATAAGTGTTGTCCAAATAAATGGAATCCAAATAGGCGCTGTTCACATAGGGGATGTTGTGTGGTCATTGGTGAGTACTTGGTGTTATACATAATATAAGACATTCATTGAGGTGTTGTGGTTGACGTTTGTTTGATCAGCATAGGAGGCTGTTTCCTGAAAGAAAATTGCGCACATAGAAAGATCAACAGTATACCGGTGGCATAACTGAAGACCTGAAATAACGAGGGTGTGGCTTCATAACCAATAATGGCATATAGCAAGCGCCCTAAAATGGAGTTTTCCGGGAGCCAGCTAGAAGTGTCCCAAAGTATTCTAGAGTAGGGCAGCCAGTCTGCTTGAGTCAGTAATAACGTGGCCTGAGAGGCCATATTTCCCCCTATCAGAGACAGTAACAACAATCCGCTGGTCGAGATCCTCTTGGTGGGCAGCCCGAGAAGGCCATAGTAGATTAATACCCCTACACTAATGCCTATACCAGCACCAATTACAGAGCCCATCAGGGTGGGCTGAACATGGGACGGGTCACCCAGAGCACCACCGACGTAGATAAAAACTTCTGATCCTTCCCTTGTCAGAGACAGGGCGACAAGCAATAGCGTACAGACAATAAACCCTCTGTTCATTTGAGAGCTGTGGGGGGAGTGGGTGTTCCCTAGATACTTTGCCGAAAAAATTGCAAGTATGAATAGAATGGCGAGCTGGATAAAAGCGTTCATCACCTCCTGACCGACATAGTCAAACCATTCTGAAATAGATGCCATATGATGGGCAAAGAAATAGGCGCCAATCGCCCCTGATGCAATGGCTGCGATGGCCCAAAAAGGTCTGATGCTACGAAGTCTTGTAAACACAAGCAGCACGCTAATCAGCAGCGCAGCCTCCAGAATTTCCTGGAGAATCAGGACCACGGAATTTAGGAACATAAGGGCGTTTCTCCAGTGCTCATTGGTCGGTTACCACCACTTTTCCCTGAGCGGTTTTGGGGTAAAATTCACCGAAAAATGGGTATTCCCCCGGCGGTAGTGGGCCAATAAAAATAACGCCCTTACGGTTGCCTAAAATCACTTTTTCCCGATTAAGCTCATAGCTTTCGAATTCCTCAGCGGTTGGATCGAGATTAATCACCAGGAGTTTGATCTTGGTGTTTGCCGGGATTTCAATGGTTGCCGGGAAGAACAGGTGATCCTTGATTGTCAGCTCAATAACGGGTGTTCCGGCAACGGCATAGTGACCAAAGAACACAAAGCCCATGCCCACTATGAGTACTGCCACCCGATTAACTATGTTTTGCATCTTGGCCCGGTATCTTATTGAACTGGAGGGTAAATGCTGCACCACTGGGAAAACTGGACGGTGCAATGCTTATGTCTGCATGGTGCAAATTGGCAATATGCTTAACGATGGTCAGTCCCAATCCACAACCTTGCGTCACAGTGACTTCCGGTTTGTTGTTAAGGCGCTGAAAGCGTTCAAAGACCTTATTGTAATCACTGGAAACTATACCGGGGCCTGAATCTTCTACTTTGAGACAAACCTGATCCTTTGACCCGCTCACAGACACCAGAATACTTCCTCCGTTGGGCGTATATTTATTGGCGTTACTGAGCAAATTTTGTAGCAAGGTACTTAGGGTCAAGGGGTCTCCATCAATGACATTGTTTGAACCCTCAAGTGCGAGTGTTTGGTCTTTAGCTTCAAACACGAGATGTTGCTCTGCGATAATATCTTGAGCGAGTTGGTACAGGTTAACGGGTGTGAAGTGGCTTGAGAACTCGTCTGGCGTAGAGCGATATAGCGACAAGAGTTGTTCTATCAGATGCTGCATCCGTTCAACACCAGATTGCAGCTGAATAAATGATTCATTACCGGCGGGTAGATCACCTTTAAGATTGTGAAGCTGAACCTTAAGGGCGCTGATGGGGGTGCGGAGTTCGTGTGCTGCATCTGAGGTGAAGCGTTTTTCTCGCTCCAATGCAGAACCCAGGCGGCGTATCAGGACATTGATGGATTGTGTAACCTGTTTCAATTCATCCTTTAATTCAGGTGTTTCAATCGGTGTAAGGTCGTTTACCTGTTTATTTTTTAGCCTGACTGAAAGGTCTTTAAGCGGTTTAAGCCCTCTGCTGATAATAAGCCAGATGAGCAGTCCCACAAAGGGAATCCCCAATACAATAGGTACCACGGCTTTGGTAATAACATCTTCGGCCAAAATATATCGAAGATCAGTTCTCTCCGCTGCAATAATCCAGTTGTTATTACTTGGGTCGAAATAAGCCAGTGTTCTCCATCGATATCCATCAAAGTTTGCATATCCAAAGCCGGGGTGATGCTCGGTAATTGTTTCCACTTGGGCATTGTTTGACGCAGCCAGGAGCTGATCGTTATGCCAGACTTGATAGGCTAGCTCACTCAGCTGATTGAGATTATTGGTGGTCTTATCTACATGAAGGTTGGCGATCAACTTGGCGGTCTGGAGAAGCTGTCTATCAAAGAGTTTCTCTGCTTCATGCAGGCTGGATTTATAACCCTGAAGGGCTGCAATAAAATTAAACAGTGTCAGGGTGGCCAGTATTGAGGCTATCAGAAATATCCGGATGGATTTCATGCCTGAGTAACCTTATACCCTACACCGCGAACCGTTTTGATAAAGTCGGTCCCGATTTTTTTCCTTAAATGATGAATATGCACTTCGAGGGCATTACTGCAGACCTCTTCCCCCCAGCTGTAGAGCCGGTTTTCCAGTGTTGCCCGGGTGAGCACCTTTCCAGCATTTTCCATCAAGCTTTTCAGTAGCATGTATTCTTTGCGGGATAGCTCCAGTTCATGATCTTGCTGTATAACTGTCTGGGTGGCGGCATCAAGAGAGACGTTACCAATGGTTATTTTGGTTGATTTGGCAGTGCTAAGCCGTCGCTCTAGAACACGTAGTCGTGCCAGTAATTCGGTCATTTCAAAGGGTTTGGCAAGATAATCATCCGCACCGCTGTCCAACCCCATTACCTTGTCGTTGATACTGTCTCTGGCGGTTAAAAGCAGGATGGGTAGTGTTGTCGACGTATGACGAATTTTTTTAAGTACCTTGAGTCCATCCATGTCAGGCAGGCCAAGGTCTAGAATTACAATATCCGGCGCTTCAGTGGCGACCACATGCAGGCAGGTCTCTCCATTCTCCACATGGTTGACTACATAGCCCAGCTTTCGCAGGGCTGTTTGCAGGCTAAACGCAAGGGGTCTGTCATCTTCTACCAGAAGTATCAGCATTCTATTTTGGTTAGTCCCCCAGTTTTTGGTCGACGATAGCCAGTGCTTGGGTTATCTCTTTCTGTCTGCCCGCATCTGCCAGTGGACGGTCGGGTCTAGGCGACGCACCTTTTGCTTTCAACAGGTAGATTCTGGCCTCCTGATAGCGCTTTTCGTGGATAAGATAGTCACCGAAAAAGTAGTTGGTATCAAGACCATCGGGGTTTATGGCAAGGGCCTTTAGAAGAAGTTCCTCAGCTTTTTTATCACTACCAAATCCGATCGGCCAGCCGGGCACATTAAAGTAGAGTGTTCCCAGGCTAGTGTACGCGGAACCATTGAGTGCTTCAGGGTCAATACCCAGTGCCTGTTCGAGGTCAGTCTTGGCTTTCTTGGCCAGTGACAAGGCACCCAAACCACCTTTAGCCCCGGCATAGGTAGATTTAATAATACCACTCCAAACCAGAGCATCAGCAGATTTGGGGTGTGTCGCTACTAGTTGTTCAGAATCTGAAACGAGTGTTTCGAATGTTGAGAGTTGGGCTTTCTCGTACAGTTGATAATTAGCGTCTGCCCAGCGATGCTGAAGTTTCGAAATATCGTCATTCAGGTCTGCCCAAGCTGACCCAGCACTCAAAATAAACAGGGGTACGGTGATAGAGAAAATATTTTTTAATGGGTATCTCACAGTGGAGGTCTCCTTTCGGTCGGTTTTCTTTCTGCCAATTTTCTTTCTGTAAGTTTCGTATTGACTACTTTGAAAATTGTCTGATGATGGGTTTTTTTGATCAGAGTGCTGTGAATCAGACTCGGGAACAGGGTGCTTAACCGGCCGAATAGTTTTTCTGGTCAGCCCATATAACCGATTCGTTAGCAGCAGACTAAAGGTGAAAACTTAAGGAAGCCTTAACGTGGAAGCTAATGTGTAGGAAGTGATGAGACACACCGCTCAATTAGAGATTTTCTGATGGAGAAAAGTGGTACTGGAAAGGTCATCGGGTGGGATTCAGAGATGTTATTACTTACAGCGTCTAATGGCCGCGCGGGTGGCCACAGGCCCCAGTATTTCGAATAGAGCGGTAGCGGCGATGGTCACCGTCAGGACCGTGTCGGCATGCTCTGGCAACAATTGGCCAACAATGAGCGCCATACCCACAGCGACACCCGCCTGGGGGAGCATAGCTGCACCCATCCATCGGGCATCGGAACCGGACATACCGAAAAGTCGCCCGGCAATCCAGCCACCGACAATTTTTCCTATTAAACGAAGAGCAATATAAAGCCCACCGATAAGCCCTATATCCATAAAGGTTTCAAGGTTAAGAGATGCACCAGCAAGAATAAAAAATAACACTAGAAAAGGGCTTTGGATATTTTTAATGGCATGGAAAGGTCGTGTGTGATGTTTGGCCAAGTTGGCTACTGTTGCTCCCATCGCCATGGCGGCTATCAGGTAAGAGACTTCTAACCACAAGGCAATCCCTCCACAGATGAAGACCAGTCCCAGTGCTTCAATCAGGGTGGGTTCACCTTCCTGAATACGCCCAGTTAGGAAAGACATTGGCAACCCTAGAGCTACGCCAACTAACAATGCACCAACTATTTCCTGTAGCCCAAAGCTGAATATTGAAAAGCCATTATCGACGGCAGCACCTGTAGCAAATGCCAGGCACAGGCTGAAGATCAGTAAACCCCAAACATCATCCAGAGCAACAATACCTAGCAAGGTGGTGCCAAATTCGCCGCTCTCTTTTTGCTCATCAATGACGGCAGCGGTGGCTGCAGGTGCTGTCGCAGTTGCGATGGCTCCTAATAAAAGGGTGACTTCAAGGGGCAGGTCTGTGAATAGTAGTAATCCAGCAATGACAGTGAGTAAGGTGATTAGTGCAATGCCAATGGACAGAACAATAATTTGAGTACCATGGTGTTTTTGGGTGGATCGGTTCAGTGTACCCCCGAGTAGAAAGCCCACCATAATGAGTGCCAATGTGGCGAGTGGTTCAAACCAAAATTCTCGTGTTTCCTGAAATAAATCCAGTCCGCTTGGACCGATAAGAACACCCATAAGAATTAAAAGGGTGACTCGTGGTAGTGCAGTAACGCTACCCAACCAGAACGTGAGTAGCCCGAACAGCAATAGTGATCCCAATGTAATAAGTGCTTCTGGCATAGGTTGTTTTTGTTTTCTGCTTATTCAGTTGCCTGTATAGGGTGGAGATATGTTGCACGGTTGTTAATAGACTAAATAATTATTAATCATATTGGTTGTGATAGGACAACTATACTAGTTAGTGGGTGGAATTGTGTGTTGAATGAGGTGGAATATCATGAGTATCTCTCCAGCAGTGACGAATTATTTAAGTCAAAAAAATGTTAATTATGAAGTGCTTGAACATGCCAGCACATCAAGTTCGTTGGCGACGGCAAGGGAAGCTCATGTGCCCGCAGAAAAATTGGCCAAGGCTGTGGTGGTAAAAAGAGGGGGTGACTATGCCATGTGTGTTATTCCCGCATCAAACCAGCTGGTTCTCGAATGGCTTAAATATGGTCGGCAACACAAGTATGAAATTGCTTCAGAAGATGAATTATCAGGGTTGTTTACAGGCTGCCAGGATGGTGCAATTCCAGGGTTAGGAGAAGCCTTTGAAATGGACGTCATCATTGATAATGAGTTGCTGGATATGAAGGATGTATACATTGAAGGAGGCGACCATAGCCATTTGTTACATATCAGTCATCGTGACTTTAGTCGGTTGATGGAAAATGCCTGGGTTGCTCCAATCAGCTGCCTCAAGGGCGGCAAGGATGACAGCCACTACCTGTAGGGTATAACTGGGTTGGGTATGGTCAGGTGATGTGATTAAGTGGTTGAATGACGGCAGCTAGCATGGATCCCAAAATGATACAGGGTTTCCATATAACTGGAGTGACTGATGTCCCTTGATTTATCGCCGCTTGAGCTGCGCCATAGGATTCGGCGTGGCAAATTTACTGGAAACACCTCCGGTTTTTGCTCTGGATTTGTTCAGGGCAATGTCGTGATCCTACCCAGTGATTGGGCAACAGAGTTTTTACAGTTTTGCCAGCGCAACCCCAAACCGTGCCCACTGATTGGAATGGCAGAAAAGGGTGATCCCACATTGCCTCTGTTAGGTGAAGACGTGGATATTCGCACGGACCTTCCTAGTTACCGTATTTTCAAAGAGGGGGTGATGGTGGATGAGGTATCAGATATTAGCGGCCTGTGGCGTAACGATTTGGTGACGTTTGTGTTGGGTTGTTCCTTCTCATTTGAAGAGGCATTGTTGGCAGATGGTCTCGAGGTACGGAATGTCACCGAAGGGGTTAATGTCCCCATGTACCGCACCAATATAGATTGCGAGTCAGCGGGACGATTTAGCGGCAAGATGGTGGTGAGTATGCGGCCATTTGTGGAAGCCGACGCCACCCGTGCGGCTCAAATCTGCACTCAATTCCCCTCGGTGCATGGCGCCCCAATTCATGTGGGAGATCCTTCTCTCATTGGTGTCAATGACATCAATAGCCCCGACTTTGGCGACATGGTAACCATCAAGCCTGACGAACTACCCGTATTCTGGGCCTGTGGGGTCACACCACAGGTGGCGCTGGAGCAGGCCAAGCCGCCCCTGTGTATCACCCACAGTCCAGGCTGTATGCTGGTCACTGACCTGAAAAACAGCGAATTAGCTGAACGATAAACGTGCTATTTTAGCGAGAGCACTTAAGTTATAGGCTTAATTGAGTATTACCGGAGGTAACTTATATATGAAGGTAACTATTATATGAGGGTAGCTATGTATGGAGACTAAGCCATTACTGCTCAACTGTGATTTGGGAGAAAGCTTTGGTGCCTGGACCATGGGTATGGATGAGGTGGTGATGCCCCATATTGATCAGGCTAACATTGCCTGCGGTTTCCATGCGGGTGACCATATGGTGATGCAGCGCACTTTGAAGCTTGCTGGTGAGCATAACGTGATGATTGGTGCCCATCCGGGTTATCCAGACTTGGTAGGCTTTGGCCGTCGTTCCATTATTCATCCTCCTGAAGAAATTATGGCGTTGATCCACTACCAGGTCTCCGCGCTGGATGGCATGGCTAAAACTCAAGGCCTAGAGATGCAGTATGTGAAACCCCATGGTGCCCTCTATAACGACATGATGGCAGATGCCGAAACTCGACGTGCTGTGATGAAATCTATTGCGGCGTTTTATCGCCCGGTTAAATTGATGTTACTGGCGACGCCTTGGGCCGATGAGCATAGAGAAGAAGCGAAACAGTTAGGGGTTGAACTGTGGTTTGAGGCGTTTGCTGATCGTTGTTACGACGACGATGGCACATTACTGTCTCGGGCCAAGTCTGGTGCAGTACACGGCAGAGAAAAAATGTTGGCTCAGGCGAGACAGCTAAAAGAAGAGGGAACGGTGACGACTGTGGGTGGCCATACACTTGTACTGAATGCCGATACCCTCTGTGTACATGGTGATAATACTGAAGGGGTTCAGGCTATTCAGGAAATTCGGGCGTTGATTGACGGATGAATATTTCCGTCGCAGGTGAAAACTCTTTGATGATCTACTTTGGTGAAGAGACCTCCCCAGTCGTTTCCGCCAGAGTACAGCACGCCGTACATTTACTTGAAGAGGCATTCGGTTCTGTACTGATTGATATGGTGCCTTCCTATGCATCCCTGTTGGTCATTTATGATCTATTTCGTACAGATATTCATACCATTCGCCCACAAATTCGTGAGGTACTAGCGGGTCTTGATCAGGTTGAAGTGCAAGAGGGTGCGTTGGTAGAACTGCCTGTGTATTACAGTCTTGAGTCCGGACCAGATTTACAGGCATTGGCTGATCGAGCTGACTTGGGGGTAGATGATGTGATTCAACTGCACCAGGCTCAGGAATATCGTGTGTATGCCATTGGTTTTGCGCCAGGATTTGCCTATTTAGGGCAGGTGGATGAACGCATTGCTGCACCCCGTTTATCTACACCGCGGCAGAAGGTGCCCCGTGGTGCGGTAGGCATCGCTGATCGCCAAACAGCAATTTATCCGACAGCCTCACCTGGAGGCTGGAACCTGATTGGTCTCTGTCCCCAACCTATGTTTGATCCCAATGCTGATCCGAGTATGCCGGTTCAGGTGGGTGACCGGGTGCGCTTTAAGGGCATCGATCGGCAGAGCTTTTTAGAGCTGGGCGGTATGTTGTGACTGGTGTTGTGAATAGCACTGTAAATAATGCAGTGAGCAATTCAGTTTTTATCGTTGAGCAGCCCGGTATGCTCACTCTGATACAGGATGAGGGGCGCTTTGGTGCTCATAGTCTGGGCCTGTCCACCGGTGGCCCCGCAGACCCTCTGGCTTTTCATTGGGCCAACCGGCTTTGCGGAAACGAACTTGGTGTTTCCGCATTGGAAGTCAGTGTGGGTGGTTTGGTGTTGGAGGCAAACGTAGCTACTCGAATAGCCGTTTGTGGTGCTCATATGCCACTCACCATTAACCATAGGGCAAAGTCACTGTGGCGCAGCCATCAAGTTAAACCGGGCGATAGAATTGAACTGGGCTTTGCCAATGAAGGTGTGCGAGCCTATTTTGCCGTGGCTGGCGGGTTTGATATCCCCACCATATTTGGCAGTACCTCCACGGTTGTTCGTGAGTCCATGGGTGGGCTAAACGGTGGAAAACTACAGTCGGGCGATGTTCTGCCCTGCAAGGAAGATTTAAATGGCCGTTGTTTGATGTTGCCCAGAGGTTATCGGCCACTGTATGGGCATCACGCGATGCTGAGAGTCATACCGGGCTACCAACAACATAGCTTCAGTCGCCAGCAGCAACGACGTTTTTTCAGCCATGAATACTTTGTCTCTGCCTATTCAGATCGGATGGGCTGCCGCCTTGAGGGGGCAGCGATTAGAGCAGATATCGGCGGCATACTGTCTGAGGGCATTTGTTATGGCGCCATTCAAATACCGCCTGATGGCCAGCCCATCATACTGATGAACGATCGCCAAACAATTGGTGGTTATCCAAAACTTGGCTCAGTACTGTCTCTGGATGTCGCACAACTGGCTCAACTGAAGCCCGGCAGCAAGGTGTCTTTTGAGCTGATCACCGTGGAGGAAGCACACAACATACATCATTTGGCTGCCAGTTATTTTGAACAGGTAAAGACGGAACCCTGTTAAGCAGTAGAGAGCTCTCAGGAGAGCGCTACTAGGAAAGAATTACTAGGAGAGCACTATCAGGAGAGTGCTATGACAACTGCAAAGGACTTGATTCTCAGTCAGCAGATAGAAGACCTGCTGGTCGTCCGCAATCTGCGGGGAATGAAGACGGTACAGCCTGCACTGCAGCCAGGCTATTGCATGCGTGCAGCCAGAATGATGTTGGATTGCAACGGTGTCGTACTGATTAGCACCGGGTTCCCGGTAAAAGACACCTTTGAAACCGATGGCCCATTGGGTGCCATTGCACTTTATCGGTCGATGGAAGCATTGGGTTCAACACCGGTATTAGTTTGTGGAAACCCATTAGCGAAGGCTCTGGGTGATGACTATAGGGTACATCGACTGGATGTTAATCAACGAGAGAGTGCTCGAGAGAGTGTCACACCGGGAGTTCAAAGGGGTCGTGCACAACAGATTATTGATCTTTACCAGCCAGAATTAGTGATGACCATTGAGCTTCCCGGCCGAGCCGAAGATGGTTGTTACTACAATATGCGTGGTGTGGATATTAGCCCCCTTACTATTTGCTTTGATGATGTCTTGAAAATGGCCAATTGCCCTACGGTATCTATTGGCGATGGAGGCAATGAAGTGGGTATGGGTAACATCTCTGATGCGTTGTCAGCTCTGAACATTATTCCTTCTGTGACCACCTGTGATGAGTTGATTATTGCCGACGTCTCCAACTGGGCTGCCCATGGATTAATCGCCATGATGTCACATTGGACGAGCGAAGATCTGTTGAAGGATTGGGATAACCGGGCTGTTTTGGAATACCTTTTCCAGCATGGCAGCGTTGATGGCTTGACCGGCAACAAAACACTGACTGAAGATGGCTTGCCCTGTGAAAATAGTGAGAGGCTGATACAGGAATTAAGACGTTTAACCGGGTTTTGTCAGGACGTGGAATAGCAGGCCACCTATCTTACGGAATAAGAAGGAATTTACTTTGCCTGATCAGGGACTCACTGATAGTATTTCTGGCTTTTTTTATGGTAATTTCAGCAGACACAATGACAGTGCTTGAAGGCGCAGTGTCTATAATTGAATGGATCATTAATTAAATAGATCGTTAAACAGACTGACATTAAATAAACCGACATAAAAGAGGCGGGAATGAACGGGGTGGGAATAAAAGGGACAGGCAATAAGGTGATGCAATGAGTATTGTTTATCTGAACGATGCTTACCTGCCCATGGTAGAAGCAAAAATATCTCCCATGGACAGAGGGTTCCTGTTTGGTGATGGCATCTATGAAGTCGTACCATCCTATAACGGACAAATGATCGGTTTTGCACCGCATATTGACCGTATGAACAATGGTATGGAGGCTGTTGGTATCGAACTGGGCTGGTCACACCAGCAATGGAAAAACGTCTGCGATAATCTCATTGAAAAAAATGGATCAGGCAACCTGTCGCTTTACCTGCACGTCAGCCGTGGGGCCGACACAAAACGGTTTCATGCCTACCCTGAGGATGTAGAACCCACAGTGTTTGCCTTTGCCTTTGAAATTCCACCGGAACCCGTGGCGGATAAATCAAAAGTCGTGGGCTATAAAGTGGCTACTAGTCGTGATTTGCGCTGGGAACGCTGCCAGATTAAGTCCACCGCATTGCTGGGTAATGTCATGCATTTTCAACATGGCTACCAACAGGGTGCCAACGAGACATTGCTGTACAACGAAAGAAACGAGCTGACAGAAGCCAGCGCCTGTAATGCCTATATTGTCAAAAATGGTGTGGTCATTACGCCGCCACTGGATAATCAGATTCTGCCGGGAATCACCCGACATATCCTGCTGGACTTGCTGCGTAAGGATGGCTCCATTTCCGTAGAAGAGCGTGCAGTGACCATGGATGAAGTCTTCGATGCCGATGAGGTTTGGGTGACCAGTTCGTCCAAAGAAGTGGTTCCTGTGGTCGAGGTTGATGGTAAACCAGTTAACCATGGCAAAATAGGTGATGTATGGCTGGTGGCACAGACAATTTATTCGGCAGGCAAATTAAATTATTAGCCGCTTGTGAGCAGGATGGGTTTTCTGTAGCGTTCCGACAGGGTTTAATAAACCGGTTTGAATAAAAAGTTTTGAATAAACAGGCTTGAATAAAAAGATATAAATAAAAAGCCTCGTGTAACAAGTTGCGAGTAATACAGATAAGACTATGTCCAGACCAGCAAAAGCACTAATAGACCTTGAGGCGCTACGCTACAACTGTCAGTTGGCCAATAGCCTGTCACCTAATTCTCAAACGATGGCTGTTATCAAGGCCAATGCCTATGGTCATGGTGCAGTACCTGTTGCTCATGCACTGACCGATCTGGTGCCCGCTTTTGGGGTTGCCTGTATTGAAGAAGCCATTGAGTTGCGTGAAGCCGGTATTGAAAACCCGATTCATTTACTTGAAGGTGCATTTTCTAATGATGAAATCAGCATTGCTGCCGAGCAAAACTTTTCTTTGGCGGTGGTCAACGAAGAGCAGAAGAGGGCAATCCTCAATGCCAGCCCGAGTACACCCCTAAGGGTATGGATTTGTATTGATACGGGCATGCACCGTCTGGGTATTGCCCCTGATGAGCTGTCCTCAACGTATAGAGAGCTGGCTACCAGCAATAATGTGGCCGGAGACATTGTTGTCGCGACACATTTTGCCTGCGCGGACGACCTTGCTAATGACTTTACCGCAATTCAATTAGCCCGAATGACACAGGCTGCCGATGAACTGTATGTACCAAAGAGTTTTGCCAATTCTGCCGGTTTAATCGGCTGGCCAGAAACAAGAGCTGACTGGAATCGCCCCGGTATTATGCTCTACGGTAGTTCACCTTTCTCAGTACCACACCCAGATGCTGATCGGCTTTTACCCGTGATGACCTTTAAGTCTGCGGTAATCGCCCTGCGTGATATTCAGCCAGGAGAGACCGTAGGTTATGCCGCCACGTGGAAAGCGGAACGACCCACACGCATTGCTACCGTCGCTATTGGGTATGGC
>MAAC01005978.1_pt1 | contig 44997 bp, 76 predicted proteins | sample 1115981 | NCBI WGS metagenome assembly MAAC01 (sample SAMN04961126, study PRJNA320927) | seawater metagenome | isolation source: sample BD02T64 sea water enriched with oil for 64 days | place: USA:Gulf of Mexico | collected 2013-07-27 | reverse complement strand
GACTAGCATTATTAGTGCAGCTATCAAGATATATAATATAAAGTAAATCATTACTTAACACTCCAATAGTCGCACCCGTTTAGAATTGTGTAAGATGTAGCGCCCTTTGGTGCCTTGTCGCTGCGCTTGAATGCATGCCCAATGTGCGAGGTTGTTGCATCACTGTTATGCAGTTGGATATCATGCTTGCGATTGTTACTAACAAGTATGCATTCTTGGTGCAAGTTATCAATAGCTATCAGCTTAAGCATACTTACCACTTGTCTACTGTTAGTGTGAACAATAAACGATTGCTCAGCACCACCATGAAATACACCAACGGCACGTATTGCGTGTGCATGTAAGTTTCTCAGTCTCCATTAAGTTGGTAAGCTCACTGTTAATTGATTGGTATGCGCTCAGCATCACCGTGTATTTTCTATCAGTTGTTAATGTGTTCATTAGTTTCAATCTCTTTTAATGCTACTAAATATTGTGCACGTAATGCACGCCTTGTACTAACTACATGGTATAAATACAAGCTACCAAATAGTAATGCTGTTTGTAATATAATCATACTATCACCACTTAATCACGTTGAATCTTTTAGTTAAGATAGACTTTAATGCAGTCTCAATATGAACATCGTTGAGATAGGTATAAAAGCCATCCATTAAATAAGTGCGAGTTGCTGCAGGTATACAGCGTAATATATCCCATATTAAGCGCGTGTAACTATGGCCTGCATCTTTATAAGTTGCTACAAAATCGCAATACTTTTTATCTACTAACTCAAGTTCTGCTTCTGCTAGTGCTATCTCAAGTTCGTTATAGTGAAAGCTTGTCATCTTCATAATTTTATACTCGGTTGCTATTGATGTACTAACTATAAACATGGTATAGGAATAGTGTTAATTCATTTGATGAATAGCCGACTATAGATACCATGAATACACTCGTACAGGCTCACCAGAGCAGTACCCCAAGTACGATACTGTACGTATCCTCAGTGCTTTTAATGTAGCCCTTTAGAAGTAACCATGCCAACTTGCAAATTATCTCCTAAGTCCTTGATTAATAATCGTGCCAACATGCCAAACCATTCAAGTAGTACCATTGCACCAGTTTGAGATAAGTACGCTTAAAACGCTTCTCAGAGCATCTAACGTAATAGGGGAATATGTAGGATAATGTAGGAATAAATAAATATATAAATGTATTTGATTGTAGAGATATTGTAGAAGGGAGTACAAACACCAACGAGCATAGCGCAAGCGAGTTAAAAATATAATACAAGTATTTGATAGTACTGTATAAGTATACATGTATGGATTGCATACGAATAGTGGGGGGTATGAGTATAGTGCAATGCGACTCTTTGACATATTATGTCCATGGGAATATTATTGATGACCGTACTTCATATATAAATCAATGCCGCAGCATTTCAAAGGGGGTATAAGGGGGGTGCAGAATGCGCCAACCACAGAGCATTGCAACTTAAAAGTTTCTAATTATATTCGGGGGAATTGGGGGTGTAGTGTAGTATTAAATTTTTCAAAAAAAAAAAAAAGCCCCGGCTAGTTGCATAGCTGAGGCATAAGGTGAGTAGTTGGCTAAAACTACAAGGTATCAAAAGTAAGGCACTTTTAATTAGAATTGGTGCCCCTCCATATTAAAGGAAGGGTCTTTTAATGATGGCAATGCACCAAAGGTGCTACAACCATGTGAGAGAACTTAAGTATGCGCTTCTTAAGGAAGCTTGTAAAGAAGTATCGACATTTAATCTTGCAATGCAACCAGTATATGAAACAGAAGGAGAAAATTTCACAAAAGAAATTAAAGAGGAAGAGTACACAGTTTATCTAATGCAGCATTTCATGTCAACCCCTGTCAATACTGTTCCTTTATACAGTGGTCATGTAACGCACTGATGTGGTTAGCATTCCCCCGTAAACTATTTTCATAGCTGTATATCCATACAGTACCCTACCTGATGGTGTGTCTGTCCTATTCACTGTATGAATGTACAGTAGTGTATATAACCACAGTGTAGATTATATTACCGACATAGATTATAATGTAATAACTAAATGATATAAGGATACTTATGACAACAATAGTTTGGGATGGTAAAACTCTAGCAGCTGATGGGAGATGTACAGCAAGCAATAGAGTAGTGCAGCAAGATAGACTTAAGATTTTCATGGACGGAATATCTAGGGTAAGAGGTAGCACTGTTATATGCTATGCAGTAGCAGGTGCAGCTGATATGGAATCGAGAATAGGCCAGTGGATAGCAGAAGGGTGTCCCGTGACAGATGATTTTGAGGCATGTGAGTTTGAAGCTATAATTATCACAGAAGATTCTGCATATGTTTATTATGATAACTCTAATGATTTATTTAACTGCTTAACTAAGGAAGCTTTAGGTAGTGGTTATGATTTTGCACACAGTGCCTTAACGCTTAAAATGGATGCTGTAAAAGCAGTTAAGCATGCAGCTAGCATTGACATCTTCTCAGGAGGAGAAGGGGCGTTTGTAAACTGTAGAAGCAAGAAGCCTATGCTAAAAAGGTTTACAGTATGAGAATGTCTATAACCGCATTCTTACTAGCAAGCTGTATTAGCTGCTCTGCTCTTACTGACATGGCAATGGATGCTGTTGGTGGAAGTAAAGGTGGTATCAATACGGAGCTAGTAGTTGGAGATAAGGAACAAGTGGTTGGCACTAACTTAGAAGTGGATGCCAAACAAGTAGGCAAGGTAGTAGGCACTAGTGACAACTCCGTGGTTGCATCTAATGCTAAAGAAGTGACAGTAACAAACAACACGTTTCCCGTGTGGGTAGTTTTATTAATTGGTGCACTGACAACCTTGATTGGTTATCTTGCTCCAAGACCTGCAGCATGGAAACGATTAATCAAAAGGAAACAAGATGAGCATCCTAAGTAAAGCAGTAGACCAAGTTGGTGTTGGTAACTCTGAAGCAATTGACATTTCAGATACAACAGACATTAGAATCTCTTACGCCTGCGGTGTAACGGGAACAGTTAATTACACAGTACAACATTCATTAGACGGAGTTAGATTCTTTGACAATGCAGATAATGAAAGCAAGACTGTCGATGCAGATGGTAACTATGTATTCCCTGTACGAGCAGTACGGGTTAAAGTTAATTCAGGTACTGGCACCGTTCAGCTGTATCTAAGACAGTTGGTGGTATAGCATGAGTAAGTTAGGCGGTACTAAAGTATCTGAGGATACAGACAAAGATGCTAACACTCATCTTCTAAGTGTAGTAGCAGGCACAGGCATAGATAGTATAGATAGCTCAGACCCTGTAAATCCTATAATCAATGCAACTGTAGGAACAGGTGCCTCTTCTGCCAAAGTATCATTGACTGCAGACATAACAGGGAGAGGTGTTACGCTTGCTGACGTGGACTGGACTAGTGAAGTGTATGATGATAATTCATACTTCACAGCAACCAGTGAAAAATTAATAGTGCCTGCAGGAGTTACAAGAGTAAACCTATCTGCTAATTTATTCTTTAACAATGTCACTGCAGGAGTTGTAGGTAAAGTGTTCGTGCAACGCTTCAGTGCAGCAGACGCTTTTATAGATAGTGTGGCTGTAGTGTATCAAACTGCAGCAGCAGGCAATACTAATATAGCAGTTAGTGCTAGTGTGTTAGGGACAGTGTGTGTAGCAGGAGAGTACTTTAAGGTACGTACTGCTGTGAATGATGCAGCTCATGATATTGATACTATATCCACCTTTACTATTCAAGATGTAACACCATAATGACTATTAAAATAAACTATAGAGGTACTAGCTGCCGTGGTACTCTGTTCATTTACAAGTGCCCAGTATGCAAGCATGAGCAGGAGGTAGCACACCCTGCAGCAGAAGACCCTACAGTACACTGTGATAAGTGTGGTCATTGTATGAATAAGAAACCTACATGCCCTGCATTAGATGCAGACCACCATGACAGCATGCTGAGCCACAACATAGGATGGGATGACAATGGGTAGACGTAGTAAGAACGCAGCAGAGGAGCGTCTGCAGGATGCTCTCAATGAACACTTACCTGAGCCAGAAGAGGGTAAGATTGTAGCAGCGGAGCAGGAGCAAACATACGACATTCCGACAGTAGATAAACTATCCCTGCGCCCCAAGGTAGGGAATGCTCTGCCAATCGACCAGACATTAGTGGGATGTACTAAAGCCTTGTTCTATGAAAACAGGTTCAACACAACAGTAAAAACTACAGCGCCCTACTGCCTCAAGCCAAACGACCATGAGCTTAAAGGTGTGGTATATAAATCAATGTACTTAATATACATGTCCTGTGATAGTGAGTATGAAGCAGCAATTAAATTGTTGGGGAACTATCAGCATTGGACTAAGCTTAAGAGGTGCACATGGTTCATGCCTTATGTCGAAGAGTGGAACGCTGAGCTTACGCTCCGTGAATCAGCTTTAGCTAAGAGCAAGCTAGTTGCATTGACAGAGGCAGGCAATGTTACTGCTGCACGTACACTTCTTAACACTAAGAAGATTGCAGGTGTAGGCAAGCCTCCTAAGAAAGGCGCACGTAAGAGTGACATCATCCCCGGTGACTTAGAGGAGATGCTAGAGAGAACAGAGTTCAAGGATAGTAAACCAAATTAGGAACTAGAATGGACATTTTATATGCCGTAGTTGTAGGCCAAATAGCAATCGTAGGGTTATTGTTTAGATGGCTGCAAGTACAAATTAGAGATAATAAGTTAAGGCAGGATAGTATGATGGCAGATAGTTACACTAAAGAAGAGACTAATGATAGGATTGATTTAAAACTAAAACCGATTGAGGTGGGCATTGAGCATGTCCAGAAAGATGTAGTAGAAATTAAGCATATGTTAGGCAGGTTACTCGATGAGAAAAACAAAGGTTAAACCTAAGACTCCACATGTATCCTTAGCAGAGACTAAGTTGGAACAGCTGCGTGAACGTTGTACTAACTCTCTATTTAAGTTTGCATGTGCAGTGGAACCTCATCGGGAATATGGGGATTGTCACAGAGACTTGTTCGACTTCTGGCAGCAGTCAGAAATAAACGAGATAGATAATACTTTGTCACTACTACCCCGTGACCATCAAAAGTCTCATGCATTAGCTGTAAGGTGTGCATGGGAAATCTATCGTAACCCGGCCATAACTATCATCTACGTATCTGCAACATCAGGACTTGCAGAACGTCAGCTAGTTGATATACAAAATATACTTGAGTCCCGGTACTTCAGGCAACTAAGCCCTGACATGATTCATATGGACAAGGGTAAACGAAGCATGTGGAATACCACAGGCATATCAGTTGACCATCCTGACAGGGATAAGGAAGGGGTACGTGACCCTACTGTTGCAACTGCAGGGTTAACTACCAACACTACTGGATGGCATTGTGAATTCTTAGCGAAGGATGATGTTGTTATTCCAGAGAATGCTTACACCATTGAAGCCCGTAAAAAGGTGGAGGCTAACTGTTCTCAGCTTGCATCAGTACTTACAACTGGCGGCACAGAATGTGCAGTGGGAACAAGGTATCATCCTAAAGACCATTACGCTACATTGAAAAGTATGGTAGAATCAGTACATGATGAAGAGACTGGTGAAGTCTTAGATGAGCGTGCAGTGTATGCAGTTCATGAACGTCAAGTAGAAGTTAGTGGCGTGTTCTTATGGCCGCGCAGAGCGAGAGCCAGTGACGGCAAGATGTACGGTTTCAACTGGGCAGAGTTAGCCCGTAAGAAAGCCAAGTACAAAGACAGACTTCAATACTTCGCACAGTACTACAATAACCCGAATGACTTGGAAGACCGCAACATTGAACGTGGTAACTTCCAGTATTACAAACGTGAACACATTTATATGTACCAAGGGAACTGGTTCTATGGTAAACATGGTAAGGGATATGATGGGCATGATGGACGTAGGTTGAATGTTTATGCTGCAATGGATTTTGCATTCAGTAAAAGCAAGAAAGCTGATTACACTTGTATAGTGGTATTTGGAATAGACTATGAGTTCAAGGTATACGTACTTGATATTGTCAGGTTCAAGACCAACAAGACATCAGTATACTTTAGTAACTTTAAGGACATGCTCATCAAGTGGGAGTTCACAAGACTCCGCGCAGAAGTAACTGCAGCACAAGATGTAATCGTACAGTCCCTGAAGGACAGTGTGTCCACTGAAGGCATGCATTGTAAAATTGAAAAGCATCGTCCTAACAAGTATGATGGTGCCAAAGAAGAACGTATGGAAGCAGCACTGCTGCCCAAGTATGAAGAGGGAAGTATACTCCACTACAAAGGTGGCCTATGTACATACCTTGAAGAAGAAATCTTATTAGATAATCCAGAGCATGATGATATAAAGAATACTCTTGCTGATGGACTAAGTTCAGAATATGTTAAGAAGCCTCGTAGACCTTCCAGAGCAGAGGAAGAGAACCACAGGTTCGGACAGAAAGAACAATACCACAGTCGTTTCGGAGGCGTAAGATGACAACCAATGTACACGCAATGATAGCTGCACTAACTCCCGACAATATGGCAACGGAGATTAATACCCTGTACGCTAAGTACAAAGATGCCCGTGCTTCTTGGGAAGCTGAGATGTTAGAGATAAGTGACTACAAGTATGCAACATCCACCAACACCACAGGAGTTAAGGATGCAGGGTTTAATAACTCTACCACCATACCCAAGCTGTCACAGATAGCTATGAACTTACAGGCTAACTACTCAGCACACTTGTTCAGCAATCCTAAGTGGGCACAGTTTGAAGCCTTCGATGATGCTGCAGCAAACATTGAATCCCGAAGGATAGTTGAGGCATACGTTAGAACTAAGCTTCATCGTAAAGATTATGAGGGAGTGTTCAATAAACTTCTCATTGATTGGATTGATACAGGGGTATGCTTTGCACAGCAACGGTATATAACTGAAACGTATGAAGACACTAACGGTCATACTAAAATGTTATATCAAGGTTGTGTACTTGAACGTATTAGTCCTGAGGACATTGTGTTTGATGTAACAGCTACAACCTTTGCCAAAGCTGCTAAGGTAGTTAGGAAAACTTACTCACTAGGTGACATCAGAGCAGAGATAGATGAGAATCCAGATACCCCATTCACTCATGCATTACTTGAAGACATGCGTGTCACTCGACAGAATGTTCGCAGTGCAGGTAGACTAGGCTCATCCCGTGGCATTGATTGGAAGCAGCAGTCTCTTAGCCGTGCAGGGTTAGGGTCACTGATGGAATACATGAAGGGGGACATCGTTGAAGTGCTTGAGTTCTATGGTGACTTCTACTCCATGGAGACAGGGGAGTTCCTTAAGAACCACAAGATTATTGTAGCAGATAAACGTAAGGTTATATTTGCTGAGCCTATCCGTTCTCGTAATGGTAGTCAGCGTATCTACATGGCAGGATGGGAAGACAGACCTGATAGCTTGATGGCTATATCGCCACTGGCAAGACTAGTTGGCATGCAGTATAAACTGGACAAGTTGGAGAACCAACGTGCTGATGCATTCGATAGAATCATACATCCAATTACAGTTGAACGAGGGGATGTAGAGTTCCACGGAACGCGTGGTGCACCCGGAGGTAGATACATAACAGACGAAGAAGGTGACGTAAGAGAAATGCGTCCTGACACAACTGTATTGAATGCAGACTTTCAAATGCAGAATAGTATGGCTATAATGGAAGAGATGGCAGGTAGCCCTCGTAACAGTTCTGGTGTTAAGACACCGGGAGAGAAGACTAAGTTTGAAGTACAGTTCCTTGAGAATGGTGCTAACCGAATCTTCAGAACTAAGACCAACAAGTTTGAAAAGGAAATGATTGAAGCTGTCTTGAATGACATGATTGAAATCGCCATGGATAACATGGGTGAAACAGACTTAGTATCCACTGAGGGTACGGAGTTTAAGACTCAGGAGTTCTTATCAGTAAGCAAGTCCGACTTAAACATTAGTGGTAAGTTACGTGCCCGTGGTAGTCGTATGTTTGCAGAGAAAGCTAATGCATTGCAGAACTTGTTAGGCGTGTTTAACACCCCTGCATTCCAGTTGCTTGCACCACACATTTCTCGTAAGAAGTTAAGTGCTGCAGTTGAGTACCTAGCTGACCTAGAAGAGTTAGATTTATTCACACCAAACATCGGTGTACAAGAAGACGCTGAGACACAGCAGATGGCGAATCAGGCTCAACAGAGTACTAGTGAAATTGATGCGGTCAATGCAGATGAACCTATCGTAGACGATGAGGATATTGAATAGGTGGAAACTCTAAAGATAATTACTAGCCTAGAAAAGATACAGAAATTAACCATTGAAGAAAAGCGTAGCACAGCAGCTGCGTTTAACAATGCAGAAGGTGTCATAGGATGCCTTACTGACTACTTAGAATATGAGCTGCATCAATTAGATAAGGCTCTTGCAAACCCTGAGAAACTTTACAAAGAAAGTAAATCAGATACATACGTAGCATTTAAGCTAGCAGAGCGTGCACGTATAACTAAACTTCTAGTCTTGTTAACCAACAAGATAGAAATACTTGACGACGACCAGTCGAAGGATGTATAATGCCTAATAGTTTATTTAGTAATAACGAAGATAGTTCTAATAACCAAAACGAATTAAGCGGTGAAGATAGCCTGAAGCTCCTAGTGGGTGACGGTAAGAAGTATGCCACTGTCGAAGACATGGCAAAAGGAATGGTTCACGGCCAATCCCATATTACTAAACTTGAAAGCGAGGCTACCACCTTGCGAGAGAATGCACAAAAGCAGACAAGTATTGATGAAATACTAGCAGCGGTTAATGCAGACAAAGGAAATAACCAACAATCAGAGCAGCAAGAACAGTCCGACCAGACAGTTGTTAAGCCTGACACTGTGGATATTGCCACACAGATAAAGAATGCTTTAGCAGAACAAGCACAGACTAACTCAGCGCAGACCAATACACAACAGGTCACTAGCAGCTTGAGTAAAGCGTTAGGTGCAAGAGCTGCGGAAGTATATAGCCAAGTAGGCAAAGACTTAGGTGTTGACTTAGATGAGTTGTCTAAGACATCTCCTGAAGCTGTAATAAAATTATGTACTGGACAACAGCCCGTAATTAATCAGCAGCAGGGTGACCTAAATCAGTCACAGCATAACCACACATTAACTCAGCCATCCGTAACAGCGGAGCTGACTTACGAAGGTATTCAAGAGTTGAGTGCTAAGGGTGGTATGTCCCGTGAACAAAAATTTAAGTTGGAGATGGAGAACGCCCTCGCATTGGGTGACAAGTTCTTCGACAAGAAATAGGATTAAATTATGTCTGGTAATAACACACAGAACAGCCAAGCTATTATACGTAGCGAGGTATGGCAGGTTCAGTTAGAAGAAATTCTACATGAGAACCTGATGGGCGTACCATTTGTACGTCAATTAGATTTCCCTGATGGCACACAGTTTACTATGCCTTCAATTGGTACACCTTTAGTGCGTGACCTTCCTGAGGGAAGTGAGCTTACGTTTGATGCATTAGATACTGGTGAAGTATCAATCACAATGAATGCTCCTATTGTAGCAGCCAACAGCTTGAGCCAAGTCTTAATGGAAGATGCCTTATGGGCAGCAGAAGCTGTAGCTTCACTACCTGTAGAGCAAGCACAAGCAATCATGGAACGATTTGAAACTGATACATTAGCATTAGCTATGACTCAATCAGGTGGTGTTGATAATGCTAACTTGATTAATGGTGTAGCGCATCGTAAGATTGCGACTGGTACTAACGAAGTTATGGCAGTAGCTGATTTTGCATTTGCAGGGTATAGCTTACAGAAAGCTAAGGTTCCACGTAAAAACTTAATTGCTATCGTTGACCCTTCAGTAGGCTTTGCATTAGAAACAGCAACTAATCTAGTCAATGTAAGTAACAACCCACGTTGGGAAGGTATTATTGAGACTGGTATCACTGACAACTTCCATTTTGTCCGTAACGTATTCGGCTTCGATGTATTCGAAAGCAACATGTTACCTACAATGAATGAAACAATCGGTGGTCTAACTACAGCTGCAGGTAAAGCAAATATCTTTACTTCACTTGCTCGTCCTAACCTTGCACCATTCGTGCTTGCTTGGAGACGTAAACCAATCTTGGTTGCTGAGTGGAACAACAAGAAAAAACAGACCGAAGTTGATACCACAGCCCGTTGGGGTTCAGGTTTAACTCGCGAAGAAAATATTGTAGTTATCGCGTCAGATACAGACCAAGTTTAGGAGATAGATTATGACTCGTATTAAATTAGCAGGTGGTACTGGTGGTACTAGCCATGCAGCCACACACTATGGTGCCCGTGAAATTGAGGATGTAATTCCTAGCAAATACGCAGGCTCCAATGGTCAGAATGTACTGAACTATACGTTTAGCTATGATGACTTACCGACTGAAGGTTTAGATGAAGCTATCTTACGCCTCCCTTCGAATGCTCGCATTGCAAGAGCAACACTTCGTGTTATCACAGGCTTTGCAGGTGGTACTTCTTACAACTTTGGTTTGTATGAAGAAGACGGTACAGTAATTGATGCCGATGGTATTGATGCTGCAGTAGCAACTGCTGCTATTAACGTAGCAGGTGATGTTGTTAACTGTGACGGTGCACTAGTTGGTTTACTTGTAGGTATTGGTACTGAACGTGGCTCACTTCGTGTTGCTGCAACTGGTACATTCACTGCAGGCAAAGCACAACTTGAAATTGTGTATGAAGAGTTTTTAGACCGCGCTTAGACTTTTAGTTTAACGTAAGGTTAAGTTTAATTAGGGAGCCTTTTGGTTCCCTTTTTTATTTGTAAGGATAAATATTATGACTCTACATAACGCCCTAACTGGGGTGGAGTTACATGAAACAAAAGGTGCAGCTGCAGCAACTAAAGGACACTTGTTAAGGGCTACTGGTTCTGCTACTGCAGTGTATGCTGCGCTCTTAGGTAATACGGTAATGGTTAATCAGTTATCAGATTTCCCTGCTGCATCTGGCGGTAAGATTACATTAGCTGCTTCCACTACTTATCTACTAGGTGCTGATGTAAACCTCGGTACAGATTACCTACTGTTCAGTGACGGCACAGGACTAATGAGCCATGCTGCATTTACAGCTAACCTTACCTATGGTGGTACAGGTGCTGCACTCCGAGGAGTAGATGCTAACGCTACTATAAAAGATATTACGGTCACGGCAGGTACTGGGGATGTATATGACTTCTCTGAGACAGGTGGTGGTAATGCTAAGATAGTAATCATCAGTGATGTACTTGTAATCTCTTGTTCAACTTACGGTACATTTACTAAGATGCGTACAGTAATACTGGATGGTAATACAACACTAAGCTGTGACTTAGGTGTGGTAGTTGATAGTGCCGGTATGACAGGTATACGCATCACTTCATTAGCGCTAGTAAGTACAAGCGTTACATTTGTAGGAATAGACTTTACAGGCTCTCTCGTAAATAACATTAACCTTGACGGTCTTGTGTTAGTGGGTGGAGTAGGTAGTATAGGTATCAAAGGTGATGCTGCTAATGCTAATGTGGGTGCTAACTTTATTGCCAACGTATCTAACGTACAATTCCAAGGTGTAACTAATGCGCTATCAGGAATAACGATTGATGATTTCCGTTGGAACTTTCAAGGCAATGGTGACGTAGCGGATACTATGCCAGATGCATTAGTATCTATGGTAAGTAATGCAACAGCCACTACTTTGTCCGTAGGGGTTCCTACACTAGTAGCAGGTACATGGACATTAGTACGTGCATCGCAATTCACTACCACCACGGGAGGAAGGGCAACATATAACGGAGAACGTGACTTAGTAACTCCTATAGATGTGTCCGTAGTAGTTGACCCTGCATCAGGTACTAATAAATCTATCAGAGCCTATGTAGCTGTTAATGGTGCAGTAATAACTAACAGTGGTATTGCTGTCAACATTACCTCTGGTGACCCTAAGCAAATATCAGTACCATGGCAGGCTAATCTTACCACAGGGGATTATGTGGAAGTGTTTATTGAGAATGAAACTGACAGCGTAAATGCTACGATAGTTGATGCAACAGTAAGGGTGAGATAGCATGGCAAGACAAAAGTCGGTAGACACAAAGATACAAGTCACCCGTGGCTTTGTCACAGAGTTCACCCCTGTAGGCTTTCCTCAGGAAGCAGCTATTGATATTGACAACTGCATCATTGACACTGATGGCAGTGTTAGACGTAGGCCGGGAGTAAGCTTAGAGCAATCATTCGTACTCAATTCAATTAATGGAGGAGTGTTAGCCAAAGGTGACTTAGAGACTCAGGCATTTAGTACCCATTTGTGGGAGTTTGTAGCTAACTCTGGTAGTTTGAATATCATAGTGCAACAGATAGGTACTGTCCTGCAGTTCTACGCACAAATAGGAGCTGTATCATCTCAGCTTTTAGGACAGGTGAATGTATTAAGCAATGCAGTAAACCCTGCAGATGCACCACTGTTTGACTTTGAAATGACATCAGGACTTGGTGCATTGTTTGTGGTTAGTGAGCATATAGAGCCACTTAAGATTACTTATGATGGCAGTACATTTACTGTAGAAGAACTTACTATACAGCAACGGGACTTTGATGGGCTAGAAGACAGCCTTGCTATAGATGAGCGTCCTGTAATACTTACTAGACAGCATTACTATAACTTGCTTAATCAAGGATGGACAGATGAGAATTTAAACACCTTTGCAGGTTTGCCTACAAGCACTAATATATGTGCAGGTACAGGGGGAGTAGGTTTAAGTGCCGTAACTGATTGGCCTAGCAACTCGGATATTATGACAGTGGGCATAGTAGTTAACTCTGATGGTGATTTAGAATTTGATGCATCCTTTGTTAGGGAGAGTCATCTAGGTAATACCCCTGCACCGAAGGGGCATTTTATACTGAACTCTTTCTTTAAGGAATATGATATAGTAGCAGACTGTGCAGGCATGGGTAGTGAGGTAACTCCTAATAGACCCCAAGCAGTAGTGTTCCATCAAGGCAGAGTTTTCTACTCTTCTCCCGTGGTACAGAACAGAGGTAATGGTATATTCTACTCTCAGAACTTACTGAGTGACGATAGCGCAGCTAAATGCTTTCAAGAAGCCGACCCTACAGCTGATGAGATTAATGACCTTATAGCTACCGATGGGGGCTTCTTACCTATACCGGGAGTAGGACAAATAATACACATGGAGGAGTATACCAATGGTATAGCCGTGCTAGCTTCTAATGGTGTATGGTATTTGACAGGTGCAGGAGATGGTGAAGGGGTTACTGCTACTAGTCTACGTCTAGTTAAGATGCATTCAACAGGAGTGTTAGGAGCAGGCAACGTAGTGCAGGCAGAGGGTAGCTTGTTTTACTTTGGCGTTGAAGGTATCATGCAAATATCTTTGAATGAATTAGGTAGCCCTACGGTTACCAATATAACGCAGAGTAGCATACAGCAGTTCTATATTAACATATCTGCTACAGCCCGTAAGAATGCATCAGCAGTGTACATACCAGAACAGCGTAAGATTTTTTGGGCTTATCGAGACACTGCAGCTGATGTTACACAAACGCTTCAGAATGCTAATAAGTTTCTTATACTAGATTTAGATGTTAAGGGGTTTTACAAGTATACTATTGGGGAGGATTCGGACAATAACTTCCCTGAGATTATGGGACTTAGTTTAGTTAGCCCTATAGCTGCAGGTACGGTGTCCACAGAAGTTGTTTCAGAGTCAGACTTAGTACCTGTAACATTAACTGATGGCAGTACATTGTCACAAGACATCGAAGCAAATGGCGCACAGATTAGTACTATGAAGATTGCTACTGCTGTGTATGATAATGCAGCTGCAGGGTATAAGTTAACATTCGCTGCTATTATAGATAGAGGCTTTGTGGATTGGAGAGACTATTCATCCGATGGACTAGGCTTACCTATGGAATCATTTGTTGAGTTCGCAGAGTTTAATTTAGGTGCCATTCATACGAGAGGTAAACCTACGTTTGTACATAGCTACTTCAGCAAGGCTAGTAAGAATCTTAATCCCGGTGGGTACTATGAGTTACCACCTAAGTTCTATGCAACTACAGGCATTAGAATTACACAGTCAGTAGTAGAAGTATTAAGCAAGGCTCTGTCTGAGCTTAGAGCTACACAATCGGTAATCGAAGTATTATCTAAGGTATAAAATTATGGCGTTACAATTTATAGATGGGTTCGACCACTACTACTTAACTAATGACGTAGGCTTTACAGGTGGGGCTGCTGCCACAGGGCAGAAGTGGGATACAGTTAGCGGTGGACAGATGCATCCTAAATTTAGCTCAGGAAGATTCGGTTCAGGTACACTAAGTATGGCTATGCAGCTTACAGCTACCTTAGGACAGTCCTATATACAGAAGTTAGTTACAACTGAAAGGGATGAGATGATAGTAGGGCTGGCTTTCTTGCCTAAAACAGGGAGAGCAGACTTAACTCGTGTACACTTTCGTTTAGATGATGGTACTAATGTTAAGATGGAACTTAACATGGCTACTAATATTGTGACGGTAGTAGTTAATGATGTTACAACTGTAGCCACCTCTGCTGTGGTACTAGTTGCAGGCTCATGGCAGTACATGGAATTTAGAGTTAAGATACATTCCACTCTAGGAGAAGTAGAAGTACGTAGAGGAGAGGCTGTTATTATCAGTACCACTGGTTTAAATACAGGCACTACAGGAGTGTTAGTATCAAGTCTGAGAGTAGAGTGCAACAACAACGCACAAGGTGATTTAATGGATGACCTATACTTACTAGATACTACAGGGGCTACTAACAATGACTTCTTAGGGGAAGTGCGCGTGGACTTGTTAGAGCCTAAAGCTGCAGGAGGCAACGAGGACTTCACATTGTTTACAGACGGACAGGCTAGTTACGATGTTGACTTTAATTGGCAAGCAGTTAAAAACTCAGGGGACATTACGATAGGGCGTGACCATAACTATGTAGAGTCAGGACTAGTGGGTGCTAGGGATGATTACACTATGAAAACATTGAGTGACGTTGGGGTAACTCCAATAACTATACAAGGTGTACAAGTTGTAAATAACACCAAGAAAACAGCAACAGGAGTGATACGTTTTAGGGACGAAATGACGATTGCAGACACGCAGTATGACAATGGTGCAGATGTAACAGCTACCACAGGTGACTACACCATGTCCACATTCATTAGAGACACTGACCCCAGTGATGGCTTAGCATGGACTGAAGGCAAGGTTGCTGCTGTAGGCAGTGGCTTTACTATAACATTTAAGGAAACCTAATGATAACGTCAGATGTATATGGCTGCTTATTAACAGCCAAGTTTGACTTTGCCATAGACAACGTGTCAGGGAAGTGGAGTACTCCGCAACAAGCATTTAAGTACAGTACTCTGCGCTTCAACAAGACTGTGATAGAGGATGCATATCCTTACAGTGTAGTAGACACCCGTCTAAGAGTACGTGGCACAGGTCGAGTGGTAGTTTATAGATATGAATCAGAAGCAGGCAAAGACTTTGAATTGATTGGTAGAGTAACACCATTCACAGTAGAGACAGAGGGATAACATGGCAAAGCGTAATATATTACAGCTAGTTCAACAGCTAGGTGAAGGTATAGGCTCTGATGAGATTGATACCTTAAATGAAACTATAGAAGCTAGTGACATTGCTAGTATACTAGAACAAACTTACCACGAAGTACTTAACCGTAAAACATGGGAGTTTATGAAGGGGCACATACGTCAATTAGAGGCAAGCCCTGCAGGAGACAATGTACTTACCATACCTGTTGATGTAATCAAGATTGAAAAGATTACTTACAGAGATGCAACTGGATTCTTTGTAGATGTTACCTACTTATCCGCAGAAGATTTCATGATGATAGTACAGGCTCGTAACACAGCCAATGCTAATACTATTGCCATCGTAAACGCTGCAGGTGTGAGTATTAATGTACGTACAGATGCTACTCCACTGTACTGGACATCCTTTGATGAAGCAACAGTTACCTTTGATGCATACGATAGTGACATAGCTGCAGAGAATTTAGCGACAGATAGTGTTATAATATCTGATGTGATGCCTGTAACAGACTTTACTGACCCGGCAGAGGTACTGAATATACCTGAACGGATGGAGACTCTGGTATTTAATGAGGCATTAAGCACATGTAACTATCGCATACGTCAGACAGCTGACCCAAGGACTGATAGAATAGCACGAAGACAAGGTATCTCTTTACGGAGAAACGAAGTCATAACCAAAACAGATATAAAGGAGGCCACATATGGCCGTAATAGCAGAAGTGGTAGATAGTCTTAAAGCATTACTAGGCACCACGCCTAATGGCAAAGAGATTTACTTGGTAAAGAGAAAGAATACTCCATTACGCAGGTTAGCCTTTGGCTCTGGTGGAGAGCTGCCCGAACATTTACAGGGTGGGTACAGTGATATAAAAGCTGCACAGAATGCAGTTGATGAGTATATAGCAGGATTAAGTAAGCCAGTTAAGAAGGTGAAAGGTAGAACTACAGCTAAGTAGTTACTATATATGCAGCTCTGAGCGGAGCTGCTATTGCAATAAGAGGCTAACCAAGCCTCTATTAATGTATGCACTTCCTTGTGCTTTTATTCGCTGTCCTTAGCTCAATTATACAGAGGTAAATAATCTTGTCAACAACTATCAATCATTTAGAAATAACTAGTATAAGTGTCAAAGACATTATAACTGTAATGAATAACCAACCCGCGAAACACCTTGCGGAGGTTCCGTTCGGGAACTTTAATTTAAACATGGACTTGATGGAAGATGTATACCAATCCGCACAAGATGCAGGCTACTGCCGCTGTTATGCAGCGTATGTAGATGACAAGTACGCAGGTAACATGATAATCATGGCAACTGAAATGATACATCACCGTGACCAGATGCAAGCAGTAACAGATTCATTTTACATATCTCCTGAGTACAGAAGCTCCGGGATTTTTAGTGCTTTAATAGCCTATATTGAGGCTGACTTAAAAGCTAATGGTATAAGGTTCTTGACCATAGGACTCAATCCAAACATGCCTGACTTTGAGGCAATGAAGAACTATATAGAACATAAACAATACCAACATACTGAATACTCAGTAACTAAGGAACTATAATGGCAACAGCATTAGCAGTAGTAGGCGTTATAAGCGCATTTGCAGGAGCTAGAGAGCAGCGTAAGATAGGTAGGGCGCAGCGTAAACAGAACAGATTAACAAACAAGATAGCTGCCATAACTAGACGTAGAAATGTTAAGCGTGGCATTGCTGCCTCACGTATTCAGGTAGCACAGCAACAAGCTGCAGGATTTCAGTTAGGAGTGGCAGGTGGTACAGCTGTGCAAGGTGCAGCAGCAGGTGTTGTAAGTGACACAGCTTCAGGCATTGGCTTCTCTAACTTACAGTTCACAGGACAGCAATTCCAAGCAGGCTTTGCTGATGATATAAGTAGAGCGCAAGGCAATCAAGCTACCTTTGGTGCCGTTACTAGCATAGCAGGTGGACTTTCACAGAACCCACAAGCAGTAGCTGCCTTAACAAACTTGGTATCATAGCATGGCTAATGACATAATGAACGCAGACGATTTTGGTAAAGTGCTAGACAGGGATGTCTCCTCTCTCGATGCCGAAATCCTGATGGAACCAGACAGTATGCCGTTCCTTCTTGATGATGCACTGACAGTAGGGAATGCCAAGCAGGCAGACCTTGCTACGCAGAATGCAATGATACAGGGGAAGGCTACTGACATACAAACAATTAACTTAGCTGCAGCAGACTTTGATTCTACTGCGGCTTTGTCCGTTGCTGCTTCCAAGAAGTATGATGAGATAGATGGAGAGATTAGAGCAGTTGGGGACAGCTTCCAAGAGATTAGTCCTAATGATATGCCCGGGGTGCTTGAACAAGTAGTGACAGCACAAACACAAGTGAATGAATTTAGACTTAGCCCCGTAGCCACAGAGTTGGCAGTTATTCGTGGTGCTACAACTACGCCTTTAGAGGAAGCAGTGCAGAAAGAGCTAGCATTCAGCCTTGCTGCTCATAATGAAATATCAGCACTCTTAGATGAGGCAGGTATGTGGGATACAGTGACTAATATCACAGGTAACTTCGTACCGTTCCGTAATGGAATTGATTATAGTGACGTTAAAGCCAATATAAGTGAGCATCCTGACCTTAAAGCTGTTATTGATGGCAACAGCATAGGTACAATGATTGCAACGTGGCAAGCGCTTCCTACAGAGCGTAAAGAAGTCCTTATGCCTGCCCTTGTTGATGCAGTACTGAAAGCTACAGGTGTTGATTACTCCTTTGGAACAGGATTCCTTAAGTCTGATAAGAACGTACTCAATGCAGCAGGTATCTTATTAAGATTCTTGGAGCCGGAAGGTGGAGAACGTGCAACCCTTGAGACTCAAATCATAGGTGGCATTGATGTAGCCAGTGTTCTACCATTTGGTGCCATTGCTAAAGGTGCTAAAATAGCAGCGGCAACCCGTCCATCTGCAACAGCAGCAGCCATGGCAGGTAAACGCTTAGCTAAGATTACTAAGCTTACTCCTGAAACTCGTAAGAACATGGAAGGTATCCTTGCTAACGCAGGGGATTACTTACGTAGAAAGAATAACCCAGTTAAAGTTGTAGCTGAAGCAGGGGATAAGAAAGCTGCAGCGCACATGAACCTAGCCGCTATGATGGATGATGGCGTAGCCAAAGCATATGGTCTACCTAGTGATGGTGCTTACAAAAATGCCATGCCTATGAGAGCTGATGCAGCTACTCCTGACTTTGTTGAAGGATTAGTACCTGAGACAGCAGAAGCAATGAATGCCTTCATCCGTAAAGGACAGGGCTTTGTACGTAGCATGACATCAGAGTCAGAACTCCTGAACTTAGGTGTTATTCAAGAATCAGAACGTGCCTTAGTTGTACGTAACTTTTATAACGATATGGAATTAAAAGCTGAAGACTTATTACAAGAAGGCATAAGCCTTATGGATGTAAGAGTCATTGAGAAGTCCATTGATGAAGCAGGATTTACCTATGAGTTTGTCTTACAGAACACCAAGCATCTTGAACTTGAACAAGCAGGAAAACTTACCAACCTCAAGCCCAAAACTCACACAGCATTCAGAAGTTGGCGAGTCAATGAAGCTAACGGACTGTTCGAAGAGACAGTTGCGCTTCTATCTAAACCCGGTAGCGGCAGCATTGCAGGACAGTCTCCTGCCGCAGCCTCAGTCACTGGTAAGGGAAGTGCACTTGACTTCAACGACGCAACTAAACAATCAATCGCCCTTGAAGATGTCGCAGTTACTAACAAGCAACGAGTCAACGAGCAGTGGATTGAAGCCAATGAAGGAATCGCAGGAATTGGGGGCACTAAAGGCAGGGCTAGGATTGAGTCAATCGAGCTTGCAGGAGATGAATACATTAATAAGGGTAGTCAGGTGCGCGGTAAGGTCTTCACGGAAAATGAACTCATTGCAGGCATTAATACTAGGAATGGAACTGTACGCCTAACTAAACAGAACGAGATTGAAGCCTACTATAAACGTAGAATTTTCGCTGATAACTTGTGGAGTATACAGAACTACGTTACCCGTAGAGAGTTACAGATTGGTGGGTTCAATAGTTCGATTACATTAAAAGGTCAAGGCTTGTCTCTTAAGACATTTGACACTCCATTAGCAGCAGCTATGTCCGTGGCTAAGAAGCCGGGACGTAACGCATACATTACCAACCTTGATGAGACAGCGGAACTAACCACTGAACTTATTGATGCGCAGTACGCATCAGGCAAAGTATTAGTACGCTCTCGTAATGACTGGAACGTAACAGGTGCAGGTGATTTAGCCCGTGGTGGTGAACATGTTGAGTATATCTTCTTAGACCCAAAGAGTCTAAAGAACTTACCAGACCAAGTATTACATTATAAGAACGGCTATGTTCCTAAGATTAATGAAGGTGTTGAGTTTGTAGTTAAACGTAAGATGCCTATCGAGAAAGCAGGTGTTAAAGGTGCAACCCAAGACACCGCTCTTAGAGCATTTAGTTCTAACGCAGACGCTTTGTTATTCCAAGAACGTCAGATACAGAAGATACTAGCTAAGAACCCTGAGAAAACACACGATGAAGTTGCACAGCTGTTTGAAGTAGCAGATGGTAGCAAAATGGCACAGATGGAGAGAATGGAGAACGCTCTCAGCGGCACAGGAGGACTATACACTGGTACACGTAGTGCAGACGACTTACTGATGGGATTGGATGGTGTTCCTATTGAGCGTATGGCTCCGGGTGAGGCGTTTGGCCGTTATATTGACCACATTGGTGGAGCAGTGACACGTAACGAGTGGAGAATTGGGCAAGAGCAGCAGTGGATGAACACTGTGCGTAAAATGGACAACTCAATTGAGATTAAAGGATTCAACGGTACAGCATTACCTTCTACTCCTGAAGGCAAAGCCTTAGACCGCATGCGTAAACAGATTAACACATGGAATCGTGTACCAAGCAGACAAGAAAGCTTGTTTGAAGGTATGATGCAGAAGTATCATGACTTTATGTTGAATGGTGCACGCAGAATGGGCATACAAAAGGAATCTATACCACATGCACTATGGCTTAAGCATGCTGACCCTGTGTCTGCAGTGCTAACAGCTAACATGCACGTTATGTTGGGTGCTATGGCTCCCGTTCAGGTGTACGTTCAGGCTTCAGCTGCAACAGTGGCATTGTCTTTGGTTCCTATCAAGAGTATACCGGGAATCATTGCAGATACTGCACGGTTTACAGTACTTGATAATGTACGGAATGCCAGTACGTTTAGCAAGGTGCTTAAAGGTATGATTAATACCAAACAAGTTACTAAGCAGCAGCAGGAAATGTATGAAGGTTGGAGAAGGTCAGGGTTATATGACTCTGTACGTTCCAACGCTGATATGAATTACATGTCCAGTACAGGTATTGGCATAACTAGTGACATAATGCGTAAAGGTAGTAACGCTTCATTGCTGTTCTACAGAGCAGGTGAATTAACTAACAGACGTATTAGCTTTATCTCCTCATACACCAGATGGAAGCAGGCTAATCCGAGCGCTACACTAGGTAACAAGGAGTTACTTGAAGTTGTGCAGGAAGCTAACAAAACTATGCTTGAGCTGAACGCAGCTAACAAGGCATGGTGGCAAGGTGGCGCAGGAACCTCAGCACCACAGCGTGTATTATCTATTACAGGACAGTTCCAACAGGTACTAGCCAAGACAGTAGAGCTATCGCTTAAAGGACAGAAGCAGGGGGGCTTTAGTACAGCACAGAAGAAACGTATAGCAGCAGGACAGTTTGCTATGTTCGGTGCAGCAGGTGTGCCTATACTTAATATCGCAGCTCCTGCCTTCTTTGAGTGGTTGGGTATTGAACCTGATGACAGTATGGCAAACAGTTTTAATCAAGGTGCAGTGGGTACACTAGTTAAAGAAGTGTTTGGTGCTAATGTGGAAGTTGCAAGCAGAGCATCATTGTTCAGTGGTACTTTTGAAACCATGAAGGAAATTGTGACAAGTAAAGACCCTATGTGGTCTAAGTTATTAGCAGTAACTGGTACAACAGGACAGCGTGTAGAGGAGGCAGTTGGCACAGCACTAATGGTAGCTAAGTCACAGGCATTCACCTCATTAGCAGAGCTAGAGCCGCTACTAATGCATGACCGTAGTGGTGAGACTGTAATACAGGAGCCTACTATGATAGCTACAGCAGCAGACATCGCTACATTAATGCTTACTATACCATCAGGTAGTCGTAGTATAATGAAAGCACTTATGATGCATAACTCGGGCAAGATACTTGACCGTAGGGGCAGAATTGTTATTGATACCACAGACGAAGGCGGCTTTAACTTCTCTGACAAGATGGGTGTAGCACTAGGCTTTGGTCTAACCCGTGAAACTAGGACACGATTAGTACAACAGACTAACAGGAACAATGACGAGAAAGTTAATGCTGCAGCACAGACTATAATTGCAGCATACCATAGATATGTTTATACTCATGATATGAATCCTAAGTATGCACAATCCGTGAGCAATGTTGTACAAATAGTACATGAATCATTTGATAATCCACTGCTAGTGGAACGTGTCAGTGAGCGTGTTAAGAATGCAATCTTTAATGATGCTAAGTCTGTAGAAGAACGTGAACTGTTGAAGTTCTTTAATACTACAGTACCTGAGAAATTAACTGAAGGTGTTATGCTAGATACTGGTATTAACTTCGGTAAAGTATTTAACAAACAAGCTATCGTGCAGCCTTTCCAAGGCACGTTAGAACAGGAGAATAAATAATGGCCGCAGCACCCTTCGCCACATCAGGCAACGTAGCGGATATTGCACCAGTGCAGTTAAGGGGTGGTTTCACCCCGGACACTGGCATAGCAGATGCAGTAGTTACTACAGCAAACCTAGCTATACCTCTAATCACGCAGGCTCATGAAGATGAACTAGTGGATGATGTGTCAGGTAAGATAGCAGCAGTGAGTCTTGCACTTAAAGCGACAAGGTTTCCTTCTATTCAGGACACTGTGTTTAGTGAGGAGGCTTTAGCCAATCCGCAAGTAGCACTAGCATTAAAGGAGTTCACTCTTATTCAGGATGCTGCAACTAATGGTAGACTGCCACAAACTTATGCACTTGAACGCTTGGAGTTAATACAAAATAAAGCTATCAAGAATGCTCCTGAGTTTGAAGCAGAGATACGTGGTGCCATGAGAGATGCAACTGGGCAAGACCCACAGAAAACTCTATTCGCACAACTACTGAGTACCAGTGGAGGTAAGTCAGCTGCTCAGAAAGCAGATGAAGCTCTTGAAATTGAGGCTATTAAGTTTGGCACAACTAAAGAGAAGATTGTAGCAATGAACAACTCTGCTATGACAGCTAAAATTGAAGAACAGAAGTATGACCTTGAAGCTAAGCGTGGTACATATACCCTGAACACCCTGAGTAAAGATATTGCTGTCAAAGGTGCGGGTATTATCACAGATGTAATGTCTGAAGTACACCAGATTACAGTGGCAGGTGGTACTATTGGAGTTGACGAGAAACGCTTACTAGTAGCCCGTATAAACCAATCGTTCGGTCAAGCAACAGCTAACATAATGTCTAAGGTTAATGGCGTTAACGTATCAGGTACAGCAGTACAAGCAGAGCTTGCTCCAATGAACACGTTGAGAGATACAGTTATCAGCATGATTGAAGATAACACCATGCAGACAGTACTGAGCCAGTATAATGGTGTGATTATTGACAGCACTATTAACAGCCTACTGAATAACCCGGACTATGTAATGGCTTATGCCATCGGTGGTAGCCGTGGCTTCATAGATATGGTTAAGTGGACAGCTAAAGCAGGTGGAACAGCAGAGGGTAAAGCTCTTGTGGCTAAACTGAATGCAGATGCTAAGATAGGCTTTGACTTACAGAATATCCCTAAGCAGTACTCCCGTATTGGTGGTGCCATTGAGCCTGAGACTAAGAAAGAGAAGCAGGAACGTGTAGTAGCCGCAGGCATTGCACTGAGTACCCCGGACATTAAGGAAGAGTTCCAAATTGCAGCACTAGAAGACATCAAGAAGTATGGTGGTGATGAGTTAGCATGGTCAAGCTTTAATAGCAACAAAGTACTACAAGCAACAGCAGTAAGCAACAAGCTTAAGGCTGCATTCATTAACATGCAGGTTAGTACCACTGCAGGACTATCCAATGAACTGCTTCGCTTAGCAGGTGACCCTGAGTTACCAGTGGAAAGATTACAGATGACACAAGATGGCGTGCTAGACCTCAAGCCTGTAGAAGGTTTTGGCACTGTTAGTCGTGATGCCCGTTTAGCAGAGGGTAAGCTTAGTAACTTTATTAATAGATTTAACAGAGCTAACAGCATCTCCTCTAAGTACAATGGAGCAGGTATACTTCCTGCAGCTAGGTATCAAGGTGCACAGCATTACTGGGGCGTAGTATCCACAGCAGCTAGTGACGCAATGAAGCCACAGGAGAAGACGAATGAAGTACGCAAAGTTATTCGTAATGATGATGGTACTCTTGGTTTTGGGGACGGGTCTTAGCATGGCAGTTATAGCAACACCGGGAGAACGTCCCGTAGAAGTGCCAACAATAGACACACCTATTAAGCAGCCTCAAACTCCTATAGTTTTTGGCAGCGAAGGTACAAGCAACCGTATAGCATTTGAGGGGCAGGAGTATGAATTCCCTGCAGACACCTCAGATGAGGAGATGATAGGGTTTCTTAGCAACCTCCCTGCAGAGGAAGAAGTTGAAGAGGAGCCACCAGAGCCACTTAGGGAAGAGGTAATCATTAAGAAGGATGAAGGGGTCAGGAAAGATAAAGATGGCAACCACGTATCATACAAGGACACTGAGAAGCATTTAACAGGAGGCAGAGGACACTTACTTAACAAGGAAGAGAAGAAGATGTACCCTAAAGGTACAATCATACCACCTGAACAAGTGGATAAGTGGTTTAATGCTGACATGCTGATAGCAGATGAGGCACTAACTAACATACTTGAGAAGAAAGCAACACATGTACCAGATGAGGTGTATGACATCCTCCTGAACATGAGCTTTAACCTTGGTGAGAAACGATTGCTAGGGTTCAAGAAGATGTGGGCAGCTATAGAGATTGAAGACTGGGCTACAGCAGCAGTTGAGATGGAAGATAGCAAGTGGTTCAAGCAGGTGAAGAACAGAGCAGTTAGATTAGTAGGCAGAATGGAAGCATTAGCACCTAAAGGAGAGGTAGAGAAGGCTGAAGAAGACTTAGTACTCAGTGCAGGATTAACACCTACCAAGGGTGGCTTGTTTGAGGATGAGAATGGCACGCTGTTTAGAGTAGATGCGGAAGGCAACAAGACAGAGGTGTAGCATGGCACTTAAAAGAGTACAGCCAGAGCAGGTGTTAGAGAAGCTAATCAAGCAGCTCAACACTACTCCCGGTAAGGATGGACAAGATGGTAAGGACGGCATTACCACAGTAGTTAAAGAGACAATTAATGTACCTGCAGAAGGTAAAGCAGGGGCAGATGGAACTGCACCAGAACATGAGGTACGCAACGGAGAGGTGAGGTTCAAGAACCCTGATGGTACATGGGGTAAGTGGATTGAAGTGCAGCCTAGCACTGGTGGAGGGGGCTTAGCAGCCGCTGTAAACTATGTGCAGATAGCACAACCAAGGTTTCTAGTGAACAGAGGTTCCCTGATAGAGGGAATGAATATCTTTGGAGTTAATTTTGCCGGAGATGTAGATGTAATATTGCCTAATGGCATAAGTAATAATATAATTATCGTTATCAAAGATGAAAGTAACGATGCAAGTACAAACAACATAACCATTACAACGGAGAATCCATAATGGCAGATGCACTATACGGCTTAGGCCGACAAAAGATTTTAGAAGGTAGTATTAATATGTTAACTGATGACATCAAGACAGTGCTAGTTGACACAGCAACATACTCAGTGAGCATAGATGTAGATGAATTCTTAGATGACATCGGTGCAGGTGAACGAGTAGCTACCTCAGGCAACATGTCCAGTAAGACAAGCACACTAGGTGTATTCGATGCAGCTGATATAACTTTTAGTTCTGTAACAGGGGATGTATCAGAAGCTTTAGTTATATACAAAGATACTGGGGTAGCTTCCACTAGCCCCCTACTAGCATACATTGACGGAGCAACAGGACTACCCGTAACACCTAATGGTGGTGATATTACTATCACATGGGACTCAGGTGCTAACAAGGTATTTAAACTATAGGAGGTAAGAGCATGTCACTATTTGCAAGGCTAGTAGGCACTGATAATAAACTGTCCATACACATGCTGCACTCTCTTATAGATGAGGTTGCCCAAGGTACTAGACTTACAGGAGCGGAAGCTGCTACTGTTATGGAACTTACTGCCGCAGAGACAGTAGAAGTTATTAACTTACTAGGCATCATGAATGATAAGACTGACAAAGGCAGGGCATATCGTAGACTATTTAACTACCTATGCTTGGGGGAACTAGGGGTCACTGCTCCTCACAACTATACAGATGAAGCAGCCTTTTGGGCTGCATTGAGTAGCTTCTAATGGCTAATGCTAACATACAAGTCACGCGTGTAGCTATGCGTACTACGACAGGTACGCAAGACATTACAATTAGCGGCTTTGGTACGCCCAAGGCTGCTATGTTTAGACTGGTGGCAGCTACTACGGATGATACCATCAGGGCTGAAGGCCGCTTAAGTGAAGGCTTTTATGATGGCACTAACTCTGCATGTAGTGCTATTAGGTCAGACGATGCTAAAGCAACCTCCGCAACAGCACGGAATAGCTCTACGGCGGCTGTAATAACCTTACCTAACTCTGCAGGCTCTGGTACTGTTTTAGTTGCTACAGCTACAGGATTTATAACTGATGGCATAACCATAAACGTAACTACGGCTACAGAAGGTATAGCATACCTCCTAGAAGTTACATTAATTAATGGGGATGGTGTCTTAAATGTCACGGTAGGCACGCAGCTTATCAATAGTACCAGTGAGACTGTAACCCTAAGTTACAGGCCATCTCTTATATATTTAACAGGTATAGGTTTAAATAGTCATGCAGCAGGTGCCCATAATATATACTCAAGTGGCATAGCAATAGATGATGGAGGAAGTACTAAGCAGGGGGCGGTACTGTCTTACGATAAAGATAATGTCATTACTATGAAGTCGGGTACTAGGTATTCTGAGACTCACATTGCAGGGCAGTATTTTGATGGAACATTGACATGGGAAACTGCCGCAACCATCACGGCTACAGGATTTGATTTAGACGGAACTCAAGGAGGGGATTATGTTTATTATATAGCAATAGAGTTTGACAGTACTGTCAATTGCGATATTGATTATATAAATTCACCTACTGCTACAGGCAGTAATACTTTAGGGGCTGTAAGTTTCACTCCTGACTATGCACTCCTGCTTGCACAGCAGGCAGCAGCTACAGGGAACGTAACTCACGTAGCTAATGCCTATGTAGCGGTAACATCAAGTACGCAGTACACAAACAGTTACTCAACTCAGTCATCAACAGGCACAGCTAATAGCAACTCTTTATCATCTTCCGGGAAGTTTGTTAAGCTTAGTACTACAGGCGCTGTTCAGATGGAGGCCGATTACACAGCGCTAGTCAGTGGAGGAGTAGAATTTGATTTTACTACTGTATTTGGTAGTACTAAAAAGATATTAGGACTATTTGTTGGTAACTCAACGGCACAAGACTTAACACCAACTGGTATAGCATCTGCTGAAGCATTTGGTACACCTGTAATAGCGACAGGTAGTGTGAACATTAGTCCTAGTGGTATTGCAAGCACCGAAGCATTCGGCACTGCAGTCATCTCTCAGGCTACTTTTATTACACCTAGTGGGATAGCATCGGAAGAAGCTTTTGGCACGGCTGTGTTAACCACAGGAGCTGTAATCGTTACTCCCAGTGGTATCGCTAGTGCAGAGGCTTTCGGTACAGCAGTAATTACACAGGGATTTGTGATAACACCAACAGGTATTGCCAGTGCAGAAGCATTTGGAACTGCAGCTATAACGACAGGGGCAGTAACTTTATCACCAACAGGGATAGCTAGTGAGGAAGCATTCGGTAGTCATACAGTAGCAGTGGCAGGAGCCAAGGAGATTAAGATAGACTTTCAGGATGAGATAGTAATGGCTACTAATTTGCAGAGTACCACTTTGTACTTCAATGGTAGTAATTATTTCACTATAGACTAGGCATAAAAAAGCCCCCAAGGAAGGAGGCTTCTTATTCATTTAGTAAGGATGTGCTGTTCTTCTGCAATGATACCTATAATTTGCAAGGCAGCTGCACTCAGCATGGTATTAGCATACAGCACCTTGACAAACTCCTCTACTCCTGCAGCTTTCAACTCAGCAATCATAACCTGTTTGTCACAGAAGTTACCACAGCATGTACCTACTTCACCTTTATACTTCAGCTTGGTGCTTACTCTACTCATATAGCTACCGCTGTAGTACATCCCATGTTTTCATAGAACCACACACCTGATGCCTGTAAGGCACCTTCCCTAGAACCATAGTACTCCTTGTTAACAGTGCTGTACACTGCCAACTCTCCACGGATATAGCCTAAGGTATATATGATTTCACTATCCTGTGCATACTTCTTGATACGTGCTAGATGTACAGCCTTGACATCTTCAGTATACCCTGCAGCCTCAGCATAAGCATAACATGCTACTTCTTTCTTAGCCTTAGCCATACCTGCTTCATCTTGCTGTGCTAGTACCACTGTGCACATGCTTAACGATAGTAATAAACCAATTAAATATTTCATAGTTTTCTCTCCGGGTGTCCAATACAAAAGAAACGCTCACGCTTGGCATGATGTCTGATTAACTCTGGTTGGTCAGTAGCCCATAAACCTTCAAGTTGTGCAGCATCTGCCTTAACATTCCTGAGTCCATCTTTAAGCTCTCGTATAAGTTGGTTTTGTGCCCTCTGTACACGTTTAAGTGGGTCAACTGTCTTGCCTAAGCGTTGTTCTGTTAACCTCTCACCAAGGAAGTAGCCTGATAACATTAGCAGTACTCCTCCTATACCTATTGCTATTTCTACCATACACCACCTGTTATACCATATGCAGACACTGCCATAGCAGCCCCAATGGCTACTATAACACCTGCAATTATTCTACGTTTAACTCTATCTGTTCTGTACTTAATCATGCTGTCCCTTGATTACTGCCACTATAGCCTGCTCTATTACAAGCAACACCTTCTTACCATTGAGCTTATCTTCTACTGTGTTGTTCAGCTCACCATAGATAACTGTGTCACCCACTTGGACATCAATAGGCATACGACCACTAGGCATTGCCTTACCCTTGCCTACGGCTAGCACCTTGGCATGTAACACTTCACCGGCACCACCTGCTACGATGATACCCCCTGCACTGTAGTTCTCCGTGTCGAATGGTTCTATTAATACCCTGTCATTCAAAGGGATAATCTGATAAGCTTCTTTACTCTTCATCATCAGGCACCCATCCTAATAAGCATGGGATAACACAAGCAATGCATATTACTGTTATAAGCAATGACTCTGCTACTGATTCACACAAGTCAACGATACTCTCACGATACTCTGTAAAACTATTAACTCTTCTCATTGTCCACCTCTTGTTGTGCCAATTCAATACGGATAGTATTCCTAGCTTCTAGTGTGAAGTGCGGGTCGGGGTCAAACCCCATACTCATCCACTCCAACTTATCTTCTATGTTATTAAAGGCAAGAAGCTGTGCCCTCATGATACTTAACTGCTCATCTAATGGCATGATGATTTCTCCTGTAAGTGTTTCTTCCACGCAGCTCTACGCTGCTTAGCATTAGTCATACCAGTGATACCATAGGTATAAAGCAGATGGTTCTGTTCAGCCGCTGATATCTTAGTAAAGGTTATAACTTCCTTCTCAAGCTTAGCCTCTTCAAATGTCATACCAGTACGCTCTGCATAACTGATGATACGATGACAATCCTTGCACACTACACGGATACTATCCCAGTTGATATGCATGAGCTTATGCATCCATGCTTCGAAGTCATCCCATCCCTTGAAGCTACCTGCTGCCTCTATGTGGTCAACTTCACACTCAGGTTGTCGTTTCATTTCGTTACAATGCTCACACCTGCAGCCCCACACCAACCCTGTTGGATTCTTAGCAGTCTTACTACCCAATGGTACACGTTCACGATGATTGTGCATGTAAGACACCTTAACGGGATGCCTACTCCATGCCCTCCTCATCTGTCCTCGCATCCACTGGAAGAATGCAGCCTTAGTCTTCCATACATCAGGGCAGCATGTCCAAGGCTCCACGACATCACTAGCAAATTCTCTATGTAACTCCTTTCGCGCAGCTATCACGACTGCCTTGTCTAGCTTCTTGCTAACCCTACTCATGGATAAACACCTGAGGCTGTTGCCATAGGAGCAGAAGAGGTGCATCCTCATACACGACTATCCATTTGCCTTGCTCCTTATCTGCCCATCCATCACACCAATGCTCCTCAATCTCAGCCATGGTGTAGACATGAGCAACAGATTTACTATGACACATACCCTCCATGAAATCTCGGTAATACTGCCCTGTTTCCCAATGCTCATACTGCTTAAAAATGTACCCTTTAACTGCTCTAGGTAAGCTCATCCACAATCTCCCAAACCTCTGCTAGCACTTGGTCATGTTGCACTGCAATCTTATCATCAATCTTACCGCTGTCAGGCTGTGCATCTGTCGGTTTAATTAAGTCACGGATGGTACGTAGTGCTGTTAGACGTTCATTAGATAAGTCAATGTGTGGTTGACATATCACAGTGCTATCACCTTCAGGTTCTACTGTAGGAGCAGTGTCATCCACCCCATCACTGCTAGCACCATCATCACTAACATCAGAGGACTCAGCATTATCTTCTTCAGGTTCTCGAAGTCCGAGTTCGATTTCCTTGGCAATGATTGCTGCTTCTCTGTCTTCAAGGTCTTTAACTTTTGCAAGCGTAGCATCTCGCTCCTTCTGCTGTGCAATTTCTTTCGCATTTTCAATAGCTTTAATTGCACCATCAAATTTCGTGAAGAGGGTGTCGAGCTTCGCTTTAATTGCTTTTGCTTCATCATCTACTTGAGTTCCTTTGGCTAGGATAGGAGCCTTAGTCTCCTTGCGTAAGTCTTCTAAGTTACTACGTGCATCACGGATTTCTTTACGACAATCTTTAGCTGACTTCATACCCTTAGGGGTAGAGCAGTCGATGACAATACTGTTGTAGTTATCTTCAAACTCTTTAAGCTCTGCCCTTGCAGGGTTGTACACTGTGAGCTTGCGTACTACAGGTTTACGTGCTGCCATTATAATTTTCTCCACTCTTTAAAGTACTCTATCTCTGCTGACTTTCTAGCACACGCAGCATCTAACAGAGTGCTGTGCATACCTAAACTTTTACGCTTGCCTTGTATCATTATACGTACCTCCCACTTCTTGCTGTGTCACAGTAAACGCCAACAGCGTTTCTCTGCTTTGGTTACTAACTCTACTGCATGTAGTGCTATCTTTGCACACTCAGGACATGTTAATGTACCTTCAGTCTCACCACTATCTAGCTGCTTAGCATTACCACATAATGTACCACCATCAAGCTTACGCAGATGAGTGATACCATCCACTCCTGTTAATAATTTAGCCATTATTTAATGCTCCTTTAATTTGAGCTATTAATTGTATTGTATTAGCTTTATGATTACCTTCTCCCGGCCTAGGTAGATATGTCTGTCTATACCTGAGGCATTCTAATAGAGTCATTAACTCATCTTCACTAATGTCCATATTGTAATGAACTACCTTCTTCACTTGTCGTATTACTGCCATGCTAACCCTACTCCTCATAATCAAGTTCAAAAGCTTTAACGAATAGCTTACAGATGTCACTACGTACTATGTCATCACTAGTAAACTCATGCACATCCACTGGTAGGTCGTGCCTGTCTGATAAACTTATCAAGTACTCAAGTCCCTTGCCTGTGTTATCACGTTGTGTAATATCACCCATCAGTACTAGGGTAGAGTTCTGACCTATACGTGTGACGAAAGCTTTAATCTCATCCACTTCTAACTGCTGTGCCTCATCGAATAAGATGTCAGCGTTGTCAAATGAACGACCACGTACAGTTTCAACAGGCTGTATCTGTATTGCACCTGTCTTAAGTGCATGTAAATAGAACCCTATACCTAGCTGACGCTTGAGTGTAGTGGTGATAGCCATCAACCACGGCTCCATCTTCTCCTCTACTGTGCCGGGGAAGGCACCTAAGCTCTTACCTGTTGGTACATTAGGACGAGAGAGTATGATAGTATCAATCTCTCTGTTAGCTAAGCGCTGCGCTGCTATGCTTGCAGCTAAGAATGTCTTGCCTGTACCTGCACTACCAATAGCTATGGTACATGCACAATGCCGCAGGGAATGTATGTACTCTGCTTGTCCTTGGTTCAAAGGCTTAACACTTATGCTTGGTCTTGACTTCTCAATCTTTTCTAACTCTTCTTGCTCTTTACGTTGCTTACGTTTTGTCATTAGAGTTTACCTTAATACATGATATTCTAAAAAAAATTTAATACTTGTGAGAGGATAGCATAAGCACTCCTCCTCACTGTTGTCATAGTCTACCCATAGTATGCCTTCATCTATAACTATGTCAGGTGCTGTTATCTCTATGGCAGACGTTGCCCCATGTAAAAATATACTAGCCTTCTTCATCCTCCGGCTCCTCATCAGGTAAGAAGTGGTATGCTGTACCCTCTTCATACTTATCCCACTGGTCAATCAACACACGACAGTGTGGTAGGTACTGGTCATTAGGTGTACGTAGCATGTACAATAAGTTAGCATTCTCTCTGAACATTGTCAGTGCTGTACCGAACAAGAGGTCAGGCTTGACACCAAAGAACTCATTGTCAGGGTATGCCTCTGTATCTGTCCACCACGGAGAGTAACTAAACTCCTCTGCTCCATACTTAATAAGGTACTGGTCATAAACAATCTGACACATCATAGGGATGTTGTTCCCTGCAGGAGCCAACAGCTTAGCTGCTTTAGCCTTGCCAATTCCCGGTGCACCTTTAGTACCCTTAAGGCACTTGATGTTATCAGCTGCATCACCCATCAACATCTGGTGGTAGAAGTTGTACCAACCTTCTGCCTCCTCTATAACATACACTCCCTCATCTTTCTTGCCGGGATTAACATGCTTGCCACGTTGCTGAGCCAAGTCCTTGTCAATGGTAGACAGCACGTACTCATAGTCAGGACGGGTGCTACCTTTGTGTAATGCCATACAGGCTGCATCATCTGCTTCCCACTTGTTGAACATCAGGGCACCATGCACTGTCATGTAGTACTCACGGATAGCATCATAATGTGCAGGCTTCTTCATGCCATCTCTGTTACCCTTGTACTTCTGAATGGTAGCTAAGTGATGCCTAAAGCAATCACCTCCCTTCGTGAGTAGCAGTATTGTACGCTGACAGCCTGTGAATGCCAGTGTATTAGCTACAAACTTCTTAGCTGATGCAAGTGCATGGCTAACAGGTGCAACGTCAACTGTGAAGTCGTGAGTGAGCTGCTTGTCAGGGTCATTTATCTTCTGCCACTTGTTAAGCTCTCGCTTATCGTTACCCTGCCATACCACCTTGTTGTTATCATCTAGTAAGTAATGCATCTTAGTCTCAGTCATGAACCCAATGGCATAGACGCTGCTGTCTGCATCGTTAACTAATACTTTCTTCTTATTCTTTACCCTGCTCTCACGAGGCATTGTTTGTCTCCCTATTCATCTCGTTAACTACTACACAGCATGATTGTATTGCCCAGTTAGCAGGAGCAAATACTGCTGCCTCTTCCTCTGTTCTAGGCAGGTAGCTAGGTGCATTTTTACGCTGTCCTGCTGCTAACGCCTCCTGCCGAAGTATACTTAAAATTTTAGTGAGGTTTATTATTGACATCGGTATCTCCTAACCAGTCAAATAGTACAGTCTTGTTATCACCTACTAGTGCGCGTTGTACTGCATGCTCTAACTCTGCAGGACTAAAGCTATTGATGTTATAGTCTTGTGCCAGTACCCATCCAATAAACATTGGGCTAAGCTGACAGTCAGGACGTTGCATCCATAATGCTAGTGTGCCCTTGGCATCTAGTACGCCCATAGTAGTACCGTAGGATATCAGTATTATGCCTGCTATTGTGTTAACAAACTCATGTATCAGGGGTACTAACTCTTCTTTAGCTACAGCTTTCATACGTCCTCCTTAGAACGGAATGTCGTCATCGAATGGCACATCGGATGCTCTCTCCTTGAGTATGAGCCAGTGCCTATCGACAGTGTACTTCTCTTTCATGTTACTGGTAGCCTGAACACATATCAATGTGCCAGACTTACAGCACTGATTAAGAACATGGGCTAGCACCTTGAATGTACGTGTGCCCGTCCTCCTATCAAACTCATCAAATGTAACAAGGTCACCAGTAAACAGGTCACATGTTTTATTCAGGGATGTCGTCGTCGTAGTCGTCGTTACCACGGCTGCTTCGCTTTTTGCTGCCACCACCATACACCTGTTCTTCATACTGGTCGTATAAGCGTTCCGCTTCTTCATCACAGAATGCTATTATAGCATCACCTGCATCAGCTTTCTTTTTAGGGACAGTAAGTGCATCATTCTCTAGCAGTACACGAGTCAAGGCAATAGCTGTATTCATGCAGGCTTGTCTGCGAATCATCTTATCTTTATCTGCCCACTCATCCTTGGACATGGTGTCTGATTTACCACCGCCTTTGGCTGCTCCTCTACCACCACCTGAGCTACGCTTGGCTGCAGGCTTACCTCTGCTGTTACCCTTGGGTGCACCTCTTCCACCAGAAGAGCGACCGCTGCTATTACTACGGCCACCACTACTACGACCACTGCTACGAGCAGGTTTACGTGCAGGTTTCTTCTGTTCCCCTTCCCCTTCTTCGAGGATGTTGATAGTATTTTTATCAAAGTTTGCATACTCACCATTCCATTCAATATCAAATTCAATGAAGTCACCTTCAAAGAAAGCAGGCTTATCAAATCCGTGGCCGAACCACTCATCATCCTGTCCTTCAATCTCTAAGCAGACGTTGTACACTGTACCTTTACCTGCTACTTTCTCACTAATCTTTGCGACTAGTCCTTCTACATGGTCTGACATTATTTAGTACTCACTTTTGGTTTTGATTTAACACTGCATCCCATCAAGAATGCTTTGTCTTTTACTGCTTTTACTGTTCTATCTATCTTTACTGCTATGTCCTCAACGTACATGTCCTTGTGGTGCAGGAGCAAGTAGTGTTGGTCATCTAAATCATTATGCTCATCCCATGGGCGCTTATTACCTTCACTCATGGTCTGAAATTTAAAGAGTTTTACTGTCATCACATCCCTCGTAATCTACTTCGACATGCACTATCTCTCGCTCCTCACAGATGATACTTAACAATGCATCGGCTGCTTGGTCTACTGCCTGCGTGCTATGACCTGTCATGTCTAGCTTACGCAGAGTTGTACCCTTAACATTAGTTACTATGCTGACGCTTGCCATGTGAACCTTAACTCCCGTTGTAAGAATGCATAATCTTTCATTACAGGCTTAGCACCTGCCGCTTCTAAGTCAGTACCAAGTATCATCCAATGACCTAAGAACTTCTTAACTGTAAACTCTTTGCCTACTGCTGCTTCAAGCCCTCGATACCCACCTGTTGTTAGTAATGTTGCCTTAGCCATTGACTACCTCCATCTGGTTGTTAACTGCTACATCACCTGCGACTATGAATAGGTACTGCTTAGCCTTGAACTCATGCTTACCCTTCGTTGCCTTGGTAAGGCTACTGCCTCTGATGTACACACCAGACAACTTACCTTTAACTTCTGCATCTACTGCCTTGAACACAGTACCTGCAGGGATACACTGCATTGCTGTATAATGACTGCCACCCTTATACCTAACTGCTAATCTTTTTGCCATGGTTCCACTTCCTATAAAGATACATTGACGATACTATGCCAAAGGATGCACCTGCACCTATGACTATGGCAGACTGCCATCCCTGCTGTACTATTAAGCTAACCGTTGCTACTTCTAACGCTGCCATGCAGTAGCATAGTATGAATGCAGGCTTGTAGTTACCACCTATAACATTCTGATGTTGAAAGCCTTTCATGAATACATACACAAAGCTAACTACAAATTGTATCGCTGTAATGTACATACTAACTGTCCCACAACGAGGAAAGTATAACTACGATAAGGACTATAACTAATCCTGTTAACAAAGTTCCCATGTTACTTACTCCGGCTAGTGATACTACCAAGCAGTTGCTTAGCTTCTCTAACTGAGGCATGTGTGGTTAGGTTAGTCACTGCTGACTCACCACTCTTACTATCTACTGTTTGCCACGTTACACAACCCTCACGATGTAGTTGATATGCAAGGTGACCGTTAGTAACTCTGATATGCTGTGAATTAAACTTCATCTATAACCTCATACTCTTTGTTGAGAGGGCTAGGGGGTATACCACTTGCAAAATAAAATGCAGGCTTACTCTCCTGTCCTGTAATATCAGTGCCTGCTGTATCTATAACAGCACCTGCTGCTTCCAGTACACTAACTAAGACATCAGCACCAACACCTGCAATACGTGCAGTGAGTACAGTGTCGTAATCAAACTTACTGAAGTCACTGCCAGTTTCAAAGCTACCCTTTATTAACTTAATCTTTATGAACTTAGTCATCAGCTTGCTCCAAGGTACTGAGTATTAACGCGCCTATACCTACTACGGTATCTCCTCCTGTAAAAAGGATGTATACCGCTAAAACTAGTAGTAGCCACGACAATACTGTGTTGCGTTTATTATTAGAAAATTTCATTAATCATCCACCCATTCTGTTATTAGTTGCGTGTAATCAATACCATCCATGTCATATGGGGGTAGCGGTACACACTTAACCTCATGCCCTGTGCCCCAGTTGGGGTCACCAATCTTAACGCCTATACCTAGTGGTACGTTAAACTCTACTCCATACACCTCCTTGAGGTAATGGTATACACACGTTGTGAACGCATGTAAGCTGTAGTCCCTGAACTGCTGATGCTCATCAGGATGTACCTCTGAAATTACAGAGTCATGTATGGTGTTAACCAAGAACGATTCCATATCTCTCATAGCATGCCACATGTAGAAGACAGCTATCGGTATTATCTCTGCCGTTGCAAAGTGCTGCACGGGGTAGTTCTTTATGTTGGTACTGTTGGTAACGTACCCACTCTGTTGCATATGACAGTCAGGAAAGTAAAACTTAAATCCATGTATCATCTTGACTTCTTTAGTGCGTTGAGCGTTATCTATCCATCTGTTCTGTGCCTTGGCTATACCATTGTAATGCTCAGCAAACCATTTGTAATAGGTCACTTGCTCCTTAGTGCCACTACTACCACCGAACAAGGGCTTGAACGTATCAGCCTTAGCATTCTGCCGCCATCCCTCTACCTCAAGGTCATGTGCTGCATGCTTAGCCTTGAACTCTTCAACTGGTATACCATGTAGCTGTGCTGCAGTATCTGCATGAACATCTAAGTTATTAACGATAGCCTGTGTTGCCACTGGGCACTGACCTAAGAAGGCTGCAACCCTGAACTCCAACTGACTACCATCTGCTTCACCCATCGACCATCCCTCATTGCGAGGTGTGAACAGTGGCTTGAACTGCCGACTAAAGTTCTGGAACTGCACTGACTTCATTATGTTCTTGCCCTTGTCATCCTGTAAGTGGGTGAACTCACGCTTGATACCACTACTGCTTAGCCTATGTGTTGTCGTGACACACTGGTTAAACTTAGCATGCAATACCCCTGACTCTATGTCATTACGTGCATCCGTTGCTACCCCATGAAAGAACAACAAGTTCTTAGTCACCTCTGCATTGTACTTAGAGTACTCCTTCTTGAGCTGCACAAACTTACGTTGCCGTGAGTTGGTAGCCTTGAGTGCTAAGAGGTCATCAATTTTTGTGCTATAAATTGGTGTCCTATTCCTACCCTTGCCCCTATACTTGGGCTTGAACTTCAGCTCCTCATATACAAATGCTTTCACCTGCTTAGGACTATTAGGATTGATACCCCCAGTGAAGGCATCCACAGCTGCTGTCGCTGCTGCTAACTTAGTAGCTGACGCACGATACCTCTCGCTCACTGTTGACTGGTCTACGTGCATGCCATGGCCTTCAATGGCAGCCAGTGCACATGACAACAGACACCTAGTGTATACATGACCAAGTAATCCTCGTTCACATATGCTGTCGAGCTGTGTTAAGAACAGGTCACGGGTGTGTGTTACATCCCAGTTACACCTATCAATTAGCTTGCTCTTTGGCATGTCTTCAGGGTCAACACTACTCTTCATTAAGATGTCAATGTAAGCTGCCTTGCTATCACCTAAGTATTTCTTACTAAGTGCATCAAGTGTCAGTGTTGTCTTCAAGTTACCATTGATGCAGTACTCAGCTATCATAGTGTCGAACAGCACCACCTTACGGAGGTCTAAGCCTGCTCTCTTCAGCCATCCTAAATCAAACTTACCATTGTGACACACTACAAAAGCAGCTGCCTCTGCAGCATCTACTAGCTCCCCCATCTGCAGCTCATTGCCATATATGTTGTGTGCTTTACCACGTAGTCCCTTGCACCAACTCCCACACACTATACTATTCGCAGGCCAACATGGTTGAGGACTACCATCATCACCCTTGGTGTTAGTCTCCAAGTCCAACACAATAAAATTATCACTAAGATATATCTCAGGGTTAGGGTTAAGTAAGAAGTTAGGCAAGCTCTTAAGCATAGCCCGTGGTAACTTAGCTAATAGGTGTGCCTTCTTTCCTACGCTTCTCCTCATGAATTATCTCCTTAATTCTAGGTAAACATTTACAACACCCATCAAGCTTGCATTGCTTAGAGTAATGAGCATAAGAGAAGCAGCTACTGTTTGCCTTGTCCCTTACCTGCTGCTCCGTAACATCATGACATATGCATGCATACATTAAAGTTTCTCCTGAATTAATTTACCATCTCTAAAGTAGCACCATACCTTAACGCCTTCTGCCTTAAGTAATGCAATAGCCTGCTTATGTATAGTAGATGTGATGTACCCATGTGCACCTGATATATACACTGTATCTTCTAGTAGGTACGTGACAGTTAGGATGCCTTCATAAGTATCCTTATTCTTGTAACACTTTCCCTCTGCAAATACCCGTATGTGTGACACTGCAGGGGTTAACTCAACTATTTTCTTCTCACTCATGACTTAGCCTATAGCTTTGAATGCTGAGATTTTATAGTTCAATTGCACATGTATGTTGTAGTGCTTACCACCTAACTTGTTTTTAGTTAGGCATAACACTCTCTTCCCTGCTGCCTCATACGCTGCGTTCATACCGATACCAATCATGGCATCACACTGCCCTTGAACACCTATGTTGCTGTAGTATACGTCCTTAATCGTTAGGTACAGCTTACCTATTGCCTTCTCATCTGCCTGTGACATGCTTACACCTGCCACCTTGTTCCTGCTATAGAACATACGCATCTTATACGCTAGTTTTTCTAGCAGCTGTGTCTTCTCAGGTTCCTTACCCTTACCACCAAGTAACAGGTTGGGTAGTTGGTCAATGATACACACCTTAGGCTTATGCTCAAGGATGAGTGACTGCACTTGGGCTATGGTTCCCGGTGATAGATGCACAAATATTAAATTGCTCCATCCCCTTGAACGGGCTAACTCCATAGCTCCCTCTCTATCATCCTGAACTTCATCAGCTGTCCATTGAGTGAACCTGCATAGCAGCCTCATCATGTACATCGCAGCACTCTCTTCATTGCCTATGTATAGGCACTTGTCACCTTTACGTGACCTCTTGTTGCATGCTATCGAGTACGCTGTGTTAATAGCGAACGCTGTCTTACCTGTTTCAGGTGGTGCATATACTAAGACATGACTACCTACTATCAACCCTCCATCAAACGCTTCGTTCAATTCCCTTGGTGCTATAGGTATGCGGTTAGCTGTGCTTACCTCATCTGCAAAGGAATCAACATCAGCATCAGTGTACACTACGGGTGCATCTGCTTCATCAACCAAGCCATCAGCCTGTATCTTGTTGTACTTCTCAAGCAGTGGTGCTGCCTTGTCGTGGTCACCTGCAAGCAAGTACCCACCTACCAACTCCCCTATACTATCCGACTTCATATCCCTGTAGTCATCCAGTATATTATCAACAGATACTGTGACCATCCTGTTAAGGAATGATTCAAACTTGTCCTTGTGCTTAGGGTATGACCTGCTTAGCCTAGAGAACAATGACTGTACATCCATACAGGTAGCGTTAGCATCCCGATTGTAGTACTTCACTAGCTCTTTGAACACCAGTTCACCCATGTCACTGAAGTCTCCCTCATCATGGTATGGTATCACTGAGTCGTAGGCACTGCGTGACTGTATCAAAGCTGCTATTATAGTGCCCTCATCCATGGGTTACTCCTATCTATCTACTATCTTTACTTCACTATCATAGAAGGGGTAATCAAGTTGACATGTACCAACCTCACACCCCAAAATTTCCAACGATGCAGGACTGACATGATAAAGATGAGTGCTACACCCTGTGTCCTCTATCTGGCATGCCACTATGCATCCTTCAGCAGCTAGTAGTGAGGGATATACACTCACATCAGTTAGCTTTACATGCCCTGCAATGTAGTTAGGCTTAGCCATCCACCACCTCTTCAAAGGCACCTAAGTCTAAGCTTTTATGAGTGGCGCACATCCATCCACTATCGTCTATAAATGCAGCATCCATGCCTCGCCACAACACACCTTTTGTAGAACTTTCACAATCCCCATCGCTATCAACGGCATGGCATGTGAATGTATTATCTTCAGGAAACTGTAACAGTCCGGCTTCCATGACCGCTGCTAACTCTGCATCTTTGCTTGCATCTACTAATTTATACTGCTTACCTACTACAAATTGCTTACTCATAATTTTATACCTTTAAATATTAAGTTAAGTTCTTGCGCTGTCATATCCTTGGGGTCTGCACCCAACAAGGGTATGACTAGCACATTATTAAAAGCCAGTGATAAGCTACGCTTGAGCTTAATGGCCTTGGTTACAGCATCTGCATCAAGCAGAATGATTAGCTCTTTAACTCCTAGTGATAGCATGGTACTCACATGCCTGTCGAATATGTTAGTGCCACCTAAGCAGCACGTTGCTATCCCCATCTGAGAGTTGATGCGTAGCATGGACGGGTAGTCCTCCACTACACACACACGCTTACTCTCCACTACCTGTGCTAGTACATCCATGTTAGGGAATAGTAACCCACCATCCCCTTGCATTGTCTGCTTCCAGTACGCCTTAGCCCCCTTGGTTGGTCTATCATTGTCCAGTGCAGGATAGTGACGGGCTATGTATCCATGTATGCGACCAAGCACATCATACTGTGGATAGTACACCCTCATATCTTCATCACTGAAGCGTACCTGCATTAAGTATGAAGGGTAGATGTTGAACTTAGCTGACAGCCAGTCAACCTCCCATCCCTCAAGAGCAGACAGTGTACCAGTAAAAAGTTTGGCTTGTCTAAGAACTTTTTGTTCTAAGCCTGTAGCTTCACCACCCTTGCTAGTTATAACACCCTTCAATCCACAGCTCATGTGAAAGCATATGTACATCAGCTCACTGTTAGTACGTGACATGCTGAAGGCTGTCTTACTGCCACACTTAGGGCATTCACCCCTCATGCCACAGCCCTCAGGTAATGACAACGCCTGCTCTATCACAGCATCACGATAGCTACTCATTTACCAACGTACAGTGTTGAAATAACTGAGGATGTAAGGGGCTACCATATTCAGGATGTGGAGGTGGTGGCACTAGCCCTTGTGCGTTAGTCCAGTGTATGTTAAGGCTATACACTAGCACCACTCCCTGTGCTTGTGCTACCTCACTAACAATGAACGTACTGTCATCAGTATCAAGAGTCATGCCTGCCTGAGCAGCAACAGTCACTGCCGCATCAGCTAGCTTATACTTCTTGGTCAACACAAAGTTAATGTTGTCCTTAAGCAGCCCCCTTGTTGCGATTAACATGGAATGTGTGAGCTTTACCCTTGCTACGCTTGGCTTGCAGTGCTGCATACTCATCACTAACCACCCATCGTTGGTCAATAGCACCATACAGGTCTTCAAAGATACGCTTGCCTTCAGCTAAGCTAATGGTTTGCTTAACCTTTGGTTGGTCACGGGTAGTGAACAGTATGGCAGTACCCTCTTTGTTAAGTGATGCATATTTATCTGCTGTGCTGTGCATTTTAGTTAGTAATACTTCCATGAAGAAGTGTTGTGAATGTCTATACATAATAATTATCCTATCAATATAAGCATGTATTCTAAGCCCATTATTAAGGGCACCATCACTGCTACGAATAAGAGCAGCAACAGTATACACACAGTGTAACTCTTCCAAATTTCTATCACTGAATGCACTGCTAGTACTAAGACTAGTGCTATGCACACAAGGATATGTAAAAACGTACTCATTAGATTATTTTTGGTTCACCTCCCTGCCATTGGCACGAAAACAAAAGACTTCATCACCGTTAGGTAACAACCCATACACTAGTTCATCCGGCCACTTGTTACGCTGACACATCAGCTTGGCTAAGGCATGTGCAGGCTGCTTCAGTGGCAGCTCAGTGCACTTCAGTTGTATAGACCGCTCACCTATACAGTGTGCCACCATGATGGACGGTCTGTCACCCTCACCTACTTCAAGTATCACTTGTATTGCCTTGCTCATCATGCTACACCCCTGCTCTGATGTGAATTAAATTGCCCACTACAGCTAGGATATGCTGACATTTACGGGTTGACTTAGGGAATGGTAGCTCACTAATGAATATAGTTTCCATACCCTTAGCTCTCATGTCAGTCATGAACTTGTCATTCTCTTGTGTGTTGGTTAACTTAGCCATATTAGTATGCCCTTGTAAATTCATCTGGATTGAATGGCATGCTGTAAGTTTCTTCAAACCATACGCATGTCGCGGTACATCTTAGCACGGTACGTGCCTCAGCATTGGGTATCTCAGTGCCATCACTGTACACTACCACTTGTCCTTTACTAAACTTACCTTGGCTAGTGACAGGCTTAGCTGCTTGCCTCTCTTCATACGTGAGATTGTCATCAGCTAGCACTGCTGTTGTATAGTCAGGGGTTGGCGGTGCTGTATATACTGCTGTAAAGGAGCCTGTCGGTGACACAGTTATACGTGAGGCTGCTGCTATCTTGAATCGGGTGTAACTAAATCCACCCTCTCGACCCACGTCAGAAATAAACCTAATCCATACACCACTAATAGCAGTGATAGTGTAAGGCTTGCCTGCTGTCAGTGCCTTAGGCCACTCTGTAACGTACGATTTGTCGGTGCATACTATGTCACCTACTTTAAATGGATTACTCATCACATACCCCTATTGGTGCCAATGCATCCTTAATGTATGCTCTCATCACGCTAACACCATCATCGTTGTAGTCCGTAAAGGTAGGGTTCCAACAGTCAGCACTTAAGGCTAAGTCCATTGCATCCGGCTCAATGTTGTCACTGATAGCACGGCTATGATGAATACCGTCACTGTCATATAGAATATCATCAACCTTCACACATATGTGCCCGAAGCACGGGTTAACATAGCCCCCGTTCTTCTCACCATTAGCAAAGCGAATACGAATAGCAGAGGTTATATCATGTGCCCCGTCTACAAATTCAATGAACTCTGCAACATCCTCTTCATCATACATGTGGTCTACTAACACTATAGATGCATCAATTTCCTGCATTGCTAGTGCCTGCTGTACCTCATATGCGTAGTGCCCACATCCACCATGATTTATGTGTGTTAGCTTGTCACTAATGCCAGTGATTGTACGTGCTAAGATTGTATGTAATAGTTTCATCAGTCGTGCCTCTCGTTATTAATTAACATCAGTTAGCATGCTTGCACCATGCTAATAGGTATCAACTATTTAAATTTAATGTGCCCTGCGAATGATTCTATAATGTCATGAATTTCTGCGTCACTTCCCTGCTCGTTAAGCTGTTGGTATATAAAATCAAAGGGTACAAATAACCCTATCCCATTAACGACACCTACATTAACTGGCATGCTAAGACATTCAAGGCACGCGCCAATAACCTCTGCTACATCATAGAATCCTGACTGCCCACTCAATGCATCTATGGTGCTGCTCGTGCTATGTACTGCCTTGCACTTTTCTGCATCTTCAAACGTATCATGGTCAATAACAAAGAACTTTACTTGATAGTACATAGCATACCCCTTACTTGTTAAATTTGTGTATGTTATTACGCTTGGTTGCTGCACGTTTAAGCTGTGCTGCTCCGCTTGCCTTACCTCTACCCCCTATACTACGCCAGTATGCTGCTGTATCACTTGCAGATACCTTAGGTGTCGTATGGGATACGGATGCTACTTGTATTGCCGAACGTGCTATGTTGCTTAATGTACGTGCTATATTCTTAAACATAATTGTATGCCTCTTTGGTTGGTGTAATACTCTAGTTAAAACTGTGCTCTTGCAAGTAGCCATCAATAATTAACTCAGCGAATGCCATTGCCCCGTCAATAGTGTATGCCCTTGCACATTTCTTACCCTTGGGATTCATCACCCAATAGATGAGGTTGTCAAGCTTACCTTGTATCATGATACGATACGGGAATATATCGCCAACACTATGGCCTCTTAAGCCCCCGTTATCTGATAGGTGTCCTGCTGTTAATGTATTCATCACTATCTATTCCTATAGTTAAATTGCATAAGTAAAACCAGTAACCAACACGGTATTGTAACGGGAAAGAACACCCCCATCATTAGCGCAGTACCTGAGTCATCAAACCAGTTTTTACGGTAACCGACTAGCATTATTAGTGCAGCTATCAAGATATATAATATAAAGTAAATCATTACTTAACACTCCAATAGTCGCACCCGTTTAGAATTGTGTAAGATGTAGCGCCCTTTGGTGCCTTGTC